>Ga0307474_10002897_pt1 | contig 12374 bp, 7 predicted proteins | sample atmos_gasesECM1C_2_FD_203312 | JGI IMG/M metagenome (GOLD analysis project Ga0307474, IMG submission 203312) | Hardwood forest soil microbial communities from Morgan-Monroe State Forest, Indiana, United States - atmos_gasesECM1C_05 | ecosystem: Environmental > Terrestrial > Soil > Temperate... | reverse complement strand
CGAGTGCAGGTAGGTGACCGTGGCGCTGGTGCCTTTGCTAACCTGGCGCTCGATACTGGCGCCCGCCTGGCCAGTGTACGGAGAGTGGAAGTAGTGAGGAACCTCATAGCGCACTGGAGCATTGGCCGTTGTGGCCGCCGAGCCGTTGCTTTGGCAGGTGCTCAGATCGAGTGTCTCCAACGAGGTCGCGGCATCAGCGCAAGTGGGATTGTTCAGCACAATCTTGGTCTGCGCCGTCTTGCTTTGCGCGCCGAGGTGCTGCACGGTAATGAGGCTCCGGGTGTCGAAGCGATCATAGAAGATGCCGTAGCCGGCGCGCAGGACCGTCTTCGGCTGCTTGCCCTTGCCACCATCGAGCGCATAGGCGATCGATGCGCGAGGAGCCCAGTCGTTGTGATCGGAGATGTGATTTTGCGCCTCGAATCGCAGGCCGCCCGACACCGTGAATCGCTGGCTCACCTTCCAGTCGTCCTGCGCAAAGACCGCAGCGTCAAAGACGTTGGCAACCGCGGATTCAGGGCCTGCAGTCTGGCTTGCTTCGATCGGCCCGAAACCCTGCGCTACCAGGGAATCGAATGACTGACCCTGGGCCAGCCCATTCGCCATCGCCTGGTATTTGTCGAAACTGTCAAAGGTGATCGAACCGTTGAAGTTGGAATTGGTGAAGTTGGCATCGCGTCCGTCGCGCAACCGCGTGCCGAATTTTATGGCGTGCGCCCCGTGGCTGATGGTGGTGACATTATGAAACTCAAGCCGTGTGGCATGATCACGGCTAACCTGTCCCGTGTATCCGCCGGTAATAAAGTCGCCCATTACCGAGATGGTGCGCGCGGTAGAGTCGGGATAATGATTTTCGTTTTGACGCTCATACTGGAAGCGGCTCTCGTTCACCATGTGATCATTGATTACGATGGCATCGCTCGCCTGCACGGTGTGATCGGTGTTGGATTCATATGTTGCCGCGCTCGGCAGTGCTCCGGCACTCAGGTTGCCGTGTTCCGCTTCGTTCCAAAACCCGTAACGAACGGTGAAGGTGTTCTTGGCGCCGAGCTGCCAGTCGATGCGCGCAGAGGCGTTATCGCGATTGCGCTGGTTCAGCAGGCTTACACCATAATCCGGTGTCTGGACGAACGCTCCGGTGTTGTCCTGCTGCACGAGTTCGGGGATGAGCCAGGCATTCACGTTCTCAATGCTGCGCCGCTCCGCGCTCACGAAGTACGAGGCATTCTTGTTGATCGCGCCACTGACCGTTCCGTTGAACTGGTAGCTGTAGTAGGAGGGGAGAGTCTTGGAAAAAGGATTGCCAGTGTTGAAGGGCTTGTCGTTCCCCATGATGAAGAACTGGCCGTGCAGCTTGTCAGTGCCGGGCTTGGTCAGAATCTCAATGCGGCCGTATCCCAGGCGATCGTATTCGGCGGAGAAGGGATTCTGGTTGATCCGGATCTCGCGGATCGCCGACTTGGGAGGAAGCTGGCCGCCGGAGAAGCCGTCGATAAAGATCTGTCCGCCGTTGGGCCCAGCCGATGGGCCGGCGAGAGCCTGCAACTCGTTGGAGAGCTCATCGGGATCGTCGGAGAGCGCCTCGAGATCCTTGCCCTTGAGCACGATCGCGTTGGAGTTTCCCGAAGCTTCCACGTTGACGGTGGGGGAGTCGTCGGTGACCGTTACGTTCTGCTGCTCAACCTCAATCGCCATGGAGATGTCGACGCGCTTTGCCTGTCCAGCGGCGACAACGATGACCTGCGACTTGAAGGGCGCGAAGCCGGCGAATTCGGCCTGAACCACGTAACCGCCGGCCGGCAGTCCGTGCACCTCGTAAGCGCCAGCCGCGTCGGCCGTCGTGGTGGCCATGGTTTTGCCTTGAGCCGAGACGAGGGTGACTTTGGCGCCCGGGATCAGCGCGCCGGTCGGGTCAGTGATGTGTCCGCGCAATGTAACGGTAGTGGCCGGCGCGGCGGCTTGCGAGGCCGGAGCCGCTGCCTGGCCGCCGTCGGCCTCCGGGGTGATCAGCGCCTGGGCGGAGAGAGTGGCAGAGAGCAGAAACGTGACGCAGGCCATCGCCGCGAGCGGCAAATATCGATGAAAGCATTGCAATCGTGAGTACACTTTTTTCCTCTTGCTGCACTGAGATGATTCGTGAGAACGAAAACTATTGCGCGCCGGCGCCGCCAGCGTCTCCGCCACCGCCGCCCATACTCCAGTTAGAGAGCAAGTTGGTTGCCGCCGGGGCCTCGAGCAAGGGTTCCACACCGGCCAGCAGGGTGATCGCATTCACATCGGTGGAGCCGTCTGTGGCGACCACCATCACCGCCTCGCCCTTCTGCAGATCAGCGAGCTTGATGGCCGGAGCCATGGACAGGAATCGCTGCGGGTCGCCGCCTGCTCCACCCCCTCCGCCCTGGCCGGCCCATTGACCGCCGCCTGCTGCTCCGCCTGCGGGGGGCGCTCCACCGGCCGACTGTGGCGGTGCTCCGCCGGCGCGTTGTTGCCAGGCGCCGCCCGCGGGCATAGTCCCTTTCAACCGCGCCGCAAGCATCTGCGCCATGCGATCCGGAATGCGGCGCAACTGCGCGTCGGAGGTGACGTGAATAGTTACCGGCTTCTTGGTCGCGAGATCCTTCACTACCAAAGTTGAGCCGGCGGGGTCAACGGAATTGATCATCCCGGCGACGTTGCGGAAGGTGCCCGAGACAACGTCTTCCGCTTCAATCTCAGAGCTGTCGGCGTTCTTGTTTCCGCGCGCGCGAAGCTGGTCACCACTGTGGATCGCGTCGATCGGGGCCGGCTGGGCATCGGCGAAACGCACCGAACCGGGAGCGTACCGTTTGAGCGTGGTCGCCGTCGAAGTCTTCACGGTTACGGTTTTGGCCGTGGGCCCAGCGCCCGTTGTTACCAGAATCAGGCCGCCGCTCGAATCGACGCTCTTGACCAGACCGGCGATGCCGCGTTTCTGCCAATCGGCCTGGTCCTGCTGTTGCTTCTTGGCTACGTCGGCTTGCTTGATGGCGACAACAAGCGAGGCCTGCGGAGCAGCCGCATTGGGATCAAGCTTGACGAGCACGCGATCGCCAACTGCGAGGTCACTGAACGACATGGTTGCAGCCGAGTTGAGGTCCTTCTGGCCGGGCTCGATGCGCTTGAGAGTAGCTTCGGCCGGAACCTCAACCTGCTTCTCATCGCCCGCGTCGGTCTTCACCGTAAGCGTGTTGCCGCTGATGCCGGTGATGGAGCCCGTGAACCGCACCGCTGCCTGCCCCTGAGCGGCGAGGGCCGAGCACATCAGGACCGCGAGCGCCAGTGTGCAAGACCGCACATTCCTCAATTGATGCCTCACTCTGCTCCTCTTATTCTTGCAATGCTGCCAAACTGCCAATGAATTTGAGCTGAATCGGACTCTTATTGGGGTAGACGAACGACTCCGCCAAAAGGTCGAAAATGCGCAAATCCAGACCCGGGGTCCAGTTACTTATTTTGATTCAGTCAAATAGACGGGGCGGGACTCTTCGAAGCCTCATGCCGCGGAAACAATTTCGCCCACCCAGACGGTTAGCAAACGCTAGTTCGCCAACTCTGCCTTCTCCAGAAAGCTGCTCCGCTTCGATGTAGTCTTTGCGCCGTTCCTGCTGATCGGGGCTTTGCGCCGCGTCGTCGAGGAGGGCATCGAGCTGCGCATTGGAGTAGTGGCCGCGATTTGCGCCCTTCGGTGAGAAGCGCGCCGTCGAAAAGGCATAACTGAAAATGTCCGGCTGCTCGTTTCCGCCGATCCAGCGCAGCGAGTACAACTGAAACGCACCGCGCATGACGTCGGAATAGAACGTAGCAAATTCGAAGCTGCGCAGATCGAGGGCAATGCCCACACGCGCCAACTGCTGCTGCAGGACTGCGGAGAGTAACCGCACGTCTTCAACCGAGCTTGTCTTCATGATCAGGTGGCGCACGCCGTTTGCTCCGGGGCGATAGCCGGCTTCGTCGAGTAGTTTTTCCGCTCGCGCTGGATCGTAAGCGAAGCGGGGACCGTTGTCCGCCCACGCCCAGTGTTCCTGCGGCAACAGGCTGCCGGCAGGACGCGCATGCCCGCCCATCAGTGTCTTGATCAGGACATCGCGGTCGATTGCGCAGGCGATGGCCTGGCGCGCGGCCATCGTGAAAGCGCACCCCACTGCGTAGGTGAAAGACCAGCGTCAACGGATCAGGCTGGTCCCAACTCTCCGCGAGCGCCGGCGTGAAGTGAAAGCTGGAATCCCGCGCCACCAGCCCATCGAAGATCAGCTCGTCGATGTGCTCCGACATCCCATCGGTCCCGATGCGCGGATCAAGATTGGCTGGGCTGCTCTCAATGAGGAACACCACGGTATTCGGATCACGCTGCCGCGACCGGCACCCGCAGCCAACGAGCACCACGGCAAGCAGAACAAGTCCCAGCAGTCTCCGACGCGCGGCCTCACACATAAGTCACCTGGCCCAGCACCACGGCGCGTTTGGCCCCGGTCGCCGCGGGCACATTTGCCGGCAGCCGGTGCCACGTGTACCACGCCAGCAGCGCGAAGGCCGCGGCCTCCTTCGCCTCTACCGGCAGGCCGAAGTCGCCCGTCGCCGCCAGCTCGCATACCAACGGCTGCAGCCGCGCAGCCAGCATGGCCATCAGCGTCGCGTTACGCGCCCCACCACCCGAGACCACAAAGTCCACCGGAGCACCGCGCAGGAGCGGCGCAACAAACCGTGCATAGCTCAACGCGATCGTCTCCACCGTCAGCGCTGTCGCGGTTGCCAGCGCGTCCTCCGGACTTCGGCTCTCTCGCCGGCATGCAGCCAGAAACCGCGCCGCATAGTCGCGCCCAAACTGCTCGCGCCCCGCCGACCGCGGCGGTTTGAGCGCATAGTACCTGTCGCGCAGTTCGGCTTTCAGCACGCTCGGCAGCACCGTACCCCGCGCCGCAATTGCTCCATTACGATCGAATCTCTTTCCGAACAGCTCCTGGGCCAGGGCGTCCATCACCATGTTGCCCGGCCCGGTGTCGAACGCCACTACGGCATCGGCGCCGGCGCCCGCCGGGATCGCTGTCAAATTCGCGATCCCTCCAATGTTCTGCAGCACGCGCCCCCGCTTGGCATCGGCGAACAGAACGTAGTCGAGCAGCGGCACCAGCGGAGCTCCTTGCCCACCGGCCGCCATGTCTGCAGGCCGAAAGTTCGACGCCACCGGGATCCCCAACGCCTGCGCCAGCACCGCGGCCTCACCCGCCTGCCAGGTGCAACCGAAGCTGCGCCCCGCGTAGAGCGCCGGCACGCCCTGGTGATAGAGCGTCTGCCCATGGCACCCGATCAGCTCCGGCTTGAGGCGATGTTTCTTGATTGTGGCGCGTACCGCCTCGGCGTATGCCAATGCCAGCCGCCAGTTCAGACGCGCCAGCTCCGCGGTCGTCGTTGATGCGGCATTCATCGCGTCCAGCACCCTGCGCCGCAATGCCGCGGGATACGCAAATCCCTCGTGCGCCAGCAGCGTCAGGGCCGGCTTGCCGCGCCGCTTCTCGATGCGCACCAGCGCCACATCCACGCCATCGGCAGATGTCCCGCTCATGATGCCGGCCACTATCATTGCTCCGGTCTTCAAGCGGTCTCCACCACCGGGCGATCCACGGCCTTCTGCGTCGCCCGTGCATCGCCCGCAACCCTGGCGATCCGTTCCGCAAACCGCAGGATGCGGCTTCGCAGCGCGTCGAACTCCCTGGGCGCAAGCGCCTCGGGCACGCCGGCGGCAAACATGCGCTCGCGCCTCCGCGCCGCGTCCCGCGCCCGCTGCAGCAGCACCCAGCGGAATGTTGCCGAGCTCTCAGCCTCGTGCATCAGTCCCTCGTACGCGCGCAAAATCAGTTCCGGGCTGTGGCAAACCTCAAGCGTGTTCATCCCGGCGCGAATGGCCGCAACCGACGCGTCTTCAATGGGGAGAAACTTGAGAATGCCGCCCATCTCCATGTCATCGGAGAAGATGAATCCGCGATAGCCCACCTTCTTGCGCAGCACCTTCGTGATCCAGAAGGGCGAAGCGGTCGCGGGAAGATTCCTGCCGGGCGTGAGCGGGTATGACGCGTGGTTCACCATCACCATCGGCATCTCTTCGCGCAGCGCGCGATAGGGTGCAATGTCGTCGCGCCACAAATCCTCCCAATTGCGGTGGATCTGCGGAGTCTCCGCGTGCGAGTCGAGATTGCCGCCGCCCAGGCCGGGAAAATGCTTTCCGCACCCGACTGCTCCGTTGGCCGCAAGACCTGCAAAGAATTCGCGCGCGAAGGCAATCACCTCATCGGCCGTGGCACCAGCCGCACGCGTGCCCATAACGGCGGCCGACTCGGGTAGTCCCAGGTCCAGTACCGGGGCCAGGGTTACGTTGAACCCAAATGCCCTCACGCCCTGCGCAATCAGCTCGCCGTGCTCGCGCGCCAGTGCCGCATCTCCGCTGTTGCGAGCTGCCTGCGCCACCGCCTGCGCCGATGGCATTGGAGCCAGCGCGTCGCGCAGCCGGTCCACGGTGCCCCCCTCGACGTCTACGCAGCGAAACGCGTGCCCGGCGCACAACCCGGTGGCCTCCGCCAGCAACTGCCGCGTTTGCTCGGAATCGGCGATATTGCGCCGGAAGAGAATCAGGCCCGCCGGCTGCACCACGCGCATCCAGGCGCGCTCCAGGCCCGTCAACTCCGTCCCGGAGATGCCCACCACCAGCAAACTTCCGGCGGCGCGCCGCAGGTTGGCGGTCATGGCTTCTCCTTCAACTCCTGCTGCAGCTCTTCCAGCAGATTCAACGCCTGCAGGGGTGTCAACGTGTTCACGTCCACGGACTCGATGCGGTCCACAATGCGCTGCGAGAGGGGCGTAAAGATCGTCAGCTGCATCGGCTCGGGCTCCGTCTCCACCTGTACGCTCTGCCGCTCCTGCTTCTCGTGCTGGCGCAGAATGCGGCGTGCCCGCTCGATCACCACGGGCGGCAATCCCGCCAGCTTCGCCACTTCGATGCCGTAGCTCTTACTTGCCGCGCCCGGTTCAATCGTGTGCAAAAACACGATGCCGCCTGCAGCCTCCTTCACGCCCACGCGCAAGTTGCGCACCCGCAAGAGTTTTTCAGCCAGCATCGTCAGCTCATGGTAGTGCGTGGCGAAGAGCGTGCGCGCGCCCGTCTCGGCGTGCAGGTACTCGACCGTTGCCCAGGCCAGGCTCAATCCATCAAAGGTGGCTGTCCCGCGCCCCATCTCGTCCAGCAGGATCAGCGACCGCCGTGTGGCCGTATTCAGAATTGTGGCCGTCTCCGTCATCTCCACCATGAACGTCGAGCGGCCGCGCGCCACGTTGTCGCTGGCGCCGATTCGCGTGTAGATGCGATCGGCCAGACCCAGCCGCAGGCTGTGCGCCGGGACAAAGCTGCCCATCTGCGCCATCAGCACCAGCATGGCCGCGGTGCGCAGATACGTGCTCTTGCCGCCCATGTTGGGCCCGGTAATCAGCTGCAGGCTTGGCCCTGCGTCGCCAGAATTTAGAAACAGGTCGTTGGGAATGAACCGCCCCTCGCGTGTCTCCTCCATCCATTCCTCGATCACAGGATGGCGCGCGGCCACGGCCTCGAGTACCGGCTCATCTACCAGCTTCGGCCGCGCATAGCGGCGCAGGGCAGCCAGGTGGGCGAAGTTACTCAGCAGGTCCGCCTCTGCCACTGCCGCAGACGATCTGCGAATGCGGCCGGCTGCTTCGAGCACAAACCTGCGCAGCTCGGCGAAGATGCGCTTTTCAATTTCAATCGAGCGGTCATGCGCCGTAAGAATCTTGACCTCGTACTCCTTCAGCTCCGGCGTCGTAAACCGCTCCGCGTTGACCAGCGTCTGCTTGCGCTCGTAGTCCGCGGGCGCCAGGCCCAGGTTGGCCTTGGTGATCTCGATGTAGTAGCCAAAGACCGAGTTGTAGCGCACCTTGAGCGAGCCAATGCCGGTCCGCTGCCGTTCGCGATCCTCAATGGCGGCGATCGACTGCCTGCCCGTCGTCGAGATCGAGCGCAACTCATCGAGCTCCGCGTCCACTCCTGTCGCAATTGCGCCGCCGTCGGCCATCGTCAGCGGAGGCTGCGCCACCAGCGACGTCGCAATACGCGAAGAGACGTCCTCGAGTCCATCGAGCCGCGCCGCAAGTTCGCACCACAGCGGCGCCTTCATGGCCCCCAGCGCGACCTTCAGCTTGGGCAGCCGCGCCAGGCTCGCGGCCAGGGCGCATACATCGCGCGGCCCTGCGGAGTCCAGTGAGATCCGCGCCAGCAATCGTTCCAGGTCGAGCACCCCATCGAACGCGCGACGTATCTCCTCCCGCCGCACCAAATCGCCATGTGTCTCGCCCACCGCCTCGAAGCGCGCCTCAATCGCGGCCTCATCCACCAGCGGGCGCAGGATCGTCGCCCGCAGCATCCGTTTGCCCATCGGCGTACAGCAGGCATCGAGTGTGTGGAAGAGCGTAGCGCGGTTATCCTGCCCGGCAAACAGCGGCTCCACCAGTTCGAGATTCCGCACCGTCACCTGGTCCAGCTCGAGTGCGTTGGAGTGCTCCTGAATCCGCAACGAGTCAATATGGAGCGCCTCGTTCTTTTGCGTCGTTCGCACGTAGTGCAGCACTGCTCCGGCAGCGATCGCAGCCGCGTCGTGTCCCACCAGCCCGAAGCCTTCGAGCGAACGCACCTTCAACTGCCGCTCCACCAGCGGCACTGCGAAGTCGTGCGTCCACACCCAGTCGTCGACGCGCGTGCGCGCTGCCGATGTGCGTTCCAATCCTGCGGGAACCTCGGCGCTCATGGGCAGCAGCACCTCGCTGGCTCCCGCCATCACAATCGCATCTAGAGCTTGCACCTGCGCATTCGGCCCGGCAAACTCCTGTGCTTTGAACTCGCCGGTCGAAACGTCCAGCAGCGCCACGGCCCAGACGGCACTCCGCCCCTTCTCGCCGCGCAGCTCGAACAATGCCGCCAGAAAATTGTTCTGCTCCTGCCCCAGCGCCGCGTCGAGCGCTGTTCCCGGCGACAACACCCGCGTCACCTCGCGCCGCACAATCTTCTTGGTGAGCTTGGGGTCCTCCATCTGATCGCAGATGGCAATGCGGAATCCCTTGCGCAGCAGCCGCGTCAGGTAGCTCTCCACCGAGTGATACGGAACCCCGCACATCGGCACCTGGCGCTCGCGGTCGCGCGCCGTCAAGGTTAGTTGCAACTCGCGGCTCGCCACTACCGCATCGTCATAAAAGAGCTCGTAGAAGTCCCCCATGCGGAAGAAGAGCAGGGCATCGGGATTCTCGCGCTTGGCCGCCGTCCACTGCCGCATGAACGGCGTGAGCTCGCCGCTCTTTTCGCCTTGCACGGCCGGCTGCGGCGGCACTTGCATCTCCGCGACAATTTCGTCCGGGCGAGGCAGCTCCGGCTCGACTACGGATTGAGGCTCTTCGCGGATCACGCTGGTTCCAGACTATCGTGGCCGGGACGGGAACGGTAGACCTGTGCTGGTCCTCGTCGGCTCCGCCCGCAACACCCCGAACCAACCTGGGTGACCAGCCTCGATCACAGGCCTCGATCACACTCTGCTCCCCGGCATTAGAATGGCTTCCGAAATACTTCTGCCAACGCGAAAGAGGACTACCTTGCGCATGAAGCGGTGGATGCTCTGTTTAGGGTTTGCTGGGTTGCTGTGTGTGGCCGGCGTTGAAGGCGGATCGGCCAAAGCCGCCAAGCCCGTCGCCGCCAAGAAATTTGATGCGGCGGCTCAATCCGCCCTCGCCGCCATGAAAGTCAAGGCCGGCCAACTGAACATCTCCGGCGTCGCCGTAGTCGCGTTCGCTCCGGGCGACACCATCGAGGGCTGGTCCTCGGAGATGGCCGTTGTCGGCCGTATGACCGACCCCAAGGCCAGCGAGAAGGGCAACAACCTCCTCGGCATCGCTTACGCCAAGGCTGCTGAGATGGCCCGCACCGCCAAAGACAGCGGCACCTCCGGCCTTACTCCCATGACAGGCGAATTCGGCTGGCAGGGCGGAGTCGTCGCCAAAACCGCCAAAGGCTTCGTAATCGTGGCCTTCAGTGGCGGCAAATCGGAAGACGACGTGGAAGTGTCAAAGGCCGGCCTCGCCATCCTCAAGTCCGCGCTCTAACCCTGAGCCCCTGTAGCTCCGTCAACCCGGCTAACGCCGCAAGCTCCGCCAATCCGGCTAACCCCGCTACCTCCGCCAACCCCGCTCGTTCCCCGGATGTTACCCTGAATAAAGACGCGGTCGGGCCTTCGAAGCTCTTCCCCAGCTCCCTTCGGTTTGCACTCTGTTCTGCCCTGGTTCGACGGTTTTCGTGATCGGCTGGTGATTTGGATCACAGTATACTGGCGTCGGGAGCCTTAAGGTTAAGAACGGAATGTACTTACTTTGGTTGAGAGTGGCGGTTTGTTTTTACGCGGGGGCTAGTATCGCCGCGTTTCCCGCCGTTCTCCACGGTAGCGCGCGCTGGCGCAGTTTCTGCGTCCACCTGGGCGGCTTAGCCCTTCTTTTTCATGGTGTTTCGGTGGTTGAGATGCTCGTCCAGGCGCATCGCTGGGTGCCTTATGGCGTCCGCGAGGCCGAGTCGATGCTGGGCCTCATGGTGGCCGGGCTGTTCTTCCTGGTCTGGTGGTTGTACGGAGCCATTTCCCTCGGAATCTTTGCCTTACCAATCACGTTTTTCATCGTCTTCGTGCCTTCGCTTGGCGTGGAAAAATACGTCTTTCCGTCAGAGGGCGTCCGGATCAGCTGGCTGGTTGCGCATATCGTCGCGCTGCTTGCAGCCTATGCGGCCCTGGGCTTCAGCATTTTGGCGTCCGCACTCTACCTGGTGCAGGAGCGGCGAATCAAGGCCAAGCCAATCCCGGACGGAAAATCAGGGTGGGTTGAGTGGCTGCCGCCCCTGGATACGCTGGAGCGGGTGGCGCACGCGACTTTGCTCTTCGGATTCCCCTGCATGACCGTGGGGTTGGTCATCGGTTCGGTGCTGGCCCAGGAGACGGTCCTGGGCGCCGCCTATTTCCGCGACCCTAAAGTCATTGCCTCGTTTGTCATGTGGGCGGTTTACGTGCTGCTGCTGTTCGTGCGCAGCACGGCAGGCCTCCGCGGCCGCAAGGCCGCTTACCTCTCCGGCGCCGTGCTTCTGGTCATGCTGGCCGTCTGGGCCGCCAACACCTTCAGCCAGGTGCACAGGTACGGTGCGCCATGACTCTGACGGTGCTGGGGGTTAACCACAAAACCGCACCCATCGAGCTGCGTGAACGCATCGCCATCTCGCGCGAGCAGCTGGGGGAGGTTACGCGCGCCTTGGCGGAAACGCCTGGCGTCGCCGAGTGCATGATTGTCTCCACCTGCAATCGGGTTGAACTGATTACCGCACTGGACAGCAAGGAAGCGGACCTCTCCGGTTTCCTTTGCCGGCAATTCGGACTCGACCCGGCGGCGCTGTCCAGCCATGTTTACGAGCACCGCGATCAGTTCGCCGTCCGCCATCTCTTCCGAGTGGCCGCCAGCCTGGATTCGATGGTAGTCGGTGAATCCCAGATACTGGGCCAGGTGAAGGAAGCCTTCGCAATCGCTCGCAGCGTCGACGCGGTAGGTGGCCAGCTGGAGCACCTGCTGCAGAGCGCTTTTTCCGCAGCCAAGAAGGTACGCACCGAAACCGAGATCGGCTCGAGTTCGGTTTCCATTGCCTCGGTGGCCGTGGAGATGGCACGCAAAATCTTTGGATCGCTGCACGGACGCACGGTCTTCCTGGTGGGCGCCGGAAAAATGAGCGAGCTGGCAGCCAGGCACCTGGCGCAGCAGGGGGCAGGAAAGATCCTCGTGACCAACCGGACGCTCGAGCGCGCCAAAAGCATGGCCGAGCCGTTCAAGGGCAGGGTGGTTCCCTTCGAGCAGATCTACGAGACGGCTGCCGAGGCCGACATCATCGTGACGTCAACGGGAGCGCCCCACCACATCTTCAATCCCGAGCATGGGAAGGCCTTCCTGCACAAGCGCCGCAACCGTCCCATGTTCTTTATCGATATCGCCGTTCCGCGCGATGTCGACCCGGCAATGAGTAGGTTGGAAGGCCTCTTCGTCTACGATATCGACGACCTGCAGCAGGTGGCCGCCTCGCATATGGCCGAGCGGAGCCGCAGCGCATCCGACGCAGAGGCGATGGTTGCCGCGGAGGTGGAGCGGTTCCACCAGCGACAGCGAACGGTGAATGTGGCCCCGGCGATCGTGGCCTTGCAGAAGCAGGCCGAAGAACTGCGCCAGGGAGAACTGCGGCGCATGCAGGCGCGGCTGGGATCGCTGACTCCCGAGCAAGTGGAAGTTGTGGAGGCGCT
>Ga0307474_10002896_pt1 | contig 12374 bp, 7 predicted proteins | sample atmos_gasesECM1C_2_FD_203312 | JGI IMG/M metagenome (GOLD analysis project Ga0307474, IMG submission 203312) | Hardwood forest soil microbial communities from Morgan-Monroe State Forest, Indiana, United States - atmos_gasesECM1C_05 | ecosystem: Environmental > Terrestrial > Soil > Temperate... | reverse complement strand
TTCGTGCATACGGCGATCGCCAATGTTCGCTTGACTGGCCATACCGAATCAGACGCGACAAGAGAAGGAAATGTTTTTGAATTTCTACCAGCTCGCAGAACCACCCTTTGGAGTCACTCCTGATCCGCGATTTCTTTATCTGGGAAGTACACATCGGGAAGCGTTGGCTTCCGTACTTCATGGATTAATTGCAGGACGCGGGTTTACAGCGCTGATTGCCGGTGCAGGAATGGGAAAAACTGCGCTTCTTCGGTTAATCGTGCAAAAGTTGCAAGGCTCGACGCGCACGGCATTCCTCTCTCAATCGCGGTGTTCCTCGCGTGAACTCCTGATGAACTTGTTGGCGAGTCTGGGCATTGAAGGCGGCGGTGAGAGTTTTTCGGCGATGCACGCAAAGTTGAACGATACTTTGCTGCACGAATACAACTCACAAAAACGCTTTGTTGTCTTTATTGACGAAGCACAAGATCTCGCAGAGCCTACACTTGAATTGCTGCGAGTGCTTTCTAATGTCGAGACGCCGAGCGAGAAGTTACTGCATTTCGTCGTGTCCGGCCGTCCGCAGCTCGCCGAAAAGCTCGCGTCTCCTCAGCTCATCCAGCTCCGTCAGCGAGTCTCCATTATCGCCCGATTGCAGCCCTTTGATGCCGAAGATACCCGCCTGTACATCGATCATCGCTTGCGAGTGGCTGGTTACGATTTTGCCAGGCCATTGTTCACCCCGTCAGCGTTGGACCTTATTGCCTACAACACCCGGGGCGTTCCACGGAACATTAATAATGTCTGCTTTAATGCGCTCTCATTGGGCTTTGTACACAGGCAACAAATCATCGATGCCGACATCATCCAGGAAGTGCTGGAGGATCTTGACCTACAGAAGCTGATCGAGGCGGGCGGCGAGGTTCCCTTCATTCCGAGGTCGCGTCTGAGCGACCGCGATGTGTTGAAGGTGCCTATGGATCCGAAAAGCCCAGAACCGGATTCTCGTTCTCTTAACCTGGACCAAGGGGCGTCGAGACCTTTGGATGAAATGAGCGAACCTCGACATTTGCAGGCTGCAGCCTCTGCTTCTATAGCTTCCGTCCCGGTCTCTCGATCTCCGCGTGATGCCGACCTGCGGCGCAGCTCCCGCATCGAGCATCCTGTTTCCCTGATTATCCTCGGCACAGATCGCCTCGGTGAATCTTTTCAGGAGGAAACCTCCGCTGTGTCTTTGAATCTTCACGGCTGCCGGTATTCGTCGCGCCACGACTACCCTCTTGGGGGTTGGGTAACACTCAAAGTTGGCGGCCAAGCTGGTGTCAGTTCTGCAAGCGTGCGCGCAAGAGTGCGCTCGGTCTTCTCCTCCAAATCTCTTCTCGCATTCTGCCAGGTCGGCGTGGAACTAGAGACCCCGGCGAATGTCTGGGGAGTAGCCGCACCTCCTGAAGATTGGCGCTCTATCGTTGAATTTGACAAACGCGCCGACCGCACGGCAGCGACCGTTGCTCCAAGTCCGCAACCAGTGTCGCCTGAGAACCAACTAACAACAGCCAGAGAGCCTGAGGCGTTGGTAGGCGAGAACGTCGCGCTCGCTTTGGCGCAACTTCTTCCTTCCTTCGAAGACAGATTGCGGCAGACTGCGGACCGCTTCGCCCAAACATCCGTTCAATCGCGCCTCGATGAATGCCTGGGCCAGGCGCTAGCCAGAATCGACGATTTCTGGAAGGTTAACGCGAGCCAGAGTGAAGAGTTCGCCGTTGCGCGCCTCAAGGAAATTCGAGACCGGTTGGAGGAAGAGCTTACTGCCCATCGCAGCCGCGCGGAAGAAACGTCGAAGCAACTGGAGATCCTGGATACCAAGGCTGGACAAGGTCTCCTGGAATTGCAGAAATTCGTCACGCGGATCAAGAGTGAAATCGAACCTCAGTTTGACGCGTGTCTGAAGCGGTCGCTGCTGCAAGCCGCCTCCGAATTCGAGACTATTGCCGCACGTGTTTCCGAGCGCCACCATGCGGAGCTTGACCGTACAGGCCAGGCCGCTGCGCGCGAGGCGCAATCGGAACTGGACGAAACCATCGCCGAAATCCGCTCCCTCCTCGCGACCACGCGTCAGGCCATTCCTGAAGAGCGGCTTCAATCGCTGATAGGTTCCTCAAGAGAATCGGTACTGAAACACATGGGAGAATGCCTGGCAGACGTTTACCGCCAATTCGACCTGCAGCAGGAACTTGCCCGCCATCGCGCCGACGAGTTCTCTCAGCAGTTCGAGAAGTTAACCGTAGGGTTGTGTGAAGCACAGGCACAAAAAGACCAGGCCGTAGCCGAGGTCCGCTCACTCGTAGCCTTGCACCCCGGGGTATCCCAAGGGCATTTCGATTCCCTGATGCACTCGGAAAGGGAGCAGATTTTCAAACAGCTCGAATGCCAGGTGAGTGAGGTTTCCGCTCTCTCCGATCAACAACACGATCTTGCTCGGCAGCGCGCTGCGGAGATGGCACAGCAGCTCGAAAAGTTGACCGCAGGATTACGCGAGACACAGGGACATGTCAATCAGGCTTTAGCGGAAGTTCGGCTCTTAGCTTCGCACGACCCTGGTGTATCCCAGGAATGCTTCGATTCCCTGATGCACTCGGAAAAAGAGCAGATTTTCAAGCATGTCGATGATCGGTTGAGAGATATCTCCGTTCGCTCCGAGCAAGAGCACGATCTTGCTCGCCAGCGCATGGCGGAAATGGCGCAGCAACTTGAGAATCTGGCCACGAAAATGCCCGACGCTATGAGTACGCCGCATGCGCAACAGTTCGAGGAAATCTCTCAACGCCTCGAACAACTGGCGACTGAGACTCGAACACAGCTGTTCGAAACTCGAGAACTTGCCGAGCGAGCACCGCGAGATCTTCTCCCTCAGAATCTCAGCGACATCCAGGCGTCCGCTAATCGCGCTGTGCAAGAAATTGAAAACTCCGCAGCCCGCGTTTCCGATCGCCAGTTGGTCCGAATGATGGAGCAGAAACAGGCCCTGGCGCGTGAACTTTCACTTGATCTCGAGGCACGGGCCAGCGAAACGCGCGCCCTCGTTGAGAAGTCGGCCAACCGTGCCCTGCACGAGTTCCAGCGGCGACTCGAGCTTCAGAATGAGCGTATGATCGCCGAAGCAACCGAACGTGTCACCTCGACGCTCGCTGCGCTCGATGCGGAATATCGCAGCGCTCGCGAGAGACACCACCAAACGTTGAAAACCGAAGTCGCGCGCGCGGCAGAGCAATCGATGACGGAGTTTCGCTCCGGCATGAAAGCCTTTTTGTATTCTTGTTTGGTGGCTGCCGTCAGTGCCGTGGATCAACATGCGAAGACCACTCTGGGCGGGCTCTCCAACGACCCAAACAGTTCTGGTCTCAAGCTCGACGCTGTTTCCGATTCACCTGCCGAATACCATCGCCCTTCCTCGACTGCAAGTTCCGACTAGTTTTGCCATAGCTCGTCGCAGTAAGAATGCAAAGTACGGAGATACATCATTTGATTGTGTGTTTCCCTCCCAAGGACAACGATCAGGGGAGAACACGACGGGTGCAGGCTTGGGCACTGTAGGACTATCGCTGCCAATGACGTGCCGGCCGGCGGCTCGGGAAGGATTACAGTCGATTTCGCGCCGTCGAGTTCAGGGAGCGTTGCTGGCAGTTTATCATTGGCAAGCAATGCGCCGACGCCACCGCCCCCGATCACCCTTGGTGGCACTTGCGCTCCCCAGACTGGACAACTCTCCGCCAACCCCACCACGCTGAACTTGGGGAGCGAAACTGTGGGAAGCACGAGCGGCAAGCAGAATGTGATCCTGACAAATCCCCTGCGGACCAACGACAATTTCCAACAACATCGCTGATGAAATAAAACCGGATGGTTCGCATTCCGGGTTTTGGGATGGCGGTGGGTGCTCGACCGCACTAAGTGGCAACATTTTTGATCAGTCGGCAGACGCATTGTTGACTCCAACCTCTACCGTGTTTGCACCTCCATTGATTCCCACGGAGCCGAAGAATTGCGTTGTCATCTCGCCTTATTCCACCCTGACGAGTTCAGCTCCTTGCGCGCAGTGATAGCAGTCCAGTGCCTCTCTTAGGGACGATTGAAAACCTAACCCAATTAGGCAGTGCGACAGAATTTCAGAAAGTGCCAAAAGCTGGATTTTTCGAGTGTTGGTGGACAATCTGCTACTTAAGATTTGCCTCGATTGCTTAGGAAGGCTTAGGGCATCTGGCCCTGGCCCGTCTCCTCATTAAAGACTCGATAAGAATTTCGGGCCTTGCGGCTTGCACGCCTTGATAGCGACGCGTTTTCACGGAGTCTCGACGCTAGTTGAGACTGGCAAATACAATGTCGCAATTGTTAGGATGAATCGATTCCAAGAAATGGGTAGCTGGATAATTCTGGGCGGACGAAATTTCCGCACTCTCGAGGTAAGCGTTGGCCTGTCTTGATCCCTATCGCAGCGTTGATGACTTTTCTCAGTTCGAACGGCGGAGGCTCGGAAGAGCCATGATCGCAGCATTGAAGAGCCCGGTTCGAGAAATTACTCTGCTGGTCTTCGTCTGCATTCTCGCAACTGGCTGTCATTCCCGATCGCCCGCTCCCGGACCATCCATCGAATTCACCAGGATCCCACCGGCGGCCGAGGGCGGCCCTGACAAGCTAGATATCATCGAAGGGCGCGTGATCGGAGGTACTCCAGGGCAGCAGATAGTTTTATATGCCAAAAGCGGGGAATGGTGGGTGCAGCCGCTAGTCAACGAGACATTTACAAAGATTCAAGCCAATTCAAAATGGATAAACTCAACGCATCTGGGAACAGAGTATGCTGCGATGCTTGTTGAACCTGGTTATCGTCCGCCTACAACGATGAGTGTGCTGCCAACGCTGGGTGGCGGCGTAGCCGCCATGGCGATTGCGAAAGGTGGCGGCCCTGGCTCGGCGGTTTCGAAGACGCTTTCCTTCAGTGGATACGAATGGAGAATTCGTGACACGCCAAGCGACCGCGGCGGAATGAACTTTTACGATTCGACCAACGCGTGGACAGATTCGGACGGAGCACTGCACCTGCAAATAAAGAAAGAGGCCGATCATTGGACCTGCGCCGAAGTAACTCTCACGCGGAGTTTTGGATATGGGACATACTCGTTTGTTGTGCTCGACACTTCTCATCTCGAGGCTCCAGTAGTCTTCAGCATATTTACCTGGGATTACGCGGGAACAGATCAGAATCACCGGGAGATGGACATTGAGGTCTCTCGCTGGGGCGATCCCACCAGCAAGAACGCGCAATATGTGGTTCAGCCATTTTTTATTGCTGAAAATGCCTCTCGATTTACGGAACCTTCCGGAGTGCTCACTCATTATTTTCGTTGGGAACCGGGGCAAGTGTCGTTCAAGACCGTCGGTGGTTCAGGGAGTGATGGCAAGACACGCGCGGTGGCCGAACATGTCTTCACATCGGGAGTCCCGTCTCCTGGCATCGAAACCGTGCGCATGAATCTGTATATTTTCGGAGGCGCTAAAGATCCTCTGCAAAACGGGGCCGAGGTTGTCATTGAGAAATTTGAATATCTTCCATAGTGGGCGCACTGGCAGGCCAATACTCCGCTGGTCTTCGCAATGGCTGCTGACAGCTCTGGCCTTGGTGTGTTTCGCAGATTCGGCAAAAGCTTTGAGTTCGCATAAATCGATTGTGCAATATATACGCGACGAGTGGGACGCTGAACAGGGATTCCCAGGCGGACCCGTCTACGCCATTGCGCAAACTCCCGATGGCTTCCTGTGGATCGGCTCAGAAAAAGGCCTGGTGCGCTTCGATGGATTTCGTTTCCGCTTATTTGCACACTCTGACTCAACGTCATTCCCAGCCGGCCCAATATTAGATCTAGCGCTCGATGGCGACGGAAACTTGTGGGTGCGGGCGCAGGGACCGAGATTGTTGCGCTACCATGACGGAAAATTTGAGGATGTGTTGGCGGATCTTAAACTCGCGGAAACCGAAGTCACGGCGATGTGTGCAGGAAAGAACGGCGACATTGTGTTTTCAGGACTCATCAGTGGCACCATGCGCTACAGCAGAGGAAGATTTGTAACGCTGGTGTCGGTAGCAGAGCTACCCAAACTTGTTATTTCCTTGGCGGAAACTGCCGACGGCAAGGTGTGGTTGGGCACGAAAGACGCTGGCCTTTATTACATCCGCGGCGGACAAGTTTCCGCTGTAACCACGGGCTTGCCCGACAGGAAGATTAACTCTTTGTTGGCGCGGGATAATCGCGAGCTGTGGATTGGAACCGACAACGGTGTCGCGCGCTGGGATGGGATGGAGTTCTCGGCGGCTGGAGTGTCGCACACTCTCGACCACGTGCAAGGCCTGGTAATGATCAAAGACCGGGATTCCAACGTGTGGGTTGGAGCGCCCAGCGGGCTCACCCGCATTAACGCCCGAGGTGTCTCTTCGTTAGAGGAGCGAGACAATTCATCAACTTTGCCGTCAATTGGGCCAGTGACTGCTTTGTTCGAAGATCGCGAAGGGAATCTGTGGGTGGGGACAAGACGGGGTATCGAACGCCTGCGCGACAGCGTATTTACGACCTACTCTGCATCTGGAGAATTGCCCGCCGAAATCAACGGGCCGGTTTATGTCGATTCGCAAGGCCACACGTGGTTCGCCCCTGCACGGGGCGGGTTGTACTGGGTTAAGGAAAGCCAGGTCGGACATGTTAGAAACGCCGGCTTGGATAAAGATGTCATCTATTCGATCAGCGGGAACGAAGGGGAATTGTGGATTGGGCGGCGGGGAGGGCTTACGCAGCTTCGCTATCGAGACAACTCGTTCGCGACTCGGAATTACACGCAGGCTGATGGACTCGCGCAAAACGCTGTTTTTGCTGTTCATCAGGCCCGAGACGGAACCGTATGGGCTGGAACTCTAAGTGCAGGACTCAGCAGGTTCAAGGACGGCTCCTTCAAGACATACACCGTCGCGAATGGGTTGGGATCGAACTCGATTACTTCAATCGTGGAGACTTCCGATGGAACAATGTGGTTTGGAACGCCCAATGGCCTGAATGCGCTGTCGAACGGGCAATGGCGAATTTACACGAGCCGAGAAGGATTGCCGCCAGGAACAGTGAACTGCCTTTCGGAGGATTCGAGTGGCACGCTGTGGGTCGGCACCACAAATGGTGTAGCGTTCATCCATGCGGGAGCGATTCAAGCTCCGCGCGAAGTGCCCGAGCCGTTGCATGAACAGATTTTTGGAATTGAGGAAGACAAGACCGGCTCGTTGTGGATAGCAACTGCGAATCATGTTCTGCGTGTGAATCGCGACGCGACGTTGCGCGACGCAATTGGCGACACGGACGTGCGCGAGTTTGGTCTGGAAGACGGCCTCGCCAGCACGCAAGGCGTAAAGCGGCATCAATCCGTTACGGCGGATTCAGTGGGACGGATCTGGTTTTCCATGGTTCGCGGACTCTCCTTCGTTGATCCTACGCCAATGGGGTTGAGCTCAGCTCCGGCGTTAATTCATGTTGAGGCGATATCCGCCGACGGCCGCCCTATCAACCTGGGACCGCGCGTTAGCATTGCAGCTCCTCATCAGCGGATAACGCTGGGGTATTCAGGCCTGAGTCTGTCAGTTCCGGCGCGGGTAAGATTCAAGTTCCGGCTGGACGGATTCGATCAAGGTTGGAGTGAGCCCACTGAAGCGCGCGAAGCGGTGTACACCAACCTTGATTCGGGCGGTTATCGTTTTCGAGTGATAGCCAGCAACAGCGATGGAGTGTGGAACAGCACGGAATCTTGGCTTGAGTTCAAAATAGAGCCGGTATTTTGGCAGACGTGGTGGTTTCGCTTAAGCACTCTGTTGGCTCTGGCCATCGTGGCTCTGGCATTTGTTCGCTTACGTTTTCTGAAATTGACCAGGCAACTGAATGTGCGCTTTGAAGAGCGGCTTGCGGAGCGCACTCGTATCGCACAAGAACTGCACGACACGCTGTTGCAAGGATTTCTAAGCGCATCGATGCAGCTGCACGTAGCGAATGATCATTTAGCGGCCGATTCGCAAGCGAAACCACTCGTTGGCAGGGTTCTCGACCTTATGGGCCAAGTCATCGAAGAAGGTAGAAACGCTGTTCGAGGGCTGCGCTCGCCGAAGTTGAGTTCTCCAGATCTGGAACAAGCATTTTCAAAGATTCGGCAGGAATTTCCGGTGCAATCCCAAACTGGGTTTCGCGTTATTGTCGAGGGTACGCCTCGACCATTGCGGCCCGTGATCCGCGATGAAGTTTATTTTATCGGCCACGAAGCGCTGTCAAACGCATTCCGGCACGCTCACGCAAGTGAAATCGAGGTAGAGCTTGAATTTGCAGCGAGCTACCTGCGCGTACTGATACGCGATGATGGAAGCGGAATAGACACGCAAGTCTTGAATTCCGGACGCGAGGGACATTGGGGTTTGTCTGGCATGAAGGAGCGGAAAGTATTGGCGGGAAATTGAGAGTCTTAAGTCGTGCAGTCGCGGGAACGGAGGTCGAGTTATTTGTGCCCGGCCATATCGCTTTTGAGTATCGGCCGGCCGGGCGTCTCGCCGGATGGTTATCGAGAATGTATCGAGGAAAGCAGAGAAGCGAAAAATCACAATCTGCAAGAGAGCAGACACGATGACGACACAGGCCCAGATTCGTATTCTAAGCGTAGATGATCATCCTCTTCTGCGCGAAGGCCTTGCCGCCATCATTAACAATCAGCAGGACATGTTGCTGGTGGCGCATGCCTGCAATGCGCAGGAAGCCATCCAGCAATACCGCACGCATCGGCCGGACGTCACTCTTATGGACCTGCGACTGCCGGATAAGAGCGGTATCGACGCGCTGATCGCGGTGCGCGCGGAATTCCCCGAGGCCCGCGTCATTATGCTGACCACGTTCGAGGGTGACGTGGAAATACAACGGGCCCTCGAAGCGGGAGCGCGCGGGTACATGCTCAAGAGCATGCCACCCAAGGAATTAGTGGAAGTGATTCGCCAGGTACATGCAGGCAAGAAACGAATTCCCGCGCAGCTGGCGGCACAACTCGCAGAGCACATGAGCGACGAAGACCTGACACCGCGAGAGGTAGAGGTCCTTAATCAGATTGCCGGGGGAAACCGCAATCGAGACATCGCGGAAAAACTTTTTATCACCGAGGAAACCGTAAAGGTGCACATCAAGCACATCATGGAAAAGCTGGGAGCAAGCGATCGCACACAGGCAGTCGCGATTGGCGTGCGTCGGGGAATCATCGAGCTGTGAGATAGTTTCCGGCCAAAACGAATACCTCAAAAGTAGTACAGAAAGATGCCGCAAAGTGGGATTTTAGCGCGGCTGAATATCTGCGTAATCTTGGGCTGTCCCAGGTTGCGATGGCGCGTCAGGGAGATTCGCGCTGCAAAGACTATATTCTACTTTTCCGGGCGGCAGGCCCGGCATCGGCCTGTTGCTGTTGCGCGCAGCAGTTGGTCTGGCTGCGGCAGCTGGAGGAGTTTTCTATTTCGCGGGTTCATTTTCAGAAAAATGGATACTCGGTCTGGTCTTGATCGCCAGCGGAGCGGCGCTGGCGGCGGGATTTCTGACGCCGCTAGTGGGGCTGCTGATCGGGATATGTTTTTTGGGGATTGCCCTTACGTGGTTTCCGGCGCCCGCTTGGGTTGTGCATGATGTGAAGCTGATGGCTTTCGGAATGGTCGTTTCGGCCGTCGCGCTCGCCTTGCTGGGGCCGGGAGCATTTTCTCTCGATGGCCGCTTATTTGGACGGCGCGAAATAGTGATTCCGCCTTCATCGCATACGCCGGAATCGTGAAATGTCCGGTTCGGCGCTGTGTCGCAGACATTTTAGCGGGTTTCGTCCACAAGCCTGTCAATTGAACTAGTCCACCGCCCACCAAAAGTGGTATTCCCAGCCGCCCTCAACGGTGGTACCGAAGAACCCTCCTATCTCGTGATGCACTCATAGATGTTGCCACTTCATAGTTCGGCGGCAGAACAATCTGCGATGGGCGAGGACCACATGGTTTTTGAAGATCTGTCGATTTCAAACGGGAATAGGAAGGCGCGCAGCATGGAGTCTGAATCCCGAGAGTATCCTGACCAGAAACTGGTGCAAGCAGCCAAGGCCGGGCACTCACCGGCTTTCACTACGCTGTGCGAACGCTACGCGCAGCAGCTGCTTCGCGCTGCATACCGTATAACCAGGAATCGCGAAGACTCGGAAGACGCAGTGCAAGATGCGCTGCTGCGAGCATTTGTGCACATCAAGGATTTTAACGGAGAGTCGAGCTTTGCAACCTGGCTTACGAGAATCGCAATCAATTCGGCGCTCATGATTCTCCGGAAAAAACGAAGCTCCCTTGAAATGGCCATGGCAAGTGGGGATAATTTCGCCTCGGATGGCTTCATCTACCAAATCGCGGATCACGCGCCGAACCCGGAGCGGCGTTACGCACAGAGGGAAAAAGAAAGACTTCTGAAAAAAGCAGTCCGCAGCCTTCGACCGACTCTCCGCCAGGTAGTTGAGATGAAGCAACTACAGGAACGCACGATGCAGGAAACCGCGGAAACGATGTGCATCTCAGTGGCTGCGGCGAAGGCGCGGCTGTTCCATGCCAAACTGGCGCTCCGCAAGTCATCGATTTTGAGACTCATGCATCAAAGTCGCAGCGGAGGCAAGTTCCGTCGCTTGTCGGCTGCTTGACGGGAGTTCGAGAGGACCGGCAGTGTTCGGCACGGTGGCAGCAGGTAATGGTTCCGGGCCTCAAGGGAATAGGTTAAGGAGGGGAAAAATGGCAACTATCACAACGAAAGACGGCACACATATCTATTACAAGGATTGGGGAACAGGGCAGCCGATTGTTTTCTCGCACGGTTGGCCGCTGACGGCGGACGACTGGGACGGGCAGATGCTTTTCTTCGGGCAGCGTGGCTATCGCGTCATCGCGCATGACCGGCGGGGACACGGGCGCTCCGACCAGACCTGGGAAGGCAATGACATGGATACTTACGCCGATGATTTGGCGGCGTTGACAGAAAAACTGGACCTAAAGAATGCGATCCATGTGGGTCACTCAACCGGTGGCGGAGAAGTCGCCCGCTACATCGGAAGACATGGCAGCAAACGTGTCGCTAAGGCAGTGCTCATCAGCGCAGTGCCACCGCTCATGCTGAAAACCGAAAAGAATCCTACCGGCCTGCCCATCTCAGTCTTCGATGGTCTGCGAGCGGCATACACCGCTAACCGGCCGCAATTTTACCAGGACATCACGCTGCCGTTTTACGGGTACAACCGCCCGGGTGCGAAGATTTCCGAGGGCATCCGCGAGCACTGGTGGCTGCAAGGAATGTTGGGAGGCGTTAAAGCGCATTACGACTGCATCAAGGCGTTCTCGGAGACTGACTTTACCGAAGACCTGAAGAAGATCGACGTTCCCGTGCTGGTGATGCATGGGGATGACGATCAGATAGTGCCGATCGTCGCTGCGGGTCCGCTGTCTGCGAAAATCTTGAAGAAAGCAACGCTAAAGGTCTATCCGGGCTTTCCGCACGGTATGCCTACGACCAATGCGGATCGGATCAACGCGGATTTGCTGGCGTTCCTGCAACAAAGCCAGCAGGCCTCAGCGTAGAAAGGAATATTCGTAGCAGAGGATAAGAAGGAGCAGCAGCGAGACGGATGGCGATGCCGATGGCGGCCGTCATTCGAGTGACAGAAACTGCTCCTTCTTGTCTTGTCGACGGTTACAATTCCGGGGTTCGCCGACGAAATGGGGTGTGGCGGCTGACGGAAAATCTACCAGCCAAAAAACGGAACGGAAAAACAAATCGCTATTGAGGAGGAATCGCATGAGCACGGGTCTGGCGCTATTCACTCTTTTTCACGTGGCATTGAGTGTGATCGGTATCATCGCTGGATTGGTGGTGGTGTTCGGGCTGATTTCCGCGAAACAGTCGAAAACTTGGACCAGCACATTTCTCGTGACTACCGCAGCGACCAGCGTGACAGGATTCTTGTTTCCGTTCCACAAATTTTTGCCTTCGCATGGCGTTGGAATCGCTTCCTTGCTCGTTTTGGGGGTAACGATTCCGGCTTTTTACGTCTTTGACCTTGCAGGTGCCTGGCGGCGCGTTTATGTTATCGGCTCGGTCATCGCACTTTATCTGAACGTGTTCGTGTTGATCGCACAGTTTTTCATGAAGATTCCCGCGCTCAAGGTGCTGGCGCCCACACAATCAGAACCGCCATTTCTCGCAACGCAAATTGTCGTGATGTTGATTTTCATCGTGCTGGGGGTGCTCGCTACAAAGCGATTTCCGGGCCAACCCGTCCATGCA
>Ga0307474_10002894_pt1 | contig 12379 bp, 9 predicted proteins | sample atmos_gasesECM1C_2_FD_203312 | JGI IMG/M metagenome (GOLD analysis project Ga0307474, IMG submission 203312) | Hardwood forest soil microbial communities from Morgan-Monroe State Forest, Indiana, United States - atmos_gasesECM1C_05 | ecosystem: Environmental > Terrestrial > Soil > Temperate... | reverse complement strand
CCGCAGGGTCGTGGAGGTCAACGATGCCTGTCTTGCGGGTTTCAGATTCAGACGCGAGCAGGTCGTTGGACGCCCCACATCGGACCTCGGTGTCTGGGAAACACAGGCTGAATACGATCGCTTTCGTCTGTTCTTGGCATCGCCCGATACGTCGCAAGGCTTTGAAACCACCTTCCGGCGCGGCGATGGGTCGATGTTCAGAGCCAGAATAAACAGCAATTCCTTCGCGTTGAGCGGCCGTACCTACCTGCTGCTCTTGATCGAGGATTTCACCGAGCGCCATCGGATCAAGGCCGAATTGCTGCAGGCCAAGGAAGCGGCGGAGAGCGCCAACCGCGCGAAGAGCGACTTCCTGGCGACGATGAGCCACGAAATCCGCACGCCGCTGAACGGTGTGTTCGGTTTCGTCAACCTGCTGCTGGATACCCCGCTCAATGCCGAACAGAGAGAAGCGGTGAACATCATCAAGCGCTCCGGGGACGCGCTGTTGGACATCATCAACGACATCTTGGACTTCTCTAAGATCGAGGCCGGCAAGCTGGTGCTGGAGAACGCACGTTACGATCTGCGCATGGTGTGCGAGGACGTCGTGGCGTTGATGAAGCCGAAGGCCGCCGAAAAAGGCCTCAGCCTGACCTTGGAATACGCCGCCGACGTGCCGAACCAGCTGGCGGGAGATTCATTGCGGGTGCGCCAGATACTGTTGAATCTGACAGGCAACGCCTTGAAGTTTACCAGCCGCGGCGGTGTGCACATCGAAGTGCGGCTGGTGCACACGCGAGAGATAAAGATCAGCGTCACTGACTCGGGCGATGGGATTGCGCCGGAGATTCAGCAAAAGCTATTCGAACGCTTCACGCAAGCGGATTCCTCCACGACGCGCCGCTATGGCGGAACAGGCCTCGGATTGGCGATCTGCAAACGCCTCACAGAACTGATGGGCAGCAAGATTGGCGTCACCAGCGAAATCGGCGTCGGTTCCACGTTTTGGTTCACCCAGTCTCCGCAATCCATCCTTACTGCGAACGCGATCGAGGCAAGGGAAACCCATGCCAAGGTCCCGGCAAGCTTGGCGCCGGTGCGGACCGCGCAACTCGTTCGTGTCCTGGTCGCCGATGACAACGCCATCAATCGGATGCTGGCCAAGCGGATTCTGGAGCGATTTGGTTGCTGCGTCGATACCGCAAGCGATGGGACCGAGGCGGTCAAGCTGGCGCACGACGCCTCATATGACCTGATCTTCATGGATTGCCACATGCCGCACGTGGATGGTTTCGAGGCAACGCGCATCTTGCGGCAAACCCAAGGCGGGTCGCGGCGCCTGCCCATCGTTGCGCTGACCGCGAGCGTGACCGCTCGCGACAGGGAGGAATGCCTGATCGCGGGCATGGACGATTTTCTGGGCAAACCCCTCGAGGTCGAGCAGCTTCACGCCATGGTCGATAAGTGGCGCGCCTTGAAATTCAACTCGGCTCAATCGTCGACACCGGCCGCCGAAGCGGCCACGTGGAATACTCAGACAGGCTCCTAAGGACGCGGCGGCACGATGAGCCCGAGGTTGGCTTGCGGCGCCCAGCCGGTGCGGCCCGCCCCCGTTTTGATGAGCATGAAGCCGTCATGCTCCCCACTGACGCTGACGATCTCCGCTTCGGGCAGGGTGAAGATCGGCTCCTCGATCAGGGTCGGTGAGACGCGTACCGGGACCGCGTGACCGACGACCACGGCTTCGTGCAAAGTGGGCCACACCGCCAGGGCGCTGCCCAGCGTGACGCCGAGGAGGCAGAACCCCATGAGTGCCGCGGCGAGCAGCTTGCCGCGATGCGCGGGAGTGACCTCCCTTGCGAGCATGCAGAGCCCGGCAACAATCAAGCCGAAGACGCCCATCCATGCAACGGTCGTGGGATTCGCGATACGCTCGAGCCGCTCGAGGCCGGTTGCAGGCACCGGCCGCAATCCGGATGCATCGCGGACGCGCTGCAGATTGGCATCGATGTCCGGGTCCTGCGGATCCAGAAGTTTCGCGCGCTCATAGTTGAGAACCGCGAGGCCCGGCTTGCCGGCGCGGGCGTATGCATTGGCGAGATTGTAGAGCGCCGCGGCCGAATAGCCGGCTGGCGCCTGTGGCTGCTGGCGTGCCTCCGGCGGCGCTGCCGATTGCGGTTGCGTCTCCTGCGCATCGCTCGAACCCGCGCTGAACACGAGCGCGGCCAGCAACGGCCCCCATGCCGCGAACCGGGTCATGGTGGTGCCCCGGTCAACATGCTGCGGCGAACGATGCTGGTCCAACGGTCGAAATCCGCCGCCTGCGGCGCATCCCCGGAGTAGTTCGCCTCATCCGCCAGCACGAAAAGTTGCCGGATATCGTCCGCATCCGGTCCGAGCCGCTCGTCGAGCTCGGCTGAGGTGACGTGTTCGGGTTCGATCTGCCAGGCCGCACTCAAGTATTGCTGTAGGGCGGAGCGCGCCGAGCTGAAGAACAGCGCAGTGTCGCGTGCGGCGGACGCCGACGCCATTCGCTTCAGACACGCCTCACCGGCCTCCCGCCTCAGCCGCTCGCGTTGCCGTCGCAGGTCGCGTGCGTTGCGCTCGCGACGGTGCAAGGCGACCCATCCCCCACCGAAGAGCAGCGCGAACGTCGATGCGACGCCCAGATACTGCGGCCGCAAATACCAGGGGATCAAGGAATCCGTGCGCGCCGCGGCCTCCGCATGATCGGGCCGCAATGAGCCGTGCATCGCATCGCCCGGCGGCGCCGCGGCGTTCGCGAGCACCGGCGGCGGACTTGCCGCGCTATCCGCGGGCGACGGCGACACCGTCACGCGCAGCGGCGCGCTGCGCGCCGTCTCGTAGCGGCGCGTGCCGGGATCGAAGAAACTGAACGCCAGGGACGGGATGGTTTGTACACCCGGCTGCAGCGCCACGAGCGGCTGCTCGAAGGTCTTTTCCCCGCGATAGCCGGTGGAATCGGCCTGGCTGAAAGACGCCTTGGGCTGGTAGGTTTTCCACTGCCCATCGCCGGCGAGCATGTTGCTCTCGACGCGATCGAAGTTGCCGCTGCCGCTCACGTGCATGCGAAGCGTGAGCGGATCACCCGCCGTATTCGTGGCGGACGAGAGGTCGGTACTGATTTTGAATGAACCGACCGCACCGCTGAACTCGGCCGGCCGGCCCTCCGCGGGCAGCGGTAGGACCTTGATCGCGGTTTCCGGGCTGGTGACCGTAATGTTCTTCGATACGGTCGCGCCGAAGAAGTTCTGCATGAAAGGGTCGCCCAACAGATCGTCCAGCATCGAATCGCCGCGCGGTTGAGTGCGTATGCGCACCGTGAGGGGGGCGCCGAAGGTGAGCGCATAAGTGCCGGGCTTGATGGCCGCGAGCAGGCTGTGCCACGTGTACAGAGTGAAGGGTTTACCGTCGATTGATTTTGCCATGCGCTCGGGCTGCAGCGAGAGATTGTTGAGAGTGAAGTCAGCGTTGTTGAGCTTCGGCAGGCTATTGATGGAGGAGGCGAAGCCATCGCGCATGCCGACTTGAATCACCGCGGGAACGCTTTCACCCACATAAATCTCGCGCTTGGGCACTTCGAAGCGCACGAAGGCGGAGCCGTCCGGCGTCAAGCGAATGCCGTTGGCTTCGGAGCCTCCGGGGATGAGCGATTTGAGCCTCGGGGAACTCGGACTGTAGGGAGAAATCGAGGGAGCCCCCCCATTACCCTGAGTCACGCGCAGCACGAGGGGAGGCGATTTGGGGGTGGGGCCCGGGATGGTGAATACGCCGGCTTCTTCCGGTGTGACGCGGATGATGGTCGAGGTGGACGAGATCGTTGCACCGTTGATGATTTCGATCCGCCGGGATTGGCCGACGACGCGAAATTCCAATCCGGGAACCACGGGCAGCGGTAGCGCCAGGGCGCCGTTGCCCGAAGTCATGATGGTGAGCTGCGCCGATTCGCCCAACGCGATCTGCGATGGTTCGATCGTGGCGTCCACCGAGGCAGCCGCAGCTGATGCGGCTGCCATTGCGAGGTTCGCCGGGGTCGCCGAAACCGCCGCAAGCAACGCGGCGCCTGCCGCCATTGCGTGAATCCGCCGCTGTAAACGCCTTCTCACCTCACCAATCCTTGACTGGTTTATCGGGCGGCGATTCGGCTTCTTGCCGGGCGAACGGCAGCCCCTGCGCCCGGTGCTCATCGCCCTTCTGTGAATCGAGTAATTGGCGCGCCTCTTCTGGAGTCATCCGACCCGGCAGATGTTGCGTATCCGCCTGATCCGCGCCTTCGCCGCGTGCGGATTTCGATTGATCGTCACCGGGCTTGGACTGGCCAGGAGGAGGCGGCGGCTGTGCGGGCTGATGCTGGGCATTCGGCGGCGGCTGGGGCGGTTGCTCGGCCTGCTGTTGCGGCGGGGGCTGCGACGGTGGCTGCGACGGGGGCTGCTGCTGCGGCGGTGATGGTTCCGCGGGCGGCGGTGGCTGGCCCGCCTTTGGCGGAGCGCCGGAGTTCGGCGGCTGCCCGGAATTCTGCGACGACTGCTGCTGATTTGGCTGCTGATTCGGTTGATTCTTCTGCGAGTTCTGCTGTTGGTTTTGCGGTGAGTTTTGATTTTGCGGTGAATTTTGCTTGCGCTGCAGCTCGTCGATCTTGCGCTTCACGAAGTCGCGGTTGAATTTACTGTCGGCGTCGTCGGCGCGCATTTGCAGAGCGGTGTCGTACGCCTTCACCGCCTCGGTCCAGGTCTCGAGGGTTTGCTGGGGAGCGCTTTGCTCGGTCGTCTGTCCACTGCGATACAGCGTATTGCCGAGATTGTAATAAGCGTCCTCCTGCTCCGCCAGCCGCTTGGGTTCGCCGGAGGGCACGCGGCTGATCGACTGTTGAAACGCCTTTACCGCCTGCGGATACTGCGCGGCCTTGTAGGCTGCCGCTCCTGCATTGAATTCGAGCACGGGTCGTTTGGGGTCGCGCGCCGCGGCGGCGGCATACTCCTTCGCCGCCGTGAGGTAATCGCCCTTTTTGTACGCGTCCTCGGCGCTCGCCGGCGAGGCGTGCACCGGCGCGGCCGGCAACAGGAGCACCAGCGGCACCATCAGCCACGACACCGCAGCCGCATCGATCGGATGCGATCGTGTCTCGGGCAGCCGACGGACTGCCCGGACTTTAGAGCGGCGCCGGGTGCCGACCAGCAGACTGCTCAACAACAGACCCAGGGACGCAGCCAGGGGCCACTGATAGCGCTGCGTGTAAACCCTTTGCTGCCGCGACGCGAGATCATGCTTGAGCATGGGGCCTAAAGCGGTCTGATATAGGAATTCAAATCCCTCACCGCGGCTGCCGAGCGGAGCATAAATTCCGCCCGTGGCCGCGGCAATCGCCTTGAGCGCGGGCTCGTCGAGCCGCGATCTGACGAAGGCGCCCGTTTCGTCCTTCACGAAGCCGCCGAGCCGGTCCGCCGACACCGGCACGAGATCGCCCTGCGGTGTCCCCACTCCAACGGTATAAATCTTCAGTCCGTCCTGATGCGCTGCAGTCTGGGCGGCGGCCAGCGCATCGCCTTCCAAGTCCTCGCCGTCGGTGACCAGGATCAAGATCTTGTCGCTGCCGGGACGCCGCCGCAGTGCTGCCTGCGCCTCGCGAATCGCGCTTGCGATGTTGGTGCCGCCGCGAGGAATCGTGCTGGTGTCGATGGCATTCAAAGACTCGTGGAACGCGCCATAGTCGAGGGTAATGGGGCAGGCCAGGAAAGCGCTTCCCGCGAAGGCCACCAACCCCACGGCGTCTCCGTCCAGCACCCGGGTGAAATCGTCGATGGCGAGTTTGGCCCGCGTCAGGCGATCGGGCTTTACATCCGGTGTCGACATGCTGCGCGAGGTATCGACTGCGAAAACGATTTCGTTGCCGCGGCGGCTGATCAGTTCCCAGCGATATCCCACCAGCGGCCCGGCGAGCGCAATGAACAGCAGCGCCACTGAGGTCAGCAGCAGCAGCCGTTGAGCGCGGCGTCGGCCGATCGACACCGACTGCGTAAGCTGCGCGCGCAGATGGGAGGAGACGAAACGTGCGAGCGCAGCGTGCTGGCGCGCATCGTGGCGGCGCCACATCCACAACAGGCAGAGACAAAGAATCACCCCCGCCGCCAACCATTCAGGATGGCTGAACTTCACGGCAGTCTCCGGAAGCGAGTGTGCTGCATGACCAGGCCGAATCCGAGAAAAGCGACGCAGGGCATCAGCGCCCAGGAATATAATTCATCCTGGTGCTCGAATTTCTGTACGGTGAGCGCGCTCTTTTCCAGGCGGTTGATCTGTTCGTAGATCTTGTGCAGGGAATCCGTGTCCGTCGCGCGGTAGAAAGTACCGCCGGTCTCGCGGGCGATGGTCTCGAGAGTCTTCTCGTCGACGTCCACCTTGTCCATGACCAAGTGCACGTTGCCGGCCTGGTCTTTCATGGGCATGGGCGCAGAGCCGCGCACGCCGACCCCGATGGTGTAGATCTTGACGCCGAGCGCGCGGGCCGCTTCGGCGGCGGCGAGCGGCGAAATTTTTCCCGTGTTATTCATGCCGTCAGTGAGCAAAATCAGCACCTTCGATTTCCCGTTGGTGCTCCGCAGACGATTGACGCTCGCGGCGATCGCTGAACCGATGGCGGTACCGTCATCGTTGCCCACCGCGGTGCTCACGCGCTCGAGATTCTGCTGCAGCCAATCGTGATCGAGAGTGAGCGGGCTGACCAAGTAGGGCGCGGCCGCGAACGCGATCAGCCCGATCCGATCGTCGGGCCGCTCCTCGATGAATTTCGACACCACGGACTTGACCACCTCGATGCGGTTGACGCGATGGCCGTCCACCAGAAAATCGAGCGCCTGCATCGAACCGGATACATCGAGTCCGAGCACGATGTCGATGCCGTTGGCGGTCACCTCGGTGCGGCTGTGGCCGCGCTGCGGGCGGGCGAGTCCGATGATCATGAGCGCCGCCGCGAGCAGCGGCAGCAGCCACACCCATCCGCCGAGCCGCGAGCGGCTGCGCCGAGCCACATCGCGGGCGAGGCCCACGTCCGAGAATTCTATGGCGGCCACCGGCCCGCGCCGCCCGCGCAGCATCATCACCACCGGCAGCAGCGCCAGCAGCCACAGCCACTCAGGTTGCAGGAAGCGAATCACGCGCCTCCCTTGACTGTGCCGCCGGGTGACCCGGGGAGGTGCCGACGATGAAGCTGCGCGCGCTCTGATACAGAGATTCCATGTTGGCCGCCGACAAGGACATGCCGGCGAATTTAGCGAGGTCGCATTGGCGCAGGAACTCAGCCAGCAGCGAACGATGCGGCGTCAACGGTGAATTCTCGGTCTCGAGAATATCGTGCAAGAACTCCTCGGTGGTTCGATGAGTCGCCGTCACCCGGAATCCCGCCTCGATGTAGCGGCGCACGGTGTCCGAAATGGCCGAGGAAAATTCGCGCACGCTCGCCGGGTGCATGAGCGCGCGCAGTTCCTCGAGGCGTTGCAGTGCGATCTCGAAGTACTGCAGCGCGCGGGATGGCCGGCGGCGTCGCCGGCGCCACACGGCGTAGCCGGCCGCGGCAAGCAGCACGCCGCCGGCCAACCACTCGAGTACCAACGCCAAAGGGAACAGAGATTTGGGGCCGCGGATGTCGCGGATGTCCTCGGCAGGGGCACTCTGCGCGGGCGCAGCCGCGGCGCAAGACAGGCTGGCCGACATCGCCGCGACGAGCCCAGCCGCTGCCGCGGCGCACACCCGGGATGCGCGCTTGCTCATGCCTGCCGGCTCATACGCGGCGGCGCTCGCGTGTCTTGAAGAACCGTTGCAGGGCGGCCATGTAGGGCGCATCCGTTTTGAGTTCCAACGTGTCGACACCCTCGGAACGAAAATCGTTGACCATGCGCTTTGCGCGGTCCAACGCCAATTCGTTGAAGCGTCTGCGGACGGCGGCGTCGGCAGTGTCGAGTTCGATGATCTCGCCGGATTCCGCATCCTCCAGCGCGAGCACCCCGACGTTGGGCAATTCCTTCTCGCGCGGATCCGCGACCTGCACGGCGATGAGATCGTGCCGCCGGTTGGTCTGGCGCATGGCGCGGCGCAATTCGGCGCGCGCGACCGCGGGATCGCCGGTCGATTGAAAATCGGAGATCAGAAACACGATGGCGCGCCGATGCAGTACGTGATTCGCGACGTCGAGCGCCTTCACGGTGTCCGTGCCCCGACCCTCGGGGGTGTGGTAGAGAATATCGCGCACGACGCGCAGCACGTGGCGCCGGCCTTTCTTCGGCGGCAGATAGCGCTCGACGCGGTCGGTATAGAGCAGCAGACCCACCTTGTCGCTGTTGCGGATCGCGGAAAACGCCAGCACGCTGGCAAGCTCCGCGGCCAGATCGCGTTTGCTCAAGGTCGCCGATCCGAAATTTCCGGATGCGCTGATGTCCACCAACAGCAGGATCGTGAGCTCGCGCTCTTCGGTGAATTTCTTGACGAACGGCCGGCCGGCGCGCGCCGTGACATTCCAATCGATGGTCCGTACCTCGTCGCCGGGGCTGTATTCGCGCACTTCGTCGAAGTCCATGCCGCGGCCTTTGAACACCGAATGATATTCACCGGCAAGACTGTCGTTGACCATGCGGCGCGTGCGGATCTCCAATTGCCGCATGCCGCTCATGATGGCCTTCGTGGATTTGGTGGTGTCGGCCGGCATGCGATCAGGGCACGGGGAGAGCGTCGAGAATCTTGCGGATCACGTCCTCGGAGCTGATGTTTTCAGCTTCGGCTTCGTAGGTCACCGAGACGCGGTGCCGCAGCACATCCATGGCGATCGTCTTGACGTCCTGCGGGGTCACGTAGTGGCGGCCGTTCAGAAAAGCGATGGCGCGCGCGGCAAGCGTCAAGTTGATCGTCGCGCGGGGCGAAGCGCCGGTCTGGATATACCCGTCGATGTTCAGGGACTTCGCAACCGGCGGCCGCGTGGCGAGCACGAGGTCCACGATGTAGTTCCTGATCTTGTCGTCCACGTAGAGCGAGTTCACGACATGACGGGCGTTCAGGATCTGTTGGGCCGATACGACGGGACGCACGCTAACGCCGGGCGCAGACGTTGCCATCGCATCGAGGATGGCACGCTCCTCGGCGCGGTTAGGGTAGTTGACCACTACTTTCATCATGAATCGGTCGATCTGCGCCTCCGGCAGCGGGTAGGTGCCTTCCTGCTCCAGGGGGTTCTGCGTCGCCAGCACCAGAAACGGATTCGGCAGCGGATAGGTCTCATCACCGATGGTCACTTGGCGTTCCTGCATCGCCTCGAGCAGGGCGCTCTGCACTTTCGCCGGCGCGCGGTTGATTTCATCCGCCAGAATGAGATTGCTGAAAATCGGCCCGTGCTTGGTGCGGAATGCGCCGTCCTGAGGATTGTAGATCATGGTGCCGACGATGTCGGCCGGCAGCATGTCCGGCGTGAATTGCAGACGCTTGAAGCGCACCGCAATGCCGGCGGCCAAGGTTTTGAGCGCCAAAGTTTTGGCCAAGCCGGGCACACCTTCCAACAGGACATGGCCGTTGGTCAGGAGCGCGACCAACAAGCGATCGAGCAAATGCTTCTGCCCCACGATTACACGCGCCATCTCCGTTTGCAGGCCTGCAACCCAGGCCGAATTCTCCAGCACGGTCTCGCGCGCGGCGCGCATGGCCGCCTCGGAGTCGACCGGCGTAGGGCGCAGTTCCTGGAACGGCGCAGGTGTTTGATTCATCTCTCAATCCTTTGTGACAGATTTGGGTCCGTTCTGGCCGGACGTCCCTTGGAACTTCAAGGTCAGCGGAGGTTCCCTCAGCGCGGGCAGTGGGCGCAAATCGAAAAGCGCGATTGAAACCGGATTTTACATAGCGCCGCGTCTCGGTTTAGACAGCCTTGCTGGGGTTGATCAAGTATTTTGTGCCGGTGGCGGTTTTGCTGTAAACCGCGATGTTCTGAAGGTCCAGCGCGCCGCGCAGCGACACCTCGCCGGCGTAGCGGCTGGCGAAGGTGGTTTTCAGTTCCGAGGCAACGCGCTCCTTGAGCCGCTGCGTGCCGGCGGGCCCAAGCTTTTGCAGGAACGGGGTGACCAGCCAGCCGCCGACTCCCCATGCCATGCCGTAATTGCGGTTGAGTTCCATCGGCCCCTGCCCCAGGCCCCCGTAGACGTAGACCTGCTTGTGTACCGGAGAGCCGTAGCGGCTGTATTGCGCCGCCTTTTTCAACAAGGCCGCCTCCATGCACATCAGAATCTGGCCGGCGAGCTTGCCGCCGCCGATGGCGTCGAAGGCAATGGTCGCGCCGCTGGCGGTCAATGCTTCGATGAGATCCTGCACGAACGTGGGTGAACTCGAATCGCAGACCTGAACGGCGCCCATCGCCCGCAGCAGATCGCCTTGGGCGTGATTGCGGACGATGTTCACCAGGGCAATCCCGTCCTTGATGCAAATCCGATTGAGCATTTGCCCCAAATTGGAGGCGGCCGCGGTGTGCACCAATGCCGTGTGGCCTTCGTTGCGCATGGTCTCGACCATGCCGAGGGCGGTGAGCGGATTGACGAATGACGAAGCGCCATCGGCAGCCGTTGCGCCGGCGGGCAGCAGCAGACACTGCTCGAGCGGAACGCAGCGATATTGCGAGTACATCGCGCCGCCGAGCGCAGCCACCGTTTTGCCCAGCAGAGCTTGCGCCGCCGGCGCCGACCCCGCCTCGACGACGACCCCCGCGCCCTCATTGCCGATTGGCATGGACACATCGAAGCGGGCCGCCATGCTCTTCAACGCCGCGTCCGGAACGTGGGCGGCCACCAGCGGTTCATCCTTGGTACCGCGTTGGCTGGCCTTGGTCATGTCAGCCCCGGCGAACAGAAGCCCGAGATCGGAGGGATTGATGGGCGCCGCCTCGATCCGGATGAGCACCTCGTTGGCCGCCGGAACGGGAATGGGCACCTGGGTCAGGGACACTTCCAGGTCGCCGTTGCTCCTGACGAGCGATCGAAGCTGTAAACCGGTGCGAGCGTCTGATGATGTCATGGTCTTAAGGGTTGCGTCTGGTGAGTCGGATGCCGCTCATGCTACGCCGCGGTCCGAGTGGTGGCCAGACGCCAGGGCTCGGCGGCGAGCGGCATCCCGCGTTTAGGCTGGATAGGGCGCTAAAATCGGCGGCATGAATCCGCCGCTGGTCATTTTTGGGTCCGGTCTGCTCGCCGGTGCGATGAACGCCCTCGCGGGCGGCGGCACATTCGTTGCCTTACCGGCATTGATCTCGGTCGGCGTGCCATTCGGTCCGTGAGGCGCGATTCGCGAATGACCATGACCGGTAAATCGCCACGCCCGCCATCGCCGGCGCCGCGCCGCGGCGTTGCGCGAGTCATCTCGAAATTGGGGTGGGCTTCGCGCACGCAAGCGGCCGAATGGGTCCGCGCGGGGCGGGTTAGGGTCAACGGCCGAGTGGTGCACGACGCGGAATTTCCCACACGCCAAGGCTTGGACCGCATCGACATTGACGGCCGCGAACCCGGGCAGCCGGAGCGAATCGTGCTCATGCTGAACAAACCGCGCGGCTTGGTGACGACGGCGAAGGACGAGCGGGGCCGCGCCACCGTTTACGGCTGCCTCGCCGACGCGGGGCTCCCGTGGCTGGCGCCGATCGGCCGGCTCGACAAAGCCAGCGAGGGACTGCTGTTGTTCAGCAACGATCCCGCTTGGTCCGCGCGCATCACCGACCCCGCGACCGCGCCGCCGAAGACCTACCACGTGCAAATCGATCGGCTGCCCGAATCTCAATTGCTGCGCGATCTCGAGCGCGGAGCGATGGTGGCCGGCCGGCGCCTGGCGGTTCGTTCCGCGCGCCTGCTGCGCACGGGAGAGAAGAATGCGTGGCTGGAAATCATGCTGGATGAGGGGCGTAACCGGCACATTCGCCGACTCCTGGAAGCGTTCGACGTGTCGGTGGTTCGCCTGGTGCGTGTAGCAATAGGATCGCTGGCGCTCGGAACGCTCGCGAAGGGGCAGTGGCGGATGCTCACGCAGCGGGAAATCGATTCACTTGTCAGAAGGCCGCCGGGTACGCTCCGCCGTCCAGCAGGATGTTCTGACCGGTGATGTACCCGGCGTGGATGCTGCACAAAAAGGCGCAGGTTTGCCCGAACTCCGGCGGAGCGCCGAAGCGTTGCGCCGGGATCTCCGCCATGGCGTGCGCCGCCAGCGCCGATTCCGGCTTCCCGGTCTTCTTGGACGCGGCCGCAAAGCCGCCGCGCAAGCGCTGGGTGTCGAAACTTCCAGGCAGAAGATTGTTGATGGTGACATTCCTGTCGACCACCTGGCGCGCCACCCCCGACACGAACGCCGTCAGGCCGGCGCGCGCCGCGCTCGA
>Ga0307474_10002892_pt1 | contig 12383 bp, 9 predicted proteins | sample atmos_gasesECM1C_2_FD_203312 | JGI IMG/M metagenome (GOLD analysis project Ga0307474, IMG submission 203312) | Hardwood forest soil microbial communities from Morgan-Monroe State Forest, Indiana, United States - atmos_gasesECM1C_05 | ecosystem: Environmental > Terrestrial > Soil > Temperate... | reverse complement strand
TCACGATTAACGCATTGTTCTCTTCCGATTCTTTTTCCCAAGCGGTGCCCCAGTGAACCACGAGTGTCTTGAATCGAAGATCTCGCAACCGCGCTCCGATGTCGTGCGTATAATCAGCGCAGATTCCACGCTTTTTAACGCCGATGTTGATGAGGTAATTGTGAAATGCCGGGTCTCCGGTTACACCGTACTCTCGTGCGAGCTGACGGGATGTCGTGTGCGCCGTCGCTGACAAAAGCTCGGCTTCACGATGATCAACCGTTTGCGGGGAAAGCGCGACCAGTGCGGCGCTCAAATCCTGGATCGACTTCTCGTCCTGGGCCCACACCGGTATGCCGCAACAAACGCCGACAACAGTCAGAACGAGTTTGAGATTCACGACCGCAATTTATTTCACGTGGCGGACTGTTGCAGCACCAAAAGATCCGGCCGTTGAGAAATAAAAAAGGCCAGGCCGCAACCAGCGACCCGGCCTTTTTGTCAAAGCTGTCTCAGAACGAGACAACTTAGACGAAGGGGTTATTTGCCGTAGTGCGTAGCACTCGTTGTCGTTGTAGCAGCTGCCTCCTTGTGCTGAGCGCAGGCTCCCAAACTTAACGCACCGGCCAAAACGGCCATGATCATGATCGCTTTTAATAGTTTCAATCTAATTTCGCCTCCTTTCCGTGCAGGTTGCTTCGACGTTCTAGGCGATGAACATAATAGACGCAACGCCTTTTTTGAAAGGGTGATGCTACAAACTATTCGCGGATGACAACCGGCGTGGTCTCATCAACCAGGTCAAATAGTTCGACCACGTCCTCATTTCGCATCCGAATACAGCCGTGGCTGGCCGGTATGCCGATCTTGTCCTCGTGCTTGGTCCCGTGAATGTAGATAAACCGGTCGCGGGTATTCGCGTTGTAGTCGTCCAGACCATCCAACCAGAGAATCCGGGACATCACCAGGTCCTCGGTCGACGGCAGAGGATCCTCGGGGCCCAGAGGCACCCGGCTGCGAAAAATCGTACCGCCCGGCATGTCACCGCCAATCTTTTGAGCGATGCGGAAATTTCCCGTGGGCGTTTTGAAACTACCTTCGACAGTCCCGATTCCGAAGCGCGAGCTGGAAATCGGATACGAGCGGACAGTTTCCCCGTCTCGAGTGAGGAAGAGCTTTTGATCCCGAATTGAAATATCGATGCTGGTTCGTGGACTTTGCATGAGTTAAGACCGGCCTTACAATTCGGCCGGCAGTGAAAAAAGAATATCACATTGCGATTGCGGGGGCCACCGGGGCTGTGGGCGCCGAACTTTTGCGGGTGCTCGAGCGCAGAAATTTTCCGGTGGCAGCGGTTCGCGCGCTGGCTTCTGGAAAATCGGCCGGAAAGAATGTCTCATTCCGAAACCAGCCCGTTCCGGTCGAAGAACTCAACGAGAATTCATTCGATCAGATAGACATCGCCTTTTTCAGCGCCGGCGGAGAGAGATCCCTAAAGTTCGTGCCGATCGCGCGCGACGCGGGGGCGGTCGTCATCGACAATTCGTCGACCTTTCGAATGGACCCCGGAGTTCCGCTGGTGATTCCGGAAATTAATCCGCAGGATGTAAAACAGCATCGCGGCGTCATTGCGAATCCAAATTGCACTACCGCGGTCGCATTGATGGCGCTGTATCCATTGCATCGCGCGTTTGGAGTCAGGCGCGTCTTTGCGGCCAGTTATCAAGCTGTCTCCGGCAGCGGCGCTCGCGCGATTGCAGAGCTGAAAGAACAGGTCCAAGCCAGCGCGGATAATCGAGAAACCTCGCCACAGGTTTATCCGCACCCAATAGCCTTCAACGTCCTGCCGCATGTCGATATTTTTCTCGAAAGTGGTTACACCAAGGAAGAAATGAAGATGCAGGACGAGGGCCGCAAGATCATGCACCTGCCCGAATTTCGGGCCTCGGTCACCTGTGTGCGAGTCCCGGTGTACCGCGCCCATTCTGTCGCCATCAGCGCTGAGTTTGAAAATCCCGTTTCGGTCGAACAAGCGCATGAAGTGCTCGCAAAAGCCCCCGGGCTGGAGCTTGTCGATGAGCCGAAGAGGAATCGTTACCCGATGCCGCTTCACGTAGCCGGGAGGGACAATTGCCAGGTGGGAAGAGTGAGGCGCGATTGCGCGCTCGAAAACGGTCTCGCCTTCTGGGTTTCAGGCGATCAACTGCTCAAAGGCGCGGCGCTCAACGCGGTGCAGATCGCCGAGCTACTCTAGCAACGCGCCTGTGGCCCGCCTTCTTTCAACGCCGCATAGCGGCCTGGCTACATCGGTTTACACCAAACGGCCCGGCGTTTCCGGGGCCGTTTGTCAGCTCCAAAATTATTGCGGAGTCGGCGCGGGCGATTCGGAGCCCTTCTTTTTTCCTTCGTGTTTCCCGCTCTGGTGTTGGGCACCGCTCTGTTCCCCGCCGGCAGGCGCATTCGCTGACTCGGCTTTCTGCTTCCCCCGACGCTCATCAGGGCCAGAAGGTCCGCCTTGTGGACCCATGCTCGCGTTTGAAGAAGCTCCTGGAGCCCCTGTTTGGCTGGAAGGAGGCGGACCACCTTGCTGTTGCCGCTCAAACTTCTTTTTCTGGTTATCGGCGCTCGGTTCGTCCGAAATTCCTTGCGGAGTGGTTCCACCGGCAGGCGTTCCCTGGTTTTTCCCTATTTCCTTCTGTTTCATTTCCGGCGCGGTCATTCCCTGAGGGCTTGTCGCTGATCCTGCTGGCGGCGGAGTTGCGCCAAATTCCTCGCCCCGACGATTCTTGCCACCCTTACCCGGTTTTCCGCTCTCCGGCGTGTTGCCCGGTGACATCTCTGTTGCAGCGCCGGCCCCAGGAGAAGTCATTGCGCCTGGCTCACCTTGTTGGCCTCGTTTATTCTTTTTCTTTCCCCCTTCCGGAACTCCTGGACTTGTTCCGGGCGAAGTTGCTGCGCCCGGGCTGGCATTTTGCATTTCCTCAGCCGCCTTATTTCTGTTTTTGCCCTTACCTTTTCCTTTTTCAAACGGAGAGGCGGACATTCCCGGCGCTGGGGACTGGCCCGGCGCCGGCGAAGCATCGGGCGCGGCGGACGTTTTTGCTGCGCTGCCGCCCAGCGTCGGCGGCGGAACGTTCTTCAAATCCTGTGTCTTGAGCTTTTCCTTCAGTTGCGTTTGGGCATTCGCGTCTCCTACCTCCGACCAGCCTTTCTCAATCTTCGGTTGCGCAACTTTCGTCTTCACCGTTGGCGGGGCGATTTCTTTCGCCGGCTTAGTGAGTCTTGTCGGAGCAGCGACGACCAACGCGTTGCCCTGGACCTTCGTTAGGCCGCCAGATTTTGCGGCAGCGGAAACATCGACATTCGCCTGCCGTTCAAGCTTCAGTTTTTGAATTGGCCGACTGGAATACCGATTTACCACGTTCACGTCAGGGCCGTAGCTGTAAACGGTTTTGTTCTTATAAGTGATGTTGGTCACGTTCACCGTTTGAGTGACGTAGGTGACATTCTGTTGGTATGGAATCAGCCTGGATCGAAGCACCGGCTCGCCGATGTAGCGGACGTCGCAGAAATTGTAATAGGCGGGACCGATGTCGAACTCGACGTCTAGGTGACCGGTCAGCGGCCGGCTTTCATAAACGGTCTCGGTTTCCGGCGGTAACGGCGCCCAGCCAATGTAGTTGCCGCCTGTGCGCCAGGACACCCAGGCCGGACCCCATTCGTAACCAGGCTTCCAGACCCAGCCGTAATCGGCCAATTTCACCCAACGACCATAGTGATAAGTCGCCCACCCGAAATCTTCGTACGAAACCCAAGTCCAACCTTCGTCAGTGTATGCCCAGTAACCGTCAGCGTACGGTCGCCACGCTGAATCGTTCACCGCAACGTCCGGCTGCCAGCAATAGCCGTAATTCCCGACCTCAAACCAGTTTCCTCCGTTCAGGTTATCGTAGAAGAAATTTACCGAACCGTCCTGGCTGCGCGCCTGCGGGACGACGCAAAAGAGAACGGCAGTCAGCGCAAAGCGAGAAAGGAGCTTTTTCATACTTGGTTGAATGTTCGGAATTCTTCGACTTTGTCGGGCGCGACTTTATTCAGCGCGTTCTTGTCTCGGAAGGGTCCTCTTTGCGGCGGATATCGTATTTGCGGCCGTCAGCGCGGGCGCAACACCAGGAACGATCGAGACCGATGCCGGCAAACAGAAAGCACTTGCGGCTGGTTCGGATCGAGCGAGCTGACGATTTTATTGTAATCGGACACCGAATTGATTGGCTGCTGATTTACTTCTTCAATCACGTCCCCCTTTTGCAGCTCCGCTCCGCTGGACGCCGTGTCAACGTTGGTCACAGCGACACCGTGAATGCCGTTCGGAAGATCGAGTTGACGGGCAAGGGCGGGGGTCAATTCCGCCACCTGAATTCCCGAAAGTCCGGTCGATTCCTCGTTTTCTTCGTCAGGATTTTGCGGAGCGGGGGTCTGCTGGGGAATTACTTGCCCCGTTTGATAACCGGCCGGTTGTTCTTTGATCTGAGTGGAAACCGTCATCGGTTTTCCGCCACGCACAATTTGCAGGTCTACTTTCTTATTCAGGTCGGCTTGGGAAACCAGCCTGCGCAGGTCAGTGAAACTTTTCACATCGTGACCATCGAACTTGAGAATCATATCGCCCTTTTGAAGATGAGCATCTTCCGCCGGAGATCCGGGGACGATTTCATCGACAACGACTCCTTCATCCGACGGCGCTGGCTGGCCTGACTGATTGACGCGCATTTGCACTCCGAGATAGCCGCGGATGATGCGGCCTTGTTTCAAGAGACTCTCCAACGCGGTGCGAACAGCATTGGATGGAATCGCAAAGCCTACGCCGGCGGATGTGCCACTGGTCGAGATGATCGCGGTGTTAATGCCAATGACTTCACCGCGCAAATTAATGAGCGGGCCACCGCTGTTGCCGGGATTAATCGCCGCGTTGGTCTGCAATAAGTCTCCGACTTCGGTGGCTCGGCCTTTGTAGCTAATGATCCCGTCCGTGACCGTTTCTTCGAAGCCGAACGGGTTGCCAATCGCGAGGACAAAATCGCCTACCTGGACGGAATCAGAGTCCGCTAAAACGAGTGGTTTAATCGAAGGATTGTCGATTTTGAGCACGGCGATATCCATTTGGGAGTCGGCACCAATCATCCGCGCTTTTTCGGTGCGCCCGTCGCTTAGCTGGACTTCAATCTCATCCACCTGGGCCACAACGTGATTGTTCGTAATAATATGACCCTCGTTAGTCACGATCACGCCGGAGCCGAGCGAATTTTGGACCAGGGCCTCGTCCCGTCCGCGATATTGTCTTCGCGGATTTCCGAAGAAAAACTCAAATGGATCCATTCCTTGCCTGCGAATGCCGATCTTTTTTGACGTCTTCACCGCGACAACCGATGGGATAACGCCTTTAACCAATGCCCGGCGTTCCTGATTCAGCGCTTCCAGTGAAGCAACCTGTTTCGGATCCACAGCAGGCGATTTAGCGAGGGTATATTTCTCGGGCGTACGCTGCAGCGTGCCCAGGCTTCCGTGCTTTAATCGATAATCGTACAAGGCCGAGATGCCGAGGCTGAGCAACGCGACAAAGAGGAAGAATTTTAAAAGGTTTTTCATCAGCTAACGTTCGAAAACGTTCGTCCCTGTTGTTCGACAATCAACTGGCGGAAACGTTGATTTTCCGGCCATTCCAGAAGCGGATCCATTTCGAAAATCGACATCGCACTGGTTCGCGCCCGCTTCATCAGCTGCACGTCCTTACGTAAATTGCCGATCTTCAACGCCGGTAAACCGCTTTGGGCCGTGCCTAACAAATCACCCGGCCCACGCAATTCCCAGTCTGCTTCGGCGACTTCGAACCCGTCAGTGGTTTTTTCGAGCACGGATAACTTCTCGGCCGCTTCGGAGGAAGGTTCGGACGTGAGCAGGATGCAATAGGATTTGTGCTCGCCGCGTCCGATGCGTCCGCGAAGTTGATGAAGTTGGGCCAGGCCGAACCGTTCCGCGTTTTCGATCAACATCACGCTCGCGTTTGGAATATCCACCCCAACCTCGATCACCGTCGTGCTGATCAGAACCTTCGTTTCGCCGCGGCGAAATCGCTCCATGATCTCTTGCTTTTCCGGCCCGGGAATTCGGCCATGAAGCAACTCACACCCATAAGGGTGTAACCGCTCGCGCCAGCGTTCGAATTCGGCCGCTGCTGCTTTTGCCTCGAGTTTTTCACTTTCGTCGATCAACGGATAAACGATGTAAATTTGCCGGCCGGCTTCCAACTGCGTCCGCAAAAAACTTAAAACTTCGCCGAGCTTGTTCGAATCGCGCACCGCGGTGACGATTTTCCCGCGACCGCGAGGCATTTCGTCCAGGGTCGAAACGTCGAGATCGCCATAAACCGTCATCGTGATGGTGCGCGGGATCGGAGTAGCCGTCATCACCAGCACATCCGGCGCGGGCTCACGACTTGTCAGACGGGCACGTTGCGCTACCCCAAACTTGTGTTGCTCATCAATGACCACGAGTCCGAGCTTTGAAAACGAGACCTTTTCGTAAAGCAACGCGTGCGTCCCAATGGTTACGTCTGCATTTTCGTCGCTTTCAACCAGCGGCAAGAAGCTTTCTTCCTGGCGGGCAGCGGTACGGATCGACAGCTTCACGCCGAGCGGCTCCAGCCAGCGCCGCAACACCGCGTAATGTTGTTCGGCCAGGATTTGGGTTGGCGCCATAAACGCCGTCTGATAACCGGCTTCAACTGCAAGCAGGATCGACGCGATCGCAACCACCGTCTTGCCGGAACCAACATCGCCTTGCAACAAGCGATTCATCGGGAATCTCGATTCCATGTCTCGCCTGATTTCGGCGATAACCTTTTTCTGCGCGCCGGTCAGCTCGAAAGGCAGCGAGCGCAAAAATTTCTCCATAAGTTCCCCTCGCCCGCTGTGGACGGCGCTAACCCGCGCGTGAGCCTCAGTCCGCCGGGATGCGATCAGCATTTGCATCGCGAAAAACTCCGATAGCACCAGGTGTTCGCGGGCAGCGTTTCGCGATGCCCACGTCTCGGGAAAATGAATCGCCCGGATCGCTTCACCGCGATCTCCATTCTTCAACTGTTTGGGCAAGAGCGGCTCAATCGGTCCTGTGTCCAGTTCCTGTAGAAGACGATAAATGATGCTCCGCAAAACGCGTTGAGACAGGCCTTCAGTCGCAGGGTAAACCGGCGTTATCCGCCGCAGATGGATCGAGCGCTCCTCATCATTCTCGATCACTTCGAATTCTGGATGATCCATGCAAATCCGGTTTCCGCGAAGGCGGGGTTTTCCAAAAACGACTAGTTGTTGACCGGTCGCGATCATTTTCTGGATGTAATGCAGATTAAACCAGCGGCAGACCAGGGGCTGGCTCAACGCATTGGCGTTTGGTTCCTCCAATGTCGCCTCGAAGATTTTCTTCCACCCACCAAATCGCCGCAACGATGTCTTCGTGACTTCGCCAGAAAGACAAATCGGCGTGTCGCTTTCCTCGCGTGGAAATTGCGGAAACTGATGCCGATCTTCATGTCGCCGCGGAAAGTGCGTCAGCAAATCCTCAGCCGTCGCAATACCGATCCGGCGCAGCGCCAAAATCTTCGGGCGGGGAATCCAGTCGAGTTCTTCCAGCGGTTGGGAGATTTCCATCAAGTCCTCGGCGCGGATTCACGCACTGCTTCCACCCGAATTTCCAGGCGTGTTTCGCCTTCGTAATGATCCGGTCGAATGCGAAAAGCAATGTCCCACGGCTGGGGCGGCAATGGACTGAGTGCGGCACCGAAGAAAATCGCGCGGCGTTGATAATTTTGTTGTCGCAACAGTAGCGAAAGATGTTTTTCACCAACAACCCGCGGCGCGACCGGCGAATCTATCCCACGCGCGAGAAAGAGCGGTTGGGAATTGCCGTTGCCGAAAGGTTGAAGCATTTCGTGCCAACTCAGGAAATCGAGATTCAATTCGGCAAAACTAATCTCGTCATCGAGTCGAAGCCGCGGCTGCAAATCGTCATCCGACAAAAGGTCACCGGCGATTCCGCGGAATTGCTGCGCAAAAAGATCGACATCCTTTTCGTGAATCGTCAGACCGGCAGCCATTTCGTGTCCGCCGTATTTCTCGAGCTGGCCCTGGCAGCGACTCAACGCCTCTACCAAGTTAAAACCCTCGATGCCGCGACCGCTTCCTTTGCCGAGTCCATTCTCGTCAAAACCAATCACGATTGCCGGGCGATGATACTTGTGCACAACCCGCGACGCCACAATGCCAAGCACGCCCGAATGCCAGCCGCGCGCCCATACAACGATGGCTGCATCACGCGAAGGATTGAATTCTTTCCCGATCTTTTCTTCTACCGCCGCGAACATCTGCTTCTCAACCTCCTGCCGCTGGCGGTTTTGTTTATCCAGAACTTCCGCAAGCTCCGCCGCTTCGATCTTGTTCTTCGTCAACAGCAGTTGAAGCGACTTCTCCGCGGTGCTCAAGCGACCGGCCGCATTCAATCTCGGACCAAGCCGATAGCCGATGTCCTCGGTAAAGATCGGCGGCTTCACCCCGCTGACTTCGATCAACTTTTTCAAACCCAGCCGATTCGATCGCCCGATCTCTATCGAGCCGCGTTGGACCAAGGTCCGGTTTTCGCCGCAAAGCGGAACAATGTCTGCCACTGTTCCGAGAGCGACCAAATCGAGCCGTGATTTCAGGTCAAACTCAATCGGTCGCGCTTTCAAAAGCGCGTGGCAAAGTTTGAAAACGATTCCGGCCGTGCACAAGTAGTGGAATGGGGACTTGGGCTCGATCTTCGGATTTACAATCGCGACGACATCCGGCAAGGTCGACTTTGGTTCGTGGTGATCGACCACGATTACGTCCACGCCGCGACGGCGAAGATCGACAATTTCGGCGACTGACGACGTTCCACAGTCCAGGGCAATAAGGAGCTGCGGACCATATTGGTCGACACAGCGCTCCACGCTTTCGCAACTGAGCCCGTAGCCCTCTTCCATTCGCAGCGGCAGGAACAAATCGGGCGCAGCTCCGTAGGCGCGTAGCGTTTCGACCAATAGTGCGAGCGACGTGACTCCGTCAACATCATAGTCGCCGAAGAGAACAATTCGCTCGTGCCGATCGAGCGCGGAAAGGATCCGCGATACAGCTGTTTCCATGTTTGGCAGCAGGAACGGGTCGCTCAGTGTTTTGAGCCGCGGCTGCAAGAACGCGCGGACTTCGTCCGCACTGGCAAAACCCTTTCGCGACAACAATCGAGCAATGCATTCGCAGCCACAGATTTCGCTCCAGGAAATCGGTTCGCCTTTGAGTTCTTCAGAGCGAGCAAGGATCCAGCGACTCTGCCGCGTAAAAACTGAGGGTTGCTCTTTCTGGTGGGATTGACCTTCTACACGGCTCTGCACTAATTATTTTATCCGCCGGACATTTCCTGACAACTCCGAACCAATTCTCTGATAATCAGTTGACGCGAGGCCGCCGGCTCAAATACACAGGAGTTCGTGAAAACAGTCTCGATTTTCCTTTGTAGCTCTCTCGTCGCGTTGTCCGGGTGCGCGTTCACCCACAAGATGTTGGAACAGCCGAGTGGACCACCGGAAAAGCCCACTCCCAAGCTCGAACGCAAGACTGAAGTGTTCACCGGCACAGTCGTATTGATTGACGGGGCGTATCGTCTGCGTCTGTTGAAAGACCCCGATATGGTTCTGCGATTGACGCGCGCGCGCAAAGAGAACGAATTCGCAAAAGAGCAGATCAACCTGCGGAAATACTACGAGAAAACTATTTCGGTAAACGGAACGCTTTCTGGCGAATGGATTTTTGGTGCCGACATCGTTGGCCAGTGGACGCCTCCCGGTGGCGATACCGGTCCCAACATGAGCGCGCCGAAGCAGACGAGGCCCTAGCGCCGTATTCACGCGCCAGCCCAAGATCGGGATTCGCAATTCTCCGGCGGCTAGACGAGATCGAGCACGATATCTCGTCCCGGCAGCAGCCGGTGCTTTCGACATAACTCCGCGAAGGTCCGCAGGCCCTGCTTGTCTTCCTCCCCAAAACTGAATCGGAGATATTTGTGGTAATACTGGCGACAAAATTCGGCAGGGAATTCACGTTCCAAGGCGATGACGGCGTCAAGGTTGCGAAGGTTATCGTCGCGCACCCGTCGGAGGCGATCCGCGATTGATTTCGCATTTTCAACCTCCGGGCGCACGAGCCAGAGCGCGTAGACAAATGGAACTCCCTGAAGTTTTTTCCATTGCGCACCGAGATCCCAAAATTCGAAGGCGTCGCCATGCTGTTGCCGAAAACGAATCGCCTGGTCGCCTATGAGCAGGCGCGCAGACTCGTCGGAATTGGAAGATGCAGGTCCAACACTCGGATTCAGATTCAATTCTCCAAGCAAACAACGAAGTAAATTGCCGGAGGTTTGCGCTGCCGGATCGAGCGCGATTTCTCTCGTGTTAGCGAAATTTCCGCGATAGGCGACAACTACACTGTAAACAGGGCCGTCCGAAGCAATGGAGACGCCGTCGACAATCCGATAGATTGGATTGCGCAGGAACTCAAAGCTGGAAACGAGCGCGACGTCCAAATCGCCCCGCGCAAGCTGCGCGCAAAGCGCGGACGGATGATCGAGGACGACTTCGCCCTCCCAACCGTGAATTAGCGGCCGGGCGTTGAGATATTTGACACAGCCGATGCGTAGGGCACGCTCCCTTTTCCTCTTCATCTCATCTTCCCACAACCAGAGTAAGATTAAGCGGAAGAGGAAGAGCGCTCAGACGCAGGCGAGCTCAGTTTCGGGACGCGGCTGAGATGTCGATCCGTTTTTGCCCTTTGTCACATGGCGATAATAACTGTCACGCTGAACCGGAACGCGTCCGGCTTCGCGAATGGCGTTCTCGAGCGCAGCGATCGTCTGCTGTTGCGGGGTTGTCGCACCCGCCATGTGGAAGATTTTTTCCTCCATGATTGTGCCGTGTAAATCGTCCGCCCCGTAACTAAGGGAGATTTGCGCGAGCGGGAGGCCGGTGCTGACCCAATATGCAGTCAGATGGTCGATGTTATCGAGAAAAATCCGGCTGACCGCAAGATTGCGCAATTGTTCGATGGCTGAGGCGCGTTTAATGTGGGCCAGCGCTGTCGTTTGAGGCTCGAACGCGAACGGAACAAAGCCGCTGAAACCGCCGGTTTCATCCTGAAGTTGCCGGAGTTGACGCAAATGATCGACCCGCTGCTCGAGCGTTTCAATGTGCCCGTAGAGCATGGTGCAGGTGCTGCGGCCACCCATCCGATGCCAGACCCGGTGAACTTCGAGCCACTCCTCGGCCGTTTCCTTGCCGCGGCAGATGCGGTCTCTGACGCCGGCATCAAAAATTTCCGCGCCGCCGCCTGTGATCGACCCAAGCCCATGTTCGCGCAACAGCTTTAGGGTATCCGGGATCGATATCTTGAAAATTCGCTCGGCGAGATGGCGAACCTCGATCGCAGTGAAAGCCTTGATGTGCAAATGAGGATCGAGCGCGCGCAGGCCGTCCAACAGTTCCAAGTACCACTCCTTTTTCAGACTCGGATGCAGGCCACCCACCATGTGCACTTCAGTAATCCCCAGCGGAAGGGCGTCGGCGACTGCTTGAATAATCTCACTGGGGGCGTGCTCGAACGCGTGGGTATCGCGCTTTTTAGCCGCAAACGCGCAGAACTGGCACGAAAGGACGCAGATGTTTGAGTAATTAATGTACCGGTTATGGATATAACTGGCAAAATTGCCGTTCTTCCGCTCGCGGACGACATTCGCCATTAATCCGAGAGCGTTAAGATCGGTCGCGCGATAAAGGACCACAGCGTCCGCTTCTGAAATGCGAGTGCCTGCCTCGATTTTCTCAGCGATCGGCCTAAGTTCCTTTGGAATAAGTGAGTAATTCATCCGGAGCCGATGCAGAAATTGATGGCTTTACCATGCACAGACGCCTCGCGAGTTGCAACAAAAAGCACTGGGTGGCATCTGACGGTAAAGGCGTGGCCAGACTGCACGCGATGAGATTCGAATCGGTGCCCATCCATCCACGTCTTTTTATCAATGGCCGACCCAGAAGCACCGGCGCGATCCGGAGATGACGCGGAAGACATTCGCCTGATGCGCTTGGTGGCGGGCGGCGACACCACGGCCTTCGAGGCGTTGATCGAGCGACATCAGGCGCTAGTCGCTGGAACCGTCGCTCGGATGCTTGGGAGCAATTCCGACGTGGAGGACATCACTCAGCAGGTTTTTATTCGCGTTTGGAGAAGCGCCGGGCGGTACGTCGCCCGCGCAAAGTTCACGACCTGGTTACTAAAAATCACCCGCAA
>Ga0307474_10002891_pt1 | contig 12387 bp, 8 predicted proteins | sample atmos_gasesECM1C_2_FD_203312 | JGI IMG/M metagenome (GOLD analysis project Ga0307474, IMG submission 203312) | Hardwood forest soil microbial communities from Morgan-Monroe State Forest, Indiana, United States - atmos_gasesECM1C_05 | ecosystem: Environmental > Terrestrial > Soil > Temperate... | reverse complement strand
GGCGCGACGTTGACCACTAGCTCGTCGATGTCGGCGTCCGCGCCGCGGAACAGGCCGCCGGCGACCCACACCACCGACGGGTAGGAGGCCAGGGAGGCGGCGGCCGCGTGCGGGTTGCTGGCCTTGGAGTCGTCGACGTAGTCCACCCCGCCCACGCGGGCCACCAGGCTCATCCGGTGCGGTTCGGGCCGGAACCCGGTCAGACCGCCGGCGCCGGCCGCCGGCGGCGCGCCGTAGGCCCGGGCCAGCGCGGCCGCGGCCAGCGCGTCGGCCACGTTGTGCGGGCCGGGCGGCCGCACGTCGGCCACGTCGGCCAGCACCTCGCCGGCCGGGTCGCCGAAGGCCCGGTCCAGCAGGACGCCGTCGGTCACGCCGAGCTCGCCGGGGCCGGGCGCGCCGAGCCGGAAGGCCACCACCCGGGCCGTGTCGGGCGCCGCGGCGGCCAGCGCGCACGAGCGCGCGTCGCCGGCGTTGCACACCGCCACCGTGCCGGGCGCATAGATCCGGCTCTTGGCCTGTGCGTAGGAGTCGATGTCGCCGTGCCAGTCGAGATGGTGCCCGGCGACGTTCAGCACCACGGCCGCCAGCGGGCGCAGCGACAGGCTCCAGTACAGCTGGAAGCTGGACAGCTCGACGGCCAGGACCGGGTATGGCTCCGGTTCGGTCACGGCCTCGATCACCGGCAGGCCGACGTTCCCCGCGGCGATGCTGCGCTGCCCGGCCGCGCCCAGCATGGCCGCGAGCATCAGCACGGTCGTGGTCTTGCCGTTGGTCCCGGTCACCCCGAGCCACTGCTGGCGTCCGCCGGCGGCCAGCCCGGGGCGCAGTCGCCAGGCCAGCTCGACGTCGCCGATCACCGGGATGCCGGCCGCGGCCGCGGCGGCGACCAGCGGGCTGCCCGGCCGGAACCCGGGCGCGGTGATCACCAGGTCGGTGCCCAGCGGGAGCGCCGGCTCATCGGTGAACGTGACCGGGACCCCGAGGCCGGCCAGTTCCTTGGCCGCCCGGCGGTTGGCCTCGTCCTCGCGGCCGTCGACGGCCGTGACCAGGGCGCCGCGCCCGGCGAGCAGCCGGGCCACCGGCGGGCCGGTGATCCCGAGCCCGTTGACGAGCACCCGGAGCCCGTCCAGGCGGCCGTCCAGGCCAGCCAGCAGCGACTCCGATCCCCCCGGCCCGTTCATGTCCGCCGCCTATCCCGGCAGCCAGGCCACGTAGAAGATGCCCAGGCCGGCCGCGATGAACAGGCCGGCGATCAGCCAGAACCGGACCACGATCGTGGTCTCGGCCCAGCCGAGCAGCTCAAAGTGGTGCTGCAACGGCGCCATGCGGAACACGCGGCGCCCGGTCATCTTGTAGGACCCGACCTGGATGATCACCGACATGATGATGACGACGAACAGGCCGCCCAGGATCACCAGCAGCAGCTGGGTCTTGGTGCACACGGCCAGCCCGGCGAGCACGCCGCCGAGCGCGAGCGACCCGGTATCGCCCATGAAGATCCGGGCCGGCGGCGCGTTCCACCACAGGAAGCCGAAACACGCGCCGAGCACCGTCCCGGCGATCACCGCCAGGTCGAGCGGGTCGCGCACCGGGTAGCACTGCGGAGCCAGGAAGTTGGCGCAGCTGTTCTTCTCTTCCCAGATCCCGATCAGCACGTAGGCGGCCAGCACCAGGATCGCGGCCCCGGTGGCCAGGCCGTCCAGGCCGTCGGTCAGGTTCACGGCATTCGACCACCCGGCGATCATGAGCACGATCCACAGCACGAACGGCAGCACCCCGATGGCCGGTCCGACGTCGCGCAGGAACGAGATGTGCGCGTCCGCCGGGGTGAGATCGATCTTGTCGGGGTGGCGCAGCACCTCGACCGCGAAGATCGCGCCGACCACGGCCTGGCCGGCCAGCTTGGCCCCGCTGCGCAGGCCCAGGCTGCGCTGCTTGTAGATCTTGATGAAGTCGTCGATGAACCCGACCGCGCCGAGGCCGGTCATCAGCGCCAGCACCAGCAGCCCCGACATCGTCATCGGGTCCTTGGTCACCCAGTGCCCGATGACGTACCCGATCAGCGTGGCGACCACGATCACCGTGCCGCCCATCGTGGGCGTGCCCCGCTTGGTCAGGTGCGAGGACGGGCCGTCCTGGCGGATCTCCTGGCCGTACCCGCGCCTGCTGAAGATCCTCATGGCGAGCGGCGTACCGAACAGCGCCAGCAACATCGCGACGCCGGCCGATATGAGGATGGTCTTCACAGGGGCTGCTCCCCGGTCAGCGCCAGCGCCACGCGCTGCAGGTTGGCCGCGCGCGACGCCTTGACCAGCACGACGTCACCGGGCCGGGCCAGCCGGTCGACCGCGGCCACCGCCGCCGCCACGTCGGGCACCTGCAGCAGCTCGCCGCGCCAGGACGGGTCGCCCTTCGCCCCGGCCAGCATCGGGGCGGCCTGCTCGCCGACCACGATCAGTCCGGCCAGGCCGGCCCGCGCGGCCTGGCGGCCCACCCGCTCGTGCGCTTCCTCCTCCTGCGCGCCCAGCTCGGTCATGTGGCCGAGCACCGCGAGGGCGCGCCCGCCCCGGGCCATCGTGGCCACGGTCGACAGCGCGGCTTCGAGGGCCTCGGGGTTGGCGTTGTAGGCGTCGTTGATAACCGTGACCCCGTCCGGCCGGGTGGTCACCTCCATCCGCCAGCGGCTCCGGGCCTTCGCCGCCGACAGCCCGTCGGCCACGGCGCCGAGGTCCATGCCCAGCTGGCCGGCCAGCGCCGCGGCGGCCAGCGCGTTGCTGACGTTGTGCTCGCCGTGCAGCCGCAGCCGGACCGGGGCCTGGCCCGCATCGGTCAGCAGGGTGAAGCCGGGCCGGCCGGCCTCGTCCACGGTCACCTCGACGGCGCGGACGTCCGCGTCCGGGGACCGGCCGAAGGTCACCACCCGGGCCGCCGTCTGCCCGGCCATGGCCAGCACCCGCGGGTCGTCGGCGTTGAGCAGGGCCACGCCCCGGGCGGGTAGCGCCGCGGGCAGCTCCGCCTTGGCCCGGGCCACGTCGCCGATGCTGCCGAACACGCCGGCGTGCGCGTGCCCCACGCACAGCACCACGCCGAGCCGCGGCGGCGACACGCGGCACAGCTCGGCGATGTGGCCGGGGCCGCGCGCGGACATCTCGGCCACCAAGTACTTCGTCTCCCCGGTCACCCGCAGCACGGTGAGCGGGTGGCCGATCTCGTTGTTGTAGGAGTTGCGCGGGGACACGGTCGGGCCCAGCGTCTCGATCAGCTGGGCGGCCAGGTCCTTGGTGGTGGTCTTGCCCGAGGACCCGGTGATCGCGGCGATCGTGAGCGCGGGAAGCCGGTCCACGACCGCCCGCGCCAGCGCGGCCAGCGCGGCGGGCACGTCGGCGACGAGCAGCGCGGGCGCGCCGACCGGCCGGGTGGCGAGCGCGACCGTGGCCCCGGACGCGACCGCCGCGGCCGCGAAGTCGTGCCCGTCGGCGCGGGTCCCGGGCAGTGCGGCGAACAGGCTGCCCGGCCGGACCTGGCGGGAATCGATGATCACGGGCCCGGTGACGACCGCGTCCGGGTCGGCGACGAGGTCGGCCGTGCCGCCGACGATCTCGGTGATCTGGGCCACGGACAGCGGGATCATAGGTCTCCCAGGTCGATCGCTTCGGCCCGCTCGCCGTGCGCACCGGGTGCACCGAGCCGGCCGTCGGGCCCGGCGGCTTTCAGGCGGCGGGTCAGCGCTTCCGCCGCCACCTCGCGGTCATCGAACGGGATCACCGATCCGCCCACGTACTGACCTCGCTCGTGACCCTTGCCCGCGATGAGCACGACGTCGCCCTTGCCCGCCCGCGCGATGGCCAGGCCGATCGCGGTACTGCGGTCCGGCTCGACGATCACGTGGGCGCGGCTGGTCTCGGGTACGGTCAGCGCGCCGGCCAGCATCTCGGCGAGGATACCGAGCGGGTCCTCCGACCGTGGGTTGTCGCTGGTAAAAAAGGCCAGGTCGGCCAGTCCGGCCGCGGCCGCCCCCATCAGCGGGCGCTTGACCCGGTCCCGGTCGCCGCCGCAGCCGAGCACGATGGTCAAGTTCCCGGCCGTGACCGGCCGCAGCGCGTCGAGCACGGCGCTCACCGCGCCCGGCTTGTGCGAGTAGTCGACCAGCACGGTGAAGTCCTGGCCGGCCTCAACCCGTTCCAGCCGCCCGGGCACGCCCGGGCAGGCGGCCACGCCGGCCACCGCGGTGGCGATCCCGATCCCGGCCTCGACCAGGGCGACGATCGCGGCCAGCGCGTTGGCGACGTTGAACGGCCCGGGCAGGGCGACCGATGCGTCGGCCTCGACGCCGCCGGGGCCGACAACCCGGAACGCGCTGCCGTCGGCGCCGCCGCGCACGTCGGTCGCGCGCCAGTCGGCGGCCGGGTTCCCGGCCGCCGAGTAGGTGGTGAGCGGGATCTGCGGCGAGGCGGCGAGGATCCGGCCGTGGTCGTCGTCGATGTTGACGACCCCGGCCCGCGCGTACCGCGGGGTGAACAGCGTGGCCTTGGCCGCGAAGTAGGCGTCCATGGTCTCGTGGAAGTCCAGGTGGTCCTGGGACAGGTTGGTGAACAGGGCCACCTCGTAGGACGTGCCGGCGACCCGGCCGAGAGCCAGGGCGTGGCTCGAGACCTCCATCGCCGCGGCCGTCACCCCCTGCTCGGCCATGGCGGCGAGCAGGGCCTGCACGTCGGTGGCCTCCGGGGTGGTCAGACCGCTGTCGGCGACGAATTCCCCGATCCTGGTCTGCACCCCGCCGATCAGGCCGGTCAGGTGACCGGCGGTGCGCAGCCCGGACTCCACCAGGAACGTCGTGGTGGTCTTGCCGCTGGTCCCGGTGGCGCCGATCAGGCTCAGCTTCCCGGACGGGTTTCCGTAGATCCACGAGGCAACCTGGCCCAGCCGGGCCCGCGGGTCGCCGACCACGAACACCGGCAGCCCGGCCCGGATAGCGAGCTCCTTGCCCGCCGGGTCGGTGAGGATGGCCGCGGCGCCTTGGCCGCAGAACCGCGCGCCGTGATGCGTCGCGCCGGGCAGCGCGGCATACAGGTCGCCGGGGCGCACCCGGCGGGAGTCGTGGGTGATCCCGGTCACCCCCCGCGATCCGCTGGCCGCGGTCAGCGGCCCGGGCGCGTCTCGCCCGGACGTACGCACCCCGAGCAGCTCGACGAGCCCCGTGAGCGGACGAACGGGGACGCGACGCGGACGCAGATCGGCTGGCACGGGCAGAGATTACCCCTGTTCGCCCGGCCGCGAGCGCACCGCGCGGTGACTGGTCACGGCACGGTCAGCCGCATGCGGGGGCGCGCGGCGTTGTCCGGCGGAATCTTCATGGTCTGCAGGGCGAACTGCGCCACGTGATAGAAGACCGGGCCGGCGATCTGGTCGCCGAAGTACCCGCCCTTGGTCGGGTCCTGGACGTTCACCGCCACCACGAGCTGCGGATCGGTGGCCGGGGTGATGCCGATATAGCTCGACCCGTACTGGCACAGGCAGCGCTTGCCCGGCGCCGCGACCTGGGCGGTTCCGGTCTTGGACGCGACCGAGTACCCGTGGATCACCCCCCATGGCTCACCGCCCCTCGCGTCGACGACGGGCACCTGCTGCAGTATCGCCATTAGCTCACTTGCGGTCTTGGGCTGCAGCACCCGGGTCCGCTTCGGCGCGGGCGCGGACTTGAACACGCCGGACCCGCTCACCGTGCCCGCGACCAGCGAAGGCTGGACCCGGACGCCGCCGTTGGCGATCGTGGCGTAGACGCTGGCCATCTGCACCGCGTTGGCGGCGACGCCCTGGCCGAAGGACAGGGTGTAGCGGGTGTCGCCGTACCACTGCGAGGGCGGGCTCAGCAGGCCCTGGCTCTCCCCGGGCAGGCCCAGGCCGGTGGGCTCGCCGAGCCCGAACGCCCGGAAGTAGTGGTACTGCACCTGCGGGCTGACGTGCTGTACCACCTGCACCATGCCGTCGTTGAGCGAGTTGGCCAGGATGCCCGCGATCGTGTACCGCTGGGCGGGATGGGTCTCGCCGTCGTGGAACGAGAACCCGTCGACCACGATCTGGTCGGGCACGGTATAGGTGGTCATCGGCGTCTGGCCGCCATGCTCGAGCGCGGCCGCCACCGTGATGACCTTCGCCGTGCTGCCCGGCTGGAACACGTTCTGCACCGGGATGTCGGCGGTCACGGCCTCGCTGGCCGGGTCGGCCGGGTTGAACGTCGGGTACTGGGCCAAGGCCAGGATGCGCCCGGTGCTCGGCTGCATCACGACCACCGAGCAGTTCTTGGCCTTCGTCGCCTTCACCTCGGCGGCGCACTGCTGCTCGGCGTACCACTGAATGTCGGACTGGATGGTCAGCTGCAGGCTGCCCGCGGGCACCGGCTGCTTGACGATCTCCTGGGTCTGCGGGATGGGCTCCTGGGTCGGGCCCATCTCAACCTGCTCGCTGCCGTCCCGCCCGGCCAGCAGCGAGTTGTACTCCTGTTCGAGCCCGGCCTCGCCGGCCAGGTCGCCGTTCTCCTCGTTGGCGAAGCCGATCAGGTTGGCGGCCAGATCGCCGTTGGGATACTCGCGGCTGTAGGTCGGGGACTCGGCGATACCGGGCAGTTGCATCGACGCGATCATCGACGCGATCCGGCTGCCGGCCCCACTCGGGACGTTCTGCTTGAGCACCACGTACTGCGGCGAGCTCGGGTGGTCGATCAGGGCCAGGATGGCCGCCTGGGTCATGCCCAGCGGGCCGGTCAGCGCGGCGGCCACCTGGGCCCGCTTGGGCTGCTTGATCTGCAGCGGATCGGCGTACACCGTGTAGGTCTGCAGGGTCATCGCCAGCACGGTTTTGTCGCTGCTGGTTATGGAGCCCCGCAGCACCGGGATCGAGATCGGCCGCGGCGGCAGCATCTGCTCCTGGGCCTGGGCCCGGTAATACGACCAGTGCAGCCCCTGGAGCTGCACCAGCCGCCCGCCGAACACGCCCAGCACCAGCACGATGCTCAGCATCGAGATGCTCAGCCTGCGCGCGGGCCCGGCCCGGCGCAGGCTCTTCGGACGGGCCGCGGCCAGCCGGGCCCGCCGGCCCCGGTCCGCGCGGGGGCCGGCCGGGGCGTTGCGGCCCTTGCGGCGGGGCGGGCCGTCGTTGGCCCGGCCGCGGCCGTCGCCGGGTTCGCCGCGAACGGGCGGGCGCAGGCCGGCCGGCCGGGCGCGGCCGCCGGCGCGCTTGCTGACCCCGTCGGGGCGGCCGCCCCGCCGGGCCCCGGTCTCGCCCGGCCGCCGCTCGGACCCCGGTCCCTTCCTCGCCCCCGGACCGCCGCGCGGTCCGGGGGGCGGCCCCGACCCGCGGGCCCGGCCGCGCCGGGACCAATCGGGACGGCCGCCCGCGCCGTCGCCGCGGGTCACGGCGCGTACCCGGGTACCGCGTACCTCCCGCTCACCGGGGCCGGAGTGGTGTAGCTGCGGTCGTCGCGCAGATCGATGGAGTCCAGCACCGGCTGCATCCGCATGCCCAGCCGCAGTGCCCGCTGCTCGATGGAGCTCGGCGACTCCTCGGTCGCCACCTGCTGCTGCAGTTGCTGGGCCTGCTGGGCCGCCTGGGCGTTGCTCTGCTGCAGGGCGTTGATCTTGAACGACGCCGCCGCCAGCGTGGTGTTGATCACCAGCAGGCACAGCAGACCGCCGCCGAGCAGGCCGACCACGAGCAGGATGAACGGGGTGCGCGAGACCGGCCGCCGCCCCGCGCCCGCGGCGTCGTGCCCGGTTCCCGCCGGGCGGGCCTGCGGCTGGGCCTGGGCGGTGCGGGCCGGACCGGTGGTGCCGGCGGTTCCGGTGGCCGTGCGCGCGGCGAGGCGCGACGCCCGGCCCTGGGCGGCACGGCCGGACGGCGCGGCACGGCCGGACGGCGCGGCACGGACTGGCTTGGCGGCACGGCCGGACGGCGCGGCGCGGCCTGGCTTGGCGGCGCGGCCGGACGGCGCGGGGGCGGCCCGGGTGACGGGCCCGGCGGCACGGCGCCCCGGGGTGGCCGCGGTGGCCGCGGTGGCCGCGGTGGCCGGCCCAGAGGAGGCCCCGGCGCCAAGGCCGCGCACCGGCCGGCGCGCCCGTGGCGGCGACTGCGCCGGGCCCTGGACGACCGGGCCCCGGCCGGCCGTGGCCCGGCTGGCTGTGGCCCGGCTGGCTGTGCCCTGGCTGGCTGTGCCCTGGCTGGCCCGAGCCTGGCCCGAACGGGCCTGACCGGAACGGGCCTGACCGGAACGGCTCGGACCCGTTCTAACCGTCGTGTTCATCCGGATGTACTTCCTTCTCGCGTTCGGGGCACCCGCCCGCCTGCGCTTCCCACTTCCTGCGGCGATCTCATGCCGCCGCCAGCACGCGCTCGGCAGCCCGCAACCGGGCCGACGCTGCGCGCGGGTTGGCCGCCACCTCCGTCTCCCCGGGCCGCTCCGCGCCCCGGGTCAGCAGCCGGAACCGCGGCCGCGAGGCGGCCAGCTGGACCGGAAGACCGGGCGGGGTGGTGTCGGCGGCACCGGCCGCGAGAGCCTGCTTGACCATGCGGTCCTCGAGCGAGTGATAGGCGAGCACGACGATCCGCCCGCCCACCGCCAGCGCGTCCAGCGCCGCGGGCAGGGCCCGGCGCAGCGCGTCCAGCTCGCCGTTGACCTCGATCCGCAGGGCCTGGAACGTGCGCTTGGCCGGGTTCCCGCCGGTCCGGCGGGCCGGCGCCGGGATCGAGTCGCGGATGATCTCGGACAGCCGCATGGTCGACGTGAGCGGTGTCTTCTCGCGCTCCCTGACCACCGCGTCTGCGATCCGGCGGGCGAACCGCTCCTCGCCGTATTCGCGCAGCACCCGCGCCAGCCGGGCCGCTGGGTAGGTGTTCACCACGTCGGCGGCGGTCAGCGTCGCGGTCCGGTCCATCCGCATGTCCAGCGGGGCGTCGTAGGAATACGCGAAGCCCCGGCTCGGGTCGTCGAGCTGCGGGGAGGAAACCCCGAGGTCGAACAGGACGCCCTGGACGCTCGGCTGGCCCAGGGCGTCCAGGATCTCGGTGATCGCGTCGTACCGGGCGTGCACCAGCGTGACCCGCCCCCGGTAGGGCGCGAGCCGCGCGCGGGACTCCTCGATCGCGGCCTCGTCGGCGTCCACCCCGATCAGCGTCAGCCCCGGATGCCGGCTCAGCAGAGCGCTGGCGTGGCCGGCGCGGCCGAGCGTGGCGTCCAGCAGGACCGACCCCTCGGCCTGCAGCGCGGGCGCGAGCAGGGCCAGCACCCGGTCGGTCATGACCGGCAGGTGTCCTGATCCTGTCGTGGCCATCGGGCCCCCCTTCTCCGCGTACGCAGCCGCCCCCAAGACGGCAGGACGTTCCCAGGCGCCCGATGTCGTGCCTTGCCCGGCCAGGTCCCCATCCGCGCGAGTGCGCTGATGGGCACTGCGCCGGTGGCCGGTCCGCCTGGCGCCGGGGAAGTGACGTCAGCCGGCCTGGCCACCCAGCGCGGGTGGAGACCTCGCCGGGCACCCCGTGACACGGGCACCCGCTCACAGAACTCCGGGCAGCACCTCCTGCGACGCCTCAGAGAACGCGTCCTCCTGCTGGTCCAGGTAGCTGGCCCAGGCCTGCGAGTCCCATATCTCCAGGCGAGTGTTGGCACCGATCACGACGCAGTCGCGATTCAGCGCGGCGTACTCCCGCAGCGCCGGAGGGATCATGATCCGGCCCTGCTTATCCGGAACCTCGTCGGAAGCACTGGCAAAGAAGACCCGGCTGTAGTCCCGCAATCCCTTGGCCGTCACCGGCGCGGTCCGCAGCGCCTCGGTGATCCGCTCGAACTCCGCCACGGGGAACACGTAGACGCACCGTTCCTGGCCCTTGGTCAGGATCAGGCCCCCGGCGAGCTCATCGCGGTACTTAGCGGGCAGGAACAGCCGTCCCTTCTCGTCTAGGCGGGGCGTGTGAGTGCCGAGAAACACCGGCCTCACCTCCTCCAGGCCCCCGCCCGTGCCAGTTCATGAGGCGTCTCCGCCCCACGGTCCTCCACTGTACTCCACATTCCCCCACCGTCAACGACTCAGAGCCGCGAGACGCGCCACTTTCCCCCACTAGGCCGAGGTCACAGGGGTGGAGCGACGGTGGGGCGACGGGTGCAGCGGCGCTGCAGCGACGGTGCAGCGGCGCTGCAGGGGCGCTGCGGCAACTGCTGAGAGATCGCCGGCGAACGGGCGCAGAAGCGGCGAAGGGAACGCCGAGCGCGGGCCGAGTATTACGGAGTGGGGACGGGAGTCGCGGACTCGCCGTCACAGGACGTACTGTCTGAACGCACGACCATGCCGGCACAGACGGGGTTGTGCCGCCGCAGGGGCTCGAGGATCGCGCCGATGGCGACGCGAGGAGGACATGTGGTCATAGACACGGGGAACCAGTCCGACCGGAAGCTGGACGATCTCGTGCAGGTCGCCCACCGCGTCAGCGCCGCCGTCGAGACCGTCATCTCCGGCAAGCCCGAGGCCATCAAGCTGGCCATGACGGTGCTGCTCGCCGAGGGGCACGTGCTCATCGAGGACGTACCCGGGGTAGGCAAGACGCTGCTGGCCAAGGCGCTGGCCCGGTCCATCGACTGCTCGGTGCGCCGGGTTCAGTTCACGCCCGACCTGCTGCCCGGCGACCTGACCGGGGTCAGCGCCTTTAACCAGGAACTCCGGGAGTTCGAGTTCAAGCCGGGGCCGATCTTCGCCAACATCGTGCTCGGCGACGAGATCAACCGGGCCTCGCCGAAGACCCAGTCCGCGCTGCTGGAGTGCATGGAGGAGCGCCAGGTGACCGTCGACGGCGCGACCTACTCGCTGGAACTGCCGTTCATGGTGATCGCCACGCAGAACCCGATCGAGATGGAGGGCACCTATCCGCTGCCCGAGGCGCAGCGAGACCGCTTCACCGCCCGCATCTCCATCGGCTACCCGGACCAGGTCTCCGAGCTCGCGATGCTGGACTCGCACGGCTCGTTCTCGCCGCTCGACGACCTCGAGCCGGTCGCGCACGGCAGCGACATCCGCGCGCTCATCGTGGCCGTACGCGGCGTGCACGTCGCCCAGGCCATCAGGCAGTACGTCATCAGCCTGGTCAGCGCCACCCGCTCCGCCCCGGAGCTGAGGCTGGGCGCCTCGCCGCGGGCCACGCTGCACCTGCTGCGCGCCAGCCGCGCCTTCGCCGCCCTGGACGGCCGGGACTTCGTCATCCCCGACGACGTGCAGGCCCTGGCCGGCCCGGTGCTGGCCCACCGGCTCCTCCCCACGCCTGAGGCGCTCGTGGGCCATGAGCCTCCCGAGCACGTTCTGGCCAGGATCGTGGAAAGACTGCCGCTCCCGTCAGCCAGATAGAGCGCCGCTGGCCTTAGATTGGAACGCACGCGGCGGCGAAAGGAGGCCGAGATGCGGTCATGGCTCGCTGCGTTCACGACGCGCGGTACCTCCTTCCTCGCCGCCGGTGCGGCCGCGGCGCTCGCCGGGCTCTTCCTCAACGAGCGCGATCTTGTCAGCGTGGGCGTCCTGCTCCTCGTGCTGCCGCTCTTCTCCGCCCTGGCGGCCGGCCGGGCCCGCTACCGGCTCAGCTGCGTCCGCAGCATCTCGCCCCCCCGCGCCGCGGCCGGCCAGACCGCGATCGTCCGGGTCCACCTGGAAAACGTCTCCCGGCTGCCGACCGGGCTGCTGCTGGCCGAGGACGCGGTTCCCTACGCGCTCGGCACCCGCCCCCGTTACGTCCTGAACGGCATCGAGCGCGGCGGTTCGCGCGAGCTGAGCTACCCGCTGCGCTCCGACCTGCGGGGTAAGTTCGTGGTCGGCCCGCTCGAGATCCGGATCGCCGACGCGTTCGGCCTGGTCGAACTCGGCCGGTCGTTCTCCTCCAGCACGACGTTCGTGGTCACGCCCAAGATCGTCCCGCTGCCGCGGGCGGTAATGGCGGGCAGCTGGCTGGGCGACGGCGACGGCCGGGCCCGCTCCGCGGCCGCCGCGGGCGAGGACGACGTGGTGCCGCGCGCCTACCGCGACGGCGATGAGCTGCGCCGGGTGCACTGGCGCTCGACCGCGCGGTATGGCGAGCTCATGGTGCGGCGCGAGGAGCAGCAATGGCGCAACCGCGTGCTGCTGCTGCTCGACACCAGGCGCGGCGCGCACGCGGGCAGCGGCTCGGCGTCGTCGTTCGAGTTCGCGGTGAGCGCCGCCGCCTCGATCGGCGTGCACCTGGCCCATGAGGGCCTGGACGGCCAGCTGATCACCGACACCGGGGCGCTCAGCGCGACCGGAGTCTTCGAGGACATCCTGCTCAACTCGCTGGCCGTGATCAAGCCTTCCCGCGGCCGGGATCTCACCCCCGGTCTCGCCGCCA
>Ga0307474_10002890_pt1 | contig 12391 bp, 14 predicted proteins | sample atmos_gasesECM1C_2_FD_203312 | JGI IMG/M metagenome (GOLD analysis project Ga0307474, IMG submission 203312) | Hardwood forest soil microbial communities from Morgan-Monroe State Forest, Indiana, United States - atmos_gasesECM1C_05 | ecosystem: Environmental > Terrestrial > Soil > Temperate... | reverse complement strand
GCGGGCGAAGATTTATGAGTGGTGCTATTTCGTGATGAACGAACTCGATGGCCACACGCTCTACGTCATTCGTCGCCATGTCGGCCTGAAGCACATCTACGGCGAGGCGCCGGAAGCGGTGGAATCCGCCAAGATCTATTTCCGAGAGCAGATCGAAGCGCTGGAACCGAAATTCCGTGGGGCGGGCGAGTATCTGTTCGGTGCACGGCTGAGCCTGGCCGATATCCTTCTCACGACATGCCTCGACTGGGCGGTTGGGGTGGACATTCCACTGCCGGGTTCGGTCTCGGCTTACCGCGAAAGGGTCACCAGCCGGCCGGCTTATGGTGTGGCACGGTACCGCAACGACCCGGCGACCATTCCGCCGCTCGATGCACTGTTGTGCGACGTCGCCGTCGGGAAAAACTGACATGCCCGGCCCCCTGCACGGCGTCCGCATTCTCGACATGACCGGTATGATCTCCGGTCCGATGGCGACCATGTTGCTCGCCGACCAGGGTGCGGATGTCATCAAGATCGAGCCGCCCGCGGGCGATCTGATGCGGCACTACGGCGTCATGCGAAAGGGAATGTCATCGTCGTTCCTGTCCAACAATCACGGCAAACGCTCGCTCACGGTGGACATCAAGGCGCCTGAGGGGCTGGAGATCATACTGAAACTGGCGGCGACCGCCGACGTCCTGGTGCAGAACTTCCGTCCTGGCGCGATTGAGCGGATGGGGCTGGGCGAGGATGCCGTACGCAAAGTCAAACCGGATATCATCTACGTCTCGATCAGCGGCTTTGGCGAGCATGGGCCGTATGCGATGCAGCGCGTCTATGACCCGGTGATCCAGGCGTTGTGTGGCCTGGCCGAGATCCAGGCCGATCGCGAGACCCGCCAGCCTCGCATGGTGCGCACGGTCATTCCTGACAAGACGACGGCTGTGACGGCCGCCCAGGCGATCTCCGCTGCACTCTTTGCTCGCGAGCGCACCGGCCAGGGCCAGCATGTGCGGCTCGCGATGCTGGATACGATGGTGGCGTTTCTCTGGCCGGAAGCGAGTTCCAGCCTCAGCTATGTGGGAGACGAAGCCGATCCGGCACGTGGCCAGATGGGGCTCGATCTCGTGTTCAAGACGCAGGATCGCTACATCACCGCGGGCGCGGTGTCGGACAACGAATGGCAAGGGATGTGTCGTGCGCTCGCGCGGCCGGATTTGGTTGACGACGAACGGTTCAAGACGGTGGCCGACCGTTCGCGTAATGTGGTGGTGCGGCGTCGGCTGATGAGTGAGGAACTGGCCAAGTGGCCGTCGGCCGAGATTCTCGCTCATCTACAAGCTGAGAATGTGCCCTGCGCTCCGGTGCTGAGCCGTACCGAGTTGCTTGACGACGAGCAAGTGCGCACGAATGGCATCATCGAGATCCATGACGATCCGGTACTCGGTAAGGTACGTCAGCCCCGACCGGCAGCGCGTTTCAGCGCCACGCCTTCCGCGGTGCGTCGCCTGGCTCCCTATCTCGGCGCCCACAACGCAGAACTGCTGTTCGAACTCGGTTATGCAGCGCAAGATATCGAACGACTGACCGAAACGGGTGTGCTGCATGCGCAGCCGCCGCCGGCCGGCGTTTGAACGATGGGCGTCTTCGACGGAGGGTGCAACTTGAGCGACACTCTGGTGATGGAGATCGAAGCCGGCATCCCCAGGATCACGTTGAACCGCCCGGAGAAGAAGAACGCCCTGACACGCCGCGGCGGCGATCACCCCAGGCCCAGGCGATTTTCGCTGCGTTCCTTACCCGGACTTCCCACTAGCCCACTGCACGTTCCCGCTGTAGAGTCCATATAATGGCGGTTGGTGCGTGAGAGGGATCGATGCGTTGGGGTGAGTTGGGCAGCGAGCGGTGCTCCGTGGCCCGTACTGTCGCGGTATTGGGAGACCGCTGGACATTATTGATCTTGCGCGATTGCTTCCTGCGCGTTCGCCGCTTCGATGATTTCGAGACGCGGCTGAACATTACGCGCCATATTCTCGCCGATCGACTGCGAAAGCTTGTTGACACCGGCGTGCTGGCTAAAGTGCCATATCAAGACCGTCCGGTGCGTTATGAATATCGGCTTACCCAGAAGGGACTCGACCTTTATCCCGTCCTGATGAGTCTGGTGCATTGGGGAGATACCTATACCGTCGGCAAAGCTGGCCGGCCCCTGCTGCATCAGCACCTTGCCTGCGGCCACACCTTCGACCCGGTTATGACATGCTCTGCATGCGGCGAGGCGATCGATCCACGTCAGGTTCGGGTACTCCCGGGGCCGGGCGCCGGCCGCAAGCCCAACGAGATTCAGGCTGTGCTGGGGCACGTCGATCCTGGCGACTCCAAGACGGGGACGACAACCGCCAAGCGGACCAGATCAGACCGCCAGCGCGGTCGCGTCGCTGCCTGACCAACAGGCTTTCGGGCGCTGGGAAAGACCAGCGAAACGGGTTGCCGCGGCAGCGTATTCTGCACGTAATCCGGCGATCAGTGCAGCCGCCGGTACTACGGCCTTCACTGCGCCGATCCCCTGACCCGATCCCCGGATGTCACGCCAGGGCTTCACGTTACTGCCATCGCGCCGCTCGGCGAAATTCATTGCCGACGGGTCGGAAGCTGGCAGATAGTCCGGATCCAGGCCGGAACTGGTGATGGAGGCGCGCAGGTAGTTGCCGTGCACGCTGGTGAACAAATTCGTGTAAACGATGTCCTCAGCGCCGCTCTCGACGATCATCTGCTTGTAGTCGGCATCCGCATTAGCTTCGTCCGTGGCGATGAAGGCTGAGCCGATATAAGCGAAGTCGGCACCCATGACTTGCGCGGCAAGGATGTTGTCTCTAGTTGCGATCGCCCTCGACAGGGCAAGCGGGCCATCCCACCACGTTCGCAATTGCTGCACGAAGGCGAACGGCGACAACATGCCCGCATGGGCGCGTGCGCCGGCCGCCACTGCGATCAAGCCATCAGCGCCTTTTTCGATCGCCCTATGCGCAAACCGATCGTTGATGACGTCGTGCAGGACAATGCCGCCGTAGGAATGCACGGCTTGAGCCACGTCCTCCCGCGCCCCAAGCGAGGTGATCACCACCGGCACCCGGTGCTTCACACACAGCGCCAGATCCTGCTCCAGCCTGGCATTGGTACGATGCACGGTCTGGTTGACGGCGAACGGCGCTGCCGGCTGCTCGGGATACGCCGCGTCATGCGCAGCAAGCGTTTCGCGAATGCGCGCGGGCCACTCGTCCAACAAAGCCGGCGGCCGGGCGTTCAGCGCAGGGAAGCTGCCGACCACGCCAGCCGTGCACTGGGCGATTGTCAGATCGGGGTTGGATATGATGAAGAGTGGGGCGGCGATCACCGGCAGTGACAGCCGCCCTTCGAAGCTCGCGGGAATACTCACGGCTTTGGGGGCCTTTGCGGATGGTAGAAGCTCTCCGCGAGATATCGGGTTCTGATTCGGAACCAGTCAAGAACCGTCGGGCTTTGATGGGTCCGGCAGGCTTGACGGGTTCCGTAAAGGAACTTAATGTCTCGCGGATGGTGGATTAGACACGATCAACAACAGAATGGGCGTGGGCTGGAGGCGCGAGAATGAGGTCGGCGATCGATCCCGACGGTTGCTTCAACACCGGCGATCTCGCGGCCGAGATCACCATTCTCGATACGCTCCCCGCGGGCTCCACGGGAAAGAGTCCCAAGCGCAAACGGGTGGGAGTTGCGCACCAGGCGGCTGCAACCTGAAAGGAACCACAATGGAACGCAGACAGGCCACCGTCGCGGTCATTGGCGCCGGCGATTATATCGGCGGCTCCATCGCCAAGCGATTTGCCGCGGAGGGATTCACGGTCTTCGTGGGACGTCGAAACGGGGAAAAGCTCACGCCGCTTTTGGCGGAAATCGAGGCCGCCGAGGGACGCGCGTTCGGCCGTTCGCTCGACGCGCGGCAGGAAGCCGATATCACCGCCTTCCTACAGGAGGCGGATCGGGTGGCGCCGCTGGAGATCTGCATCTTCAACATCGGTGCCAACGTCAACTTCCCGTTGCTCGACACGACCGAGCGGGTCTTTCGCAAGGTGTGGGAGATGGCCTGCTATTCCGGCTTCCTTGCCGGGCGAGAAGCGGCGCGGCTGATGCTGCCTCGGGGAAAGGGTGCGATCTTTTTCACCGGGGCGACGGCAAGCCTGCGCGGCGGCATCGGTTACGCGGCCTTTGCTGCGGCGAAGTTTGGATTGCGCGCGGTGGCGCAAAGCGCGGCGCGGGAGCTGGGGCCGAAAAATATCCACGTGGCTCATCTGGTGATCGATTCCGGCGTCGATACCGCCTGGGTACGAGAACGGATCAAGGCGCGCGAGGGAGAAGAGGCGCTGCATAACCTCGATCCCAACCGCCTGATGCGCCCCGAAGCGGTCGCAGAGACGTATTGGCAACTGTATCAGCAGCCGCGTGACGCATGGACCTTCGAGCAGGAAATTCGGCCCTTCGGGGAGAAATGGTGAGGTCATGAGCAAGGTCGAGTTCCACTTCGATTTCGGCAGCCCGAACGCCTATCTCAGCCACCTTGTCATTCCGGACATCACGCGGCGGACAGACGCGACGTTCGAGTATGTGCCGGTGTTGCTTGGGGGGGTCTTCAAACTGACCGGCAACCGCTCGCCGGCCGAAACCCTGGTTGGCATCAAGAACAAGCCGGAGTACGAACGGTTGGAGACAAGGCGCTTCATCGAGCGTCACGGGATCACGACGTTCAGCCCCAACCCGTTCTTCCCGGTCAATACGTTAGCGCTCATGCGTGGGGCCATCGCGGCGCAGAAGCTCGGCGTGTTCGAGCGGTACGTCGACGAGGTGTACCGCCACATGTGGTCGGACCCAAAGAAGTTGGACGATCCCACAGTGCTTCGGACAGCGCTCCTTGAGTCGGATTTGGACGCAGAGCAATTGCTGACGATTGCACAGGCGCAGGAAGTGAAGGACGAGCTTCTGGCCAATACGCAACGCTCGGTTGATCGGGGTACGTTCGGGTCGCCGACGTTCTATGTAGAAGACCAGATATTCTTCGGTAAAGATCGGCTGCGCGACGTTGAGGAAGCTATCGTCAGGACCCGCCCATGACGAATCGCAAACTTGCATTGGTGATTGGCGTGGGCCCGGGAACCGGCGCGGCCATCGCGCGACGCTTCGCGACCGGCGGCTATGATGTGGCCATGCTGGCGCGCAGTGGCGAACGGCTTACCGCCCTGGCGCGTGAGACTCCCAACGCCCACGCATACGTTTGCGACGTCACCGACGAAGCGCAACTCGACGCCACGCTCGCGACGGTACGGGCGACCCTCGGGGAGCCAGCGATCCTGGTACACAATGCGGTGGGCGGCGCACGCGGCAATTTCCTGGACATTGACCCGCAGATCTTGAACAGAAACTTTCAGGTCAACACGATGGCGCTGTTGTATCTGGCACGCCGACTTGCTCCTGCGATGATTGCAGCTGGCTCTGGCGCCATTATTGTTACCGGCAATACCTCCGCCCATCGCGGCCGTCCGAATTTTGCGGGATTCGCACCCACCAAGGCCGCGCAACGTATTCTCGCCGAGGCGATCGCACGGGAGATCGGGCCGAAAGGGGTGCACGTCGCCTATGTCACGATCGACGCCGTCATCGACCTGGCCTGGACGCGCGAACGCTGGCCCGATGCTCCTGATGATTTCTTTATCAAGCCCGCCGCAATCGCAGAGGAAGTTTGGCACGTCGCCCATCAGGATCGCTGCGCATGGTCGTTCAACGTCGAGTTGCGGCCCTTCCGCGAAACGTGGTGACGGAGCAGCGCTTAGAGAAGAGAACTGGCGGGAGGATAACCATGGACAACGTATTGGTGGAACACGAGCAACGCGGCCCTGTCTCGGTCCTGGCGATGGTCTATCGACCCTACAATCTGCTCGGGCCGAAATTGATGGACGCGATGGTCGTTGCATTCTCCGCAGCCGGTGGACGCTGGCAGCCGGGCGATCGTGCTGCGCAGTGGGCTGCGGCATTTCTGCGCCGGCGCCGATGTCTCGCTGTTCGGCGCACGGGCGGAGCAAGGCGGCCGGCGTCAGTCCGAAATCAAAGGCGTTGATTTTCTCAGGCTGATGGAGCTGCTGCCGATTCCGATCGTGGCCAGCATGCACGGCGTCTGCCTCGGCGGCGGTTTCGAGCTCGCCCTGGCCAGTGACTACATTATCACGGCGAGCTCGGCGAAGATCGGTTCGGTCGAGTCGGCGCTCGGACTGCATCCCCTGCTGGCTGGTATCCAGCGCCAGACCCAGCGTGCCGGCGTCATGCGGGCCAAGGAAATGTCGATGCTCGGCCGCCGCTATGATCCGGCGACCTTGGAACGCTGGGGCCTGATCAACCTGGTCGTCGCGGACGACTTGCTGGAACAGGCGACCTTCTCCATAGCCGAGGAATTGGCGCACGGTCCGACGGTTGCGCACGCGGCGACCAAGGAACTGGTCAATATCGCCGTGAACCAGGGTGTCAGCGTCGCGGACGAGGCGATGGCGGAGATCCAGAAACCGATCTGGGCGTCCGAAGATCTGCAAATCGGACTGGCATCCTTCCGCGCGAACGGTCCCGGCCTTGCCAAATTCGTAGGGCGCTGATCATGAGCGGTCCACTCGCCGGCGTCCGTGTGGTCGATTTTTCGCGCGTTCTCGCCGGGCCGCTATGCGCGCGCACATTGCTCGATCTGGGAGCAGAGGTGATCAAGATCGAGCCGCCGCGGCCGGATGTCTCGCGGTTCGCATTCCCGGGAAAGCCCGGCATGTCCGGGTATTACGCACAGCAGAATGCCGGCAAACGCAACGTCAGCATCGATCTGAACGTGCCGGGCGCGCGGGAATTGGCATTGCGCCTGTGCGGCACGGCAGATGTGGTGATTGAGAACTTCCGTGCCGGCACGTGGCGCTTCTTCGGCCTGGATTACGCAACGCTGTCGGCCCGCAATCCGCGGCTGATCTACGCGTCAGTGACCAGCTACGGCCAGGGCGGTCCATGGCAGGGCCGCATGATGCCGCGCTTCAGCAAGGACCAGAAGCTATCAATGGTCTGGGTGTGGACCAGCCCGCGCACGTATTCGCCGCGCATGTGGCGGACAGTCTCATGTAGAAAATCTTTGCCCAACCCGAAATAGGCATTGTGCTCATCAGTAGCGACAAGGCTGACTTTCTCGGAAACTGCCTGCCGGACGAAGTGTCCCAGTGTGCGGGAGTTGGCTTCGCGGAGTACGCGCGCCACGACACTGCCTTGGCGCTGGACCGCGCCAACGACGATAGCCTTGCCAGCGCCGCCAGTGCCCTGAGTGCGCTTGCTCTTGTGCCGGTTCTTGTTCTTGCCGCCGACGTAGGTTTCATCAACCTCGACGATACCCATCAGCTTGCGGAACTCAGGGTCAATCAGGGCGGCGCGGATGCGGTGCGTCATGTAGAGCGCCGTAGCGTAGGAACCGAAGCCCATCATACGCTGGATTTGCAGACTGCTGATCCCCTTCTTGCTGGTCAGCATCAGGTAAATGACTTTGAACCACTGGCGCAGCCCGACCTTGGTATCCTCGAAAACGGTTTCGACCAGGACGGAGAAGCGATACGCGCCACCCTTCCGGCAATCCGGGCATTCCCAATGGAACGGGCGATTTGTCAGGGCGTAAACTCGCTCAGACGCACAGCGCGGGCAACAGATGCCATCCGGCCAGCGCCGCCGTTGCAGATAGAGCTTGCAGGCATCATCGGTCGGGAACAGGGCTTCCCATTCCTCGATGGTCATTTGCGGCGTGAACTGCGGATTGGCCATCGGATGGTTTCCCTGCCTAACGGAGAAGGTTATGGCACAGCAAACTCAATCCGTCAATAGCCGCATAGTCGCCCAGTGCAGGCCGAAGCGGGGTTCACGGCACACAGCCTTCGCCACTATGGCGACGTTCTCGCCGAGCAACGGACGGATAGCCTGTCGCACGCCGACGTTTATTCCGTTACTTCCGGCCATAGAACGTCGGCTGTGTAATGCCGTGCTTGCGGCACACCTCTGCCGTCTTCATCCCCGCTTCCTGCTCCCGCAGGATCCCGATGATCTGTTCTTCTGTGAACCGGCTTCGCTTCATACATCCGTCTCCCCTCAGGGGCGCGGGCTCTACTCAAAATCGGAGGGATTTTCGGGGCTCAGGTCACAACGCTCATTCGCCGGTTCGACCCGAGGTACACACTGTCGGCGTAATCCGATGCGGGCCTGATCCGAGGGCGCGGCGGCGGTGACGAACATCACAATCGATCAGTATCCGACGACGGGTCGTGAATGCCGTTCGACAAGGAAGGGAGTGCCGCAATGCAGATCACGTCGCCTTACGACATGTAGATTGCGCGGTCGTAGATCCCCGCGCCAGTGCGGGAAGGCCTCGCGGACCCTGCCCAAGAAACCGCCGACAGAATGATTAGGCAAATCACCGAAGGGTCGACTGGTTGAGGCAGGCTCCGGCGCGCGCTTCAACCCTCCGCGCGAGCCAGGCCGTGTTGGAGGCACAGCACGGCAGGAAACTGTCGCTGGACGCGCTGCATCGCGTGCTCGCCGAGCAGGAGCCGCTCATAGGAGTATCGCGCCTGGCGCCGCGCTGAGAGTCGAACGCGAAGATTCGGGGTAAGCGTGGGGGATGCAGGCTTCGCGAAATCTCTCCTTCCTCGGCGTCCTCGCGGCAGTGCCCGGCTTGGCGCTGCTCTTGCATGGCTCGGGCGTCGATTCCATAGGTCTGTCACATGGTCCGCTATCTGCTTCGTTCGCTGCTGCTCGCCACGCTCGTCTGCCTGACGGTGCTGGTCATCAGCTTCGCACTTGCCCGCTTCGGGGGCAACCTCGCCATCAATCTGGCGGGACCGGACGCCTCCACCGAATCCATCGCCCGGATCGAGCATCAGCTCGGCCTCGACCGGCCGCTGCCGGTACAGTTCCTCGATTGGGCCGACCGGGCGCTGCACGGGGACTTCGGCGAATCCTTTCTGTTCCACGAATCCGTCGCGCAACTGATCAAGGAACATCTCCCCGTCACTTTCGCGCTCGGGCTGTTGGCTATCGCGATCGCGATCGTCGTCGCACTGCCGCTCGGCATCGCCGCGGCGCTGAACGAGGGGACGGCCATTGATGTGGCCATCGGCATGCTGACGCTGGCGGGACAGGCGATCCCCAGCTTCTGGCTTGGCCTGATGCTCATCATCTGGTTCGGCGTCGACCTTGGCTGGTTGCCGATCTCCGGCGTGGATGACTGGACCGGCTACATCCTGCCCGCTGTCGTGCTCGCGTTCGTGGCCATCCCGGCGATGCTGCGCCTGACGCGCGGCGGCATGGTCGATGCGCTGCGCGCCGACTACATCCGGACCGCGCGCGCCAAGGGCCTCAGCCGCGTCTCGATCGTGCTCAAGCACGCGTTGCGCAATGCGGCGATGCCGATCGTCGCCGTCTCCGCCGTGCAGCTCGGCTTCATTCTCGGCGGCTCCGTGGTGACCGAGGTGGTATTCAACGTCCGCGGCGTCGGATATCTGGCCTGGGAGTCCATCCAAAAGGGCGATTTCCCGGTAATCCAGGCGGTGGTTCTCCTGTTCGCGCTGGTGTTCATCGTTCTGACGCTGCTGGCCGACCTGCTGAACGCGGCGCTCGATCCGCGGCTGCGGACCGTCTGATGCGGCAGCGCCTCCCGCTTATGGTCGGTAGCGCCATCGTCGCGTTCGCTGCCGTCGTTGCCATCCTGGCGCCATTGCTGGTGCCACACGATCCGTTCGCGCAGAACCTGTCGGCACGTTTCGTCCCGCCAGCCTGGATGCAGGGCGGATCGACCGTCCATCTCCTCGGCACCGATCAGAATGGCCGCGACTATTTCTCCCGCCTGATCCTGGGCACGCGCATTTCCATGATGATCGGCTTCTCCACCATCGTGGTCTCCGGCCTGATCGGCACCACTCTCGGCATGCTGGGCGGCTATTTCGGCGGCTGGGTGGATCGCGTCGTGATGTTCCTCGTCTCCTGCCGCCTCGCAATCCCGCTGATCCTGGTGGCGCTCACCGTCGTCGCCATGGTTGGCAGTTCCCTGACCGTGGTGATGCTGACGCTAGGCCTGCTGCTGTGGGAACGATTCGCCGTGGTGTCGCGGTCGGCCACCATGCAGGTCGCGAAACTGGAATTCGTCTCAGCCGCCTGGTGTGCTGGCTGCTCCCGTTTATGGATCATCCTGCGCGAGATCCTGCCGAACATCCTGCACCACCTGATCGTCATCGCAACAATCGACATGGCCATCGCCATCCTGTTGGAAGCGGCGCTGTCATTCCTCGGCCTTGGGGTGCCACCGCCGCTGCCGTCCTGGGGGCTGATGATCGCCGAAGCCAAGGACTACATGTTCTTCAAGCCGTGGGTCATCGAGATCCCCGGACTCGCGCTGCTGGTGCTGGTGCTGGGCATCAACTTGCTGGGCGACGGACTGCGCGATGCGCTGGGCGCAGAGACCGAACGTTGAGCACGGTGCTCGACATCGCCGGGCTGCATGTGCGGTTTCCCACGCTGCACGCCGTGCGTGGCATCAGCTTGCGGATGGAAGCGGGGCAGACGCATTGCCTGGTGGGCGAGTCGGGCAGCGGCAAGTCGCTGACGGCGCTGGGCGTGATGGGCCTGCTGCCGCGCGGCGCCAGACGCGAGGCGGAGCATATCCTGTACGACGGCTCGGACATCTCGAACCTTGGCGAGCGTCAGATGGCGAAGCTGCGCGGCGACCGCATGGCGATGATCTTCCAGGAGCCGATGACCAGCCTCAATCCCGCATACACAGTGGGCTCGCAGATGACAGAGGTGCTGCGCCGCCACCGCGGACTGCGGCAGGATGCAGCGGTGGAGCGGTCAGCGGCGATGCTGACGCGGGTCGGCATCAGTGCGGCATCGATGCGGCTGGGCCAGTTCCCGCACCAGTTGTCCGGCGGTCTGCGCCAGCGCGTCATGGTCGCCATGGCGCTGCTGTGCGAGCCGAAGCTGCTCATCGCTGACGAACCGACCACCGCCCTGGACGTCACGGTGCAGGCGCAGATCCTGCGCCTGCTTGCCGAGCTGCAGCGCGATCTGGGGCTGGCGGTGCTGCTGATCACGCACGACCTTGGCGAGGTGGCACGCGTCGCACATCAGGTGTCGGTGATGTACGCGGGCGAGATCGTCGAGCAGGCGCCGGTGCCGGAGTTGTTCGCGCGGCCGACGCATCCGTACACGCGCGGACTGCTGGCCTCCATCCCGGTGCCCGGCAAGGTGCGGCGCGGCGAACGGCTGGGCAGCATCCGCGGTACCGTGCCGCATATTGCGCCGGGCTTCGTCGGTTGCGCCTTCCGCGACCGGTGCGACCACGCCGTGCCGTCCTGTGCCGTGTTGGCGCCGCTGCGCGACGCGGCGGCGGGCCATACCTATCGCTGCCGGCTCGAAACGCTGTGGCGGCAGGACGCAGTATGACGGTTGCGGCGCCATGACGGTTGCAATCGAAACGATCGGGCTTTCCCGGACTTTCGAGCAGACTGGCGGAACGATCGCTGCGCCGAGGCAGGTCGTGGCGGTGGACAACATATCGCTGTCGTTGGATGGCGGGCGCGCGCTGGCGATTGTCGGCGAGTCGGGCTGCGGCAAAACGACGCTTGCGCGCATCATGCTGGGCCTGCTGCCGCCGTCGTCGGGCACGGTGCGGATCGACGGCCGCTCGCTGACCGCGATCGACCGGCGGGAGCGGGCGCGGCTGATCCAGCCGGTGTTCCAGGACCCCATGAGCTCGCTCAACCCGCGGCGGCGGGTGGAGGACATCGTTGCGCTGCCGCTGATAGCGGCCGGCGATGTCGGATGGTCGGAGCGACGCGAGCGGGTCGCCGCAATGCTGGCGCAGGTTGGCCTGGGCGGTGACATCGCCGCGCGCTATCCGGCGCAACTGTCCGGCGGTCAGCGCCAGCGTGTCGCGATTGCGCGCGCGCTGGTCGTGCAGCCGCGCATCCTGATCTGCGACGAACCGACCTCCGCACTCGATGTCTCGGTGCAGGCGCAGATCCTCAACCTGCTCGCCGACCTGCGCGCGGCGTTCGACCTGACGCTGGTGTTCATCAGCCACAATCTTGCGGTCGTCGAGCATGTCGCGGACCAGGTGGCGGTGATGTATCTCGGCCGCATCGTCGAACATGATGAGGCGGATGCGGTTTTCCGCCGGCCGCGCCACCCTTACACAAAGGCGCTGCTGGCATCGGTGTTGACGCCGGAACCGGGGCTCGGTCTGCCGGACGTGACACTCGGTGACGATTATCCCGATCCGGCGCATATTCCGCCGGGCTGCCGGTTCCACACCCGTTGCCCGGTT
>Ga0307474_10002889_pt1 | contig 12393 bp, 18 predicted proteins | sample atmos_gasesECM1C_2_FD_203312 | JGI IMG/M metagenome (GOLD analysis project Ga0307474, IMG submission 203312) | Hardwood forest soil microbial communities from Morgan-Monroe State Forest, Indiana, United States - atmos_gasesECM1C_05 | ecosystem: Environmental > Terrestrial > Soil > Temperate... | reverse complement strand
CGCGCCATCTTCCTGACCGAAACGCTGGCCACCGACTGCGACGACCCGCGCTATTACACCGAAGCGCTGGCTGCCGTCGCTCACTCGCTCGGCATGGATGCACTGGGGCGACCCGATATCTTCAAGGCTATCCATGAGGAAGGGCCGCACCTGTTCGGGCTGCGCCAGCTGCTCGGGGCGCTGGGCGTCGAAATGACGTTTCGCGCAAAAACGCCTGGAGGATAGAGACCCGGTATGGGTATCGGGTCGCGAGGCGAGAAGGCCCCAGGATCGGCGTTAGTACGTTCCGTTAGCGCGCTCAACGATCGCGCTCGCGATGCGCAACATGTCGGCGTCCGAACCGCACCCGCGCAAGCTGTTCACGCCCAGATACACGACGCGTACATTACCGGCGCTGTAGTCGCCGCCCGCCTCTATCCGGTCGAGGCTTGGGCGTGACGGCCCGAAACTGCCCGTCGCCTCGTCCTCGTAAAACGGCAACCCGGTAAGCGCGCAGTGATAGCCATTTTCGGCGAGCAACGTCATAGCCTCGTCGAGCGTTATCGACACCTTGGCGGCTAGCTTGCCCTGCGCCGCACGCTCGGCCTGACGCCGCCGCGCGAGCCCGATCGCGTTACCCATGCTGGTGCGCAGCCGCGCGATATAGGCCACGCGCTCGTCGACGACGACCGCACCGCCTCCCGCATTCGCACGGCGCGTTCCCCACGCCTTGCGAGCCGCGACCGAACCGGCCGCGCCACCATCGCGCGCGCGACGCGTTGCCCATGCCCTGAGGGCCGGCGTCATGCGATCCGTTTCGTGGTCTGTGAGTGCGTGCATCTTTCCCTCCGGTTATCTGATCCCAGCATAAGGCTCACGCACGCGCGCGAAGCGCGGCTTAATGCCGCGAATTGAGTGCCTACTCAAATACTCCGACACTCCACACCTTGCACCGCAGCATGTGGCGTTTGTTTAAACCAGACATATCGGGTTGAATGACACCCGACCCGCAGGACAGCGGGTTCCCTTTCGCGCGCCAGCTCCTCACCGGGCTGGCGTTTTTTTGACCCGTCCGCGTTAGATTCGCATTCCCGCCGGGCGTCCGCGCCTCGTCTTTGGTCGCGCCGCGAGCTCGCTGATTTCCCTTTGCACCGCGCCAGGTGCCGCGCGCCGCGCCTGCGCCATCATCATCCTGAGGGCTTGCGCCGGCTCAGTGCCAGGCGGGGGCCAGGCGAGCACGCTGCAGCGCGCGAGACGCTGCGCGAGCGCGGGCAATGCGAGGCGTAGCAGCCTGGAGACGTCATCGCTCCCGCACCGCCAGGCGCTGGCCAGCATTCGCAGCGTGCGGGCCCGCGAAGACCGGGCCGCGGCGCGACGCGCGAGCAGCACGCGACGGCGCGCGAGATCGCGCGGGCACTGGATGGCAGCACCTGCCACGTCGACGAGCAGTGCGTGACGCTCGTCGACAGTGCCAAGGTGCTGGTTGATGAGCGGGTGATTTTCGCGCAGCAGCCGGATCGTTTCGAAGCGGATCGCGTCCCTGAGCAGCGGCTCGGCGGGCAGACCCTCATGCGCTTCATCGTCCGCGCATTCGCGCAGCACTGCATAGCCGTGCCGCAGGCCTGCCGCCTCCAGTCGCGCGAGATGCCCGGCGAGTACGGGTTGCATGCCGCGCAGCGCAGCGACGTGCTCAGGGACGTCGAAGCCGCGCTCGCGGCGCAGCCCGCCGACGAAAAAGAAGCGCGGCGCGCCGTCGGCGTCTTCCGCCGACAGTCCATAGACGCAGCAGGCAAGCGGAAGCGGGCGGGTTGTCACCGCGTGAAGCCGTCGACGTTCAAGATCGGATTGCATGCCCATCCTCGCGAATCACGGAGCTGTCCGCAGGTTACCCCAGCGTTACCCCGGATTACAGTCGGCGTTGCGCCCGTGACCGCAATCTCCCCGTCTGGCAAGACTTTCAGGATGGCTTAAGCGTACCCGCTACGCTTATGGAATATAAGTGGCGCTATAATAGCATTCAATATCATTCGATAGCAATTGAGACTTTATGGCCCCGGCTACCCGCCGTTTTGCTTTCACGCAGGCGAATATCGCCGCCCTGCCCGCTCCCGAATCCGCCCGCGCGACGTATAGCGATGCCACCGTGCCGGGTCTGCAACTGCGCGTCACGCCCACCGGCGTGAAAACATTCAGCGTGCTCAAGCGCGCCCGCACCGGCCGGCTCGAACGCATCACGCTCGGCCGCTTTCCGGCCGTCGACGTGAAGCGCGCACGGCACGAAGCCAGTGCGCTGCTCGCCGACATGGCGAACGGCATCAACGCAGCGGAAGCACGGCGCAAACTGCGTGGCGAGCCGACCTTTGCGGAGCTGTTCACGCGCTACCTCGAGGAGCATGCGAAGCAGCACAAAAAGAGCTGGCGCCAGGATGAGCGCCAGTACGATTTTCATCTGGCCGCGGCGCTCGGCGCGCGCAGGCTCTCGACGATCGACGGCGACACGCTGCGCGCGCTGCACCGGAAAATTTCGCGGACCGCACCGGCGAGTGCGAATCAGACGCTCGCGCTCGTGAGCTCGGTTTTTACGTGCGCAATCGAATGGAAACTCGTAAAGGAAAATCCCGCGAAAGGCATCCGCCGCAATGCGCGTGTCGAGCGCGATCGTTTCCTCGGCGCCGATGAGCTGCGCCGGTTTTTTGTGTCGATCGAGGCTGAGCCGAACGCCGACTATCGTGAGCTTTTCACGCTCGCGCTGCTGACCGGCGTGCGCCGCAGCAACGTGCTCGCGATGCGCTGGGCAGACCTTGATCTGCAACGCGGCGAATGGCGCCTTGGCACGACGAAAAACGGCAAGCCGCTGCTCGTGACACTCGTGCCGGCCGCCGTCGTATTGCTCAGCGCACGGCAGCGCACGCCGCGCAGTCCGTTCGTGTTTGCGAGCGCGCAGAGTGCGAGCGGACACCTGGCCTCTGTGGCGCGCGCCTGGCGCCGCGTGCTCGATCGCGATGAGCTCGCGCAGCTGGTCGAGCGCATGCGCGAGGTCGGCGAGGCGTTCGGGTCGGAGGCGCCTGCATTGCGCGTGCGATTGCGGCATGCGCGCGAGGCGGCGGAACGCCTGGACGTCGACATGACGGGCGTGCGTCTGGACGACCTGCGTTTTCACGATCTGCGGCGCACCAATGCGAGCTGGCAGGCGCAGCTTGGCGCATCGCTTTCGATCATCGGCGCGAGTCTTGGCCATCGCAGTGCGCGCACGACCGAAATCTATGCGCGCTTGCAGAACGACCCGGTGCGCCAGTCGGTCGAGCGCGCCGCGACGGCGATGCTCGCGACGACTGGCGAACCCGGCGCCGTGATCGACCTCGAAAAGGCCGGATAACGCCCCTGCATAAGACGCGCCGACAATAGCTAAGCAATGCTAATAACCAAATTCAATCGACCACAAATAGCCCCAAAAACGGCAAAAAAAGGTATCTTTTCACTACATTGAATTGTTGCGCCAGAAGCCCGCAGAAACCCTGCGGGTTTTTTATTTTGCGCCCTGAAAGCCTTACCCAGAAGGGAAGACAGCGTTTTTCATGGCCGCCGGCCTGAAAAAGCCGTTTGACACCCCCGCCAGCCTCTTTTTATTCAGCATCCGGTTACTTTTTCACTGCGCACGTCCGCCGCAGCAGGATCGCGCGCGCCTTTTTTATGGAGGTTTGCAATGCGTCAATCCGAGATTCAGCTTACGCCGGCAGCGCCCAGCAAAGCCATGACGTGCGCCGAGACGGCCGCATGGCTTGGAATTCATCAAACAACGCTCGCGAGATGGCGCGCGTCCGGAACAGGGCCGAGTTTCGTGCGCATCGGCTCAGGCCGCTGCCGCTATTACGAGTCCGACCTGGCCGCATGGATCGAGAGCCAGCGCGCGCCCCGCGCGGCATGAGGGGGCGAAAATCATGGCCAGAATCCGAACGCTCAAACCGCTTTTCTGGACCGACGAAAAAATCGTCGAGGCGACGATGCCGGCGCGGCTGTTTTTTATCGGCTTGCTGAATTTCGCCGACGACAACGGCAACCAGCCGTTCTCCGCGCGCCAACTCAAGATGCAAATATTCCCCGCCGACACAATCGACTGCGCGCCGCTGATCGACGAGCTGCTGCGTTTTCGCCTGGTCACCCGGTACGAGGTTGGCGACCGGGCCTATCTGCACATCAACGGTTTTGCAAAACATCAGGTGATCAACCGGAAAGGAAAATCCGCGATCCCGGAGCCACCGCATTCACTGAATGGCGATGCTTCGAACGCTGCTGGTTCAATGAATGAGATCGCTTCATCAGACGCTGATTCCGTTAATGATAGTAATGCTAACCAATCCGCCTCACTGAATGAGGGTGCAGCGAAGCCCCACGATTCAGGGATGGAAAAGGAAGGGGAAAAGGAAGGGAAAAGGAGTAAACCAAAGTCAAAAACACGGGCGCCTGCGGCGCCCTTTTTGTTGCCCGTATGGGTTCCGCCTGGACCGTGGGCCAACTTTCTCGCGATGCGCCGCGCGCAGCATAAAACGCCGACGCTGCACGCAAAGAAGTTGCTGATTGCGGAGCTGGACCGGCTGCGGGCAGATGGCGACGATCCGCGCGCCGTGCTTGAACGCTCAACGATGAACAGCTGGCAGGGACTGTTCCCCCTGCATGGCAGTCCGGCTGCAAAGCGCGCGAAGTTCGATCCGGTCGAATACGTCAACGGACAACGGCGAACGCGATGAACGCGCCTGCGGACCTGCACGCCGCGGCCTGGAGCACGCCGCATCCGGCACTGGGCGGCCTCACGTTGCTCGATCACCTGTTCAACCGGCTCGACGGTCTGTATCCGGTGCGCTGGCGCAGCGCGTTTCCGAGCGAAACGGCAATTGCCAACTGGCGCGCGGCATGGGGCGAGGCGCTGGTGTCCGAACGCATCACGCCGGCCGATGTTGCGCGCGGACTGGCGGCCTGCCAGCGCCACTTCGAGTGGCCCCCGTCGCTGGCCGAGTTCCTTGGCGCCTGCCGCCCGCAGCTCAACGCCGATGCGGCGCTTTACGAGGCCATCGAGCAGATGGAGGCCCGCCGGCGCGGCGCGGATGTGTGGACGCATCCGGCGATCTACTGGGCCGCCGCGCGGCTCGGCGAACATGAACTGCTATCGGCCAGTTTCAGCGCCATGCGTCCGCGCTTCGAGCGTGCGCTGCGCGAGCTGGAACACCGCGCCGACCTGCCGCCGGTTCCGCCCCGCACACCAGCCCTTCCGGCACCGCTGCGCCGTGCCGATCCGGCCGTTGCGAATGACTGCCTTGCGAAGCTCCATGCGCTGCACATCGGGGCGGCGCCGGGCCGTGAGTGGGCGCGAAAAATTATGCGGCGCGCTGAATCGGGCGAAAAACTGCCTGTCAATCTGCTCAACCATGCAAAAGCAGCGCTTGGCGTCGACTGAAACGGGCCGCCAGCGCGCCAGATCGTCCGCCACGACGTCCGCGAGCCCTCGGACGTAGCTTCACATACCTGCGCCCAGACCACGCCTATACAGCGCGTTTTGACGCGCCGACGCTTTTCCCCATCCGCCGGATTTTTCGGGTTGCCGGCGGTTCTTTTTTGACAGGAGCACCAGCATGACTTTCTTCAACGATCCCGCGCTGCCCGCTACGCGCCCCTTCAACTACGTCCCCGGCCAGGTCGAACATTTCGACGTCGCCGCCGCTGCTTCGTGCTCCTGTGGCGGCTCACCTTCGACGCCGCACGTCGACGCGAGCAGCCCGCCCGATCCCGATGCAGCGCGCGCCCGCTGGCTTGCTGACATGGCCACGACATGCAGCCAGATGGCGCGCCAGGAGACGGCCGACCAGAATGCAGGGGCAGCTTATGAATATCGCGCCAGGCTGACCGGAAACAACGGCGGCCCGAGCCCGGCCCAGTTCGCCGCCGCAGCGGCCGCCCAGGGCGCCAAGCAGGACTTTGCCGTCGCACGCACCAACGGCAGCGTGGCCGATCCTGATAGGGCCCGAAAAGACTGGATCGAACGCACCCGCCTTCAGGGCATTCAGGGAGCGCAGCATGACAAAATCTGACGCGATCGCACCGGCGCCAGATGCGCCGGCGGGAAATGCCGAGTTGCCGTTGCCACGCGAATTACTCGACGAAATCCGGGCAGCGATCGACGCTAACGACCGGCTGAACACAAAATTGAAGATGCGCATGCAACAACTCGCGCAGCTGGAGAAGCAGCCCGACTGCGCGACCGAACATGCGCGCCTCGATGCGATCGTGCGCGAACGCATCGGGATCGAGCTCAGCGAAAAGCACCGCGCCACCATCAGCAAGGAACTGAAAACGTTCGATGCCACGCACGAGCAGGAGCGCGGCGAGCTGTTGCGCCGGATCGAGGTCGCAAGTGATGCGCGCCATCAACGTGAAAAACGCGCGCAGCTCAATGCCGAATTGCTTCTGTTGACCGAGCAGCAGCTCGAAGTCGTGCACGACTACGAGGCGCTACTGAACCGCGCGGTTAATGCGTGCGCCGAATCGGTAGCCGGCGAGCGGCGTGCATATGGCGCAGCACTCAGCCGCGTCGAAGGCGCACTCAGCGCGCTCTCGGCGCTGCGCCCGTCGCCGCAATACCTCGATGGCTCGCGGCCATGGCAGGGCGCGACACATGCACCGCGCCAGCTCAGCCCCAATCCGCAGCCGGACGCGATCGCCGAACGTCGCGCCCGCGACGAGCTCACGCAGGCATTTGACGCGAGCGGATGCGGCGCTTTCGTGTACGTGATCGAGCGCGAGAAGCGAACAACCCGCGAGCCTGACCTTGATCGCAGCGTTTCCAGCTACCGCGTGTTTTAGGGAGAACAACGTGCCTGTCTACGTCAGAAACACCAAAAAAACACCGGTCGTCGTGGCAAACGTCGACGTCAGGAACAACACCCTCATCAAACCGCTCACGATCACGACGGTGCAGACCCGCAGCTGGATCGCGTTCAAACGCTCCGCATTCGGCCAGGAGCTGATCGCGAGTGGTCATCTGGTCGAGACCGACGAGGCGCCCGAACCGGAACCGGACGACGATCCGGAGGCCGCATGAAAACGGAAAACCGTCCAGCCGGCGGTGACGGGGCGGCCCAGGCGTTTGAGTTCCGCGCCAGCCGCCGAACAACACCGGCAGCCGCAGCACGTCTATTCACGCTTTTCCATCGGGCGGGGCTGCGGCACCAAAAATCCAGCAAAAACGGCTCGCCTACGCAGGTGAAACTATCCCATTGATATGATATCGTTCCGCCGATCCGGGCATATTGACTCAATCCCATAAGCCCATTATTTCAATATTAAAACCATACTGGAACGAGATTGATACTGACGATCGGCAACACCAAGGGCGGCGTCGGAAAATCGACCCTCGCCGTGCAGCTCGCACTGGGGCTGGCACTCGACGGCAGGCGCGTCTGGCTGGTCGACGGCGACCGGCAGGGCACCAGTCTCGGCGCGATCACGGTGCGCGCGGAAAGCGGCCGGGCTCCGATTGCCGCCGCGGCTTATCCGGACGGCGCGACATTGCGTGCCCAGGTCACGCAGCAACGCGAGGCCTACGACCACATCATCATTGACGCCGGCGGGCGCGATTCGACTGCGCTGCGCGCCGCGCTTTCCATCTCGGACGTCGTGCTGGTTCCCTTTCTGCCGCGCTCGTTTGACGTGTGGGCGCTCTCGGACGTGGCGAGCCTGCTGCACGAGGCGCGCGGCGTGCGTGACGTGCACGCGCTCGCGCTGCTCAATGCGGCCGACGCCCAGGGCAGCGATAACGAAGAAGCGGTCGAGGCGCTGGCCGAGATCGAGGGGATCGAGCTGCTGCCGCTGCGGATCGGGCGGCGCAAGGCACTCGCGAGCGCGAGCGGCGCGGGGCTGTATATCGACGAATACCGGCCCCGCGATGCGAGTGCATGCGCCGAGCTGGCCGCGCTCAAATCAACCTTGTTTCAATATTGAAAAGGTATTGAAACCATATCATGTCAATCACAAAACGCCCTCAGGCTTCCAAGCCCCCGACCGTCGAGGCTTTCATCAACGGCGCGCCGGATGCGCCCGCCCGCCAGGCCGGCCGCCAGAACAAAAAGCAGATTGCCATCACGATCGCGCCGGACCTGCTCGCGGCCATTGATGCGGTAGCCACCCGCAAGGGACTGAGCCGCGCGGCGACTATTTCGCTTGCGTGCTCGGACCTGGTGGAGCGTAGCGCACGAGACTGATTCCGGGCCGCTGTTGTCACGGCTTCCCAATACGCCACCGGACGGACGGCAAAAATCCCGCGCAAAACGGGCGGTTTCGCGCGCGCTGGATGAAAAGCGGTTTGCCTCGCATCACCGTCATAAAACGCCCGCCAGTGCGCGTTGCTTCGTCGACGGGCAGCGGGGCGCGAGTCCCCTGTCCTCGTGCTTCCCTATACCCATCGGGCGAAGCGGACCGGCGGCGCCTGAGCCCGTCTGACGCGCCCGGCGCGCCCCGTTTCTGCAAGCTGCTTTTCCGGCCCAGGATGACCGCGGGCGGATCACGTCCACGCGCGCAGGCGGTGGAATTTACGGTCTGGTTACTGGCGGTAAGCGGACCGCATTCGTCGGATCGGGCGTGAAATATCGTCCAGTCAAGGCTTTCGGCCTGCCAGCCCGGTGCGGCGCAGTTTACGGGGTAACACAGGGGTAATGTTCCACGGGGCTCCAGCCCGTCTCTCGCGGTGCGCTCCGGCGTCGCGTCGATCTGCAGAAGTTGTCGGTCTGCGACCCGGGGGAACCGATTTTCCCGCCCGCGCCCAAGGCGTGGGGGGCTGTTCAAAAGCGGTTCACCGGCCAGTTATCAACAGGGTGAGAGCCTTTTTCCTTTTTATAATCTTTTTAAAACCTTTTTAAAGAGCCGGAAAGCCTTGCCTGTATTGGGTTTGCGGGGAGCTATTCGGACATTTTGATGGTTAGTCGGACATTTTGATGGTTAGTCGGACATTTTGATGGTAGCCGCCTATTTTTTGCGCACTGGACTGGATCGCCTTGTGGATAAGGTTTTTCAGCGCTGTTCTGACATATAATTTCGCGCGTCAGGATAACCGGGAATTAGTCAGAATGAGCGAAGCCATTGAGGTGACGCCCCCACCGCGCGATCAGAGCGTGGTCATCAAGAATGAGCTGGTCCGGCGCATCCAGAAAATGCGCCTCGCCGAGAAACGGCTCCTCGCCCTCGCAATCGCGAAATGTAACTCCAAGCCTAAGCTGCTGCTCGACAAGGCCATGCGCCTCAACCCACAGACGGGCCTCGCGCCCGGCTGGATCGTGCGCGTCACGGTCCAGGAGTTCATGGAGGCTTACCCGCACATTGATCCAAGGAACGCCTATTCGGACCTCAAGGAAGCGGCCGAAAATCTGTTCGATTGCTATGTCGAATGGGATGAGTTTGAGCTTGATCGCGGCAAGAAAAAACCGGTGCACCGCAAAATCCGCTGGATTTACGAAAAGATCGACACGACAACGGCTGGTTGGGTCGAAATCAAGTTTTCCCCGAGCATCGCCCCGTACCTGCTGGGTATCTCAGATGAGTTCACCAAGTACAAGCTCAGGCACGCGGCCGATCTGCGCTCGATCTATAGCTGGCGCCTGCTGGAGATAATCGCGCAATACCGCAGCACCGGTCACGTCACGATCGCATATGACGCGTTTTGCGAGGCCATGGCGGCGCCAGAAAGCTGCGTGAAGGATGCCGGCCAGCTACGCCGCCGGGTAGTCGAGCCGGCCGTGAAAGAGCTACGGGAAAAGAACGGCATTGCAATCACCTGGGAGCCAATCAGGCCAGCCGGCCGGAAAGTGACGGGGTTCCGGTTCAATTTCGAGCCAGACCCACAGGGACGGTTATTCTGACATCCGGTTGTCACGTCAGACTAACCATCAAAATGACAGAAATGCAATTTCCAAATAAGCCGAGCCTTGTTCAGCCTAGCTTTACGGGCCGATCGTTACTTATTCCGGATTGGGATCGAACGAATGAGCACCATCCACGTTTTCGAAGGGCCGATCTCTCCGACCAGGGAACAGGCGGAATTTAACCGCGCGATGTTTCTGCGCATGTTGAGGCCGTGCCCCTATCCCGAGTGGCTATTGCTCGAACTGCCGTCCGGCATGTTCGGCGCTTTCTGGAAGTCCGGACACGACGACCTGCATCGGGTTGATATCGTCGTGAATCCACGACGCGGTTATCGCGTGCTTGCCTACCGTTCCCGCAAACATGAGCGGGTGCTGGAATACATGCACAAACATCGCGACGAAGCCGCCTGCACCATGATCCGCGAGCACGGTAGCGCCGCCGAGCGTCGCGAATGGGCAGTCGATAGTGCGGGAGATGTCCGATGAATAACTGGCACGAGACGATCTATATTTCCGCGCGCGATGCCGCCCATGCCGCCGGCGCGCTTCAGTCCGGCCACGCTTACGACGAAGCGCGTACGCATATCGCGAAGCACTTCCCGTGGCTGGATTCGGAGATTGCCGAAAGCATCGCGCAGCAGGTCGGGCAGCGCTTTCGCGAGCATGCCTCTCGCGAGCACGCGCACCAGCGCGAAGAACAAGCATTCTGGGCCGATCTGCGGCAAACGCTGGGACAGGCAGGGCACGACGATCGCCCCTGAACGCAGAGACAGTCGATGCATGCTCGAGCACCATCGCAGCGAGGATATTGGTCTGAAATTCTCGCCGCGCGTAGATCGACCGTTCGCGGGCGCTGGTGCGCAACGGCCCGTCGCAGTAGTACTTGATGGGCTGGGCGTACATGTAATACGCCGGCCAGGTGCCGCCCCACACATGGCAACGCCCGTTTTCCCGCCGGGCATCGCCAGACACGTCAGGCGCGCGCTGGCGACGCTGGTACGCGACAGCCTTAGAGAGCTCCTACCCCGACCGTCGCCCGCCGGTTGGGGCCGCTTCTGGCGCATCCGCCGGGAAAGGCCGCCGAATATGGGGAAATATTGAAAAATCTTGCACCTGGTGCTACATTATCGGCTCTCCCCCGAACCTCATAACGCATGCAGGCACTCGCTTCGCGCGTCTTCAAGACGCCCTGGTTTTCCAAAGCGGCCAGGACGGCCCGAATCACGGACAGGGAGCTTTGCGAGGCGGCTGCGGAGCTGACGAAGGGTCAGGGTGACGATCTGGGCGGCAACGTCTGGAAAAAGCGCCTCGACAAAAACCGGCACCGCGGCATCGTCGTGAACAGGGTCGGGGAGCGATGGATTTTCGTCTACCTGTTTGCGAAAAGCGATCGCGCGAACATCGAAACGGATGAGCTGAAAGGGTTCAGGAAGCTCGCCCGGGATTACGGGAAACTGAAGCCGGAGGATATCGACCGGCTGGTGAACGACGGGGCATTACTGGAGATTTGTCATGGCCGCTAAACGATTCAGGAGTGACGCTTTCGAGGCGATCCATAGCGCTGCGTCCGGGCTTCGCAGCGCCAGGGTGATCGACAAGACGACGATGCGCGAATATGACGAGCTTTGCGTCGAAGAGCCGCCGCATTTCGGGGCGAAGGATGTCGTGCATATCCGGAAAGCGGCCAAGGTTAGCCAGCCGGTCTTTGCCCTGTACCTGAACACCAGCGCATCGACCGTCCAGAAGTGGGAGACGGGCCAGAAGCAGCCCAGCGGCATGGCCGCGAAGCTCCTGCAGATCATCCAGAAGCACGGCATCGAGATGCTGGCCTGATTTCATGAGCCACATGTTCAACCCTCCCCATCCGGGCGAGACGCTGCGCGAGGACGTGCTGCCGGCCCTCGGGCTCACGGTCACCGCGGCCGCCGACCAGCTCGGCATAACCCGCCCGGCGCTCTCGCGCGTGCTCAACGGCCACGCTGCAATCTCGCCGGAAATGGCGCTGCGCATCGAGGCATGGCTCGGCGTCGAGCGCGGCGGCCGCGCCGACGTCTGGCTTGCCGAACAGACCGCCTACGACCTGTGGCACGCCCGTCAGAAAGGCGTGCCGACCGTCAGGCTCGCGCCTCGCGGTGAGGCCGTGCGGGGCTGATACATGGCTAACATCACTCCCACCGAAATTGCCGCTGCGCGCAAAGGTAGCCGGCCGCGCACATGAAAATCAGCGATCTGCGGATCTTCGATCCGGCCAACTATCTGCACGACGGCGAGGCCCACGCCATCTTCCTGACCGAAACGCTGGCCACCGACTGCGACGACCCGCGCTATTACACCGAAGCGCTGGCTGCCGTCGCTCACTCGCTCGGCATGGATGCACTGGGGCGCCCCGATATCTTCAAGGCTATCCATGAGGAAGGGCCGCACCTGTTCGGGCTGCGCCAGCTGCTCGGGGCGCTGGGCGTCGAAATGACGTTTCGCGCAAAAACGCCTGGAGGATAGAGACCCGGTATGG
>Ga0307474_10002887_pt1 | contig 12403 bp, 8 predicted proteins | sample atmos_gasesECM1C_2_FD_203312 | JGI IMG/M metagenome (GOLD analysis project Ga0307474, IMG submission 203312) | Hardwood forest soil microbial communities from Morgan-Monroe State Forest, Indiana, United States - atmos_gasesECM1C_05 | ecosystem: Environmental > Terrestrial > Soil > Temperate... | reverse complement strand
CCCGGCCGACCCCCTTTGCGCCATAATCGCGGGCTCAAACCCGGCGTCAAAACAACAGGAAAATCCGCCCCCTAATCCGGTTTTGCCGCCGCCTACCCTTGTATTTTTGCACCCGATCCGGTTTCACTGCCGACTACCCGTGCCGATTCCTCTGGTGTGCCCATGCGACTGTCGCGTTTCCTGCTTCCGATCCTTAAGGAGAATCCGAAAGAGGCCGAGATCGTGTCGCATCGGCTGATGTTGCGTGCAGGCATGATCCGGCAGGAAGCCGCCGGCATCTATGCCTGGCTGCCGCTCGGCCTTCGGGTGCTCAAGAAAATCGAACAGATCGTCCGCGAGGAGCAAAACCGCGCCGGCGCGCTCGAGCTTCTGATGCCGACGCTGCAGCTTGCCGATCTCTGGCGCGAGAGCGGCCGTTACGACGCCTACGGCCCGGAAATGCTTCGCATCACCGACCGCCATAAACGCGAGCTGCTCTACGGGCCGACCAACGAGGAAATGATCACCGAGATCTTCCGCGCCTACGTCAAATCGTACAAAAGCCTGCCGCTCAACCTTTATCACATCCAGTGGAAGTTCCGCGACGAGCAGCGGCCGCGTTTCGGCGTGATGCGCGGCCGAGAATTTTTGATGAAAGATGCCTATTCATTCGACATCGACGAAGCCGCGGCGCGGCGCGCCTATAACAGGATGTTCGTCGCCTATTTGCGCACCTTCGACCGCATGGGGCTGAAGGCAATCCCGATGCGCGCGGAGACCGGCCCGATCGGCGGCGATCTCAGCCATGAGTTCATCGTGCTCGCGGAAACTGGAGAATCCGGCGTCTACTGCGACAGCGACGTGCTGAACCTGCCGGTACCTGGCGAGGACGTCGACTACGAGGGCGACCTCACGCCGATCATCAAGCAATGGACCTCCGTTTATGCCGCGACCGAGGACGTCCACGATGCTGCGCGTTTCGAGCGCGAAGTGCCGGCTGAAAAGAGGGTGCACACGCGAGGGATCGAGGTCGGCCAGATCTTCTATTTCGGACCGAAATATTCGGATTCGATGAAGGCCCTTGTTGCCGGCGCCGATGGCGCGGAAGTTCCCATTCACGGCGGCTCCTACGGCGTTGGCGTTTCCCGGCTCGCGGGCGCCATTATCGAGGCGAGCCATGACGAGGCCGGAATCAAGTGGCCGGAATCGGTCGCCCCGTTCAAGGCAGTGATCCTCAATTTGAAGCAGGGCTCCGACGACACTGACACCGCCTGCGAACGGCTCTACCGCGAACTGTCGGCCAAAGACATCGAGGTCCTTTACGACGATACCGACCAGCGCGCCGGCGCCAAATTCGCCGCGGCCGATCTGATTGGCATTCCCTGGCAAATCCTGGTGGGCCCCAAGGGCCTTGCCGAAGGCAAGCTTGAGCTCAAACGGCGAAGCGACGGGTTGCGCGAGAATCTGAGCCCCGCGGATGTGCTGGCGCGGTTGGCTTAAGCGTTATCCACCGCCCGGATACCGGCCATCGCGGCTACAATTGGCCCGAATCGTGTGAAAATCGAACCATGGATGAAGCTATGAGCGAACCAGTTCGAACCCGACCTTTCGCGCCATTCGAGTGGCTGCTTTCGGGACGCTATTTGCGGGCACGCCGCAAGGAAGGTTTCATCTCCGTCATCGCGGGCTTCTCGTTTCTGGGCATCATGCTCGGCGTTGCCACGCTGATCATCGTGATGGCCGTGATGAACGGCTTCCGCAAGGAGTTGCTGGACAAGATCCTGGGCCTCAACGGCCATCTTCTCGTGCAGCCGCTGGAATCGCCGCTGACCGACTGGAAGGACGTCGCCGACCGCATCAACCAGGTTCCAGGCATCAGGCTCGCGGCACCGGTGGTGGACGGACAGGCATTGGCGTCTTCGCCCTTCAATGCGTCCGGCGTATTCGTCCGCGGCATTCGCGCCGACGATCTCAATAACCTCACCTCGATCGCGAAAAACATCCGGCAGGGTTCTCTGGAGGGATTTGACGAAGGGCAGGGCGTTGCCATCGGCCGACGGTTGGCCGATACGCTGTCGCTGCACGCCGGTGATAGCGTCACCTTGGTAGCGCCTCGAGGCGCGGTGACCCCGATGGGCACGACGCCGCGCATCAAACCTTACAGGATTACGGCGGTGTTCGAGATCGGCATGTCGGAATACGACGCCAGCTTCGTGTTCATGCCGCTGCCCGAAGCGCAGGCCTATTTCAATCGCAACAATGACGTGACCGCGATCGAGGTGTTCACCTCCAATCCCGACAGGATCGACAGCTTCCGCAAGAGCGTCACTGAGGCCGCGGGCCGGCCTGTGTTCCTGGTCGATTGGCGGCAGCGCAATTCAACCTTCTTCAACGCGCTTCAGGTCGAGCGCAACGTGATGTTTTTGATTCTCACCATGATCGTGCTGGTGGCGGCGCTCAATATCGTTTCGGGCCTGATCATGCTGGTCAAGGACAAGGGCAGCGATATCGCGATCCTGCGCACCATGGGCGCCTCGCAAGGCGCGATCATGCGGGTGTTCCTGATCACGGGTGCCGCGATCGGCGTGGTCGGTACGATCACGGGATTTCTGGTCGGCATGCTGATCTGCCTGAATATCGAGTCCATCCGGCAGTTCCTGTCCTGGCTCACCAATACCGAACTGTTCTCGCCCGAGCTTTATTTCCTCTCCAAACTGCCCGCCGAAGTGGATTTCGGTGAAACCAGCGCGGTGGTGATCATGGCGCTGACCCTTTCTTTCCTCGCGACCCTCTATCCATCATGGCGTGCCGCTCGTCTCGATCCCGTCGAAGCGCTGCGATACGAGTGAGGACGAGATGGCGCAGGGGACGGAAGAGGATGTGCCGGTCATCTATCTCCATGAGATAAAGCGCCAGTATATGCAGGGCGAGATGCCGCTGACGATCCTCAACGGCGTCAAACTCGCGCTCTGGGCGGGGCAGTCGGTCGCGCTGGTCGCACCCTCCGGTTCCGGCAAATCGACGCTGCTTCATATCGCAGGTCTCCTCGAGAGCCCGGACGAGGGCGAAGTCTATGTGGGGGGCACGCCGACCTCGGGCTTGCCGGATGTGGAGCGAACCCAAATTCGCCGCACCGAAATCGGCTTCGTCTACCAATCGCACCGGCTGCTGCCGGAGTTCTCGGCACTTGAAAACGTGATGTTGCCGCAGATGATCCGGGGCTTGAAAAGATCCGAGACCATCAAGCGTTCGACCGAAATTCTCACCTATCTCGGCCTCGGCGACCGTGTCACGCATCGGCCGACTGAGCTGTCCGGCGGCGAGCAGCAGCGGGTCGCCATCGCGCGCGCGGTCGCCAACGCGCCGCGGGCGCTGCTCGCCGACGAGCCGACCGGCAATCTCGATCCGCATACAGCCGATCACGTGTTCCAGGCGTTGATGCAATTGGTGAAGGCCACGCGAGTGGCCGTGCTGATCGCGACCCACAACATGGAACTTGCGGGCCGGATGGACCGGCGGGTGTCGCTGGTCGAGGGCGAAATCGTCGAACTGGATTAAGCGAAGGCAAGCGTTGAGCCTCTCTACGCTGACAAGCATGTGATGGCGCCGGGGGCTGGAAAGCCTGTCATCGACACGGCATAGTTGCGCGCATGAGAAGATCTGACGTCACTTGCCCGAACTGCAACGCCGGTTATCGGCGGATCGAGTTGACCTCTCGCCCTGGGGCACGAGGTGAATTTCGCTGTCTGCTCTGCGACGAGGTCCTTGAGGTGTTTGATGGCTCAACCGACATTGCCATCCGCCTTACCGTGCAGCCCGAAAAGACCTTCGAATAGCGCAAGTCGCATTGGAAGTTCCAATGCAACAAACCCTTGCCCCGCAGGGATAAATTAAATTTTCGTAAGCATCGATTTCGTTCGCATGTTGCGACGCGGCTACAGCAATGCCGTCCGCGGCTGATAGAATTTCATCGTGGGGCGGCTGACGATTCCAAGATTGGAAATCAAACGATGAAGAAATTTTTTCTGATTGCGACGGCCATTGTCGCGCTGGGCGCCGCGCCGGCTGTTGCCGCGGATCTTCCGGCACAACCTTATTCGAAAGCTCCAATGTTTGCTCCGATCTACGACTGGAGCGGTTTCTACATCGGCATCAACGGCGGCGGTGGCTCAAGCCACAAGTGCTGGGATGTCATCAACGACGGCATGGGACCAGTTCCCCTCTCCCCGGAGGGCTGTCACAACGCAACCGGTGGCACCTTCGGCGGACAAATCGGCTATCGCTGGCAGGCCGCAGCCTGGGTCTTCGGCGTTGAAGCACAGGGCAACTGGGCCGATTTCCGCGGCAACAATCTGAGCCAGTTTTTTCTCGACGCCACCAATCAATCCCGGATTGACGCGTTCGGTCTGTTCACCGGCCAAGTTGGCTGGGCCTGGAATAACGCGTTGCTGTACGTAAAGGGTGGCGCTGCCGTGACCGATGACCGATACCGGGTGTTCTCCACTTCGGGCGGATTTCTGACCGATACGGCCAACGAGACCCGGTGGGGTGGCGTGGTCGGCGTCGGCTTCGAATATGGCTTCGCTCCGAACCTGTCGGTCGGCTTCGAATACGATCACATGTTCATGGGATCCAAAGATGTCACGTTCTTTACAACGGACACCGGTGCGTTCGATGGCATCGATCACATCCGTCAGGATGTCGATATCTTCACAGTGCGCCTCAACTACAAGTTCGGCGGGTACGGCGGACCGGTGGTCGCGCGCTACTGATCGCGAACCGGCCTAGTTGCCATCGCATCAAAGCCCCGGCTTCGGCCGGGGCTTTTTTGTGCCGCTTGCCTTGCGCACGGCGCCAGCGCGCGCGCCTTGCGGTTTTACCGCCGGCAGACGCCTCGGAAGGTGGACTTGGGCCTCCGAAATTAACCACGGGTACCCTTATCCCGAACGGATAGACGAAGGCACTTGACCCCAGAACAAAAACAGAACAATGTTCTGGTTATGTTCCAGAGGAGGTATTCATGTTGAGGGTATTTGTCGAGGAAGCAGCGGCACTCGCGTCGATTGTGCTGTTTGTCGGTATGATCGCGGTCTGGGCGCAACTGATTACCCAGCTCTAGATCATGATGCGATTGGAATCGCATCATGATCTTATCTCTTTGTTTGAGCATGATCTTTTCGGAAAACCGGTTCTCACTTTTCCGGATCATGCTCTAGCCGCGGAAGGGGGGTCTTGGCAGCCTCGGGGACCTGCTGGGGAAAAGCCGGACGGCGCCTGACATGAGAGCCTTCCGCGTGGACTCATCCTGCCCGAGGCGGCACCATTGCGGGTCCGAGTCGGCAATCGAGGCCACTCGGAAAGCCTCAACTCCTCAGTGATTGCTGATCCCCGCCATGTCAAAGCTCGCGGCCTTGCCGTCCAATGCCGGATTTGTCCACCTCCACGTCCATTCCGCCTATTCGCTGCTGAAGGGATCGATCAAGATCGCCAAGCTCGGCGAATTGGCGAAGGCGGATCGCCAACCGGCGCTAGCCCTGACCGATACCGACAACATGTTCGGGGCGCTGGAATTCTCCGACAAGATGGCGAGCTACGGCATCCAGCCGATCATCGGATGCGAGCTCGCGGTCGACTTCGGCGACCAGGACCCCAACGCGCGCACGGCATCGGTGGCGCCGCCTTCGCGCATCGTGCTGCTGGCGGCGCGCGAGCGCGGCTATCGCAGCCTGATGCGGCTGAACTCGCGCGCTTTCCTGGAAACGCCAGTCCACCAAACCCCGCATATCAAGTTCCATTGGCTCGAAGGCGACTGCGAGGATGTGATCGCGCTGACCGGCGGACCCGATGGGCCGATTTCGCTGGCAATCGCCGCCGATCACGCTGCATTGGCCGCATCGCGTTGCGATCGGCTGGCGGCTCTGTTCGGTGACCGCCTTTACATCGAATTGCAGCGCCATGGTGCCGAGAAGGAGCGTCGCGTCGAGGCCTCCCTGATCGATCTTGCCTACGCAAAAGGATTCCCTCTGGTCGCAACCAACGAGCCTTATTTTGCGACCTCCGACGATTACGAAGCCCACGACGCGCTGCTCTGCATCGCCGGCGGACGCCTGATCGCCGAAACCGACCGCGAGCAGCTGACGCCCGACCATCGGTTCAAGAGCAGGGCCGAAATGGCCGTGCTGTTCGCCGATGTTCCGGAGGCGCTCGCTTCGACGATCGAAATCGCCGAGCGCTGCGCGTTCCGCCCGGTGACGCGCAAGCCGATCCTGCCTCGCTTCACGGTTGGCGCGGGTGCCAATACTGCGGACGCTGCCGGTGAGGAGGCGGCCGAGCTACGTCGCCAGGCCGAGGAGGGCCTTACTCAGCGCCTCAGGGTTCACGGGCTTTCGACAGGAGCTTCAGAGGAAGATTATCGCAACCGGCTTGCCTTCGAAATCGATGTCATCGCCCGCATGAACTATGCGGGCTATTTCCTGATCGTCGCCGACTTCATCAAATGGGCGAAGGCCGAGGGCATTCCGGTCGGTCCAGGCCGCGGCTCCGGCGCGGGCTCGCTCGTCGCCTATGCCCTGACCATTACCGATCTCGATCCCATCCGCTTCGGTCTTCTGTTCGAACGCTTCCTCAATCCGGAACGCGTGTCGATGCCCGACTTCGACATCGATTTTTGCCAGGACCGGCGCGGCGAGGTGATCGACTATGTGCAGCGGCGCTATGGCCGCGATCAGGTGGCGCAGATCATCACCTTCGGAACGCTGCAGGCGAGGGGCGTGCTGCGCGACGTCGGGCGGGTGTTGCAGATGCCCTACGGGCAGGTCGACAAGCTCACCAAACTCGTTCCGCAAAATCCCGCCGCACCGGTGACGCTGGCAGCCGCAATCGAAGGCGAGCCGAAACTCCAGGCGTTTCGCGACGAGGACCCGGTGGTGGCTCGTGCCTTCGATATCGCCCAGCGCCTGGAGGGTCTCACCCGTCATGCTTCGACCCATGCCGCAGGCATCGTGATCGGTGACCGGCCGCTCAGCGAGCTGGTGCCTCTCTACCGCGATCCGAAATCAGACATGCCGGTGACCCAGTTCAACATGAAATGGGTCGAGCCCGCGGGCCTTGTCAAATTCGACTTCCTCGGGCTGAAGACGCTCACGGTGCTCGATGTCGCGGTGAAACTGCTCAGCCAGCGCGGCGTCGAGGTCGACCTAGCGACGCTGCCGCTCGATGACGCCGAGAGCTACCAGATGCTGGCGCGCGGCGATGTCGTCGGTGTGTTCCAGGTGGAAAGTCAGGGCATGCGGCGCGCGCTCGTCGACATGCGGCCGGACCGTTTCGAGGACATCATCGCGCTGGTGGCACTGTATCGGCCAGGTCCGATGGCGAACATTCCGACCTATTGTGCCCGCAAGCATGGCGACGAGGAGCCCGAATATCTGCACCCGATGCTCGAGCCGATCCTGAAAGAGACGTTCGGCGTCATCATCTACCAGGAACAGGTGATGCAGATCGCGCAGGTGATGGCCGGCTATTCGCTGGGCGAAGCCGATCTGTTGCGGCGCGCGATGGGCAAGAAAATTCGCTCCGAGATGGAAAAGCAGCGCGCCCGCTTCGTTGCCGGTTCGGTCAAAAACGGCGTGCCGAAAGGACAGGCCGAGACCATTTTCGAGTTGCTGGCAAAATTCGCCGACTACGGTTTCAACAAGAGTCACGCCGCGGCCTACGCGCTGGTCTCGTATCACACCGCCTACATGAAGGCGCATTATCCGGTCGAGTTCCTCGCTGCGTCGATGACGCTCGACCTCAACAATACCGACAAGCTGTCGGAGTTTCGTGCCGAGGCCCAGCGGCTTGGGATCAAGGTCGAGGCACCTTCGATCAATCGCTCCGCCGCCACCTTCGAAGTCCACAACGGCACGATCTATTACGCGCTCGCCGCACTCAAGGGCGTCGGCCCGCAGGCGGTCGAACTGATCGTGGAGGCGCGCAGCCGTGGTCAATTCAACTCATTGGCCGACTTCGCGGCGCGCGTTAATCCGCGCGCAATCAACAAGCGCATCATCGAGAGCCTCGCCGCGGCTGGCGCCTTTGATACGCTCGATCCCAACCGCGCCCGCGTGTTCGCCGGCGCCGAGGCGGTCCTGGCCGCCTGCCAGCGCAGCCACGAGGCGGCGATGATCGGACAGAACGATATGTTTGGAGGAGCCGCCGACGCACCGACCATCATTCTGCCCCAAGTCGAGCCCTGGCTGCCGGCCGAGCGGCTGCGGCGTGAATATGACGCGATCGGCTTCTTCCTGTCGGGCCATCCGCTCGACGACTACGCAACCGTGCTCAAGCGCTTAAGGGTGCAGTCCTGGGCGGAATTTTCACGCGCCGTCAAAACCGGTGCGACCGCCGGCAAGGTCGCCGCGACCGTCGTCTCGCGCATGGAGCGGCGGACCAAAACCGGCAACAAGATGGGCATCATGGGGCTTTCGGACCCGACGGGCCATTTCGAGGCCGTGCTTTTTTCGGAAGGACTTGCCCAGTATCGGGACGTGTTGGAGCCGGGTGCGGCGGTGCTGTTGCAATTGGGTGCCGAGCTGCAGGGCGAGGACGTTCGTGCTCGCGTGTTGCACGCCGAGCCGCTCGATGATGCCGCCGCCAAGACCCAGAAGGGGTTGCGCATTTTCGTTCGCGATACAAAGCCGCTGGAATCCATCGCGAAGCGGTTGCAGATGGGGGAGCCGGCAGCGCAGAATGGAGTTGCTCGTGCCGCTCAGACCAAATCCACGGCCGGGGGGGCTGACGGGGATGTTTCGCTGGTGATGATGCTCGATCTCGAAACCGAAGTGGAGTTGAAGCTGCCGGGCCGCTTCAAGGTCTCGCCGCAGATTGCGGGCGCGATCAAGGCGGTGTCGGGCGTGGTGGACGTGCAAACACTGTAACAGCAGGAAGGAGCTTCCATGTGCCAGATGTGCCGCCAAAATTCGATTCAACGGTTTGGGCCGTCGCGCCGCGGCCTGCTTGGCGCGGCCGCCGCAACGGTGGGGCTGTTACTGGCGGGCACGGCTGACGCCAAGGAGAAGGTAGCGCCGAAGCCGCAGAACGTGTTGACGCCGGATGCCTCGCTTTCCCGCCTCTTGAAAGGAAATGCGCGGTATGTCGAAGGCGTAGCGGCACGTCACGACTTCAGACATGAGCGGGAGGCATTGGCTGGAGGTCAAAACCCCTTTGCCGCGATCTTAAGCTGCGCCGATTCCCGCATCGCGCCCGAATACGCCTTCGATAGCGGCCGTGGGGACCTGTTTGTTTGCCGCGTGGCAGGCAATTTCGCCAACGCCGAAAGTGTTGCCAGTCTGGAATATGCAGTTGCGGAGCTGGGCACTCCCCTGATCTTCGTGTTGGGTCACGACAAGTGCGGCGCGATCGATGCGACGATCAAATCGCTCAAGGACGGTACCACGTTGCCGGGCCATCTGCCGTCGCTGGTCGAGGCGCTGGCCCCTTCGGTGAAGGCGGTGTCGCAGCAGGGCGGCGACACGCTTGCAAGCGCCATTCGGCAGAACGTGATCGACAACGTCGCGAAACTTCGCTCGGCGACACCGATCCTGAGCGCGGCGGTCGAGCAGGGCAAGCTCAAGGTGGTCGGCGGCATCTACCGGCTGCGCGATGGAAGAGTGGAGATGGTTGGCTGATTTTGGCCTGTCGCGCCTTATTGCGAGCGCTTTTCGTTCAAACCATGTTCAGATAACCAGACGTTCAATGGGTCGCGCCGGGTCGGTTTCGAGCGCGCGAGGGAGACCAGCCCATGATCAAATCGTATTTCATTCTTTCTTTGTGCTTGATCCTGTTTTCCGGGGTTGAGGCATCCCTGAGCTCCGCGGCCGCGCAGCAGCAGGAAAAGCGGATCGCGCTTGTTGTCGGCGACGGCGCCTATGCTAAATCCCCGCTCGCAACCGCCGCCAACGATGCCGGCTTGATCGCGCAGACCTTGCAGGCGGCCGGTTTTGACGTGGTCGGGGCACGCGATCTCGACGGGGATGCGCTGCGCCGAAGTTTTCGCGACTTCGTGCAGAAGGCCCAGACCTCGGGTGAGGGCACCGTTGCCATGGTCTATCTCGCCGGTTACGGCATCCAGCTTGCAGGCGAAAACTACTTCATACCTGTTGATACCCCGCTCAGCCGCGACACCGAGATCCCGATCGAAGGATTGCGGATCAACGACTACCTGCGCGAGCTGGGATCGCTTCCGCTGAAGGCGAGCATCGTTGTGCTCGATGCCGCGCGCCAACAGCCCTTCATCGAGGGCGGTCAGCCGATTGCAGGCGGGCTGGCTCTGGTCGAGCCGCAAGCTCGTATGCTGATCGCTTTCAACGCCGCGCCGGGGACAGTGGCGCCAGAAGAGCAGGGGCCCTATGGAGCCTACGCTCAGTCGCTCGCGGAAATGATCCGCACCGGCGGACTTCCGCTGCCGGAGGTTTTCAACCGCTTGCGGCTACGCGTTAATGATTCGACCAAAGGTGCGCAAGTGCCTTGGGATGCCGAGAAACTCGACGCGCAGTTCGCCTTCTTCGATCGAGCGCCGGACGCTCCGGTGCAAGCGCCGCCGGATCAGGCCGCCGCGGTGAGAGACAAGCCGATCCGCGATCTCGGTGTGCAGGATGCCTACGCGGCCGCGCTTGAGCGCGACAGCATGCAAGGCTATGAGGATTTCCTTGTCGCCTATCCTGGCGATCCGCTTGCCAGGCGCGTGCGCGCGATCGTCGCGGCACGACGCGAGGCGATCACGTGGCTTCGTACCTATCGCGCCGACACGCCGCCAGCCTACTGGTCGTACCTGCGGCGCTATCCAAATGGGCCCCACGGCTGGGATGCACGGCGCCGCCTTGTCATGCTGACCGCGCCGGTCGAGCCGCCGCCGTCGTTTGCGGCTTACGAGTACGACGTGCCGCCGCCGCCGCCCGACGAGTTCGCCTACGTTGATCGACCGGTGCTGATGTACGGTGATCCCGATTTTGGCTTTGTGCCGCCGCCGCCGCCGCCGGTATTTTTTCTGCCGCCCCCGCCGCCGGATTTCATCGTGTTGGCGCCGCCAATCGCAGCGGTCGGGCTGTTTATCCTGCCGCAGCCTCTGTTCGTGCCGATTCCGGTCTACGTCCGGCCGCCGATCTATGTGGCGCCGCCGCCGAACAACATCATCTTCGCCAACATCCATAACACCACGGTCATCAATAACGTGATCAATCAGCCGCCGCAGCGCGGCCCGACAGGGCCCGGTGCCGGCGCCGCGGGCGCTGGCGGCACACCGCCGTCGGCCGCATCTACAGGTCTGCCACCCTCGGTGGCGCAAAGAGCTTCTCTGATCCAGCAGGGAAAATTACCGGTGCCGCCGAGCGCGTCGATCAATCCGACCGTCAAGCCCGCCACGCTGGGCGCGCCTTCTGGTGCGGCCCCGACGTCAAGCAAACCACTCTCCACGAACGTGACCCCGGGGGCCTTGCCGAAGACGAATGCACTGCCAGTGCCCGGTCAAAAGGGTGCACCGGCCTTGCCATCCGGCGTGGCGCCGAATGTAGCGAACCCCAATCCGAGATTGTCACCTGGAACGGCAACTCCGACCGCTACGGCGCCGAATGTCCCGGCAGGGGCGGGTACGCCAAAAACACTGAACACGGAAACTCCTGCCGCGAGAGGACCGAAAGACGGTGCGCTGGCTCCTCAACCAAACAAGCCTGTTCCGGAATCGACGCAGAGGAAAAACGTGGCGACGCCTGCGCCGCCACCGCCGCCACCACCACCCAAGCCGGAAACGCGCCGGGTTGGCCCCCCGCCGCAGGCAGCAAGGCCAGCGCCCCCACCGCCGCCTCCGCCGCCAAGGCCGGCGCCCCAGATCGCGCGTCCGGCGGCGCCTCCGCCTCCGCGCGCGGCTTCGCCGGCGCCAAGGCCAGCCCCTGCAGCCGCTGCGGCCAAGAAATGTCCGCCCAATAATCCGAAGTGTTGAGGTCCTCGCCTCACAAGCTGCAGGTCTATAAATTCGACGGCGGGTGCCCGCCGCCGCTAGAGCAGGATCCGGACCCGAAGGGCCGCGTTAGCGCAAAGTGGGAACCGGTTTTCCGAAAAGATCATGCTCAACCAAAGAGATGAGATCATGATGCGATTCCACTTAATCCATCATGATCGACGTCTTACCGTTTCCCGTTATCATTCGAGCTCAGGCAAAGGTCCTGGCCTGGCCCGAATCCCTTCTCCGCGTGGAAGGTGACGAAGCAAGCTCCGGCTGAAGCGGAGGCGAGTAGATCCTGAGACGGAAAAGGAAAGGAAACTCTTCTGCCGGCAACGGCTTGCTGAAGAGATAGCCCTGAACCTCATCGCATCCATGGCGCCGCAGGAAAGCGTCCTGCTCGGTGGTCTCGACGCCCTCGGCGATCACGGTCAATCCGAGGGCCTTGCT
>Ga0307474_10002885_pt1 | contig 12411 bp, 22 predicted proteins | sample atmos_gasesECM1C_2_FD_203312 | JGI IMG/M metagenome (GOLD analysis project Ga0307474, IMG submission 203312) | Hardwood forest soil microbial communities from Morgan-Monroe State Forest, Indiana, United States - atmos_gasesECM1C_05 | ecosystem: Environmental > Terrestrial > Soil > Temperate... | reverse complement strand
TGGAGGCGACTCTCGACGCAGCGCGGGTCGAGCTGGAAGAGAACGAAGGCGTGGTGCGTGTTTTGCGGCGCCATCGCACGGAAGCAGAAGGTGCCCTTCGGCAGGCAGTCGCTGGTCTGCCGAAGTGCGAGCACTACTTCAAGGAACGCGTGGCGATTGGCGGAGAAGACTTCTGCCCGCATGTGGCGGTGCAGAGTCAGCGGCGCGGTAAGGGTGGCAGTCGGCAGTTGGTGTGCCGTGACCATGCGGGTGGCCGCGGTGCGACGGAGAGCACCGATCTGCCGTGGGCGGATGCGGTGCGCAAGCTCGCGGAGATCGACAGGGGGGAGCCGTGATTCGATTCGTCGACCTCACGTCGTCGTACTGGACCGATCCGTCCGAGGGCAAGCCGTGCTGCGCATTCCTCGACACCTACGACGACACGTTCCTGACCAACAGCGTCGGCTCGCACACGTTCTTCGACGCCGACGAGCTGTTGGACCTGGGGACGATGGCGCAGCGGTGCCGGGGCCTCGTGCCGCCGCACTTCTGGGATCCGCCCGATGGTGGTCCCGGCATCTCGTCCACGGCGGCGCAGCGTTCGGCTCTGGCCGTGCGTCTCGTGGACCTTCTCGAACCCATGCCTGTCGAGCATCGGCTCGGGATCCTCTTCAACGCCGTCATCGTTCTGTGCGAGCGGCAAGGCCTGGATCCGCGCAGTGCCATGAGGCGCGCCGCCCTACGCTACGACGACGATCACTAGCCGATGAGACTGCGAAACGGCCGATGCGGCGGCGTGTTTTACACGGCGTATAACGTTGGCCGTCCGCTTGCATCTCTTGGGGGCATGAGCAGCCGCCAAGTGAAGCAAGCCAAGAATGCCGGCCTCGAACTCCTCGCCGCCGCCCTAGGCCTTCTGAGCGCCCTCTTTGCCCTCGCCACGTCGTTCCTGAGGCTCGTGGCAGCCCCGTTCCTCGTCCTGAGCCGTCGCCTCCAGGCGGCCTCTCCCAGGGGCTCTCAGGCGCCCGCCGAGGCGTCCGCGACGCCCGTCCAGGACGTCCCGATGGCCCCGCCGGCTGCTCCGGTCTCGGGCGTTTCGTCCCGCCCGCACCTGGTGCTCGTACCCCCCTGTCCCACCCCGGTCCCGGCGCCTCCGGTTGTCCATTCCAGCCGGACTGGCACGGAGCCCGGCCTCGGGTGCCAGCCGGTGGAGAGGCTCGACGGTGTCCGGCACACGCTCCACGCGCTGCCCATCGGCGTGCAGCCGACCGAGCCGGGGGAGACGCTAGCGGTGCGCAGGCCCCAGGGGCGGGGCTACACTCTGCCGCCGACGAGCTGCCTCGTGCCGCAGAGTGCGAGCCCGGCGTCCGAGCGCGACGACGAGAAGCTCCAGGCGATGGGCGAGAAGCTCATGACCGTCCTTGGCGCCTTTGGCGTCCACGGCAAGGTCGAGGACGTGACGACGGGTCCCACGCTGACCACCTTCGAGGTCTCTCCCGCGCCCGGGACGAAGGTCTCCAAGGTCGCGGGCATCGACGACGACCTGTCCCTGGCGCTGGGCCGCAAGGTGCGCATCCTGGCCCCCATCCCGGGCAAGAGCCGCCTCGGCTTCGAGATGGCGAGCGACAAGCCTGCCAAGGTGGCCCTGCGCGACCTCATCGAGGACGACCGCTTCCAGGACTTCCAGGGCGCGCTTCCCGTCGTGCTGGGCCGGGACAGCGTCGGTCGGCCCGTGGTCGGGGACCTGGCCACGATGCCCCACGTCATCGTCGCGGGCGCGACCGGCTCGGGCAAGAGCGTGGGGCTCAACGTCATGCTCCTGTCGCTCGTCTACCGGCGCACCCCCGCGGAGCTGCGGTTTCTGCTGATCGACCCCAAGGTCGTCGAGCTGGCGCCGTTCGAGGGGATCCCGCACATGCTGCGGCCCGTCGTCACGGACATGGCGGAGGCGGCGCAGGCGCTCCAGGTGGCGGCAGGCGAGATGGACCGTCGCTTCAACCTCTTTGCCGCTGCCGGCGTCCGGAACCTCGCGAGCTACAACGCGGGCCTGATGCGCGCGGGTCGCCCGGCCGATAGGCTGCCCTCGATCGTCATCGTCATCGAGGAGTACGCCGATCTCGTCATGCAGCAGGGCAAGGAGGTCGGTGACGTGGTGACGCGCCTCGCGCAGAAGGCGCGCGCGGCCGGGATGCACATCATCCTGGCGACGCAGAGGCCGAGCACGGACGTCATCACGGGGCTCATCAAGGCGAACTTCCCGACGCGCATTGCCTACCGTGTCTCGGCGGGCGTCGATTCGCGGATCATCCTCGACGAGCAGGGCGCCGAGAACTTGGTCGGCAAGGGCGACGCGCTCGTGAAGCTCGGCGGCGAGGCGCAGCGCGTGCAGTGCCCCTGGGTGAGCGAGGACGAGGTGGGCGCCGTCACGAGCTTCCTCCGTGCGCAGGGCGCGCCGGTCTTCGAGAGCGCCCTGCCGCGCGCGGCGCGGCCCGCGTCCGGGCGGCGTCCGGCCCTGCGGGTCGTCGGATCGTGAGAGGAGCCGAGAGGAGCCGCCATGATGCATGCCGTCCAGCCGGTTCACTGCCCGAGGGAGCTGACGCCCAAGGAGTGCGCCGTCCTCAAGCGCCTCATGCGCAACAAGTTCTACGACTGCAACCATCCCGAGGAGAAGTGCCGCTACCCTATCCTGCGGCGCGCCTTCGTGCCGGCGAGCTACCAGCGGGCCGCTCCCGCGGTCGTGCTTCTCTGCGCGGTCACCAAGCCGGCCAAGAGCGGGAGCTTCGAGCACGTCGTCTTCGTCGACGGCCTGTTCGGCAAGGGCCACTGGGCGAGCGACAAGTACGGCGCCGGCACGATGAAGGACGCCATCGCGAGCTTCGAAGAGAACATCCTCTACGAGCTGTTCGGGTTCTGGCCGTGGGTGATGCGCAAGCACATGCGCGAGGTCCGCAAGTTCGTGTCGTTGAGCACGACGGAAGGAACGCGCCCGAGGCGTCCAATGCGGTCCGGTCGCGTCGGTCGTCGTCTTGACGACGGCGTGCTGTGACCTAGAGTCCTGGAGGTTGTGGGACATGGATGTCTCGACGCAGCGGGCCTTCTCCGACGGACGACTCGTTGTTCGCACGCGCGTAGAGGCGGCGAGACCGGGTCGCGGAGAGGATCGCGTTGCCGTCGTGGGCTACGCCGGTGGCAGGGCGATCGTCGTTGCTGATGGCGCTGGCGGAGTGTCTGGAGGAGCGAGAGCAGCGGAGCTTCTGTGCAGCGCACTCTCGGCCGAACTCTCCGTCCCGCACGAGTGGTCGCAATGGCTGCGTGGCTGCGATCTCGCCATGGCCGAAGAGGTGGCGTGCGGCCTCGCGGCTGCTGTTGTGGTCTCAATCTCGGACGACGGGACGGTGTGCGGCGCCAGCGTGGGTGATTGCGAGGCGTGGATCTTCGGAGCCGGCGAAGCGGTCGATCTTACGGGCTCGCAGCGGCGTAAGCCGATGCTCGGCTCGGGAGACGCCGAACCCGTGGCGTTCACCGGACGACTCGGTTCTGGGACGCTCGTCATGGGCACCGATGGTCTTTGGAAGTACACGGGCGCTCTGTCTCGGATCGGCCAAGCGGCGCTCCGATCGCTTGACGATGCGCTTGCGACGATGCTCGATGGCGTCCGACTCCCAAGCGGGACGTTGCAGGATGATGTTGGGCTTGCGGTGTGCCGGCGTGGTGACTGAACAAGGCGTGCGCCGTAGGAGTCTCCAAGTGGAAATGTTCGTCATCCAGAACGGTGTGCGTCGCGCCGTTGCCTCCCGCGAGGCGGGTCGTTCGACGATCCCTGCCGTCATACGACGTCGAGGGAAGAAGACGGAGCGCCGCCAACGGATGCGGCTCGATCAGCTGCTGTCTCCCAAGGAATCGATCGAGTGCGACAGCCGGTTTCTTCGAATCGAACCGCCAATCCTGGAGCCGATCGAGATCGAGCCGCTGGGCGAACCAGGCCAGCCACGGGTTGTTCCACTTGCGATGGTGACGCTTGACTGAGGACTCCAAACCGACACCGAAGGGCGGCACATGATGAGCCAGGACGTCACCGTTCGCTGGAAGAAGGGTAAGAAGCGACCCTCCAAGGCGGAGATCAAGCGCGTCATCGAGGACTACTTCGGTCCGGTGCTGCGACAGGTGAAGTGGGGCCGAGGCCGGTACTACGTGTACCTCGTGGGATCCTGGACGCACCCGCACACGCGTGTCGCGGATCCCGCGGTGAGGGCGAAGCTTCGGGCGCAGAGGCCGGAGACCGAGGATCTGCGTCAGCGCTGCATCGAGGTGCTTCCGTCGAAGGCCTACCTCTCGACGATCACCCGGTGCGCGGACTGGTTCACGAACGACTGCGCGCGCGGGCTCGCCAAGGCGTTCTCGCTCTGGTGGGATGGGAAGCTGGAGATGGAGGGAAGCTGGATATGAAGTCCTAGATGGGCACCGAGATCGAGCGCCGGTTTCTCGTTGACGCGGACCTCTTGCGGCAGATGCGGTCCGAGGAGTGGTTCGAGCAGGGTGGTGCGCTCATCGAGCAGGCCTATCTTGCGAAGAATCCGTGGATACGTGTCCGTCGCAAGACGACGCGCGACGGCGTCGAAGCGGAGCTGACCATCAAGGGGCCGGGCACGCTCGTACGACCGGAGTTCGCGTACAAGATCCCGCCGGACGAGAGCTTCGAGCTGGAGAAGCTCGCGCGCTTTGGCAAGGTCACCAAGCTGCGGCGCTACTGCGACCGCTGGGAGATCGACGAGTTCTGCGGACGGCTTGCCGGCCTATGGCTTGCGGAGATCGAACTACCGCACGAGCAGGGCGAGTACGAGGCTCCTCCTTGGCTCGGCCGTGAAGTCACCGAGGATGTACGCTTCACGAACGCCCACTTGGCCGAGTACGGCCTGCCCGAGGAGTGAAGCTCGTGACCGTCTTTCGGTTCAACGTCTGGGATTCGGCTTCGGACGCGAGGCCAGCGCATGTCATTCGCCATGGTGTCTGTGTCGAGATCGATGCCGAGACGTATGAAGCTGCGCGCGACGTTCTCGTGCGCGAGTACGCGTCCGGGCGGCGGAATCTGAGCCTCGGTCCGGTGGAAAACTGGAAGCATGGCGATACCGAGCTTGTGGTCACGGCGCTTTGGAGCGAGCGACCCAAGATGGGAGCGTCCTAGCAACGCGTCTTGCATCGGCGTAATACGGCCTGTATAACGCATGTGTGACAGACAAGCTCTCGGTACGCTTCGAGCATGATGGCGAGGAGGCGGTCGTTCTTCTGGAGCTGATCCGCGTTTCGATGACGCCGTGGGTCCGGCGCCTGGTCGAGATCGTCGCTCAGGTCGACGACCTCCCGCTCGACCAGTCGATCAACCGGTCGCTCTCGTGCCATGACGAGATGACCTTCGTGCCAGGCGATCCAGGCGATCCATCCACCATCGTTCCGACGTCGCTGTGGTCGGTCTTCGAAGCGGGCGATGAGACGCCGGGGAGCCTGACCGATAGCCAGATCGCCGCCGCCGTCTTCGACTACGCGTTCGATCTGCGCTGCGAGACGCCCTGGTACGACGAGGAGGACGTCAGCAAGCTTCCGAAGACGCCCGACGAGGCGCGCGCCCAGCTGAAGACCTGGCTGGGCGAGCCGGTCCCTGGCGAGGACGATCTCTTCTGGGAAGGGCTGGAGCACGCGCTCGCGGCCCGCTGGACGGAGATGGGCAGGACTGTCCGTCAGCTTCTCGGCGTCATGGCGTCGGCCGACAGCGATAGGCAGCCGAAGTGAGCGATCCGCCTTCCCGCCGCCGGGCCGTGCAGAGCGAGCAGCCGGCACTCAATCGCCGAAGCGTGGTGCAACCCACAAGCCCGAGGACGACGATCGACATGGACGTTACGACCGAAGAAGCCCTGCCGCCCACGCCGGTCGTGACGAGCGCCCGAGGGACTCTGTCGGACGGCACGCAGGTCTGGCGTTACGCGCTGCCAGCGACGTCGTCCATCTGCGCCGACCGGAACCTCGTCATCCTCGACTCGCACGGGATGATGGTGGTGAGCGGCGACAACGGCCAGTTCATGTACCGGTGGGGAAGCTTCGGCAACTGTTTCCGCACCTTCATCGTGACGTGTGATGCGGACTACATCCTCAAAAAGCTCGCGCCCACGCGTCACTACTCTGGCGAGCAGACGGCGCAGGCCGTCAAGGAACACGTGGGCCACTGCGTGCGCGGTGGCTCGATGAGCGCGGCGATGGCGCGACAGGAGATGCAGCTTGTCAGAGAGCACAACGACCTCGATCGGAGCGAGGACTTCGCGCAGTGGGCCACGCGCACGAAGCTCCCGGACGCGCACACGCTGGCGCAGTCGACCCTCGACGCGGGCGCGAGGAGGTTCGTCGAGGTCAGTCTTCCGCGGCTGCAAGCGTTTCTTCGGCAGGAGCTGGCTGCCGAGCGGGCCGCGGAGACGGCGAGCCCCTAAGGAGGAGTCGTGTCCGTGCGCTTCGAGCAGCTTAGGTGGCATCGGGATCCGGCGGCGTCAGGTTGGCGCTCGCGCTGCTGGCCCAACGATGTCGACGGCAGCGTCAACGCACGCTGGCAGCTTCTCGCCTACGACGACGGCCGTTGGGAGGTGCGTGGGCCGCCGCACGGAGACGCGGTTGCCGATGGGAAAGAAGAAGGCGACGGCGTCGTATGGTCGTGGTCCGATGCAGATAAGGATGCAGCGTACGACCACAAGGGTCATGCGGGCGCGAAGGAGCGAGCGTTCATCGTCTTCCAGTCGCTGACGCGCCCTCTTTCGACGAGCGCGACGACGTGATGCATCCCGACGTCAAGCGTTGGCGGCAGCTCCAGTCCTTGGAAAGGCTCGACCGCGAGCTGGAGATCATGCGGCTGATCCCCACGCCGACGTGCTGTGACGCGGCGAAGCACTACCCCGCGGTGACCTTCCAGGTTGCGGACGTCGAGGGCAGGCGGCCTACGCGCGGCTACTGGCATGCGCACATGTCCGAGTCCTTGGCGCGGCGTTACGCGGTGGGCCCCGATGGCTCGGTGTGGCTGAGCGCGATGCCCGAGGCAAAGTTCTGCCCGTTCTGCGGTGCGCCGCTGCCCGAGATGGTGCTCAAGGAGCCGATCCCGAAGACCGTCTCCGTCGTCTTGGATGGTGGCTACTACTGCTCGACCTGCAAGGAACGTCTCTACTCGTGCATGTGCGATCCCCCAGCGTCGGCGTTCGAGCCAAAGGGTCGCGCTGAAACTCCGCCTCGATGAAGCCGCGAGGCGTGTGTGGATGCGGTCGTCGTGGTCCGATCGTCGGCGGCCGATGCGTGATGTGTCTCAAGGCCGGGCGTCGGTACGGCAGTGTCGCGCCGGAGCGCAGCTACGATCCGCAGACCCTCCGTGGCGTCATCGCAGGTGAGCTGTACGAATGGGGTGCGGGACCGCTTCTGGAAGGCAAGCCCGGGTACCTCGATGCCATTGCGCGGGACGCGGGCGTCAATGCGGACGTGCTCTACCGGATTTGCGAGCGCCTGCAACGGCTCGATCAGCACGGGATGGCGGGTGGACCGGCAGCAGATCGCGTCCGGCACGCACTCATTCGGCTCGTCGAGCAGCTGAAGCAGCAGGTGGAAAACGCGAGCTTGCGGCAGCTCGATGGGTACGTGCGAGCGCGCACCACGTGGTCCGAGTCGTAGCGGCGCACTCGCTTGCGTCAACGTTTGACGCGATGTATAACGTGAGGCATGTTCAAGGCGCCACTGAGCGTGGATCTCCTCGTCATCGCGCGTAGTCAGCCCGAGCAAGGCACTCTGCGCGAGATTCTGATGAAGGCGAGCAACGCGCTCGCCGATGCCGAGCGGGACGAGGCTTCGGCCTCGACGAGAGATCCGGACGTGTACGTGATCTTCAGCCCCGAGGGGGCCTTCCTCGGCACGGCGACCACGGCGACGGAAGCGACGGGACGTCTCCGAAATGGTGCCCGGATGGTGCGCTACGCTCCGGCCATCGCGCTCGTGCACGCAGCGCGCACGCATCGCGTGGAGCGCGAGAGGAGGACGTTGCTGCTGGCGACGGCAACGCGTCTGCTCTTGGCCGCGCGTCCCATCCTGGCGGTGGTCGTGAAGGGCCTCGGCAAGGGCGCCAAGGATACGCACGCGCCCGAGACGCTACGGGAGATCGACGGCTTCCTGGCGGAGAACTAGCGTCCGCCGCCACGTCGCCCGGAGATGCCGAGCTTGAGGTCCCCCTTGGGCCGACTTCGGCGGCTGGGGCGCTGCTTGCGACACGCGCGGATCGCGCTGACGCCGAAGAAGAGGGCCTCGACCATCTCGCGGGCGGTCAGCCGGGCGCTGTAGCCCGTCACCGGCTGATGGACGCCGCCGGACGGCCGGACCTCGTAGATGCAGTAGCCGAGCGCGTTGCCGTCGAGCATCCAGGCGCCAACGTCGTCGCGCGAGCGGGCGACGCGCTTGCCGCACGTCGCGGCGAATTCCTCGAAGGCCCCTTCCAGCTGCTTGTGGGTGACTCGCATGTGACCGCGAGACTACCAGGAGTTGCAGCGGGCCGCTCAGTGGCGATCTGCGATCCGTGCGTCGGGCACCGTGCGTTGACCCATGGTTCTACGGGACGTATAACGCGGTGGCCATGAGCACTTCTCCGACGAGCCCGATCGAGTCTGCGTCCACACCGCGGTGGAGGGTCTGCGAGCGATGCATCAAGGCGCGCACGGCAGCGCATTTCGCGGATGCGCAGGGCGCTAGTGCGCGAGCCGCGGACCATTTCGCCGAAGCGCTCGACTGCTCCGGGTGTCGCGGCAATGGCGTCGTGCGCACGCGTGAGAGCTATGTGTGCAATCAGTGCGGAGGGTGCTTGTGCCCGGACGTCGACAACGACAACCGCGACAGCCCCGATGGTCTTGTCGAGGTGCGCGTGCGGGGTCACTACGATTCGACGGATCTGCTCGACACGACGGTGTACGGGTTCTCGATCTGCGAGAAGTGCTTGCGCAAGCTCTTCAACGGCTTCGTCATTCCTCCCACGGTGGGCGAGTACATGTTGACGGGCCGCGGCGAGGAGATCATGAGCGAGGATCCGGAGGCGTACGCCAAGGATCGCGAGTGCCAGGAAACCCACGAGTGGCGGCAGGCGGGCGGCGAGAAGCAGAAGTTCGGGGACGGGATCTGCAACCAGACGCGTCTCTGCCCCAACGCGGCGCGATGGCGCATGCTCATGCACTCGTCCATCCGCTGGGACGTTTGCTGTGACGACCACCGACCCAAGGAGTTCGTCGGGCACAGCTACCTCTACGTGCCCATCCAGCTGCTGGCGAACGTGGGCGGAGACGACAAGACGCTCACCGCCGAGCAGCGCAAGCGCGTCGTACGCATCGCGCTTGCGCTCACGAAGAAGGACTCGCCCGTCACTCTCTACCGCTACATCACGCACGACGTGGCGATGCTTCTCGGCAACGAATCGCTCTACCGGGATCCGGAGCGCCATCACCCGTGGATGGCGTGGGTCGTCGGCGGCTTCGATGACGCGGTGCACCAGAAGGCCCTGCACGCCGTGGATCAAGCGAAGCTGCTCTCCGTGATTCCATTCCAGAACGTGGACGTCGCGATGGACGCCGCGCTCGGTTTCGACACGCGCGGCACGCTTCTCGTGGCCCCCGAAGAGTCTGTGCTGCGACCGCTGCTCGCCCATCCGCCGCCGCTCGGCGTCATCGAACTCTAACGCGTGGAGTTGTGCCGTGAGCAAGACCCGCTACGTCATCGCCCAGCCGATGGAAGAGGACATGCGCTGGCGTTTCTACGCCGAGACGCTCGATCCGCCGTGGACCTTCGAACGTGACAAGGCGACGACCTACTTCAACCACGAGGCCGAGCCCATCGTCGGCCGCCTCTGGAAAGGCGGCAACAACGAGGCGACCATCTGCCCGTTGACGGAGAACGAGACCCTCGACAAGCTTCAGGGCCTTCTCGAACGACGCACGGTCATCGTGGGTCGCTGGTTCAAGGGCACGAGCATCAAGCTCGATGGTTACCGATTCGTCGGCTGCCGTTTCGAGGACTGCCGTCTGTGGTACCAGACCCCGGACTTCGTGCTCGATGACTGCGCCTTCGTCGGCAAGGTGAACGTCCGCCAGGGCGACGGGCCAGCGCAAGCGTGAAGCGTGAAGCGACGGCTGTGGTGTCTTGCGTACGCGTCCAACGGCACGTATAACGAACGTGTGAAAACCAAGGACGGCTTCGACATCGTTCCGTGCAAGTTCGGCCCGAGGATAGGCCTCGTTCTCGATGCTCCAGTCCCACACCTGGTGCTGCTCGACAGGCCCGACGACAAGAGCGCATACGGCGAGGCGGCTCGAACGGTGCTCAAGTCTGTGCTGGAGGCCAGAGGGTGCACGCCGGATGAATCGAACATGCTGCTGCTGGCCGTGCGCCAGATGTGGATGAGCGACGTGGTCGACATAGTGAACCTCGTTCGTGACACCATTCGCGACACATCTCCTCTTCGCTGAAATGGGGCACCAAGGCTGCGGAAGCGCCGGATGCGACGACCCAATGAGTGCGACGCCGCAGCGCCACCCCTATCGCGTGCCGGTAGAAAGCGGTTCGGGCCGCAGCTTCGGGGCCTCGTGGATGAAGCCCTGGCACCATCACCTCGGGATACTCATCGCTGTCGCCATCTTCGTGCTTGCGCTGCCCGACGGGTTCCGTCACGAGCATCCGTGGAGCTGGCTGTTCATTCTCTTCGCCATGACGCTCGACAATCAGCTCGGCTACCACTACGGGCGGTCCCGCCAACGGAACGCGCTGGCCGTTGCGGCACGGAGGATCGAGTCTTGTTTCGTGCCTCTTCCGGCGGCGCTCTCGGAGAGCCGTGATGCTCAGAGCTGGAACGATGGCTACGCGGCAGGCTTGAAGGACGCTGTGAGCGTCGTCATGGACGAAGGCACCAAGGCTGACGGCTGACGACGACGGCGGTGAGAGATTGCGTGTGCGTACTACGTCGTGTATAACAGTCGGGCCATGAACGTCGAGACTGCAATCCGTGGTGCCGAGAAGACCTTGCGTCTGGCGCGCCGGTCCTTCCGTGGCCGCTGCTCGTCTAAGGGCAGTGGCAAGAAGCTCGCCCACAAGGCAGAGCGCCGGTTTGGTCGTGCCGTGGCGCGGAGCTGGTAGTACGGCCCGATGATCAACGAGAAGGCCGAGGCATTTCGGGTCGTCGTCCGTGATTGCAAGGACCGGCTGCGACGAGCGTGGGAGCTGAACCTGCGGCCGAGTGAGATCGACGGGCTTCAGAAACAGCTGCATGAGGCGATGGTGGGTCTCCGGCGGATGGGCCTCAAGGAGGAGCGCAAGCCGGGTACGCTGATGAAGCCTCGCAAGGCACGCGATGCAAACGGTGCGGCCGAGTCCAAGGAGACGAACGAGGCCGCTCAGGAGGCCAGCGGGAGCCCGAACGAGCCGTGATCTCCTCGGTCATCGACATCGAGGAACGCAGGCGCGTCCTTCAGGCGCTGCCAGAGGACTGGTATGTGGACCATGACGGCTCGCATGCCACCAGGCCGACGCAGGACGCCATCGACAAGGCGTGTGCTGCGGCGGAGCGTGCGATCCGCAGTGGCCTGCTGGTCGAGTACATCGACGCCGATGCCAACGGTGGCACGTGCGTCACGATGCGAGGCGAGCAGGAGATGGACGCCAGCATCTACTTCAGAAACGGTGGTAGCGCCTCTGCGGTGTCGCTTGAGCCTGGGGAGCGCATCTGCGAGCCGCTGACGGATGATACGTGGCCGAAGCTCGTGGCGAAGCTAGCCGGTCGCGCGCCCGACATGCCAAGGCGAAGCAGCGGAGGCGGCGATGAGCGAGCGTGATCCCAACGTGCTCACGGACGAGCAGCTCGTCGCGGAGATCGGCGCTCGGCTCGGGCCGGAAGTCGAGCCCATGCGCTACGAGGTGTGCCCAAGCTGCGGCGAGGCGCTGGAGATCAGGCAGTCGAGCGACGGCGAAATCGTCGTGGCGCGCCCCGAGAACCATGAGTGCTGGGATCGCCGGCAGAAGTTCCTGCTTTCCTATGGATCGCTGAAACCGGGCGAGTACGTTTTCAAGTGCGACTGTGGTGACCGATTCTGTACCGATTTTCAGGTGCATCGGCCTGGCGGTCTTACGCAACACCATCTGGGTGAGGTGGCTGCGGAGGAGCGGCTGCGCGAGCTATTGCGCGAGGTCACGACGCGATTCGTGCGGTCGCGATGACCCGCGAGCTGAAGGTCACCAAGGCCCAGCTGGCGGCTCTCTGGTGGGCTGCGCGGCGCTTCAAGGATCACGATGCCATCATGCCCCGGTACGACGTCTTGGTTCGGCTCGTCGGTCTTGGTCTTCTGGATAGGCAACACACGCTGACGGATGCTGGAAAGGCGTACATCAAGGAGC
>Ga0307474_10002884_pt1 | contig 12413 bp, 12 predicted proteins | sample atmos_gasesECM1C_2_FD_203312 | JGI IMG/M metagenome (GOLD analysis project Ga0307474, IMG submission 203312) | Hardwood forest soil microbial communities from Morgan-Monroe State Forest, Indiana, United States - atmos_gasesECM1C_05 | ecosystem: Environmental > Terrestrial > Soil > Temperate... | reverse complement strand
GTAGAGGAGAATGGACGAGGTCGGCGACCACATTCGCACCGTATCTCCGGGCGCGTAATCGTCGTTGACGGTCGGAACACCGGGGGTCACGAAGATCTTCCAGTTCAGCGCGGTACTCATGTTTTGCTCACTCCAGTGTTTCGGGGCAAACCGCCGGACGGATCCGTTTAGTTAAGGGCCACAGATCCGCGAACGACCAAGTGCCGGGTGAACCAATCCCGAGCCTCGTTGCCGGTGAGGGAGAATTCCTCCTCGTACGGAGAGAAATGGTTTCCGGGCAGCAGCACCAGCTTCTTAGGCTCCTTGGCCTGCGCGTAGGCGTCGAGCGCGAGGTCAGGCCATGCAAGATCATCATCCAGCGCGACGATCATCAGGAGCGGGGTCGGAGAAATCCAGGGCGTGAAAACGGAGTTCTCCACGCTGCGGTAAAGGTCCATCGAGCGGAGCGTCAGCTCGTTCTTCCAGTTTGGCGCGATCCTCTGCTGCTCCATGAAATACTCGAACGCCGCCGGGCCCGCCATCGCGCAGAGCTCGGTCGGGTCGTCAGAGACGGCCTTCAGCGTCTTGGGCGGTTTACCCAGATAGCGCTGCTCGCGATCTTCATCCTGAGCCTTCAGTACCGCGGTCTGTACGGTGCGCGGCAGGCGCTGGAACGCCTTGAAGCCGCTGATCGCGGGAATTTGTGAGACGACGCATTTGACCCGCCGGTCGTGTGCGCCCACCTCGAGCACATGGCCACCGGAATAGCTGGTGCCAAAAATACCGATGCGCGTCTTGTCGACCTCGGGGCGTGAGCTGATATAGGTGATGGCGTCGCGATAGCCGCGTCTCTGCAGGGCAGGATCAACCTCCTGACGCGGCTCTCCGTCCGATTCGCCAAAATTGATGTTGTCGTAAGCCAACACCGCGAAGCCGCCGCGCGCGAAGTATTCGGCATACTTCATGATCGAGCCTTCTTTGACACCCGACATGCCCGGCGCCATGACGATCGTGGGCAAAGCCTCTTTCTTGCCTTTTGGCGTCAGGAAAAGGCCTCGCAGGTTTACCCCGCATGATCGGAATTCGATCTTGGCTCGGTCAATTTCGAAATTATTCTCGTTGTGAACGGTGTTACCAGCGCGAACTGCTCTGTTGTTGCTCATAGTCTGGCGTCCTGTGTGACCCGTAACCCCTGACGGTCCGCCGGCTTGGCGATCTTTCATCGGCCGAAAGCCTCGTGCACGGGTGTCCCCGTTCTGTTGGACCAAGCGGAAGCCAAGGCCGAGCTATCGGGTTTGAAAGGCTGCCACGGTAACGTTCCGGCGCCACGGTCCATAGGTCGTAAAAGCCTCATTTTGAGCCTCAGCCGTGCGTCGCCTTTTGAACGGCGACAAAAGCGCTCCGCGACTTCGCGTCAGTTCGCTGCGCCCGAAAGGTCATTGGCCAGGATCAAGGCGCCGCAAGCGGTCGATGATTGATGGCCGAATCCGAGGCATTTTTGGCCTCGCATCTTTTGCACGAAGCCCAGTAGGCTCCGCGGTCGATATGAGGTCGATCATGCAAAATGACGTCACTATAACAAGCGTGGGAATGCCATGATGAAGGAGTTTCGAAGTTTGCTTGCCGATCCTGATCCTGACCTTCAAGACACTGGATGAGGCCTTCGGCGGGATCGCCGCAAGCCCACACCCGCTGGCCGCTTTCATATTCAGCCGCGACCAAAAGAGAACATCGACCGGTTCATCGGCGAGCTGTGGCGCCGTCAATCAGGTCAATATCCATCTGTTCCTTGTGACAATGCCGTTCGGAGACGTCGGTTCAGCCGGCATGGGCCAGTATTACGGGAAGTACCGCTTTGAGGTGCTTACGCACGCCAAATCGATGCTGATTTCACCGCCCGATGTCCCGATCGATCACCTGCTTTCGCCCTATACGCCCGAGAAGAACAAGGCGATGGCGCTGTGGTTCGATTATTTAGCGTCGCCCTTGTAATAACCTTTAACTGACGGAGCCGACCATGCCGACCTACAAAGCCGCAAGCAACATTACCGCACCGACCCAGTTCCTCGAAGTCGGCAAACAGAAATACGCCTACCGCCGGTTCGGCGCCGGCCCTGGCCTGCCGCTCCTTTGCTTGCAGCATTTTAAGGGAACGCTGGACAATTGGGATCCGGCCGTGACTGATCCGCTTGCGGAAGAGCGAGAAGTCATCCTGTTCGAGAATGCCGGCGTCGGCCGGTCGAGTGGAGTGGTGCCGACAACGATGGCCGGCATGGCGGGGCATGCCGTGGCGTTCCTCGATGGACTCGGGATCAAAGTATGTGACGTCCTTGGCTTCTCGCTCGGTGGTATGGTGGCGCAGTAGATGGCGGTGGAGCGCCCGTCAATCTTTCGCCGCATGATCCTGGTCGGAACAGCCCGCGCGGTGGCGCCGACATCATGCGTCTTGAGAAGCCGCGTTTGGCACAGGCGCTCACGCTTCAGGGATACGCCATTCTGCAGGCGCTGTTCTTCGCGCCGACCGAAACCAGCCAGAAAGCCGGAAAGGCCTTTACGGACAGACTCATGCAACGTGGCGCCGACCGCGAGCCGCTCTCCGGCCCGGCGATTGCCGGAGCTCAGATGGCCGCATTCCGTGAATGGGAGGCCGCCTCGGGCGAAAGATTTGCCGATCTGAAGCGTATCCATCATCGGACGCTTGTGCTGAACGGCGTGCATGACGACATGGTCCCGGTCCAGAATTCCTATTGGCTCAGCGAGAAACCTGCCCAATGCGGTTCTCCTGACCTATCCTGATTCGGGTCACGGTTCGCCGTTCCAGTTCCACGAGACGTTCACGCGCCAGGCCGCGGCCTTCCTCGTCTCCGGCTCGGAATTCGCGCCGTACTAAGTCAAACGTATACGGCGGGCTATTCCATGGCCCGCCGTAAGGTGTTTTCCAGGGCGTCGTCAAGTTCGCGCCCCACCGCAGAAACGGCCTCATCACCGAATTGTCCGAAGAGCGATGACGGCCTGTCGTATTCGGCCACCGTATCGCCTTTGTCGTCTTCATAGAGAATTACACGCAACGGCGCATAAAGGCCGGCCTGCAATTGGTGGCGGGTCATTTTCGATGCGGTATGTGGGTTGCCGATGTCGTACTGCAACGCCTTGCGAGGGTGCCCCACAATTTGCAGGAGCACCCCGTGATCGCGCTTCAAAAATATGAAAAGCGGATGCCCCTGCTCAAGCTTCGCTGTCGCCTTCGCGTCGCCGGCGGCCAACATCTTGATCACCGCGGGATCGAGCTTCGGAACGTTTGATTCAAGCGCCGCCTCGACGTCAGCAAACCTTTTCGGTGTCTCAATTTTTATGTGTTCGATTTGCAAGGTTCGTCGCGTCACCGTCGGCTCGCCCATCGCTTTCCCCGCACCCGTGGATAGCACTATCAGCGATAGGGCCGCGGATATAAGAAACGCCGCTTTGGCCCCTCGGGGAGGGCATCGGGGTACGTTCATCTGCGCTTCTTCCCTGCTCACGACTAATACGCTGAGCGTAACGGTCGCGGCTTATTGGGAGGAGGTCGAAAAAGCGACGAAACCGGCCATCGTCCTTGGCGCAGATGCCGTGCGTGAACGTCGGAATTAGGAAATGCGAACAAGAGTCTTGCCGAATTTGCGGCCCGCCAGCATGTCGATGAAGGCGCGCGGAGCCGCCTCCAGGCCCTCGGCGATGTCCTCGCGGTAGCGGATTTCGCCGGAGCCGACCAAGGGCGTCATCTCCCGCAGGAAACTATCAAAATGCTCAGCGGTAAACTCGTTGCTGACGAACCCCTCGATCCGAAGGCTGCGCCGAAGAATGGTCAGCATTGTTTGTGCGGCTGGCGATTTATGGGTTTGCTCCGTGTCGTTGTAGTGCGCGAGAAGGCCGCAGACCGGGACTCGGGCATAGCGATTGAGCAAAGGCAGCACGGCATTCCAAATCGAGCCACCGACAATTTCGAAATAGACGTCGATCCCATCCGGGCAGACCTCGGCCAAGAGGTCCGGAAATTTCGCTTCACGTTGGTCGACGGCCGCGTCAAATCGGAGTTCTTTGCGGACATAGGCGCATTTGGCTTCACCTTCCGCAATGCCGACCGCACGCGCCCCTGCGAGGCGCGCGAGCTGACCCACAAGGGACCCCACGGCGCCACTCGCCGCCGCGACAACGACGGTTTCGCCGGCCTTCGGTTTGCCGATGACTTTCAGGCCTGAATAGGCTGTGAACCCCGGCATGCCCAAAACACCAAGCGCCGTTGTCAGAGGGTTACCACCCGTCTCAATGCGCCTTACCTTGTCCGCAGGCACCGCGGCATGCGTCCGCCAGCCTATTCGCCCCTGCACTAGCTCACCCTCGCGGTAGCCATCGTGGCGTGACGCCAGGATTTCGGCAATAACTTCGCCTTCCATCACCTCCCCGAGTTCGATCGGTGTGGCGTTGGATTTGGCATCGTTCATCCGTCCTCGCACGTAAGGCTCAAGCGACAGATACTTGGTCTGGAGCAGGAGCTGGCCTTCGGAAGGAACGGGGAGCGGTCCGGCCTCGAGGCGAAAATTGGCCATCGTTGGCGGGCCCTTGGGGCGTCCGGCAAGAATGATTTGGCGACAAGTGTGCATCTTGATATCCCGCTTCGCTGTCCGCCGATGGCACAAGCGGTCAGTATCGCGTCCGACGAACGTTAATCTGTGCTTTTGCGATCGTGAATCAAAGGTCGGATATGCCGCCATTCAGGACACGTACGGGCGGCTCCTCGCGTTTTCCGCGCAAGGAAAAGGCCGCCCTCGTAACATGGCGGCCGGTTGCTCTAGCGCATTGAAAAACCTTGCAAAACGCATAGTTGGCTTTCGCAGGGTAACCGTTATATTATGGTCGGCATCCATCCGAGAAACGAAAAGCCAAAGTCTCATTTTCCAGGGAGGGTCGCCATTCACCGCGTTGGATTCATCGTGCCGCGCGGCTTTCACGTCATGAGCTATGCCGCGCTCGCTACTTTTGACACGGCAAACTTCGTTGCGGCGGAGCCGTTCTACGAGGTGGGCATGCTGTCGGACAACGGTGGGTCGGTGAACAACAATTTCGGCATGGCGACAGAAACGGCAGCTCTCGACACTGCCCCCTTTGATACGCTGCTGCTGGGGGCTGCTTTTGTCGAGACGCCGCCGAGCCCGAAGCTATCGAAGTTTTTACGTGAAGCCGTAAAGGATGGAAGGCGCGTCGCATCGATCTGCACTGGTGCATTTATTCTAGCTGAGGCCGGAATTCTCGATGGGCGGCGCGCAACGACGCATTGGGCGTTTTCCCAAGAGCTCGCACGGCGCTTTCCCAAGGTCCGGGTCGAAATGGACCGCATGTTTATAGCGGACGGTCCGGTCTGGACTTCCGCCGGGATGACCGCCGGCGTCGATATGGCCCTGGGCCTGATCGAAAGGGATATGGGCGCCGAGGTCGCCTGCGCCACCGCGAAAATGATGGTCATTCATCATCGGCGGGCCGGCGGGCAGTCCCAACACTCGGCTATGTTCGAGCTCGATGCGAAAACGGACCGCATCCAGGATGCGCTTGCCTTTGCGAGAAAGAACCTGCGCGAGCCCCTGACGATCGAGCAGCTCGCCGAAGCGGCAAGGCTCAGCCCTCGGCATTTCACACGCGTGTTTCGCATGGAGACCGGTCTGTCAGCCGCGCGTGCGATCGAAAATCTCCGCCTCGAAGCGGCGCGTTACCTGCTCGAACAGGGGCGATTGCCGATCGAAGAAATCGCCCGCGAAACGGGTTTTGGTGACCGGGAGCGGATGCGCCGCAGCTTCTTGCGAACGTACGGTCAGACGCCTCAGGCCATACGAAACGCCTCCCATCCGCTCGCGACAATATAGCTGAAAGCGAGTGCGCAGCTCGGGTTGGCCGTCTCATGCCAGCCTGCGCTGCTGATTGCCGCTTGGTCCAGGACGACGCCTCACCTGAGCGTTCGATCAGGGAGTCGGCGTACGTCTCGCCGGGGCGACCTCGCTGGTCGGCAACATGTCCCTAAGAGAGGCATTTACGACCTTTGGCCAGCGCGGGCGGTGTCTTACCGTTCGGTGCTAGGGGCGGCAGTCGACGGCCTGGTCCGACCATCGCGCAGCTGATCCCGTATAGCCTTTCACGTAACGCTGGGCTCGCTCGAGGAAAGGTCTGACATGATCATCGACAGCGCAACTCTCGACCCCGCCAGCGCCTACAAGCTTCTGATCGGAAGCATCACGCCGCGGGCGATCGGCTGGATCAGCACTCTCTCGAAGGATGGCGTCGCAAACCTGGCGCCCGTCTCCTTCTTTACGGGCGCCGGTCGCAAGCCGCCTATGGTTTGTATCAACTTGCAGCCGCGCTCGGACGGCGTGACGCTCAAGGACACGTTCGTCAACATCCGCGACACAGGCGAGTTCGTTGCCAACATGGTGACGCTTGAGCAAGCGCATCAAATGCATCGAAGCGCCTTTGAATTTCCGCCAGGTACCGACGAGTTTGCCGAGGTTGGGTTGGAGAAAGCGCCTTGTGAGGTCGTCCGTCCGCCGCGGGTGGCCGGCGCGCCGATCGCGATGGAATGCCGCAAGCACGCGATTATCCCTCTCGGCGAGATCGGAGACCATATGATCATCGGGGAGGTCCTGCGCTTTCACATCCGCGACGATCTCTACCTGGAGCGCGGCAGGATCGATACGGCGGCAATTCACTCGGTCGGCCGGCTTGCCGCCGAGTACACGCTTGTCGAGAACGTGTTTGTCACGCCGCTCGACGACAAGATCATCAGCGACCGCGCAAATAGCCGCATGCAACGCCTCGACGGCCATCCCGAAGGATGGTCGCCGATCGACACGAAGAGCTGGTCACCGTCAGGTTCGACAAAATAGGAAACAGCGGGTTTTCCCATGACAAGCCAAACCGCACCGGCAGTCGTTCTCGTCCACGGCTTTCTCGATTCAGGTGAAGTCTGGCGACCCGTTCTGAAGGTAATTGGGACGCCAACGAACGGTTGGAGTATCCCCGATCTGCCCGGCATGGGACAATTGTGGAATGCCGAAGGACCATTTTCGCTCTCTCGCCATGCCGATGCGATCACCAATCTGATTGATCAGGTGAACGGCGATATCGTCCTTGTTGGGCAGAGCATGGGCACGCAAATCGTCGAGCTCGCCGCGCGAAACCGCCCACAGCGTGTCATAGGTCTCGTCCTGCTGTCACCCATTCCGCTGGCGGGAGCCCACGCTCCAGCCGAAGTCGCCGACCTGCTTGCGTCTTCGGGCGGCAATGCTGAAATCCAGCCGGCGCTTCGCCGACAGGCGATGGCGCCTGAGCCCAAGGCGGAGGTGGTCGAGTGGCTCGCCGGCCTAGGACGAAACGTAAAACGAAGCACGACCGAGCAGCTCGTTTCGGCCTGGAATGAAGGGGTCGCCGAAGGCAACAGCCCCAGCCTCTTCGAGGGGCCGGTGCTCTTGGCGACAGGCGAGGCGGATTCCTTCGCCACACCGCAGTCGGCAAAGGAGATCGCATCCCGCTTCCGACAGGCTTCCGTCGTTTCGATACCAAATGCCGGCCACTGGCCCCACGCCGAGAACCCGCAGTTCGTTGCCAGGATCATTTCGGACTTCGTTGCAGCGATCGCCACGAATACCGGGGCATCCAAGGCGCAAGGTGGCTGGGCCCAAGCCTTCGGCGATAAGAGTGAAGGCCGCTTTGTTGAGAATTTCGATGAGGCTGTCGTGTTCGAGGCCTCTGCCATGACCGCCCGCGTTGAAGGCCGCGAACGCGTCGCGACCATACTGGGCGCGGCGAGCAAGCTCTACGAAGCCCTTGAGTTCACGCGCCGTTCCCAGGATGGCGACCATTCCTACATGGAATGGGAGGTGCGTTTGCGGGGAGGAGAGCGCGCATCAGGCATTACGATCCTGACCACCAATGCGAGTGGAAAAATCGCAGGCATTGCCATCCACCATCGGCCCCTGTCCAGCCTGCTTCGCTTCTCGGCGGAACTTCGTCAGGCCTTGGCCGGCAAAATTGAGCCGGAGCTGTTTTATGGCGCTCCGTAGAGGCCTCCAGGCAATGCACTCGAGGCCCTCGCTACGGGGCGAGGCCAAGATCGATCAACGCGTTCGCGCGCGAAAGCCTCTAACGAAATGAAAGCGCAAATGGTGGTCCGCGAGGATATCAGGTTCACGGTCGATGGAGGCGTTCAGCTCGGCGCCTGGCTCTATCTGCCCGACCGCCCGCAGGAACGCTGCCCGGCGATCACGATGGCGCATGGATATGCCGGCACGCGCGAGCATGGCATCGCGCGGTTTGCCGAAGCCTTTGCGGGAGCCGGTTTCGTCGTCTTGCTGCACGATCACCGAACCTTTGGCGTCAGCGAGGGCGAGCCGCACCAGGATGTCGATCCCTGGCGTCAAATCGCCGATTGGCGGCGGGCGATATCGTATCTTGAGAGCCGGAGCGAAGTCGACGCTTCCCGTATTGGGATCTGGGGCACGAGCTACGCGGGAGGCCACGCGCTCGTTCTCGGGGCAACCGATCATCGTATTGCCTGTGTGGTCGCTCAGGTCCCCACCATCAGCGGCTATACGCAAGGCACGCGGCGGGTTTCGCCGGAGAGCGTCGACGCGCTGGAGGCCGCTCTCGACGAGGACGAACGGGGGCAAGCGCGCGGCGAAGCCCCTCGGATGCAAGCCATCGTGGGCAAGGATATGGGGACACCTGCCGCGTACCGGACGCAAGACGCGATCGATTTCTATCTGCAACCGCTTGGCCGCGGCGCGCGATGGGACAATGTGGTGACGATGCGGTCGACGCGGCTGGCTCGCATGTACGAGCCCGGTGTGTGGGCGCCGCGCATTGGACCGAAGCCGCTTATGATGATCATAGCAAGACACGACACCGTCACGCTGACGGATCTTGCGCTGGAAGCCTATGAACGCGCGCACGAGCCAAAAAAGCTCGTGATGATCGCGGGCGGCCACTTCGATCCCTATCTGTCGGGCTTTGACGCATCAAGCGGCGCCGCGTTGCAATGGTTTCAAGAACATCTCGGGCGCTAGGGAGGTCTGAAAATGCCGTTGGTCAGCTTGCAGGACGAAGGTTCGCTCGCCGTCATTACCCTGGAAAATCCGCCGCAAAACCGGATCAACGAGACGGTCGGGGCGGAGCTTTCGGCCGCCATCGACCGCATCGAAGCCGGAGAATTCCGCGCGGTTCTCCTGCGCGCCAATGGCCCAGACTTCAGCTTCGGTGGTGACATCATGAACTGGCCGGACATGACGGTTCGCCAGTTACGGGCGACGTTCGAGCAATACATGTCGGTTTTTAACCGCTTCGAGCGGCTGCCGGTTCCGGTGATCGCCGCCGTTCAGGGCCTCTGCTTCGGCGGCGGCCTGGAACTCGCGATCCGCGCCGACATGATCATCGCCGCGGAAAGTTCAGCCTTCGGTCATCCAGAGCAATCGATCGGGATCGTCACCGTGCTTGGCGGTATCTATCGGGTGGCGGAGCGCGCCGGTCGATCGTTCGCCTCGGAATGGGCGCTCACCTCCGAGCGCGTTCCGGCGGCAACCATGATGCACCATGGTGTCGTCAACCGCGTGGTGCCGGATGCCGAACTCGACAAGAGCGCGCGCGAGCTCGCGATGCGTGTGGCCAAAGGACCAACCCGCGCTTACGCGGCGCATAAGGCGCTTTTGCGAATCTGGGCGGAGGCGGGTGTTGCCGCTGCGGACAGCGCGATGCTCGATATCGCCATACCCCTGTTCGAGACCGAGGATGTCCGACGGGGCATTCCATCGGCGGTGAAAGCGCTGAAGGCGGGGCAGCCGCGTCCGCCGATGGATTTCAAGGGCCGGTAAGGGCCGCGAAGGGGGGAACGCCCGATGCATCGGGCCGCGCAATAGGACAGCATCGGTACGGGATCGTTGACTATGTCGGAGCTGGCAAAGTCGAGCATCGTCCTCGTTCACGGACTCTGGGCCGACGTGTCGTCCTTCAACAGAATCATCCCCACGCTTCTGGACGAGGGTTACGAGGTCTTCGCGCCGCAATTTGGACTCGACTGGCTCGCGAGCGATGTTGAGGCCGTCAGACGCTCGTTTTTCAGCCGCGTCCCGAGTCCCATCCTTCTCGTCGGTCACTCCTACGGTGGAACGATCATCACGGCAGCGGGGGTCGATGACCGTGTGGCCGGCCTCGTCTATATCGCCGGCCTCGCTCCGGACGCCGACGAGACCTCGCAGAGCCTGCAGGACGAGTTCCCTCTCACCGACCTTTTGAAGACCAACCAGGTCGAAGTTGCGGAAGGGCGGCTTTGGATGAAGCCCGGAGCGGTCGCGTATTTTGCGACAGGGCTGTCGGCCGCCAAACGAAGGGCGCTCTGGGCTACACATGCCGCGTCAGCAGCAGATATCATGACCCAGAAGGCCCAGGGCACGGCGTGGAAAACCAAGCCAAGCTGGTACGTGCTGGTCAAAGACGACCGGGTCGCGCATCGCGCGCTCCAGCGTTTTGTCGCGCGCCGGATGGGGGCGACCATCTATGAGACCAACGGGGGTCACATCGGGATGCCTTCCAATCCCGCTCTCGTTTTGAAGGTCATTCGTGAAGCCGCAAAGGCCTGCAGCCGCGTAAGTGTGGGGTGATCCAATGAACGCAAGCAGCCCGCATCCGTTTGAGGCTGGTTTGGATCCGCGCCCGGCCAACTACGTCCCGCTGTCACCTGTGAGCTTTCTGACCCGCGCCGCAGGAGCCTTCGCCGAAAAGGTCGCTGTCATCGATGGCGCGCGTCATTACACGTACGCGCAGCTTCTTGATCGCTGCGTCAGGCTCTCATCGGCACTAACCCGGCTTGGCGTCCGTCGCCTCGATACCGTGGCGATCATCGCACCCAATATTCCGGAGATGATCGAGGCGCATTTTGCCTTACCGATGATCGGCGCCGTACTCAATCCGCTGAATACCCGGCTCGATGCCGCGACGATCGCCTTTTCGCTTGAACACGGAAGCGCCAAGGTCCTTTTCGTGGATGCCGAGTTTGCGTCCTTGGCTCGGCAAGCGCTCGGGCTGATCGATCGGGAAATTATTGTGATCGATATTGCGTCGGCCGAACCCACTTTCACGCCGGTAGGAAAGCACAGCTACGAGGATCTCCTTCGTTACGCCGACCCGGGTTTCGCCTGGCCCGGCGTCGCCGACGAATGGCAATCGCTGTGCCTCCTCTACACTTCCGGCACGACCGGCGATCCGAAGGGCGTCGTTTACAGTCACCGTGGCGCTTACCTAGCAGCGCTCGGCAACGGCTTCAACTTCGGGCTCTCGTTCGACAGCACGTTTCTCTGGACACTCCCGATGTTTCACTGTTCAGGGTGGTCCTACCCGTGGGCGGTGGTCGCTGCCGGCGGTACGCAAGTGTGTCTGCGAAAGATCGACGCTGCTCAGATCTTCAAACTGATCGTCGAGCACCGGGTCACCCACCTTTGCGGCGCGCCGATTGTGCTGAACATGCTAGCGCATGCCCCTTCCGATCAGCGAACGCAATTCCAGCACACCGTAACCGTCGCGACCGGCGGCGCGCCGCCTCCGTCTGCGGTTTTCCGCTCCATGGAAGCGCTCGGATTTCGCGTGACCCATCTCTATGGAGCGACCGAAACCTACGGGCCGGCGACCTCTTGCGTCTTTCAGCCCGAATGGGGTGCATTGCCGGATGATGACCGCTTCACCCGGATGTCACGACAAGGCGTTGCCTATCCAATGGTCGAGGCCGTCATCGTTGCTGACCCCAAGACGATGGCTCCCGTTCCGCGAGATGGAGTGACGCTCGGCGAGATCATGTTGCGCGGCAATACCGTCATGAAGGGCTATCTCAAAAATGAGGCGGCAACGGCCAAAGCCCTCATCGGAGACTGGTTTCTTTCAGGCGATCTCGCCGTTTGGCATCCCGACGGGACGGTCGAGATCAAGGACCGCTCCAAGGACATCATTATCTCCGGAGGCGAAAACATCTCGAGCGTGGAGGTCGAAGAGGTTCTGATGCTGCACCCGGCCGTGATGTGGGCGGCCGTCGTCGCCCGTCCGGACGAAAAATGGGGCGAGACGCCCTGCGCATTCCTCGAACTCAAGCCCAATGCCCCGCGGCCCGATGATAAGGAGATCGTCGCCTTTTGCCGAGAGCGCTTGGCGCACTTTAAGGTCCCTAAGACCTTTATCTACGGCGCCTTACCCAAGACATCGACCGGCAAGATCCAGAAGTTCATGCTCCGTGATGAGGTGAGGGCGCCCTGAGCGCTTTTGTCCGAGCAGCGTAAGAGAAATGATAAGTGATTGAAATGTCTAGGGCGTCGTTGTGTTTTACTGCAAGTCGAGTGCTGGTCACGAATTCAGCCATCGCAGATTGGCGTAACGCGTGA
>Ga0307474_10002880_pt1 | contig 12417 bp, 8 predicted proteins | sample atmos_gasesECM1C_2_FD_203312 | JGI IMG/M metagenome (GOLD analysis project Ga0307474, IMG submission 203312) | Hardwood forest soil microbial communities from Morgan-Monroe State Forest, Indiana, United States - atmos_gasesECM1C_05 | ecosystem: Environmental > Terrestrial > Soil > Temperate... | reverse complement strand
AGGCCAAAACGGGCGACACCCCACTGGGCTACCTGGATTCATGGCGAATGTATCGCGCAAAGGCACTGCTTCGGGATTCCTCGCTGAGCCTGCAGCAGATCGCCAGCCAGATTGGCTACCAGACGGGTACCGCACTAAGCCGAGCGTTCGCCCGTCACCACGGCGTCGCGCCCGGCGCCTGGCGCCGTCATCACCAAACGATCCGGAAAGACCGCGGATGAGGTCTGCGCCGGGTGTCCTTTGGCTCTGAATTAGTTGCACCACAACAGGGTTAGGAGGGGTCAGTGTCCCTTCGGCGGCGACAGCATGTCCTGCCACGTTTGGTGTTGATTGGCATCGCGCGCCAGGTTGGCCTACTGGGCAATAAGGACATCGGCACAAGGCTTTTCATCTCACCGCGGACGGTGCAGACCCACCTCACCCACGTGTACACCAAGCTCGGCCTGACCTCCCGCGTACAACTCGTCCAAGAAGCAGCACACCACGCCTGACCAATCACCGCGCATTCAGCGGGCGGCACCGGCGCTGTGCTGATGACGCGCTCTAGACCCGAGTTCTCTCCCCTAGGTTGGGAGGTGACGCGGGACCGTAAATGTCGGTGACGTTGCGTTCGCGTTCCCGTTTGACGTTGGCTCGTGCTGCGTCTAGAGATCTCCTGAGCGCGTTGTTCTCGTTCTGCAGCTGCTGCAGGTTGGCATTGAACGTAACAACCAGTTGGCGAAGCGCGGAGTTTTCGTCTGCGAGTGCGTCCCCTCAGGATCGTATAGCTGCCCGATTAGGTCTGTGATGCGTGCGTCTCGGTCCTTGACGATGGATCTCAGGCTCTGAGCGAGCGCTTCGGCGTTGTGCGCCCGTTCTCGCCACGATGCTGTGTTGTCTTCGATCTGTTGTTGCTCATAGTTGATGTCTTCGACCTGTGAGGCATCCCGCGCTTCCAGAACGACTCTCGTGAGATCGGGCCGCCGCTTGTCGTAGATGAATGTCTTTCCGACACCAGAGAGATCGCAGACATTCTCGACCGTGAATGGTGCGCCGGTTCCGATGCTACCCCCGGTGCGATCGTAGAGGTAGGTTGCGTGCTCCTCCAATGAGCCTTCGCGATGCTTGGCCAGCGGCAGTACGCCTTCTAGGCCCAGCACAAGTTCCGTCCATTCATCTCGCTGCACTTGCGAGCCATACCCGTACGGCGACATCTCGTGAACGATCATGCGCGCCTTGATTTGTCGACCCATGTGTCCAGCGAACAAGTCGCTGGTGAGTAGGTCGATTCCGGCGTAGATGAATGTCGCATCCAACCTTTCGCTGAAGGCCTTTAGCGCCGATGCGGCTTCGGCACCCGAAGGTCGCGGCTTCCGATCGAGCGCTTGTAATGACTGTTGATGGCGCCGAGCGCCGACACCTCGAGCGAGTGAATTTTGCGTGCAGGTTGCGGGTTCAGGCCGAGGGCAGGTAGCCGAGCTCCGCGGAGATCGCGGTGGTCGTCGCGTGCAACTCGGTGCACATCTCGGACACGATTGCTGGCGCGTTGTGGGAGCGCGGCAGGACGATCACCACTACCAGTGGCAGCGACGCCTCAGTCGCGAAGACGGGGGCGGCCACCGCGGTAGCGCCTGGGATCATCGCATCCGTCGTCACCGCGAACCCCTGGCGGCGCACCTCGGTCTTGATACGCGAGATCTCCTCATCGCTGGGGCCCGTCGGGTGCGCAGCCCGCGCAGCCTGCACGATCGGCTCGGTAAAAGCCTCTGGCAGGTATGTGAGGAAAACCTGCCCGGCCGACGTAGTCAGCACCGGCAGCGTTGATCCCACCCGGACGGTGATGGGCAGCGGGTATGCCCCGTACTCCCACCGCATGGCGACCGGCCCGTTCTCGCCCCACGCCAACAGTGCCACCGCGTGCCTCGTCCGGTCCCGTAGGTCCGCAAGGTATTCCGAGGCCAGGCCCACCTCGTCCATGCGGCGCAGCGCCTCGGCACCAAGTCGCCGCATCGACGGGCCGAGGTCATAGCGGCCCGACCGCGGTGACTGGGACACCAGACCCACACGGCCCAGACTCACCAGATAGCGGTGCACTTTGCTGGCCTGCATCCCACAGCCCTCGGCGACCTGCGTCAGCGTCATCGGTCCCGCGCCACGCTCCAGGGCCAGCAGCACCGTCATCGCATTCTCAACAGACTGAATCCCCTGCCGAGCGTCCGCAGCCTGCTCGGCGTCCATAAAGCCAGCATATGGCGAATTCCTGCCAGTGCTTGCGATGGCGACACCTCTACGTCGATGACGCCCTGGGACCTGCGATAGAGGCCGGAGGACGAATGGTGGGCATGAGCGCGGCGGCGATGGCGCCGACGACGCCGGGGATGGCGAACAGGTAGAAGTTCCAATGCATCTCGAGTTGCCACGCGAGGATCCAGCCGCCAAGGACCGGACCTAGGAGGGCGCCGAGCCGGCCGACAGCCAGTGCCCAGCCGATGCCGGGACCGCGGAGATCATCGGGGAAGTGGGTGGCCATAAATGCGTTCACAAGCACCTGGGAACCGATCAGACCTACGCCGCTAATGAACACGAGCACAAACAGCACTACGAGAGACGGCCGCAGGCTGAGGGCCAGCAGACACAGAGACCCGACCCCAAAGGCAACTGCGACAACGGGTTTAGGCCCGAGGGCGTCGGCAACGCGGCCCCCCGCGACCATCCCGACACCCGCGCCGCCCCACAACACGGCGGTCTGCAGCAGCGCCGAGCCGAGCGAGTAGCCGCTGTTCCTCATGATGGTCGGTAGCCATGTGCTGATGCCGAACACCAGCAGCAGCCCGCAGAAGGACATGGCCCAGAACAGCCCGGTGGCGGCACGGGCGCGGGCGGCGAGCAGCGGGCGCAGCCCGAGCAGCTCCCCTCGGCAACTGAAGTGGAGTCCGCCTACTGCGGGCGAAAGGCGAAGGTGCACTGGGCTTTCCGGCAGGACCCGCGCCGCGAGCGGGACCAGTATCAGCGCCGGCGCCGCCGCGGCGATATACACCCACCGCCAGGATGCGCCCGGTAGCAGTGCCGCGGCGACCAGCGGTGCCAGTACCCCTCCGGCCGCGGCGCCGCCCATCATGAGCCCGACGTTGCGGCAGCGCCGATCCTGGCTGGACACTTCGGCAACATATGAGGTCAGGGTCGGAAGAACCACGCCGAGCCCCACCCCGACGATCAGGCGCGCCAATCCGAACGGACCAATTGAGGGCGCGAGACCGCAGACCAGCATGCCCGCGGAGAACAGGCCGCTACCGACCAGCAGCAGCATGCGCGGGCCGACCCGGCCAATGATCGCCCCGGCCAGCGCCGCCCCGCACATCATTCCGACGGCCACCAGCGACCCGGCGGTTCCGGCCGCCGACGTGTCGGCTCCCATCGACGCGTCCGCAAGTATCGCGGGGACAGTGACGCCGTAGCAGGCCAGGTCGTAGCCCTCGAGGACGGCGAACGCCTCAACCAGCGCGAGCATCGTCCGTTCCGAGAGCGATGACCCGGCGATCCGATCCACGGTCTGCACAGGTGCCCCTATCATCTGGTCTTGACCAGCCGCTCGGGCATCGACATGTCGGTCGCCAGGGCATTGAGCAGGTCGTCGGCGAGTGCCCTGGCGCAGTTGGCGTCATTGGCGGTGCCGTAGACGTAGAAGTCCGGGCGCACAGCCACGGCAACCCAGCCTTCTTCGGTGAACCATTGTTGGTAGGTGCCGTTCACGTCGACCACGGCGCTGTTGGTGCCGGATTGGTTGGCCAGGCCGACAACAGCCACGCCAGCCGCCCGCAGCGCGGCGGCCGTCCCCGCGCGCTCCAGCTCCGGCAACAATTCAGCGGTCACCAGCAGGTGAAACCCGTGGCCGGCGATGAAGTCGAGCCGCTTCGGCCCCGTTCCGTTGTCGACGACGCCCTGGACCGACAACTCGCCACGGCCCGGCCCGGGGTGGGCTGCGAGGTAGCCGTCGGTGAGCCCGGGTAGTCGGATCTTGGCTGGTATCTGGCCCGCTGCGCGCTGGGCGATCAGCCGTCGGTCCCGCTCAGCCGCGATCATCGGGTCGCGCACCGTCTGCACTTGGCCGAGCTCAATCCCGCGTTCGATGACCGCCCGCACGTGCGGGTCACGCTCCCGTTGGTAGGTGTCCAGTAGCTCCGGGCTTCGACCGTTCAAGACGAGATCGAGCTTGAACGCGAGGTTTTGAGCGTCGCGAATTCCGGAGCACATGCCTTGGCCGAGGAAGGGGGGCATCTGATGGGCGGCATCCCCGGCGAGCAGGATTCGTCCGGCCTGCCAGGAGCGGGCGACCAGAGACCGGAAAGTGTAGGTAGCCACGCGGATCAATTCGGTGTCGTCGGGGCGCAGGTAGCGGGCGGCTCGGTGCCAGACTCGCTCAGGTTGGCTCTCCTGCTCGAAGTCCAGCTCGGAGTCGAGCATGAAGCTGATCCGTTGGTAATCGCGCCCGATAGGGACGACGGCGGTCGGTTGTCGCGGGTCGCAGACCTGCATCATCGGAAGATCGACCGGGGTGTGGGGCTTGAAGTCGCAGACCATCCACGCTTCACCAAAGCCGTAGTCGTCCTGGTCGATGCCGAGGTGTTGGCGCACGAAGCTGTTTCCGCCGTCGCACGCCACGACATAGTTAGCCGTGACTGTGTTAATGCCATCTGGACCGGTCACGGTGAGCGCCACTGACGAACTGTTCTGCACGAGCCCGATCACCCGGGCGGAAAGGCGAACATCGACCTCGGGCAGGCTGCGGCACACAATGTCGAGGGCGGTTTCGAGGTCCGGTTGATAGAAGCCGTACATCTCCGCCCAGCCGCTGCGGCCGACCTCGGCGAGATCGAACTCCATCAGCCGCTCTCCGGCGCTGTTCTGGAACCAATACCGTTCCGGCGCTTTGAGCTTGGGCAATAGCCGGTCAGCGATACCGAGCGCGGCGAAGGTGCGCATCGTCTCGTCGTCGAACACCCCGGCCCGCGGCAGATTGTATAAGCCCGAGTATCGCTCCAGCACCACGACGCGGTGTCCGCGCCGCCCCAGCAGCGCGGCGACCACCATGCCGACTGGCCCGTATCCCACCACGGCCACGTCGGCATCCACCGTGCGGACTTTCTGGTCGGACTCGAGGTGAGCCATGAGGAGACAGTACGATCTACTATTCGTAAAGTCAATGCATAATAGTAAACCCGCTCACGGATCTCGGCAAACCCGTGCCGAGGTCGCGACCGCTCACAACCTTGACGAGAGCTTCGAGCCGCTGCCGCTAAGGAACCATGCATGCTTGTAATACTCAATTCAGCCCGTCGGAGCCGGACCGTAGTTGTCACTGTCGACGACGATAACGCCGACTTGCTTTTTCGCTTGGTGGCGCATGGTGTAGTGGAAATCCAGATAGTCGTTGGGCACAATGAGTTTGAGCGATCTACGCCTACGACCAAATCGACCAGGCTCGAGCAGAACTAAACGCCGTCTCGGAATAGACGACATATGAGAGTCTCAAATCTTCGTCTCGGTATCACCAACTATGAAGCCAACAGCGCCTCGTGGAGTATCCAATCGCCTATCCTGTGAGAACCGGGGGCCGGGATTGGCGGAGGGTCGGGTGACGGCCATAGCAACGTGCCGGACGTGTGGCACCGAGCCTCTAGAGCATGCCCGGTTTTGTCACGGCTGCGGCTCACCAGTCCAAGACGGCGATACCCGGGCTGAGTACAAACAGGTCACCGTCTTATTCGCCGACGTGGTGCACTCGATGGACATCGCCGCAGTGGTGGGTGCCGAGCGGCTACGCGAGATCATGGCCGAACTGGCGGACAGGTGTGCCGGGGTGGTAAAGCGTTTCGGGGGCACGGTCGGCAGTTTCACCGGCGACGGGATCATGGCGGTGTTCGGCGCGCCCGTGGCCATGGAGGACCATGCTGTTCGTGCCTGTCTGGCCGCGTTGGCAATCCAGGAGGAGGCGCGGCCGCTTGCCGTCGAAGTTCAAGGCCGAGACGGTATCGATCTCAAGCTACGGGTCGGGTTGAACTCTGGTGAGGTGATCGCCGGTGAGATCGGTTCAGGCTCTTTCGGTTACACCGCCGTCGGTGAGCAGGTCGGGATGGCTCAGCGGATGGAGTCCGTCGCGCCGCCGGGCGGGGTGATGCTCAGTGAGTCGACCGCCAGCCTCGTTGAGTACGGTTTTTCCTTGGGCACACAGGAATTCGTCCGTATTAAGGGTTCCGTGGACGCGGTGCCGGCGCGTCGGCTGTTGTCCGCGTCGGCTGAACGCCGGGTGGGTCGTCGGCATTCTCGCCTCGTGGGCCGCGAGTCGGAGACGGTAGCGATCTCGGCGATCCTGGACAAGGCGCTCGATGGGGTCGGATCTGTGGTCACCGTGTCGGGGCCGCCGGGCATTGGGAAGACGCGGTTGGTCCGCGAATCCGTTTCGGCCGCGACAAGCCGCGGTTTTGAGGTGTTTTCCACCTACTGCGAATCGCATACCCGGGAGATCTCGTTCCATGTGATCTCGCGACTGTTACGCGCAGTGTTCGGAATCGGCGGTCTCACACCAGAAGCCGCCCGAATGCGGGTGCGCGCAGCCGCGCCCCATACCGATGCCGAGGACCTGCTGTTGCTCGATGAGCTGCTGGGCATCCGTGATACCGATATGCCGCTGCCCGACATCAGCCCGGACGCCCGGCGGCGGCGGCTCATCGAGCTCATCAACACAGTTTCGCTGGGTCGGTCGAACCCCGCCGTATATGTCATCGAAGACGCACATTGGATAGATGGCGTCAGCGAATCGATGCTCACCGATTTCGCGGCCGCCGTCCTCCAAATGCGGGCAACGATGTTGATCACGTATCGCCCCGAGTATCAGGGGACCATGTCAGAACTCACCGAAGCCGAGGCCATCGGGCTTGCACCGCTGAGTGATTCGTACATCGGCGAGTTACTGGGGGAGCTGCTCGGGGTGGATTCGTCGGTAGGCAGGTTGTCCACGGTGGTCGCCGACCGCGCGGCGGGCATACCGTTCTGCGCCGAAGAGATCGTGCGCGATCTGGCTGAGCGGGGCGAGATCGAGGGCGAGCCGGGTGCCTACGTGTGTCTCCGAGAAGTAGGCGACGTGCATGTACCACCCACTTTGCAGGCCGCCATCGGTGACCGTATCGACCGGCTCACTCCCTCGGCGAAGCGGACGTTGAACGCCGCAGCGGTCATCGGTGCTCGATTTCGCGCCGAGCTATTGGAGCGATTGCTCGAGCGAACGGACCTGACGCCACTCATCGAAGCCGAACTCGTCGACCAGGTCACTTACGGAGACGATGCCGAATACGCCTTCCACCATCCGCTCACTCAGAAGGTGGCGTACGAATCGCAGCTCAAGGCCGCGCGCTCGGACTTGCACCGGCGTGCGGCGGCGATGATGCAGCAGACGAACGCCGCAGCCACCGGTGAGGGGGCGGCCATGATCGCGACTCAATACGAGTCCGCGGGTGAGCTGTCCGACGCATATGAATGGTTCATGCGCGCCGCGACCGGGTATGGGCCGCGCGACATCCGGGCGGCACGCGGAAGCTGGGAACAGGCCGCACGTGTTGCCGACCAAATGCCCGGCGATCATCCCAACTGTTTGGCGATGCGGATCTCGCCGCGGGCTCTGTTGTGCGGCAGCGCCTTTCAAGTGGGTGGTGTTCCAGAAACCACTGGCTTCGAAGAGTTGCGCGACATCACGGCCGCAGCCGGCGACAAGAAGTCACTGGCGGTGGGCATGGCAGGCCACCTCAACACGTTGACGTTCAATTCGCGCCACCGGGAAGCCGTACATACGGCGTCCGAGTTCGCCGCGCTGGTCGAGTCGATAGGAGAGCCAGAGATGGCCGTGGGCCTTCTCTATGGGGCGGCCCAGGCCAATTGGGAAGCCGGTGAGGCGGTCGAAAGCCAGCGGTTGGCGCAGCGCATTATCGACCTCGCGGACGGCGACCCCGTCATGGGGAACTTCGTCATCGGATCTCCGCTTGCCTGGGCCATTACCTTGAGGGGTGCATCGGCGATGTTCTTGGGCCGCCCGGGGTGGCGAGCCGACATCGAACGGGGCATTGCGATGGCGCGGTCGTTTGACGCGACAACCCGAATTCTGGCACAGGTGTACAAATTCGCGGGCGCGACGGGAAACGACGCCATAGTGCCCGACGCGGAGGACATCTCGTTGACATCGGAGTCGCTGGAGATCGCGCTACAGTCGGGGGACAACACCGCCGTCACCTACTCATACATGATTCGAGCGACGGCATTGCTGCACAGTCCCGAGGGTGACCAAGCGGCCGGCATCGAGGCATTGACCGCAGCGCGCGAGATGATCGTTCGCGAGAAACTCACCGTGACATTGCGGAGGCTGACCGATCTCGAGTTCGCTCGGGCAAAACTCATGTCCGGCGAGCTCGACGGCGCCATCGCTTTGGCGCGCCAGGTTCTCGAAGAGCAGTTCGCCACCGACGAGACGATCTTTCGTGGTCCTGCCACCGCGGTGCTGGGCGAGGCATTACTCCATCGCGGCACAGAATCCGACATCGATGAAGCCCAGAAAGCGGTGGACAGGCTGGCCGCCGTGCCGACCGAGCCGGGCTTCGTCCTGCACGAACTGCCGCTTCTGCGGTTACGGGCGCTCCTTGCCAGGAACAGCGGAAACAAGCTGGGCTACCAGCAGTTCTTGGCACGCTTCCGGGAGAAGGCGCGCGCAGCAGACTTCGAGGGATACCTGGCGCAGGCCGACGCGATGGCCTGACGGCGGTCGGCGAGGCTGAACTCGGTCTCGAAACAGACGACATACGAGGCTCTCAAAACTCTGTGTCGGAATCACCCTGAATGCCGAGGGCTCCTTGCGGAGTGTCTAACCGCCTATCCTTAGAGCACCCTGGAAACGCTGGGGCGGTGAGCGGCGGAGGGTCGGATGACGGCCGTAACGGCGTGCCGGACGTGTGGCACCGAACCTCTAGAGAACGCCCGGTTTTGTCACGGCTGTGGCTCACCAGTCGACGAAGCAGATACCCGCGCCGAGTACAAGCAGGTGACGGTGCTGTTCGCCGACGTGGTGCATTCGATGGACATCGCGGCGGCGGTGGGCACAGAGCGGCTGCGTGAGATCATGACCGACCTGATCGACCGTGCTTCGGCAGTAGTACAGCGTTACGGCGGCACGGTGGACAAGTTCACCGGTGACGGGATCATGGCGGTGTTCGGTGCGCCAGTGGCGTTGGAGGACCACGCTATTCGTGCCTGTCTGGCGGCCTTAGGCCTTCAGGAGGAGACGAAGTGGCTAGCCGTCAACGTCCGTGAGCGCGACGATGTGGACTTGCAGTTGCGCGTGGGACTTAACTCAGGCCAAGTGATCGCCGGTGAGATCGGTTCGGGTGCTTTGGGTTACACCGCAATCGGAGACCAGGTCGGCATGGCTCAGCGCATGGAATCCGTCGCGCCGCCCAGCGGGGTGTTGCTCAGCGAGTCCACGGCGCGGCTGGTCGAGGGTGCGGCGACTCTCAGTGACGTTGAGCGTGTCCGCATCAAAGGCACCGATCAACCAGTCCGCGCCCAACGGCTACTAGGCGTGCCGGAGGGGCGTCACGCTGTCGGGCGTGCTGAGTCGAATCTGGTCGGTCGGCGGTGGGAGATGTCCGCCGTGGAGGGCCTGTTGGACCGCGCAGTGGACGGCCATGGTGCTGTGGTCGGCGTGGCGGGATCCCCGGGCATCGGTAAAAGCCGTCTGGTGCGCGAGGTGGCGGCGATGGCCCGTCGGCACGAGGTGGAGGTGTTCAGCGTCTTCTGCGAGTCACACACCAGCCAGGTCCCCTTCCATGCCGTCGCACGGCTGCTGCGCGCAGCCACCGGTGTCGAGGGTCTCGACGGGCAGGCGGCCCGCGATCAAGCGCGCTCCCGGGTTCCCGATGCAGACCCCGAGGATGTGCTGCTGTTTGATGACCTACTGGGCATCGCCGACCCGAATGCTCCGTTACCGGCTATTGATCCCGATGCGCGTCGGCGGCGGTTGACCGCCCTGGTGAATGCCGCCTCGTTGGCCCGTGAAACCCCTGCGGTTTATGTCGTTGAGGATGCTCATTGGATCGATGCGGTCAGCGAGTCGATGATCGCCGACTTCTTCACGGTGGTACCGCAGACGCCCTCGCTGGTGCTGGTCACCTACCGCCCCGAATATCGCGGTGCATTGACCGACGTGCCTGGTGCGCAGACGATCGCCCTTGCCCCGCTGAGTGATCCGGAGACCGCAGCATTGATCACGGAACTGCTCGGGGCCGACCCATCAGTTCGCGCATTCGGCCAGACAATCGCCGACAGGGCTGCCGGTAATCCGTTTTTCGCCGAGGAGATGGTGCGCGAACTGGCCGCGCGTGGCGAGCTGCGCGGGCAGCCCGGCGCATACGTCTCGACGGCCGAGGCTGCAGCGGTGAATGTGCCCGCCACGTTGCAGGCGACCATCGCCGCGCGCATCGACCGGCTCGACCCGAAAGTCAAACGCGTCTTGAGCGCGGCGGCGGTCATCGGGTCGCGGTTTGGCACCGAACTGCTGACCAGCCTGGGCGTCGAGCCGTTCGTTGACGAGTTGGTGACCGCCCAGCTCATCGATCAGGTCAAGTTCACTCGACGACCCGAATATGTATTTCACCATCCGCTGATCCGCACGGTGGCCTACGAGGCTCAGCTCAGGTCGGATCGGGCCGAGCTGCATCGGCGGCTGGCGGCCGCGATCCAGCAGCGTGACCCGGACTCGCTGGACGAGAACGCGGCGTTGATCGCCGAGCATCTGCAGGCCGCCGGGGAGCTGCACGCCGCCTACGGCTGGCACATGCGCGCTGGCGGGTGGGCGACCACCCGCGATATCGCGGCGGCGTATCTGAGTTGGGAGCGGGCGCGCCAGGTCGCCGACGCGCTGCCCGCCGACGACGCGAACCGGTTGTCGATGCGGATCGCTCCGCGCGCCTGGCTGTGTGCCAATGGATTCCGGGTCCACGCCGACATCTCCGGCGGCCTCTTCGAGGAGCTGCGGCAGTTGTGCACAGAAGCCGGGGACAAGGCGTCGCTGGCCATCGGCATGGCCGGGCTGATGACGGAGCACAATCGCCACGGCCGGGTGCGCGAGGCGTCGCGGCTGGCCTCCGAAACCATGGCCCTGGTCGAGTCGATCGGCAATCCGACCCTGACGGTCACGCTGTCCCTCGCGGCGATCGCCACGAAGACCGAGACCGGCGAGGTGGCCGACACGCTGCGCTGGTCGCAGACCGTCATCGACCTGGCCGCCGGCGACCCCACCAAAGGGAACATCGTTTTCGGTTCGCCGCTGGCGATGGCGCTGGCCACGCGTGGCACCGCCCGATGGGCGCTGGGCCGTGCGGGGTGGCGCGACGACTACGACCGGGCGCTGGCCATGACCCGCAGCGCCGACCCGATGTCGCATGCCTGGGTCATCACATTCACCTACGGTTTCGCAATACCGGCAGGGGTGCTGCTGGCCGACGACGCCGCGCTGCACGACATCGAGGAGGCGCTTGAGACCACCGAGCGGTCGAGCGAGGATATCGCGTTGGGCGCGACTCGGGGCACGCTGGGCACGGCGCTGGTGAATCGGGAGTCCCCGGCGGAGCGTGAGCGCGGATTGGCGGTGCTGGGGCAGGTCCGCCACATGTGCCTCAACGGGCGGTTCTACGTGTTCATACTTCCGGTCATCGACGTGTGGGCCGCGCGGGAGCGCGCCAGGTGCAACGACCGCGACGGAGCCATACCCCAAATGCGCGCAGCGATAGACGATCTGTTCCATGCAGGACATCTCTCATACGGCATTTCGGCGACTGGCTTTTTGGTGGAGACGCTGTTGGAGCGCGGTGGCGGGGGCGACGTCGCAGAAGCCGTAGCCGCGATCGATCGGTTGGCGGACGTGCCAGTGGGTGATGGGCTGGTTATTCGTGAAGTCTGGCTGCTGCGGATGCGCGCGCTCCTCGCCCAAGCCCTCGGTGACGAGACCGCCTACCGCGACTATCGGGATCGCTACCGCGACATGGCGAGATCGCTTGGCTTCGAAGGACATATCGCGTGGGCCGAGGCGATGCCATGACGCCTGGCCATCCAGAGGGCCGCCCGCGTTGTCTTGAACTCAAGACCACATTCGAGACGTCTCAGACCGACACCCACGGCATAGGATCTGCCAGGTCGTTGTGTCTCAAAAGTTCGTCTCAGAAGAAGCCGTCGCAATATTGCGACACAGCGCTCATGCGACATCCGTTTCGGAATGAGTGCATCGAAGCGAACTTTGGAGCCGTATCCGATACTCCGACAACGTGTCCGGTCCGCTTCCCACTTCAGCCGCCGCGCTGCCCAACTGCGTGGACAGACCCCTACGTCAGGTTGGCATCAGCATGC
>Ga0307474_10002879_pt1 | contig 12418 bp, 5 predicted proteins | sample atmos_gasesECM1C_2_FD_203312 | JGI IMG/M metagenome (GOLD analysis project Ga0307474, IMG submission 203312) | Hardwood forest soil microbial communities from Morgan-Monroe State Forest, Indiana, United States - atmos_gasesECM1C_05 | ecosystem: Environmental > Terrestrial > Soil > Temperate... | reverse complement strand
TCGCGGTTCTCCTGATAGGTGAAAATAATTGTGCAACAGGTACTTTCAGCTGCCCAGGATCTGCTGGGAGGCCTGCTCTTGCTGCTCGTAGTTGTTGGCGTCGCGGATCAGCCGTCACGCACCCCGTGCAACATGTTCACGATGTTGCGGAACGCCTGATTCATCTGGCCCATGGTGTCACAGGAGGTGGCCTGCGCCGTGCCGCTCCAGCCGGCACCGGCAATGTTTTGCGAGGACGCCCACATCTTGCGAGGCTCGTCCTCCACCGTTTGGGCGTGCACATCGAAACGACCCGCCATCGCCCGCATCTGGTGCGGGTCGGTCATAAACCGCGTAGGGATCTTGGTTGTCTCATCTCGAAGTCATTCCCGTGCTGATTGCCTTGTGCTGCAAGGCATCCCCTCTTGTTATCCGCCAGCCGGTGAGCGGGGTACCACCTTCGGCGCCTTGGCGGCAAGACTGCTGAGGCCGCGCCCGCTCAACGCCCCCATCAGCGCCTGACCGAACGGGCCGCCGGGCATGCCAGCCGAGGGCGCCAGTGTCGGGGCGCTTACACTGGTGCTCGCCAATACCGGGACCGCCCGAGTGATCGCCGGCGTCGCCGACGACCAGGCCTGCGGCACCGACAACCCCCCACCGAGGTCGCATGGGCCAGTTGTGCGGTCACCGCCGACCCAAGCGACCTGAGCTGGTTGGCCAGATTGCCCGCCACCAACTGCAGCTTGCCGTCACGAATTGGCCAATGACGTTCAGCAGGCCCTGACTATTGGCAATTCCCTCCGTTGTCTGCTGACCCGCGCGCGCCAGCTGCATGAGTATGCTCGACGGATAATTCGCCGCATAATATGCAAGCTGCCCACCCACACTTAGCGCCTCAAGCGACATCGACGACGATGTCGACCCCGTACCGGTGCCCAAAATCCCGCCCAGCGAGCTCAGGATCCCCGGAAGCCCGGTAGATCCCGAGTTCGACACTGTCGGCGCCACCAGCTGGGTCAACGCAGCCGGGACCGGCTGCGGCAGCGCCCCCAGCACGTTGGCCGTCTGGGCCGGGGCGGTCACGGCGGACTGCAGGGCGCCCGCGCCATTGGCCACCTGCGGCGCCGCGGTAAACGCCCGCAGTGTCGTCGCCTGGATCGACGAGAATGCGTAGCTGGTCATCGCGACGTTTCCAGTTCGTTGCACTGAAGTGACGGAACTGTGCTGGCGTCACGTACTGGTGCGCGCCCAACTATATCGGTTGAATTTCACTCCCGGAGGGGCCTATAGCTGTTAGTGTCGCGGGCGAAAGCGTGTCGGCAGGTTGCCGTCGGGGCTTGGACGACAGGGGCTTCCAATGCCGATAAGCAAACCTTCCATACCCGCTGTGCTGGCGGAACGGGCCCAGCATCGGCCGGATGTGCCCGCGTACACGTTCATCGACTACCAACTCGACCCCGCGGGGTATGCCGAGACCTTGACCTGGTCTCAAGCCCACCAGCGCGCACAGATCGTCGCCGCCGAACTGGCGCCGTGCGGGTCGCCGGGTGATCGCGTGGCGATCCTTGCTCCGCACGGTCTCGAATACATCGTCGGGTTCCTCGGCGCACTGGAGGCCGGGTACACCGCGGTTCCGCTGTCCGTGCCGCAGTTCGGCACGCACGACGAACGCGTTTCGGCGGCACTCAGGGACTGCGCGCCAGCGGCGATCTTGACGACATCGGCGGCCGTAAGCGACGTCGTCTCCTGTGCCCGTTCGCTCCCTGGCTCCGCGGCGGCAGTGATCGAGGTCGACGCCCTTGACCTGGACACGCCGGCGGACTTTCGCCCCAGCAATACAGCCCAGTCAAAGACTGCCCTGCTGCAATACACCTCCGGCTCGACCCGTCGGCCGGCTGCGGTCGTGGTGACGCACAAGAATGTCATAGCCAATCTGGACCAGGTGATTGCCGACTATTTCGAGGACAGCAGGAAGATTCCACCGCCGGGCCTCACGATGGTGTCCTGGCTCCCCTTCTACCACGACATGGGTCTGCTGCTCGGAATCTTGGCCCCGGCATTGAGGGGATTTCCCGCGGTGCTGACGAGCCCCACGGCGTTTCTGCAGAAGCCCGCCCGGTGGATGCAAATGCTGGCCGGCAACCGATCGTTTTCGGCTGCGCCGAACTTCGCCTTCGAACTGGCTGTGCGACGCACGTCCGACGACGACATGGCCGGGCTCGACTTAGGGAACGTGCACACCCTCCTCAGCGGTAGCGAACGGATACACGCCACGACGATCAGACGTTTCACCGAGCGGTTTTCCCCCTTCAACCTTCCTGACACCGCCTTGAAGCCGTCGTACGGGTTGGCCGAGGCAATGGTGTATGTGTCGTCGTCATACCCGGGGCGCCCCCCGACAATAGTCCGTTTCGACTACGAGAAGCTGGTGGCTGGCCACGCGACGCGCTGCAGAAGCGAACAAGGCGGTGCCGAGCTGGTCAGCATCGGTGCGCCGCGCGCCTGCACCGTGCGGATCGTCGATCCTGAGACGCGCGTCGAGAATCCGGTCGGCAAGATCGGGGAGATCTGGGTGCACGGCGACAACGTCGCGAGCGGCTACTGGCGAAACCCGCAACTATCGGAGCAGACGTTCGGCGAACATCTCGTCGACCCATCGCCCGGCACGCCGCAGGAGCCCTGGCTTCGGACTGGCGATTTGGGGGTCATCGTGGACGCCGAGCTCTTCATCGTCGGCCGCATCAAAGACTTGCTGATCGTGGATGGGCGTAACCACTACCCCGATGACATCGAGGCGACGATCCAGGAGATCACCGGGGGCCGCGCCGCGGCGATCTCCGTGCCGAACGATGGGAGTGAGCAGCTTGTCGCGATCGTGGAGCTCAAGAAGCGGGGCAGCTCAAACGAGGAGGCCTTACACCGGCTGCACACCGTCAAACGGGAAGTGGCGTCGACGATTTCGAAGTCGCACGGCCTGCGGGTGGCGGATCTCGTCCTGGTGCCGCCCGGCTCTATCCCGATCACCACCAGTGGCAAGGTCCGCCGCTCCGCGTGCGCCGAACGTTACCGGCGAGACGAATTCACCCGACTGGACGTCACCGCGTGACGTTCTGCGTTAATCTCCTCTTTTCGGGGCGTCCAGAGGGTCGCGTCGGCCGGGCTTGACACGGCAGGGGGTCCCACAATGTCGGCAAGAGAATCTTCCATTCCCGCTTTATTGGGGGAACGGGCGCGCCAACAGCCGGATGCGCCCGCGTTCACGTTCATCGACTACGAGGTCGACCCCGCCGGACATTCCCAAGGCTTGACCTGGCGTGAGGTCCACCGGCGCGCGCAGGTAGTCGCCGCGGAACTGGCGTCAAGCGGATCGCCGGGTGATCGCGTGGCAATTTGCACACCCCAGGGCTTCGAATACATCGTCGGGCTCCTCGGTGCCATGGAGGCCGGGTTCATCGCGGTTCCGCTGTCTGTGCCGCAGTTCGGCGCGGAACGGGTTGCCGCGGCGTTGCGGGGCAGCTCTCCGGCCGCAATCCTGACGACATCGGCGGTGGTCAACGACGTCGACTCGTGTGCGCATGGGCTCCCCGGCTCGTCGCCGGCAGTAATCGAGATCGACGCCCTCGACCTCTACACACCGCCGGCCCTCCATTCCGCCCACACGCCGCAGACCAAAACCGCCCTGCTGCAATACACTTCCGGCTCGACTCGTCAACCGACTGGCGTTGTGGTGACACACAAGAACATTATCGCGAATATCGAGCAGGTGATGTCCGATTATTTCGAGGACAACGGGAAGGCTCCGCCCCCGGGCACCACGGCCGTTTCGTGGCTGCCCCTCTACCACGACATGGGCCTGCTAACCGGAGTCTTAGTTTCGGTAGTGAAAGGATTTCCCGCGGTGCTGACCAGCCCTACGGCGTTTCTGCAGAAGCCCGCCCGGTGGATGCAAATGCTGGCCGGCAACCGATCGTTTTCGGCTGCGCCGAACTTCGCTTTCGAACTGGCTGTGCGACGCACGTCCGACGACGACATGGCCGGGCTCGACTTGGGAAACGTGCACACCATCATTAGCGGTAGCGAACGGATACACGCCGCGACGCTCAGACGTTTCACCGAGCGGTTTTCCCGCTTCAACCTTCCTGAGAGTGCCCTGCGGCCGTCGTATGGGCTGGCCGAGGCGATGGTGTATGTGGCGTCGTCGCCCCCGGGGCGCCCCCCGGCGGCCGTCCGTTTCGACTCCGAGAAGCTGTCGGCCGGCTACGCGACGCGCTGCGGAAGCGAACAAGGCGGTGCTGAGCTGGTCAGTATCGGTGCGCCGCGCGCCTGCACCGTGCGGATCGTCGATCCTGAGACGTGCATCGAGAATCCGGTCGGCAAGATCGGGGAGATCTGGGTGCACGGCGACAACGTCGCGAGCGGCTACTGGCGAAACCCGCAACTGTCGGCGCGGACGTTCGGTGGACATCTCGTTGATCCATCACTGGGCACGCCACGGGGGCGCTGGCTTCGGACCGGAGATCTGGGCGTCATATTCGACGGCGAGCTCTTCATCGTCGGCCGCATCAAGGATCTGCTGATTGTGGATGGGCGTAACCACTACCCTGACGACATCGAGGCGACGATCCAGGAGATCACCGGGGGCCGCGTCGCGGCGATCTCTGTGCCGAACGATGGGAGTGAGCAGCTGGTCGCGATCGTGGAGCTCAAGAAGCGGGGCAGCTCGGACGAGGAGGCCTTACACCGGCTGCACACCGTCAAACGGGAAGTGGCGTCGTCGATTTCGAAGTCGCACGGCCTGCGGGTGGCGGATCTCGTGCTGGTGCCGCCCGGCTCTATCCCGATCACCACCAGTGGCAAGGTCCGCCGCTCCGCGTGCGCGGAACGTTACCGGCGGGACGAATTCACCCGACTGGACACCACCGCATGACGTCTTTCGATGAAGCCGAACTGCGACACTGGCTGGTGGACTACCTGGTCACCAATATTGGCTGCAGCCCCAACGACGTCGACTTCGATGCCTCACTGAAAGACCTGGGCGTCGCGTCGCGCGATGCCGTCGTGCTGTCCGGTGAGCTGTCCGAATTGCTTGCCCGGCCGGTCTCACCCGTCGAGTTCTGGGAACACCCGACCATCAATGCCTTGGCGCGGTTTCTCATCGGCTCCGAGCCCGACTCCGACGCCGAGACGGCGTCGGATCACGATCGACATTCGCTGGACGAGCCGATCGCGGTGGTTGGGCTGGGCTGTCGTTTTCCGGGCGATATCTTTGGGCCGGAAGCGTTCTGGCAGTTTCTGTGCGAGGGCCGCTCGGCTGTGCGGGAGGTGCCGCCGGATCGGTGGCCGGGGTTCGACGACGGCTCGCCCGAGGTGGCTGCCGCGCTGTCGGGCACCACGCGGTGGGGCTCGTTTTTGAGCGACGTCGACGCGTTCGACGCGGAGTTCTTCGAGATCTCACCGGGGGAAGCCGCCAAGATGGACCCTCAGCAGCGCCTGTTGCTGGAGGTGGCGTATGAGGCGCTGGAGCACGCCGGGATTCGCGCTGATTCGCTACGACAAACACAGACGGGCGTTTTCGCCGGGGCGTGTGTGGGCGAATACGGGTATCTGGCGACGAGCGATTTGAGCCAGGTGGACGCGTGGTCGGGCACGGGCGGTGCGCTGAGCATTATTGCCAATCGAGTCTCGTATTTCTTTGATCTGCGGGGGCCGTCGGTGACCGTGGATACGGCGTGTTCGTCGTCGCTGGTGGCGGTGCATCTGGCCTGCCAGAGCTTGCGGACGGGCGATTCGAATCTGGCGATCGCCGCAGGGGTGAATCTGCTGTTGTCGCCGGCGGTTACCCGCAGTTTCGATCAGGCTCAGGCGATGTCGCCGACTGGTCAGTGTCACGCATTCGATGCGGGCGCCGACGGTTTTGTGCGTGGTGAGGGTTGCGGGGTGGTAGTGCTCAAGCGGCTCACTGACGCGTTGGCTGATGGCGATCGAGTGCTGGCGGTGGTGTGCGGTTCGGCGGTCAATCAGGATGGCCGGTCCAACGGGCTGATGGCCCCTAATCCGGCGGCCCAGATGGCGGTGTTGCGAGCCGCCTACGCCGGCGCCGGTGTCGAGCTACGCCACGTCGACTATGTGGAGGCGCACGGCACCGGCACGCTGCTGGGTGATCCCATCGAGGCGCGCGCGCTGGGACGGGTGCTGGGCCGCGTACGCCCGCCGAGTGCTCCGCTGCTGGTCGGCGCGGTCAAGTCGAACCTGGGTCATTTGGAGGCGGCGGCCGGGATCGCGGGCCTCATCAAGGCGGTGCTATCGGTGCAGCGGGGGCACATTCCGGCCAACCTGAACTTCGAACGCGCTAACCCGCACATTCCGTTCCACGATCTGCGACTGAAAGTAGTTGACAAACCGACTGATTGGCCCTCGACGGGTCGTCCACGCCGTGCCGGGGTGTCGTCATTCGGTTTCGGTGGCACGAACGCGCATGTGGTGCTGGAACAGGGTTCGGACCTAGTGCCCAGTACGGTGAATTTGCCGCGGTCGGCTGGGGTGGTGACGACGCTGGTCATCTCGGGCAAGACGGATGAGCGGGTGGCTTCGACGGCGGGGATGCTGGCGGAGTGGATGGCCGGTGAGGGCGCAGGGGTGGCGTTAGCCGATGTGGCGCATACCCTGAACCATCACCGGGCCCGGCACGCGAAGTTCGCCACGGTGGCCGCCCTCGATCGTGTGCAGGCGGTGGCCGGGTTGCGCGCGCTGGCCGCGAACCGGTCGGCCGATGGGGTGGTGGCTCCGCATGATGGACGGTGCCGGCCAGGGACGGTGTTTGTCTATTCCGGACAGGGCTCGCAATGGGCGGGAATGGGTCGACAGTTGTTGGCCGATGAGCCGGCATTCGCCGCGGCGGTGGCCGAGTTGGAGCCGGCCTTTGTTGAGCAGGCCGGGTTTTCGCTGCGGCAGGTGCTGGCCGCTGGTGAGCCGTTGGTCGGTATTGATCGTATTCAGCCGGTGCTGGTGGGCATGCAGTTGGCGCTAACCGAACTGTGGCGTTCCTACGGGAAAGAGCCCGACGCGGTGATCGGGCATTCGATGGGCGAGGTGACCGCGGCAGTGGTGGCCAGAGCGCTAACCCCCGCCCAGGGGTTGCGGGTGATCTCGACCCGGTCGCGGTTGATGTCGCGGCTGTCCGGGCAGGGCGCGATGGCGCTACTGGAGTTGGACCCCGACAGTGCTAAGGCGTTGATCGCCGATCATGCGGGGGTGACGTTGGCGGTGTATGCCTCGCCGCGTCAGTCGGTGATCGCTGGACCACCCGAGCAGGTCGATGCGGTGATCGCGGTGGTGGCCGCCCGGGATCGGTTGGCGCGGCGCATCGAGGTGGATGTGGCGTCGCATAATCCCATCATCGATCCGGTGCTGCCAGAGTTGCGGTCCGCACTTGCCGACCTGACGCCGCGGCGGCCGACCATTCCGGTCATCACCACCGCCCACGACCACGCCGCAAGCGGTGCAATCGTTTTCGACGCCGACTACTGGGCGGCCAACCTACGCAACCCGGTGCGGTTCAGTCACGCCATCGCCGCCGCCGGCGCCGACCACGGCACTTTCGTCGAAGTCAGCCCGCATCCGGTACTCACCTACGCCATCTGCGACACCCTGGCCGAAGTTCATCACCACAGCATCGAAACCCTGCAGCGCGATGCCCACGACACGCTCACCTTCCACACGAACCTCAACGCGACCCACACCGTCCAGCCGCCGGACACCGATCATCCGGCAGGGCCACATCCGGTAGTACCGACCACCCCCTGGCACCACACCCGCCACTGGATAACCACGAAGGACCGCGTGGACGCGGCCGGGTCTGCGCCGAAGTTTGGTACGTTGCTCGGTGCGGACATCGCCGTGGCAACGACGCCTCCGGCGCGCCTTTGGCAGGCAAGACTCGTGCCAGACGCTAAGCCATATCCGGGTTTCCATCGAATTCACGGTGTGGAAGTGGTTCCGGTATCGGTTCTGTTACAGACCATTTCGGGCGCGGCAGCCGAAAATGGGGTATCTGCAGTGTCCGCCGTCCGATTCGAGCACCCGATCGTGGTCGACCAGCCGCGGGTGATCCAGGTGGTGGCCGACGGCGAATCCGTCACGGTGTCATCGCGTCCGATGACCGACGCGCCCCCATACCGCTGGGTCAAGCACGTAAGCGCCCGGTTGTCACTGCCATTTAGCCCACGCGCCTCTGCCGATGTGTGCGTGACATACGACGGGCAGGACGAAATCGCCAGCCATGAAACGCTTTCGGTCGCCGAGCTTCTCGAGGCATGGGGCGTCGAGGGTCAGCCGTTCGCCTGGTCGATCGAAGCGTTACGGCCCACACCAGGCGGCCTTGTCGCCGACGTCAACTTGACCGAGGCATCGACGGTGGCACTGCTCGACGCCGCCGTCCACGTCGCCCGCTTGGTGGAAGGCTCTAATCCGCGGCTCATGGTTCCGGCCGCTGTCGAGAGCGTTCGGCTGTCAACCGCTCTCACCGATCCGCAGGGCTCCGTCGAGATACGCCGGCTGCCTGGCACTACCGACGAAATTGTCGTCGACATCGCTGTCAAGGCACCCGATGGTACTACGTGCGTCGACATCCACTCGCTGCGGTACGCGGATGTGGAGTCCGCCCCGGGGCAAGCGCCGGTCCGCGACGTCGATCCGCGATCTACCGCCCATGCGATCGAGTGGCGACCCTGGCCCGAGGACACCGATGAGCTGGCGCCAGCGAAGGGAGCGTGCACGCTGGCCGTTGTCGGTGGCGCGGGTGGTGCCCGCGACGATCTCCAGGGTCGGCTCGCAGCTGCCGGGTTCATCCTGGCCGGAATGGCCGACGCTCGGTATGTGCTCTACCTCGCCGAGCCGGAGTCCGGGGAGGCCGACATCGACGGTGCCGCGCGGCTATCGACGGAAGTGGGCGATCTCGTCCAGCTGCTGGCCAACCGGGATGATCAGCACCCGGCCACGCTGTGGATCATCACCCGCGGCGTCCGCGAGGCCGGTTCTGACGCGGCGTTGCCGCAGAGCTGTCTGTGGGGCCTTGCCCGCGTCATCGCAGCCGAGCAGCCGGAATTGTGGGGTGGACTCGTCGATCTCCCGGCCGGAGAAGACTTCGGCGATTGCGTAGCGGCGCTGTCCAGGGTGTTGCCGACGGCAGCTAAATCCATCCTCGCGCTGCGCGACGGCGAATTCCTCGCACCCGCCTTGGTGCCGGTCTCGGGGCAACCGGCGCACGAGCCGATGCTGTGTCGTCCCGATGCGGCATATCTCATCACCGGCGGCTTGGGCGCACTCGGTCTGCTGATGGCCGACTGGCTCGCGGACCGCGGTGCGCGTCGTCTGGTGCTCGCGGGGCGCACTCAGTTGCCGCCCAGGCGTGACTGGGACCGCGACAATGACACCGATGTGCGCCAGAAGATCGCCGCGATTAGGGCGCTGGAGATGCGTGGCGTCTCCGTCGATGTCGTGGCCCTCGACGTCGGTTCAACCGAAGCGGTCCAGGCGCTGCTGGCCAGGCGCGACCGCGACGGGGCACCGCCGATCCGCGGTGTCATCCATGCTGCCGGGGTCACCGAAAGCAAACTCCTGACCGAGATCGCGGACGATACGTTTCTGCGGGTCATGTGGCCAAAGATCGCTGGGGGACAGGCGTTGCAGGTGGCTTTTCCACCGGGCGGACTCGACTTCTTCTTCCTCATCGCTTCGGCCGGAACGGTTTTCGGTATCCCCGGGCAGGGCGCTTACGCGGCGGCCAATGCGTATCTCGACTGTCTGGCGCGAGCGCGCCACAGGCAGGGCTGCCACACGGTCAGTCTGGATTGGGCGCCCTGGCAGGGACTCGGGTTCGCCTCCGACGCGGCGATCGCCGTGCAAGAGCTCGAACGGCTGGGTTCGCGACCAGTAACTCCGGATGAAGCCTTCGCCGCGTGGGAGTACGTGGATTCTTACGACATTGCGCAAGCGGTGATGGTTCCCATGCCGTCCTCCGACCAAACGATGTCCGGCGCAGATCGGACGTCGACAGCGCTGCGGGCATGGTCGCAGATGACGGCCGACGATCTACTGCGTGAACTCGAGACCGGGTTGCGAACAATTCTCGCCCGCGAACTTCGACTCCCAGAGGCCGAACTCGAAGCGGACCGGCCGTTCGCGGAGCTCGGCCTCAACTCGGTGATGGCGATGTCGATTCGACGAGAGGTCGAGCAGCTCGCGGGTATCGAGTTGTCGGCGACGATGCTCTGGAATCACCCGACGATCGCGGCATTAGCGGGGTACCTCGCCAAAAAGCTGCTGCCCCGGGAATTCTCGGAAAGTGACATCGATGCGCTGCCCGACTCGACGAGCAGCGTGTTAGACACATTGTTCGACAGTGTGGAATCTGCGCCGGCTGGTACTGAGAGCGGTGTCTGATGACTGCGAATCTTTCTGATGGTGCGCTGCGTCACTGGCTTGTTGATTATCTGATCACCAACGTCGACTGTGATCCCAACGAGATTGGCCTGGATTCGCCGTTTTCGGATCTGGGGGTGGGGTCTCGTGATGCGGTGGTATTGTCCGGCGAACTGGCGGAGTTGATGGGCCGCGCAGTGTCGCCGGTGGAGTTCTGGCAGCACCCGACGATAAACGCTCTGGTCGAATATCTCACAACCCCTGAGTCGGAGATCCACGCTGACACAGCTGATGCGGCTGATCGAAACTGGGTTGACGAACCGATCGCCGTCATCGGCACGGGCTGCCGCTTCCCGGGCGACGTACATGGCCCGGAAGCGTTCTGGCAGTTCCTGTGTGAGGGTCGGTCGGCGGTAGGCGAGGTGCCGCCGGCTCGGTGGGCGCCGTTCGACGACGGTTCGCCCGAGGTGGCCGCCGCACTGTCGGGCACCACACGCTGGGGTTCGTTCTTGGCCGACATCGACGCGTTCGATGCGGAGTTCTTCGAGATCTCACCAAGGGAAGCGGCCAAGATGGACCCCCAGCAGCGTCTGTTGTTGGAAGTAGCTTACGAGGCGCTGGAGCACGCCGGCATTCCGGCTGATTCCCTGCGGCGTACGCGGACCGGGGTTTTCGTGGGCGCGTGTGCGGGCGAATATGGGTATCTGGCGTCGACCGATCTGAGCCAAGTCGATGCATGGTCGGGCACGGGCGGTGCACTGAGCATCATCGCCAACCGCGTTTCGTATTTCTTTGATCTGCACGGTCCGTCGGTGACGGTGGATACGGCGTGTTCGTCGTCGCTGGTCGCGGTGCATTTGGCCTGCCAGAGCTTGCGGACGGGCGATTCAAATCTCGCCATCGCGGCAGGGGTCAACCTGCTGCTGTCACCGGCGGTTACCCGCAGCTTCGATCAGGCCCAGGCGATGTCGCCGACAGGTCAGTGTCACACTTTCGACGCGAGCGCCGACGGTTTCGTTCGTGGTGAGGGTTGCGGGGTGGTGGTGCTGAAGCGACTCACCGATGCACTGCGGGACGGTGATCGGGTGTTGGCGGTGGCGCGGGGTTCGGCGGTCAATCACGATGGCCGGTCCAACGGGCTGATGGCGCCGAATCCCGCAGCGCAGATGGCGGTGCTGCGCGCCGCATACGCCAATGCCGGCGTCGAGCCACGCCACGTTGACTATGTCGAGGCCAATGGGACTGGCACGTTGCTTGGCGATCCCATCGAAGCACGTGCGCTGGGAACGGTGTTGGGCCGCGCACGCCCGCAGAGCGGTCCGCTGCTGATCGGGGCGGTCAAGTCGAACCTCGGCAATTTGGAGGCGGCCGGGATCGCGGGTTTCATCAAGGCGGTGCTGGCGGTGCAGCGCGGACACATCCCGGCGAACCTGAATTTCCACACCCCGAATCCGCACATCCCGTTTGAGGATCTGCGCCTGAAAGTCGTCGCTGAGCACACGGATTGGCCCGCGACGGGCCAGCCGCGCCGGGCCGGCGTGTCGTCGTTCGGTTTCGGTGGCACCAACGCGCATGTGGTGTTGGAGCAGGGGCCAGATCCGGTGCCCATCACGACGGCGGGGTCGGCGGTAACGACGCTTGTGGTGTCAGGCAAGACAGCCGAGCGGGTGGCGTCGACGGCGGGGATGCTGGCGGACTGGATGGAAGGTGAGGGCGCTGGCGTGGCGTTGGCCGATGTGGCTCACACCGTCAACCATCACCGAGCCCGGCACGCAAAGTTTGCTACTGTGGCCGCCCTCGATCGCGAGCAGGCGGTGGCCGGGTTGCGCGCGCTGGCCGCGGGTTGCTCCGTGCCGGGCGTGGTGGGTCCCCATGAGGGACCATGCCGGCCGGGGACGGTGTTTGTCTATTCCGGACAGGGCGCGCAATGGCCTGGGATGGGTCAGCAATTGTTGGCCGATGAGCCGGCGTTTGCCGCGGCGGTGGCAGATTTGGAGCCGGTCTTTGTTGAGCAGGTGGG
>Ga0307474_10002878_pt1 | contig 12418 bp, 7 predicted proteins | sample atmos_gasesECM1C_2_FD_203312 | JGI IMG/M metagenome (GOLD analysis project Ga0307474, IMG submission 203312) | Hardwood forest soil microbial communities from Morgan-Monroe State Forest, Indiana, United States - atmos_gasesECM1C_05 | ecosystem: Environmental > Terrestrial > Soil > Temperate... | reverse complement strand
ACGGTAACCAGCGCGTTGGGCTCTACCGGGCCTGCTGCGAGCACTCCGCGCGGCCGGTGGTACTTGAACGAACGCGCCATCAGATGGACGTCGTTGGCGAGCAGTGCTGAGGCGAGCGTGTCGCCGGCATAGCCGCTGTACGAGCGACCATCGAAGCTGAAGTTGAGCGCACGGGAACGGTCGATACGCCCGCCCGTCGCGGTGCGCGGACCGTCCGCAGGTGCGTGCTCTTTCGCGACGGCGTGCCCGTCCTCGACGCCATGCCCGCTCATGACGCCTTGCCCTTTGCTACGGGCGGCGCCTCGCCGACCCGGTACGTCGCCAGGAAGTGATCGGTAGTGGTGTCGCGCAGCGCGTTGAAGAAACGTCCACAGCCGTGCGTGTGGCGCCAGCGCTCGGCGTGCAAGCCACGCGTGTTCTCGCGGCGGTAGAGAAAGTCGGTCCAACTCTCGGTCGAGACGTCGGCGGGCTGAGCCGGGCGGGCGATGTGAGCCTGCCCCCCGTAGACGAATTCCGGTTCGGGACGCTCTCCACAGTAGGGGCAGTCGATCAGCAACATGCGGCTGCGCCCTCAGTGCGCGACCGCGGCAGCCGCGGCTTCGTCGATGAGATTACCGTCACGGAAACGCTCGAGCGTGAACGGGGCATTGATGGGATGCGGACTGTCGTGGGCAATGGTCCACGCAAAAAGGTGCGCCGATCCGGGCGTCGCCTTGAACCCGCCAGTTCCCCAGCCGCAATTCACGTAGAGTCCCGGCACCGGCGTCTTGGCGATGATCGGCGAGCGATCGGGCGTCACGTCGACGATTCCGCCCCAGGCGCGCAGCATCCGCATGCGCCGAAACATCGGGAAGAGCTCGCAGATTGCCTCGAGCGCATGACTGGTGATGTACAGCGCGCCACGCTGCGTATAAGAAGTATAGGCGTCTGTTCCGGCGCCGATGACGAGCTCCCCCTTGTCGGACTGACTGATGTACGCATGGATGGTGTTGGACATGACGACGCAGGGGAAGACCGGCTTGACCGGCTCCGAGACCAGCGCCTGCAACGGGTAGCTCTCGAGAGGCAGTGAGACGTCCGCCATCTTCATGATGACGCTGCTGTGGCCGGCGGCGGAAACGCCGATACGCGGGGCTCGGATCGTCCCGCGGGTCGTCTCGACGCCCTCGGCGGCGCCGCTGCCGTCGCGGAGAATGCCGATGACCTCGCAGTTCTCGAGTATGTCGACTCCGAGCGCATCGGCTGCGCGCGCGTAGCCCCAGGCGACGGCATCGTGACGCGCGGTCCCGCCGCGGCGCTGTAGCGCGGCGCCCAGCACCGGATAACGCAGCTTGCCGATGTTGAGCGGCGGGCAGAACGCTTTGGCCTCCTCGGGCGTCAACCACTCGTTGTCGACACCCGCGGCGCGGTTCGCGTGGACATGCCGACGAGCCACCTGTGCATCGTGGACGGTATGCGCGAGCATCATGACTCCACGCGCCGAGAACATGACGTTGTAGTTGAGGACCTGCGCGAGGCTCTCCCAGAGCTTCAGAGCGTGGTCGTAGAGGGCTGCGCTTTCGGGAAAGAGATAGTTCGATCGGATGATAGTCGTATTGCGACCGGTGTTGCCGCCGCCGATCCAGCCTTTTTCGAGCACCGCGATGTTGGTGAGGCGGTGCTCACTCGCGAGATAATAAGCGGCTCCCAGTCCATGACCACCGCCACCGACGATGACCGCATCGTACGCCGGCTTGGGTTCGGGGCTGCGCCACTGCGGCTTCCAGGCGCGCTGGCCACCGAGGCCGGCACGCAGGAGCGAGAGTCCGGAAAAGCGTTTCATGAGCGGGCGCGCATCATGCGCCCGCGAACGCTCGAGTGACCTGCACCCGTGCGCCCCACCACTTGAACGCAGCCGACATACGCCTCAGCTTGCTGCGCTTCCAGGCTGCGAATCTGGCGGCTTCAGCGCCGGGCCTGGCTTGATGACCGTCCGCGGATTCACGTGCCGCACGAACTCGGCGACGTATTCGTCCACCGGCCGCTCGACGATCTCACGTCCGGTACCGGTTTGGACGATCCGGCCACCTTCGAGAATCGTCACCGTGTCGCCGAGCTTCAAAGCCTCGTCCAGATCGTGGCTCACGAACAGGATCGTTTTCTTGACGCGCTCCTGCAGCGCCAGCAACTCATCCTGGAGCTTGCGACGGATCAGCGGGTCGAGAGCGGAGAAGGGCTCGTCCATGAGCAGGATGTCAGCGTCGGTGGCGAAGGCGCGCGCCAGACCGACGCGCTGCTGCATGCCACCGGATAGCTCGCTGCAGTGCCGATCGCCCCACTGCGAAAGCCCGACGAGCGCGAGTTGCTCATCGATGATGCGCCGGCGCTTCTCGGCGGGCTCGCCCCGCAGCTCCAGGCCGAAGCCAACGTTGTCGCGCACCGTTCTCCACGGCAACAGCCCGAATTGCTGGAACACCATCGCGATGCGCAGGCGGCGAACGCGTCGCAGGATCGCCGGATCGCAATTGGCACCGAGATCGACGACGCTTTCGCCGTCGCGCACCAGTACCTGCCCGCGCGTAACCGGATTCAACCCGTTAGCCGCCCGCAGCAGTGTCGATTTACCCGATCCTGACAGGCCCATGAGCACCGAGATCTCGCCGCGCTCGACGCTGAGTGAAGCATTGGCGACCCCGACGACTACACCGGTGCGCTCGGCAATCTCGTTGCGGGTGTTCCGCGCGTCGAGCAGCGCCAGGGCCTGTGCGATGGCGGCGGCCTGTGCCCGTCGCCCGCCCCTGGAGCAGAACAGGATGTCGACGGCACGAAACTCGAGCGCTGCGCTCATGGCGCCTCCGCCGAGCAGGAGCGAGGAGTACTGCGATCGAGCCTAGATGTTCGCCTGGGCCGCATCGCTCATGCCGACTACTGCGTGGGATGCGAGCGTACCGATGTGATGGCGACCCTTCACGCCGTACCACAAGAGGCCGGCGCCCAGTATCACGCCCGTGTACAGGAATGCACCCCAGGTGTTGTACCACGGCGTCCCGTAGACGGCTTCGCGCGGCCAGGCGAGGTTGAGCGCCATCCCGGCACCCCACAACACCGCGAACACATTGACCAACAGCCCCCATCGCCCGAGCGTGAAATAGTTTCCGGCTGCGAGGTCTGCGGGAGGCCATTGCCCCTGCAGACGCCTGATCAGCAGCGGGCCGGTCACCATCAGGTACGCAAGGTAGATCATTATGACGGCGATCGAGGTCAGCACCGTGAAGATCTTCGGCTGTCCGATGTTGAGCGCGAGGATCAGGGCGGCGATGACGCCGATGAGGACGGCGGGGGTGATTGGCGTCTGAGTATCGGGATTCACCCGCGCAAGTTTCTCGCCGAAGGGAAGCGCATTGTCGCGCGCCATCGCGAAGGTCAGGCGGATCGCAGCAGTGTGCACCGCGAGCGAGCACACGGTCACCGCAATCACGATGCAGATCAGGAACAGCTTGCCCAGCGGCCCCCACATCACCTGCTCGACGATGTATTGAAGGCCGCCGCTGCTGCTGGCGATTTGCGGGTCACGCAGATTGGGCGCCGACATGACGGCGAACACCAGGATCGCGCCACCGATGACGAAGGAGGCGAGGATGGCTCGCAGAATTGCCATGGGAGCCGTACGGCGCGGCTCGACCGTCTCTTCGCCCAACGAGCTCGCGGTGTCGAATCCGTACATCACGTATCCGGAGGCGAGCGATGCCACCAGGAATGCTCCGAGGAAGCCGCCGCTCCCGCCGGCGCCGTAACCGTGGGTCGAGAAAAACACCGCAGGCCCGCGCATGGCGTGGAACGCCAGAATGATCGCGATAAGGCAGGCGGCAATCAGCTCGATAAAAACGCCGGCGCTGTTGATCTTGGCCATCAGCCGTACGCCAAGCGCGTTGACCACGGTGGTGAAGACGATCAGCGCCGTACCCAGGATTACCGCGTTAGTCGCGAAATCGTAGGCGCCCTGGCCGTTGCCGACGATTTGGAACCCGCTCCACAACCTTGGCAGGTTGAGTTGCAGGGCGAGCACCACCGCAGACAGCGTAACGATCGACGCGGTGAGCATCAGCCAACCGGCAGACCAACAGACAATACGGCTGCCCAGCTGCTTGGACCAGTTGTATACCGATCCTGCGACAGGATATTTGGCGGCCAGCTCCATGAAGCACAATGCGACCGCGAGCTGCCCGATGAGTACCATCGGCCACGACCACAGATAAGCCGGGCCGGCAATTCCGAAACCGAAGTAGAACAGCTGGAAGGTGCCGGTGAGGATCGAGATATAACTGACCCCGGCGGCAAAGCTACCGAATCTCCCGATACCGCGATCGAGTGACTCGCGGTACCCGAAGTGTTCCATGCCGCTGTCGGTTGGCTTCAAAGCCTCGCCCTCACGGCGTCCCGCGCTCCGCACTTGACCCATAAGGCCCGCCGACTCCATCATTTCCCCCTCGGCTTGAATAGCCGTTTAACGGACGGGCCGTCAAGTGCCTGAAAACAGCGTAAGGCACTGAGTTTCGACAAGTATCACCTCAGAGGCTCGCACGTCGGTCCCTCCCGAAGCCTGGCCTCTCGCTGCGACCCTGGAGTCCCGCGTTGAACAGGCAATCAACCATACTAAAGGGCCCCGGCGGCCCCCACGGGCCCCCGCCCCGAGATGAGGGAGAGGAAGCCCGGCGTGTCCAGCTCATCGACGTCACGATCGACAGTCTCTCCGAAGTCGGCTACGTCGGCACCACTCTTGCGGAGATCGCCGGCCGCGCGGGCGTCTCCCCCGGGCTGGTAGCGCACTACTTCGATGACAAGGAGGGCCTGCTCGAGGCCGCCTTTCGCACGCTCGCGCGAACGCTGGCTGCGCGGGTGCGCGCACGGCTCGCGCTGGCACGCACGCCTCGCGCCCGGGTGCAGGCCGTCATCGACAGCAACCTTGGTCCCGAGGAGTTCGACCGGCGCACGGCCACCGCCTGGCTCGCCTTTTGGGGACAGGTGCCGCATGTCGAGGGTTTGAAGCGCGTACAAAGTGCTTATCAGCGCCGCATGCTCTCGAATCTGCGCAACGACCTGCGGCGGATGATACCGATCGAGGAGGCTCGCAGTCTTGCGGCGATGATTGCCGCCATGATCGACGGCGTGTGGTTGCGAGCCGCACTTTCGGCATGGGCCGAGGCTGACAGCGGCGGCGCACGCGCCCTGCTGGCGGCGTTTGTCGATGGCCGCCTGAGGGAGCTCGCACGCGTGACTGCGGAAGTTGGCACGCCGCTTCGGTCGCCGGTTGGCACTGCCGTTCGGCCCGCGCAGCAGCTGCGCGTCATCAATCCCGCCAATGGAGAGCTGCTCGCCGAGCTCTCCTGTGCTGGCTCCGCGGAGATCGATGCCGCGGTGACGCGCGCGCAGGCGGCGCAGAAGCAGTGGGCTGAACTGAGCGGTGCCGAGCGCGGACGCGTGTTGCTGCGTGCAGCGCGGCTCCTGCGCGAGCGCAACGAGGAGCTCGCGGTCCTCGAGACGCGTAACACCGGCAAGCCCATCCAGGAGACGCGTGCCGTCGATGTGATTTCGGGAGCCGAATGTCTCGAGTACTACGCCGGGCTCGCCGGCAGCATCGCCGGAGAGCATCTCGATCTCGGTGCGGCGGCATTCGGCTACACGCGTCGCGAGCCGCTCGGCGTCGTTGCCGGCATCGGCGCATGGAACTATCCATTGCAGATCGCCTGCTGGAAGTCGGCTCCGGCGCTGGCGTGCGGTAATGCCATGGTCTTCAAGCCCGCGGAGCTCACGCCGCTCACCGCGATGAAGCTGGAGGAGATCTATCTCACTGCCGGAGTGCCGCCCGGGCTCTTTCAGGTCGTGCACGGGGAGGCCGAGACTGGCCGCCTGCTCACGCGCCATCCCCTGATCCGCAAGATCTCACTCACCGGAGAGGTTGGAACCGGCAAGGCGGTGATGGCGGATGCGGCGAGCACGCTGAAGCAGGTGACGCTCGAGCTCGGAGGCAAGTCTCCGCTCATCGTCTTCGACGATGCCCGGCTCGACAACGCCGTTTCCGGCGCGTTGCTCGGTAACTTCTACTCCGCCGGGGAAGTGTGCTCCAACGGCACGCGCGTCTTCGTGCACCGCAGTGTTCACGCGGACTTCATCGAGCGGCTGCGAAAGCGCGTGGCGGCGATGCGCGTCGGCGACCCGCTCGACGCAGCGACGCAGGTCGGAGCGCTGATTTCTGCGGCGCATATGGACAAGGTGCTCGGCTTCATCGCAAAGGGTCGCTCGCAGGGTGCCAGGCTGATCACCGGCGGAGCGCGAGTCGTCAGTGGCGATCTCGCCAAGGGCTTCTTCGTCGCGCCTACCGTTTTCGACGGGTGCGACGACGACATGGATATCGTGCGACACGAGATATTCGGTCCGGTGATGGCGGTGCTCGAATTCGAGGACGAGGACGAGGTCGTCGAGCGCGCCAACGCCAGCGAATTCGGGCTCGCCGCCGGGATTTTCACCAGTGACCTCACCCGTGCGCACCGGGTGATTGCGCGGCTGCAGGCCGGCACCTGCTGGATCAATCATTACAACATCACGCCGGTCGAGCTGCCGTTCGGCGGGGTCAAACGCTCGGGCCTCGGACGCGAAAACGGCCGCGCAGCCATCGAGCATTACACGCAGCTGAAGAGCGTGTACGTGGCGATGCGCGACATCGACGCGCCTTACTGACCACGGACGAGACGCCGAAGCCGAGCGAGATGGGGATGGGGGACAGCTACGACTATGTGATCGTCGGTGCGGGCTCAGCCGGCTGCGTGCTCGCAAACCGGCTGACCGAGAGCGGTCGCGACAGCGTGCTGCTGCTCGAATACGGCGGCTCAGACCGCTCGCTCTGGATCCAGATGCCGACGGCACTCAACATTCCGATGAACATGGAGCGCTATGACTGGCGCTACTACAGCGAGCCCGAGCCGCATCTCAACAACCGCAGGCTCCATACGCCGCGCGGCAAGGTGCTGGGCGGGTCATCCTCGATCAACGGCCTGGTGTACGTGCGCGGCAATCCTCTCGACTTCGAGCGCTGGGAGCAGCAGGGGGCCGCAGGGTGGGGTTATCCCGACGTGCTGCCGTATTTCAAGCGCGCCGAGGGCCGCGCCGAAGGCGGTGACGATTATCGCGGTGCGCACGGGCCGCTTGCGACCCGCCGCGGACTACTCACCAATCCACTGCACGCGGTGTGGCTCGAGGCCGGTCAGCAAGCCGGCTATGCGCTCACCAGCGACATGAATGGCTTCCGGCAGGAAGGCGTCGGCTACATGGATATGACCGTCGGCGCCGGGCGGCGATGCAGCGCGGCGAATGCCTACCTGCGTCCGGCCATGCGCCGGCGTAATCTCACCGTACTCACCGACACCCTGGCGACGCGCATCCTGTTCGAGGGACGCAGGGCGGTCGGGCTGCGCTACCTGCGTGGTGGGATGCAGCATGAAGTGCGCACCCGCAACGAGGTGATCGTGAGCGCAGGGTCCATCAACAGCCCGCAGCTGCTCAAGCTCTCGGGCGTCGGCCCGGCGCAGGAGCTCGCCGCGCTCGGCATCGAGCGAGTGCGAGACCTTGCCGGTGTGGGCGAGAATCTCCAGGACCATCTCGAGTTCTACTTTCAGGTTGCCTCTCGCGAGCCCGTGACTCTTTATTCCGAGCTCTCGCCGCTGCGCCGTGCGCTGATCGGCGTGCGCTGGATTCTCACCAAGCGGGGGATCGGTGCGAGCAATCACTTCGAGACCGGCGGCTTCATCCGCAGCCGCGCCGGGATACGCTACCCCAACATCCAGTTTCACTTCCTGCCGCTCGCGATCAATTACGATGGCTCGGCGCTCGCGCGCGAGCACGGATTCCAGGCGCACGTCGGGCCGATGCGATCGAGCAGCGCCGGCTCGGTGCGACTGCGATCCGCCGAGGCGCGCGACAAACCGAGCATTCGCTTCAACTACATGTCGCGATCGGAGGACTGGGAGGAAATGCGCGCCTGCGTGCGGCTCACGCGCGAGATCTTCGCGCAAGGTGCTTTCGACCGTTATCGTGGCCGCGAGATCCAACCGGGCGCCGGCGTCGTGACGGACGCGCAGATCGACACCTTCGTACGCGACAAGGTCGAGAGCGCGTATCACCCCTCGTGCAGCTGCCGGATGGGCGCAATTTCCGATCCGCAGGCAGTGGTCGATCCCGAGGCGCGTGTCATCGGCGTGGAGGCGCTGAGGGTGGTGGACTCCTCGATCATGCCCTCGATCACCACCGGCAACCTCAACGCCCCGACGATCATGCTGGCAGAGAAGGCTGCGGACTATATCCGCGGCAAGAGCCCGCTGCCGCGCGCGGAGCTGCCCTATTACGTGGCTCCCGATTGGGAGAAAGCGCAACGCTAGCGGCGGTGGCGAGCGGCAGGCGCGGTGGCAGTGCTACGCGCGATAGCGCAAAAGCGCATCGCCGAGCGCCTCGCGCAGCGGCTCAAGCCAGGGCTCGTAGTGTCGCCACTGGTCGAGCCCCTCGCGATAAATAGGCAGGCGAACCTGTTCGGAGCTTGCAGTGCGCACGCTCCTCTCGGTGCGGTGGAACTCAAGGCACCCCGGCTCGAAAGGAAGCTCGCACCAGGCAAGCAACCGTCGGAGGTTGCTTTCGAGGTCGTTCACCAGGTCCTCATGGTGCAGCCGCAAAACCTTTCCCGGCAGTACCTGATCCCAGTGCTGCATCAGCTCGAGGTAGGTGCGGTAGTAGCGGGCGATGTCCTCGAGGCTGTAGGTGAAGTCCTGGCCCTTGGCGAACAGCTGCTTGAAGTTGCTGAAGCAACAGGCCATCGGCTCGCGGCGCGCGTCGATGATCTTCGCGTTCGGCAACATGAGGTGGATCAAGCCGTTGTGCCGGAAGTTGTTCGGCATCTTGTCGATGAAGCGCGGCTTGTCGCTGCGGTAGATGCGGGTGTCGGCCAGGTATTTCTCGCCGAGCCGCCGGAAATCCGCGGCACTCATACTCGCGAGCACCGCCGGGTAACGCGGAATGTCGGCGTCCGTTTCGCGGCCGCGCAGATCCGCCACGATTCGCGGCACGTCGGCCAGCTCGTGCGTCCCCTCGACCGCCGAGTGCGAGGCCAGGATCTGCTCAATCAGCGTCGAGCCCGAGCGCGGCAGGCCGACGATGAAGATGGGGTCGATAGCGGGCACGCCGGAGTGCGCGTGGCGGGCAAACAGTTCGCTGTTGCAGATCTCGATTTGCAACCGCGTGTTGAGCTCCAGGCTCTCCGCGCGGTAGCGGTTCGTGGTGCGCTTCAGCGCGTTGCCGCGGACGTAGAAGCCGAAGGAGGCTTCGTACTGCTGCGCATCCTCGAGCGCCTTTCCGAGCGCGAAGCACAGGTGATAGCGATCGACCATATCGATGGAGGGGGCGGCTGCCGCGGCGCGCATCCGCTCGAGCTCCTCGGCACCGAAGCGGTAGGTCTTGAGGTTTGCGAGGCTCCACCAGGCATCGCCGTAACCCTTTCTTGCCGTCGCCGCCGCCTGGTACTCGGCGATGGCATCCGCTTGGCGGCCGAGCGTCTTGAGGGAATGAGCGATGGAGAGATGCAACTCGGCAGGTTGCGCAGCGCCGGGGAGCAGCGTCCGGTAGAGCTCGGCGGCACGGTCGTGCTGACCAAGGCCCACGCAGGCGAGCGCCTGCACCATGCGATAGTTGCGGTTGTCGGGATCTGCGGCCAGAAGTTTCTCGATCTGCTCCTGTGCCTGGGCGTAGAGGTGCCGCTCGATGAGCACTTGTACATAGTCGTAACGGGCGGCGTGGTATTCAGGCGCGAGATCGAGTACCGCCTCGAGCAACAGTTGCGCGTCATCGAGCACCTCGCGCTGGATACCGATTCGGGCCAGCAACCGCATCGCCTCGATGTGATGGCCGTGCCTGATCAGAAACGTCCGGATCAGCTCCTCGGCCGCCGCCAGCTCACCGTCGCAGAAGAGGGCGGTCGCCGCGAGGACCTCGGCGGGAAGTTTTGCGAGCGTGGCGACGTGCGCGGCCGCCGTCGCCGCATCGTCCGGCCGTCCGCTCATGCGGTACAGGCCCTCGAGCATGCGCCAGCTCGCCGGTAACGCCGGATTGATGTTCACGGCGTGCAGGAATGACTGGATCGCCTCGGGCGCCTGCCGCAGCGCGATATAGCAGTGACCGCGCTCCTGGTAGAGCCCGCTGAAGCGGGGGTGCCACTGCTCGAGGGTGGCGAGCGTGGCGAGCGCGCCGGAGGTTTCGCCGAGCTGGCGCTGCGCGACCGCGCGCAGATACAGCACGTCACGATTCTCCGGCACCGTGGCCAGCAACGCCTCGGTTCCGCGCAGAGCTTGCGCGAAACGCCGTTCCTTCAGCAGCTCGCGTGTGCGCCGGACCTCGAGTTCCACCGCCGAGGGCATGCCCGCATGATAACGTGCGCCCGCCCGCTCGTTACGCTGCTGCGGCGGCTAGAAACTGTAACCGATCGCGGCGCCCAACACCCTCGGCCGCAGCGGTGTCTGCTGGACGATGAACTCATCGGTGCTGACGAACACACTGGCGTTCGAATTGCCCAGGTTCTCGCCGTACACGTTGAACCACCACTTATCCTTGGCAACGCCGATCGATGCGTCGTATACCGTATAGGCGGGATTCTCAAAGCGCCCCCTTGAGTTGGTCACGGTCTCGCCCGGCCCGAAGGTGGGATTGGCCCCGGCCTGCGTGAAGGAGTGGCCGCTGTGAGTGGCGCCGACCTGGACATAGGGCGCATAGCCGCCGCTCATGTTCCAGTCATAGCGGATACGCGCACTGAACTGCAGCGGTGGGGCATTGGCGCTCGGTGCACCGATCGGGCCGTAGGGATTTACGATGGGCGCACAACCGGTGCCGCTGGTATTGCAGACCTGCGTGATCGGCTTGCCGAAATTGTTGCTGGCAGGGTTCTCGTCGATCAGCGCCGGGGAATTGGTCTGCCGGCTCTGGTTCCAGGATGCCGCTCCCTGCACGGTGAGTCCGGTCACCACGCGGGCCACGAGCGAGGTCTCGAGGCCCTTGATGAGGAAGTTCTGGCCGTTGGTGTCAAAGAAGATATTCCCGGTCACGCCGGGGTCGAAGAAAGCGACCTGGGCGTTGTCCCACTCCTCGCGGTACGCCGCTCCGTTCCACTGCAGCCGGTGGTCGAGCCATTCGGTCTTCCAGCCGATCTCATTGTTGGTCAGCTTGTCGGATGAGTAGGACCGGGGAACCGCGTATTGCGGCACCCCATCCGACCCCGGGGCGTAAGCGAAGAAGCCACCGTTCTGGTTGAAGCCGCCCGGACGGAACCCCTGCGAGAACGTGTAATACAGCATTGCGTCCGGTGTGACGTGCCAGGTGAGATTTGCGCGGCTCTTCCAGCCGGACTCACTATCGCGGAGATTTTCCCCGTTGAGGTTGTAGCTCGGGCCACCGGGACCGACGTGGCAGCCGGTCGGCGGCACGCCCCCCTCGAAACAGCTGAAAGTCGAGAGCACGCTGCCAGCCATCGAGTTCTCGAAGAGGAAGTGACGCGTGCCGGCGGTGAGCGTTAAGACCTTGGGCAGAAGGTCGAAATCGACGGAGGCGAAGAACGCCGTTTGTTTGGTTGTGCGTAGCTGATCCTGATAGAAGGACGTGTTGTCGCTCTGCACCCCGGGATTCACCACGGTCGTGCCGGGGAAGGTTCCGACGTTCGACTCGCAGCCGGTATTGCCATTGCCCGGCGTGCCGGGCGTCGCGTTCGTGGTGCACGGGGGCATCGTCTTGTACAGCCACGCGGTCTGGTCGTACAGCTCGTTGTCCTCCCAGTACGCGCCGCCGATCGCCCGCACCCGCCAGTCGTCGGGCGTGCTCAGGCGAAATTCGTGCTGCTGGTGCACATTGCGCTCGGTCTCGCGCCAGGTGGCACTCGGCGAGAAGCACGTGGACTTCAACGACGGATCGTTCACGAACGTTCCCGCTCCTGGCGGACCGTAGCACTGGTAGTAATCTGCAAATACGCCTCGCGCGTAATTGGTGTAGTCGCCGACCTGATCGACGTTGCGCACCAGGTAGCCGCCCGTATAGACGGCCTTGAGGGGGCCGAACTTGCCGTTCACCGTCCAGGCGGTGCTCTCGAACTTGTCCTTGTCGTAGGCGGGATTGAACAGCGTGACCTCGAGCGGCTGCAGTGCCGCGCCGTCGGAGGCATTGGGCTGCTGGTAGAACACTCCCTGCGAGTTCATGTCCTGGTAGGACTGCGAGAGCAGCACATCCCAGTTATCGTTGATCCTGTACAACGCCTCCGCGCGGATGCCCTGGTAGGTCACCGGATTGATGGCGTTGCCGATCACGTTGGCGTTATTGAGGGACGGGCTGCCCGGCGGCACGCCGAAAGCCGTGGCGTTCGCGT
>Ga0307474_10002877_pt1 | contig 12419 bp, 8 predicted proteins | sample atmos_gasesECM1C_2_FD_203312 | JGI IMG/M metagenome (GOLD analysis project Ga0307474, IMG submission 203312) | Hardwood forest soil microbial communities from Morgan-Monroe State Forest, Indiana, United States - atmos_gasesECM1C_05 | ecosystem: Environmental > Terrestrial > Soil > Temperate... | reverse complement strand
CCGAGATAATTGTTGAAAATGGCTTCCAGAATTTGAAGCTTGCCCGAGACAGATAGCGTGCCCAAATTTCGTAGACGCTTGAACCGCGCCATAATTGCAGAGACGCTATTGAGAAACTCCGGAAGAGGTGAAGTGTCGGCCGAGGCGAATCCAGCGAATGCGCAGACAGTTCGATCATCAAGCTGAAAAAGCTTCTGGCCTGGGGTAGGCAGCTGACGGTAGGTGCGGGCGTGGTTTGCATCCTCCCATGTCTCGGTCAGCATACTATCGGTCAAGACGACAATACCCTTATCGTTAGCCACTACAACATTGATGGTGCCATGGAGAGTGGAGCTTGGTTGGATCGGATCACCCCCTTGGCATAACGATCTCACCGCCATCGTGCAGCACAACACCAAAATGGCTGATGTCTTTCGCATGGCGCGCCTCCTTGCCAGTGAACGAACATCCCGGTTGATCCTTGCAAGAAAGTATCCCATACGGGTAACAGAAAAAAAGCACCCTGAGAAAACTCGGGGTGCTCCTATTTTCAAATCCGTCGGAGTCTACACTCCCGGCGGTTTCTTTTCTTCCTGCTTCTTCTTCTCTTCTGGCGTTTGTGGCTTGGCAGGCGGCTTGTTTGGAGGAGCCGCTGGCTTGGCCGCAGGAGGAGGAGTCCGCTCCGGCGGGCGTTCTGCAGCCGGAGGTCGCGTGTTCTGCTGTTGTGGATGCTCGGCTGCTGGTGGCGCCGGTTTTGGTTCGGCTGCCGGGGGTCGATTCGGTTCCGAGGGCCGATTCGGCTGCGCCGCAGGCGGACGATTCGGTTCTGCGGGACGGTTATTTGGTTGAGCCGCAGGTGGACGATTGGGCTCCGCAGGCCGGTTATTTGGTTGAGCCGCAGGTGGACGATTGGGCTCCGCAGGACGGTTTGGTTGAGCCGCAGGCGGACGATTGGGCTCCGCGGGACGGTTATTTGGTTGAGCGGCAGGTGGACGATTGGGCTCCGCAGGACGATTCGTCTCCGGTCGGTTTGGCTGATTGGGTTCGGGCCGGTTGTTGGGTTGCGCCGTTGGCGGACGGTTGGGTTCCGCTGGCCGATTATTAGGCTGCGCTGCCGGGGGACGATTTGGCTGCGCCGGATTTGCCGCACCCGGCCTCTCATTCGGCGCTGGCTGATTGCCCGGACGGTTGGCCGGCTGGTTTGGCGGAGCAGGCTGTCCCGGTCTCGCAGCATTGTTGGCCGGATGTCCCGTGGTCGGCGTCGCCGGCTTTCCTGGCGGCGCTACCTTAACTGCCGGATGCGCTGCCGCCGACGGAGGCGGAGTTAATTTCGCCAATTGCGTCCGGGGCAAAGGCTGTCCCGGATGCGCTGCCATGGCCTGCTGCCGTGCTGCAAACGTCGGTGGTGGCGGCGGCGGAGTCTTCTTCGCGATCACCTGCCGGCTGGCGACTGCCGCCGGAGGAGCGGTGACGTGGCCCGCAGAGGAAGCCTTCGCTCCCAATACGGCCGCTTTTGTGGGAGCCACTGCAACTCGTGCGGTTACGGGCGCCGCGGCAATCTGCTGTGGCGTCACGCGCACCGCAGCCCGGGCTACAGGTTGGGCACCTGCAAAAGTAGCTTGCGGAACCGCCGTCACTGCTCCTTGCACGTTCCGATTCGCATAAGTAATATTCGTGACGGTCGTGGTCTTGTTAATGATGGTTGTGTTATAGACGTTGGTGACTTGGGTGACATTCACTGTGGTGCTGCTGATGTTGACGCGCTCCACATAGGCGCGGCTGACTGGGTAAGTCGGCACATAAACTTCACGCGGACCAAGCGGGAACCATCCAATATTTCCGCCCCATCCGCCTCCGCCGCCAATAAAAACCACCAGGGCAGGCGCATATACGGCCCGTTCTTCTCGCGGACCAGCGATCCAGCCCCAACGGCCGCCCACGCTCACCCAGCGTCCGTAGTGGAACGGAGCGTAGCCCCACGGAGAGTCATCGACCCAGGTGTATCCCCAGGGATCGATCCATGCCCAATGGCCTTCGCGGTAGGGCGCCCAGTCCCCTTCCACATGAGGAAACCAGACATGGCCGTAGTCGCCTTCATCGCGCCAGTCGCCATTGTCGTCGAGGTCGTCGTATCCCACCACATCCTGGGAGAGATATTGTGCCGAGCGCGAGTGATCCCAGCGATTATCGCGGCCGTCTGCCCAGGTGTCGAACCGATCGGGCTGTCCGATCTGCTCGACGTCGGCGTTGAGCGACTCGGTCCCGCTAAAGGTAGCGCTCTGCCCGGCGTGCACGTTATAAGTCTGCCCATTACCGGTGGCTTCGCCCTCGCCCTCGTGGATGGTGACAATAGTATTGCTGCCGTCTTCGCTCGCTTCGAGGCGATATTTTCCCGGCTGCGAAATCGTGAAGGCCAGGTTCGGCGTATCGATTTCGAGGTCGTCGTCGCGGTCCAGCCGCCGCACGCGAATATTGATGGCACCGGAACTCAACTGAACCTGTACCGTGTGATCATCAAGGTTCAAAAAGGAGATGCCGGTGTTTTCCGATAAACGAATTACAGCCGATCCAAGTTGCAACTCCGCCCGCGAATCTTTATCTGCCCAAAGCTTGTCGCCGGTTGTTAGGGGCCGGTTGTCGACCGCGCCCACCCAGTCGTTTTCACCGGCAGGTTCAAAAGAAACGGAACCCTCCATGTAGCCCAGCCGGGCGACGCGGGTGGGCGGATCGTCCTGCTGGTTATACTCCTGCGCGGTTGCTCGTGTGCTGAGCGCGCAGGTCGAGAGCGCCATCACCAGAATGGCGCTCCATAAGCCACGTGTATTCACTTTCGTTTTCATAGTCGATTTCCCTCAAGCTTTTTTTTCGCAAAACCCGAATGCGTGAAATCTATGCTTCGTTTTGATGCAGAGCCCGGTTTTTCCGTCTACCGCTCCTTTTACTGCGGGTGAGTCAATCAATTGAAAAGGTTGCGGTGCCTGCACTCGATGGGTCGAGGATAACGACATAAGCGGTGCTATCAGGAGTGTTGACCATGATTCATCCCGCCTATGGCTGAAATGTTGGGGATATCGTTTTGGGGTTCGCTTGAGACGGGTGTCTCAAGCTGAGACGACGGGTCGAGTCGGTTCTTGGGAGTACTTCCTGAAGAGAGCTAACTGATTGAAAAATCTAGCGCCTCGGTGCTAATCCTTCCGTTCTACACTGTGGTCCCGCTCGTGCTTCTGACTTGTGCATAACCGCGTGTTGCGGCTCCCCAAGCTCTTCCTAACCGGGAAGAGTGGAGCCCAACCGCGCCGGTTGATCGAGTTTAGGAAAGGGTCGGCATCGCTTGGCGCAACAAGCCACAGCTCAATCGCGTGCGGCGCAAACCAGCCAGGTCGCCGATTTGGCCCGCTTTTTTCCCGAAGCTACGCCGGTTCGCATTCCGGTTCAATTCACGCGTTGCAGTGGCACCAATCAGGCCGGAGGCGACGCGCAGGAAAGCACTGTCATTGAATTCGGCACATCGCGAGAAGTTCTGTTCGCCTGCGCCATGCCGCTGGAGTTCGGAGACGTTCTCCGGGTGCATAACTCCGACAGCTCACTTGATACGGAAGCCTCGGTGGTCGCCGTGCAATACCACCCCGGGTCGACTATTGTTGCTGCCCGGTTTCTCAACGCCGTTCCTAACTGGATCGTGAAATCATGACGCCATCGCAACCCGAATCCTCAACTCCAGATCTTGCGGCCCTATGGTCGAGCGCTCGCCGCCTTCATCCCATCTACACCGAACTTGCGCGCGAGTTCGTCATCGACCTGCCCGCGTGTGCCGATCTCGAAGCTGGCGTGGACGCCCCCGGCCGCGAGTCTGTGGAACAAGCTCAGCAGTGGCTGAACGAAATGGATAAGCGCATCCAGGTTCACCAATTGCGCCAGTTCCTGCAAACCAGTTCGCTGGTAGACCCCGCCAGCCTGGTGGCGATGCTGCAGCACTTCCTGGCTAAGACCGCGCGCACCGATTCCACGCGCGACAAGATTGACTTCCTGCTGGTGCAGTATTTCAGCCAGAATGCGCCGACCGATCTCGACGACAACAGCCTTGACCTCGTTTATGTCGCCCATGCCTTGGAATCGGTGCTTGGAGCGGTGGACCTGAAGGCTCCGGTGTGGCTGAACGCTTTGGATAGAGTCCTGGATTCGGCTCGCCGCTCCCACTCGCTCGATGAACTGTTGCACGGTGGCGTGCTTGAGCAGGGACGCAAAGCCAAGACCCAGGCTGGCGATTTGTTCTACTTGCCCGTCGCCCTGGTTGCCTTTACGCGTTTCGGTTATCTCATGCGCCGCGTGTTCTTCCGGCTCATGCTCGCCGACCTCAACAGCATTCTCGACGGGATTTGCGAGCTGGAAGAGCAGGGAGTCGAGACCATTGACTGCCGCCGCGCGCAATTCTCGGCTCAGGAACCTACCGTCCGCCTGCGCATGATTTGCCAGTCCTGGAAAGTCATGTTCCAGGCCGAATATTCTTCCGGCCAGCCGCTGCGGATGCTGGTGGACCTGCGCGCCTCCGTCGATGCCGCTCTGGGCCGGGGCTCGGCTGGCGATGACGGTAAAGGCAAAGCTTCTGCACCCGCAACCAAAGCGACACGGGGTGCGGCGGCTGCCGCTGGCACTTCCGGCGACGTTTCCACTTCCAAGAGGGCGGGCACAAGCAATGATCTCCATGGAGGCTCCGGAGCGGCCACCAAGCCCACAGCGAAGTTAACAGCCAGCAACGGGGACGCGGCGGAGTTCGAAGTCTCTGGTCCGGTGCCGGAGTGGAATCCGGATGCGGATTCGCCCTCGGGTCACGGCAAGTAGCACCCATGCCGGCGCAGGACGGAGCGTCGCAGAAAAATGAATAACAGGATTCCCGCGACCTTCACCGGAGTCCGTGAACAGGAATGTGCAAGTGGATCATCCGACTGTACTGATTATCTCCGATGACGTGGAATTTTCGCGAAGCGTTACTGCACGCTGGCAAATGGAGCGCCATGTCCCCACGTTCACGCTGCTTAGCGGAGATCTCTGGCCCCGTTGTGTCGACAATTTCGCAGTTGCCATCGTCGGCCCATTGCGGCGTGAATTGCTCTCAGTAGTCCTTGAGCCTTTGCACTCGACCCAGCAGCCCCTGTTCTGTGTCTGTGGCGACGCCGGTATTACCGAATTGGTGCGGGAGCGTTGGCCGCGTACCTGCGTGCTGCGCCGCGATGAAAATTGGTCGAATGTTTTGATCCCTGTCGCAGCTGAAGCTGTGCTGCGCGCCGCTGCCGAAGCGCGGGCCCGCGCCGCGGAGGAGGCGTGCGCCATTCTTGAGCGCCATGCCATGCTCGGCCGCTACATGCTGGATATGCGCCACGGCCTGAACAATGCGCTCACATCGCTGTTGGGCAACTCGGACCTTCTGCTGGTTGAACCCGGCAGCTTGTCGGCGCAAGCTCGCGCGCAAATCGAAACCATTCGTAACATGACCCTGCGCATTCATGAGGTGATGCAGCGGTTTTCGTCGTTGGAGAAGGAAATGAACGTCGTGGCGCAGCAAGTAGAACGCGATTCCGTCAAGTACAGCGCCGCGGTTGCGACCGGAGATTAAACGAGACGAGAACCCAGAATTCAGAACTAAGAATTAAGCATTAAGAATCAAGGATTAAGAATCAAGAACTGAGAATAGCCGTCCTCCCCTGGCGCTATACGAATTCAATCCTGCTCGGCGGGCGCGGTTGCGCCTGGGGAAAGGCACTATGCACAAGTTAATGGCGACCAGCACCATTCTCGAACACGAACTCTCGGAGCTGCGCTTGCTGGCCGAGCGCCAGACCGGAATCGTTCTCGATTGCCCGAACAGCGCGCTGGCCGCGCGCGTTGCCGATTACATCGAGTCACAAGGCCTGGGATCATCCAGCGCTTTGCTCGAACGCCTTCGCGCAGCCGATCAAGACCCTGCCAACTTGCCCACTTTTCTCGACGGTCTGATTAACATCAACACCGGATTCTTCCGTCATCCTGGAGCGCTCAATGCCCTCACGCGACAGGTGGTTCCGCAGCTCTGCGCCCGCAAGTCGGTGGATGGCCCCAGCCCGCTCCGCATCTGGAGCGCCGGCTGCTCTACCGGAGAAGAGACTTACTCGATCGCTATGGCAGTTTGCGATGGACTCAACCAAGTCGCAGCAAGTTCCGGAGCTAATGGCGTCGTCGTACCCAACGGCAATGGCAATGGGAACGGAAAGTCGGCGGCACGCAATGGAGGAATTGCAGACAGTGGCTCGGGTCCAGCGAACGGCGCACCATTGTCGATCCACATTGTTGGCAGTGACTTGCTGCCGCACAACATCGAAACCGCCGATCGCGGGGTGTACCGCCAATCCGCCCTCGACGGCTTGCCGCCGGCAACCATTCGCAACTATTTTTCGAAGATCAGTTCGCCCGCGGCTACTTCGACTGCCATCGAGCCAGAAAATGACTTCGCGAACACCTTTAGAGTCAGCACAAAGAACAGTTCTGTCACCAACCCTCAGGCGGTCTCTGCCAACTCGGCGCATCTGCTCGTGAAACCGCGCCTGCGCAGCCTGGTTACTTTTAACTGCATGAATCTGGCGCGTCCCGGCTACATCGGACGCTTCGACTGTATTTTCTGCATGGACGTGCTAACGCAGTTCTCTCGCGCCCAGAAAATCGCGCTGCTCGAGCGTCTGCACCTCTACCTCGAACCCGGTGGATATCTTTTCTTGAGCCAAACCGAAAAGCTCATCGCTTCGAACCTGAACTTCCGCTCCGAAACTTTCGATGGCTATACCTTCCACCGCAAGCCGCTGGCGGCTAGCGCCGCCTACGGAAGATAAGCGGAAGTAAAGATAGCGTCGCCGCTCCCAGCGGCTCTGCGCCGCTATGCGAACAGAAACTCCTTAGTGCGCAACTCCTTAATCGTGTCTCGCAACTTGGCTGCCTTCTCAAACTCAAACTTCTTCGCAGCCTCGCGCATGTCGCTCTCAAGCTTCGCGATGTAGCCATCCAATTCTTCCTGCGACTTGAACTCCGGCATGCCCTCGGCTTCGCCTCCGGTCAAGTCGGTGTAGTCGGCAGCGACGATTCCGGCGAGCGTCATATCGAGCGGGCGCACAATTGATTCCGGTGTGATTCCGTTCTCTTCGTTGTATGCGGTCTGAATCGCCCGCCGGCGCAGCGTTTCATCGATGGCCCGCGTCATGGAATCCGTCTTCCTGTCGGCATATAGAATGGCCCGCCCATTCAAATGCCGTGCGCAGCGCCCGATCGTCTGGATCAACGATCCCTGCGACCGCAGGAACCCTTCCTTATCCGCGTCGAGAATCGCCACCAGCGAAACTTCCGGCAAGTCCAGTCCTTCACGCAGTAGATTGATGCCGATCAATACATCAAACTCGCCCTTGCGCAGATCACGCAGAATCTTTACCCGCTCCAGCGTTTCAATCTCGGAGTGCATGTAGCGGCACTTCACTCCTACCTCGGCGTAGAACTCGGCCAAATCTTCCGCCATGCGCTTGGTTAGCGTGGTCACTAGCACACGCTCGCCTTTTGTCACGCGAGCGCGAATTTCATGCAGCAAGTCGTCAATCTGCCCCTTTACCGGACGAATCTCGACCTCAGGATCAATCAGTCCCGTTGGCCGGATGATCTGCTCCACCACCACTCCCGCCGACTTTGTCAGCTCGTACGGCCCGGGTGTCGCCGAAACATAAACGAGCTGATTGGTGCGATGCTCGAACTCTTCAAACGTCAGCGGACGGTTATCCAGCGCCGAAGGCAGCCGAAAGCCGTACTCCACCAAAGTTTCCTTGCGTGAACGGTCGCCGGCATGCATGCCGCGCAACTGCGGAACGGTTTGATGTGACTCATCCACAAACATCAGGTAGTCGCGGGGAAAATAGTCCAGCAGCGTAGGCGGAGGCTCGCCCGGCATCCGTCCCGTAAAATGCCGCGAATAATTTTCGATGCCGTGGCAGTAGCCCATAACCTTGATCATTTCCAAATCAAACTTCACGCGCTGATGAATGCGCTGCGATTCGACGACGCGGCCTTGTTTCTCCAACTCAACTTCCCACCACGCCAGCTCCTTCTTGATCGACTCAACCGCCGACGCCCGCGTCTCATCCTTCATCACGTAGTGGGTCTTGGGATAAATCGGCAGCCGCATGTACTTCTGCTTCACCGTGCCAAACAGCGGATCGATCTGCGCCAGCGACTCCACTTGATCCCCCCACAACTCGATGCGGTAAGCCATGTCGTCATAAGTGGGGAAGACCTCGATTACGTCGCCGCGCACCCGGAACGTTCCACGCCGGAACTCGCCGTTGGTGCGCTCGTAGAGAATATCGACCAGCTTGCGCGTAATGTCTTCGCGCGTCACTTTCTGGCCTTTTTCGAGAAACAGCATCATCCCGTAGTAGGCCTCAGGGGAGCCGAGGCCGTAGATGCAGCTCACCGAAGCCACAATCAGCGCGTCGCGGCGCTCGAACAAAGATCGCGTTGCCGACAAGCGGAGTTTGTCGAGTTCATCGTTGATGGTCGCTTCTTTTTCGATAAACAGATCGGCGGCCGGAACGTAAGCTTCAGGCTGGTAATAGTCGTAATAAGAGACGAAATATTCGACTGCGTTGTGCGGAAAGAAATTCTTGAATTCGTGATAAAGCTGGGCTGCCAGAGTTTTGTTATGCGCCATCACTAGCGCCGGACGGTTCACCGCCTCGATTACCTTAGCCATGGTGTAAGTTTTGCCCGAGCCGGTGACCCCGAGCAGAACCTGATGCTGCTCGCGGTCGTACACGCCGCGCAGCAGCGATTCGATAGCGCGGCCCTGATCACCCTGCGGTTTGTAATCGGATACTAGTTTGAAGTCCAAGAATCGCCCTCAGCCGTCAGCTTTCAGCCTCAGTAAAACCGACGAGACTAGAAGTATCTATGTGCGGACGGGCATCTCGCCCGTCCATGCCGGCCAAAGCTCGGCTAGTTTCCTCTCTGACGGAAATAGTGTCCTCACAGAAGGCATTTTTACCGATAGAGAATCCTTTATTATAACTCGGACAAAGAATGGAAAATCGCACACCTCTGCTCACATCTCCGCCAGAACCCGATGCACCAACGAAATGGCAATCGATCCCTCGCCCACGGCCGAAGCCACGCGCTTTATATTTCCCGAGCGCACATCCCCCACTGCAAACACCCCGGGCAGGCTTGTTTCCAGCATCTGCGGATTGCGCGGAAGGGGCCAGTGGAAGTCGTGGATCACCGGATCTAGATCGCGTCCGGTAAGAATGAAGCCCTTGTTGTCCATCGCCACGCAGCCCTTTAGCCATTCGGTCCGAGGAGACCCTCCGGCCATGATGAACACATAACGGATGTCGTGCGTCGAGGTCTCACCAGTGTTTTTATCCCGCCAGGTGACGCGCTCAAGCTGCGTACCGCCCTCGAGGCCGACGAGCTCCGTGCAGTAGTGCAATTCGATGGCCGGATTTTCTTCGATGCGTTGAATCAGATAGCGCGACATCGTGTCCGACAACTTATTGGACCGCACCAGCATGTGAACTTTGCTCGCGGTCTGCGACAAGTACACCGCGGCCTGACCAGCCGAGTTGCCTCCGCCCACCACGATGGCCGGTTCGTTTCCGCATAATTGTGCCTCGATATAGGTGGCCCCGTAGTAAATGCCCTGGCCTTCGAAATTGACCAGGTTTTCAATCTTCGGCTTCTTATATTGCGCGCCGCTTGCGATCACCACGGTGCGCGCGCGAATTACCTGACCGCACTCCACACTCAATTCATACGGATGCCGGTCGCAGTTCAATCGCGTCACGTTGTTGGCGATCAGCACCTTGGCGCCAAACTTCTGCGCCTGCGCCGCGGCGCGGCCAGCCAAATCCTGCCCGGAGATTCCCAAGGGGAAGCCAAGATAGTTTTCAATTCTCGAGCTGGATCCTGCCTGCCCGCCGGGAGATTCGGCTTCGATCACCAGAACGTCCAAGCCTTCCGACGCGGCATAAACCGCCGCAGCCAGGCCGGAGGGTCCGGCTCCCACGATCACTACGTCCCGAACTTCAGCCACTGTGATGTGGGCGTTCAGACCCAGGCATCTTGCCAGTTCCTGAATTGAAGGGCCGCGCAGCACGGTCCGGTTGTTGCAGACGACGACCGGAATGTCCTGCATCGTGACCTGAAAGTGATCGAGCATTTGCTGGGCGCCGGCGTCCGTATCAAGATCGACGTAGGTATGAGGATGCCCGTTCCGGGTAAGAAATTCCCGCAGTCGCAGCGTCTTGGCTGAGTGCCGTGATCCCAGCAGAATCACGTTTCCCTCACTCCGGTTGATTAACGTTGCCCGGCGCAGGATGAATGCGCGCATAAAGATTTCGCTCAGTTCAGCGTCCCTGGCGACGAGAGTCCGCAAACCAGCGCTGCTCATCTCCAGGAACTCGCCGGCCTTCGTGACCCGGCCGCGCATCAGGCCGCGGCGACCGGAGATCATGGTGATTTCTCCGGTGAACTCACCGGCATCAAGATTCACGATCGGATGCTCGCCCCAGATATCCGGCTGCACAATCTCCATGCTGCCCGACAGCAGCACAAAAAATGGAATGTCGAGGTCCCCTGGTTCAAACAAGATTTCACCCGCATTTACGTTTCGCACCTTGCTCAGGGGACGAATGCGACTGATCTGCTCGGCAGTCAGCACGGGAAACCCTTCGCCGCGAATATCAGCTTGAAAAGGTGTTAATTGGGAAGCCATAAATGCTCCTGCCAGAATTTAAATCACGTAAGGATTGATAGTAGATGAAGCAGACGCCGGCTCGGGCTCAAGGACGAGACGGCGCTCGTCAGGCCCGGCCTACTTTTCCTGCACTTCTCCCACACCGACGATTCTCGCAGTTGCGCGGAACTTTTTGTAGTCGTGGTAGGCCTGCTCCAGATTCACGTTGAAGTTTTTGAGCAAAGCCAGACGCACGTCCACTTTGACTGACAAGTGTTTTGGCAACCACACTTCATCATTTACTCGGGTCTGTTCGTACACGATTCGCGAACCCTTGTGAATACGCGCAAGAAACCATCCTACTGAAACCGTATCAATGCACTCGACGTCCATCTTGGTCAGTTGGTCGTCGTCTTTATCAATCCACACCCGGCCGTGAAACTTAGGTAGAAACTTGGCTTCTTTTGTGTGCGGTTCGTATCCGGGACGCGGCTCTGCGTCAATTATCCAGGTTTCGCGTCCACCGAGCCCTTCGGTTCCAACCAATTGGAAGTTGTAAGCGTCAGCCACCTCGCGCACGAACTTGCGGTCATCCTCTCGCTCCTTTTCTTCTTTTTGTTCGCGCTTTCTGCGCGCGTCCTCCGACTCATTTTTGCGTTTGTCGATGACCTTCTGAATCTTCTCTTCCTCTTTAGCTGCATCCTTGGCGTTCAGCGCCTTGTCGTCTTTTTCAATCAACCGTTGCACCTGCTCGCCGTAGATCTCCATTACTTCATAGGTCTTCGCCTCGGTGGATTTCACCTGTCCCTTGCCATCGAGTTTGTGCTCCTCATCGCGCTCGATATAGGTGTAATCCCGCTGCCGTTTGTCGTTTTCAATGTCCTTGTCAGCCACTACGCGGAACAGTTGCTGCATCTGCTCCTGCGAAAGCTTGCCATTGGCGTCTGGCTTTAAATCGCGCAGGGAAGAGGCTGACGTCACGACCTTAGCGGGTTCATTGCGAACCTGCTGGCTGAAGGCATTCAGGCCAGACACAAGAATTGCAGCGAAGAAGACAGCGAGACCCAGCTTTTTCATGGTCAGATATACGTTCTTAGAAGGCGCTGGGTTCCTTCAAGATGCACGAAAATGCTGCATTACTTGCTGTTTGTCTTGTAAGCCTTTCCGAGGCATTCGGCTTGGAAAAGTCTTTCGTCCAGCCTGTGCAGGGCCTTGGCCATCGCCGGGGAAATCAACGGGAAATGCTTGATCTCGAAAAGGTGATACACGATGAACCATATCGGTTTATCGGTGGTCATCCAGTTCTGGCGATCGAAACGCTTCAGGTTGACTGGAACCGAAAAGCGCCGTAGCGTGCGCTCACGCCGCAGGTTGAAGTAGCCGTTGAAATAGGTTAACGCCAGCTCGCGCAGAGTCCTATGGATCGGTTCGCGCCATCGGCATCCAGCGTAATTCGATTTGGCGACGGCTCCCCACCCTCCATTCTGGCGAAAGATCGCGATCACGTGGTCGGTGTCGTGCTCGGCTTCAAAGTCAAGCAGCAGCGGAGGGTATCCATTCACGCGCAATGCTGCGGCGGCGAAGATTGCGCCTTCCAGACAGTGCGCCGTCTTCTCCGCCAACACGCGCCGCGGAGACCACGCCGTGTCCGCCAGGTGATACGGAGCATCGTCGAGAAACTTCTGGATGCCGTACGGATCTCTAA
>Ga0307474_10002876_pt1 | contig 12421 bp, 7 predicted proteins | sample atmos_gasesECM1C_2_FD_203312 | JGI IMG/M metagenome (GOLD analysis project Ga0307474, IMG submission 203312) | Hardwood forest soil microbial communities from Morgan-Monroe State Forest, Indiana, United States - atmos_gasesECM1C_05 | ecosystem: Environmental > Terrestrial > Soil > Temperate... | reverse complement strand
CCGTGTGCATCGATCCATTTCCAGAGGTTTTCACTGGAATCCCATCGCTGGTCCGCTGTCTCGCCCTTGACGCTCACAACATCGGCCGCAAGCCCGTGGCCGTAGCCGCCGTGCGAGCTCCCGCCATGGAACGACCTGTCAGTCGCCGCTTTTAGGCCGCTCGCGAGCGATTGACGATAGTCGTCGCGGAACGCGCTGGTAATGCCAGGTGACAGCCCGGCCTCGTCTGCCGCGCGAAGCACATGAAAGAGCTTCAGTTTGAAGCTCCGATCCATGCCTCCGATCACGTAGTCCATCATCGGCATGCCGGCTTTTTCCGCCGCCTTCGGATCCTTCCATGTGAAATCCTCATCGACGAGCTTGGTAAAGCTCCTGGTGACAGTCACCGTTTTGCCTTTCTTCTTGACCGCCACTTTCCTCTGCTCTTCCACCTTGATGGTGTCCTCCTTGGGCGTCCGTTGGTAGAGCGCCCACAGGTAATGGTCGATGCAGACGTCCGTTGCCTCGCACCCGCCGGGAATTTCGATGGAACTGACCGCATTCCTGGTGTCATTGGGTAGCAGATCACTTGGGTTCGCCGTCGCCACTTGTACGGGCGGCGCTTGCGGCGGCAGCGTGCGAGGCGCAGCAGTCGACGCTGCCTCGGCAACCGGTTCCAGATCATCCCGCGCCGCCGTCGTGTTGGTGGCAGGCACCGTCACCGCTGCGGGGGCCACCGCCACAACGCTGTCGCCCATTGCGGTAGCCTGCGGGGCGTCTGCAGACTCATCCGGGGCCGCCGTCGCGTTGGTGGCAGCCACCGTGGCCGCTCCGGCGGCCGCTGTCACAACGGTATTGCCCATTGTCCTTGCCTGTGGGGCGTCCACCACCTCGGCGTCGGCACTGAGAGATGGTGGAGGGCGGTCCATGATTGGCGCTGCGCCGGTGTTCTCGATGCTGGTCGCACCGAAACCGGCAAGCCAGGCAACAGCCCAACCCGCGAGAACTACCGCCAACATCGCCACCACGGTCGCCAATCGGCGCGGGTTCATGATCGAAGCCTCCCAACGCTCCATCTGAGCCAGATTGCAAAGCCAAGCATGTGACGCGGGTGATCCTCGGATCACACTTTGAACACGCAAAGGCAGAAACTTTGGATCATCAACTTTTGCATGACGTGTTGCCGGAATGCAACACGTCGCCAAGCTGTTGTGGATTCCCGAACGGGGTACTCCGCGGCCGTCGCCTGTTCATCCCACACCGGGACTATTCGGTGGAAATGAGTCCCGCAGTGGTTGCGACGATCCAACGACTACCCCATCGCACAATCGTATCGATCCGGCCCACCCCCGGAATGGTATCTCCCGTCTTCACGGTCCAGACGCGATCAGGCCCCACAAGGACGGCCTTCTCCCCATAGACTTCGCGAACGGTCCAACCGGCGATTGTGGTCGGTTTCGTCTCGGGTACCGGCGAAAGCGGCAGCTGGGAATTTGAATCGCTCGACGCCGACAGCGCTCTGGACGGAGAAGGCCTCTCCTGAATACTCGGTGACAGCATGCTCTGCGGTTCGGCGTGCACCTGAACGGGAATCGAAGGGATGAGACGTGTGCTCGCCGCCGAAGCAGAGAGCTTCGGTCTATTTGACTCAGCAGACGTCGGGTTAGGGGGGATGGCCGCGTTTGCAATTCTGTGGTCACGCCGGACATCTTTGTCGGAATCCGGCCTTCCGAGCGCCAGGTCGACTTTCTGATCGCCGACTTTCTGATCGCCGACTTTCTGATCGCGCGGAATCAATATCGCATCGGGAGTTGAATCAAAGATCGACGCGCAAGCCCAACCGAGGCCAAAAGCAACAACGAGTGCCGCCCCGATCGACGACGAACGCACCGTAATCGAAGCACGGACTTTGCTTAGAATTTCCCCAAGTCTTCGAATCTCAAGTCTTCGAATCTCCCCAAGTCTTCGAATCTCCCCAAGTCTTCGAATCTCCCCAAGTCTTCCAATCTCCCCAGGTCTTCCAATCTCCCCAAGTCTTCCAATGGACCTGATTACGATCCTTCGGAGATCACGGACGTGACGAAGATCGAGTGCTGGCCTGCCGTCCCATCCTGACGAGATTGCGTTGGCGGCATCAATGCGGTCGCCGGCGAAGACATGGATCTGAGACTGATCGACTCCTGCTTCGGAGTGAGCGGTCTGCTCGGCAAATCCTGCTGGCGTCGCGCTTTGGAAATCCCGCGGCTCCGCACGCATGCTGGAAACCTCCCAAACGACGGGGGAATCATTGGACTCGGAGGTAAATGAAGTCTTACCGTGGCGGTGGTCGACTACCTCAGCCGGCAAAGAAAACGTGACTGATCACCGGCAGTCGCAGCTATGGCAGCGATTTTCAACCAGCCGAACGACACTTGGCGGACGCCAAGTCGATAAATGTCGTCGCGATTAGGCTCAACCTCGACCGGCGAGGCCTGCCGAACTCGTCGCAAAGGGCCAAAAACGGGTCGAACAAGCGGGCTACTGGGAACGACAAGGCCTGATGCGGCGAACTACTACTCCAACGTGAATCCCACGCGCAACAGGACCTGGTAATGGCGCACGACCCCGTTTTCGATATGGCCTCTGGTTTGCACGACCTCGAACCATTTCATCTCGCGAATGGTCTTCGATGCGCGTGTTATGGCATTCTGGATAGCATCGTCGATGCTCTTCTCGGAAGATCCCACGAGGTCCAGGATCTTGTAGACATGATCCTTCATCTCAGCTGCGACCGCCATGTTGAACCCTCCGTTGCATATCGGTGGCGAGTCAGCCGCGAAGGAGAAGCCCGACGGGCTTTGGTAGCCCGCCGGGCCCCCTCCTTGGAGCATCGCGGAGACTGAACTCCACTCGCCCTCTACCCGCATTGGGACGCAATTGTCGCAAACGCGCAAGTGGGGAGTCTCGCGACGCACAACGTCTGGCCGCGCCGCAAAAAGTCTGGAATGACCAATCACGTTTGTCGTTTCTAATCTGCCTCTTCGAGGTGCTAGTCTCGCCAAAACACGGGGAGCCTCCAGGCAGGAGGCCGACAATGAGGAGGGAAGGGAAATGGCCGGACAATCGACGCAAGCAACATGGGACCCTCTGGTCCTCGCAGGGCAATTTCAGAGAATCGCCCAACAGAGCCAGACGCTGATGCAGCGTTTCGTCTCCCATCAGGCGGACCCCGCGAAAATCAGTATGGGTGATACCTCGACCCTCGGATTCGATTTTTTCGAGCTCGTCGGCAAGATGATGTCCGACCCGACTGCGGTCGCGCGTGCGCAGATAGATCTGTTCAATAGCAACCTGGCTATCTGGCAAAAGTCGGCAGAACGCATGTTCATGCTTCGTGGAAACGAAGCCGGTGCGGCAAAAGACAAGCGCTTCAGGCATCCGGACTGGAGCGAGAATGCGATCTTCAGCTTCGTGAAGGACAGCTACCTCGTTGCCGCAGAATCGATTCTTTCGGCGGTCCGCGACGTCAAGGGAATGGACCAGGCTTCAGCCCGCAAGGTCGACTTCTACACGCGCCAATTCGTGGATGCCATCTCTCCTTCCAACTTTATCGCGACCAATCCGGAAGTTCTCACGGCAACGCTTGAATCCGGCGGGCAGAACCTGCTGCGTGGCTTGGAGAATCTGCTCGACGATCTGGGGCGCGGCGAGGGCAGGCTCGCGATTACCATGACCGACATGAAGGCTTTTCGCCTGGGCGACAATATCGCAACGACGCCGGGAAAGGTCGTCTACCAGAACGAATTGATGCAATTGATCCAGTACCGGCCTTCGACGAACGAAGTGCGGAAACGGCCGCTGCTCATCGTTCCGCCATGGATCAACAAGTTCTATGTACTCGACTTGCAGCCGAAGAATTCGTTCATCAGGTGGGCTGTCGATCAGGGGCATACGGTTTTCGTCATCTCATGGGTGAATCCCGATGAGAAGCTCGCAGCAAAGAGCTTCGAAGACTACATGCTCGAGGGGCCTTTGGCCGCATTGGATGCGATCGAGGCCGCGACGGGAGAGCGTCGCGTCAATGCAGTCGGATATTGCCTCGGGGGCACTTTGCTCGCTTCGACGGTGGCGAGCCTGGCCGCGCGGCGGGACGAGCGCGTTGCAAGCGCAACATACTTCGTGACGCTCGTCGATTTCACCGAAGTCGGGGATATGGCCGTCTTCATCGACGATGGGCAGCTCGCCTCACTGGAAAGGCGCATGCGCGAACGCGGCTATCTCGAGGCTCAGGATATGGCGAACTCGTTCAACATGCTGCGAGCCAACGACCTCATCTGGTCGTTTGTGGTCAACAACTATCTGCTCGGCAAGGAGCAGTTGCCGTTCGACCTTCTGTTCTGGAACTCGGACGCGACACGCATGCCGGCGGCCATGCATTCCTTTTATCTGCGCAAGATGTATCTGCAGAACCTGTTGTCAAAGCCCGGCGGAATCAGCCTCGCGGACACACCGATCGACCTGTCGAAAATCACGATTCCGAGCTTCATCCTCGCGACGCGCGAGGACCACATTGCACCGTGGAAATCGGCCTATGCAGCGACACGCCTGTACTCCGGGCCGGTCAAATTCGTGTTGTCGGCTTCGGGCCATATGGCTGGCGTGATCAGCGCGCCGGGCAGCAAATACGGCCACTGGGCCAACGACAATCTTCCCGGCAGTCCGGACGAATGGTTCGCCGGTGCGACGCCTCAACAGGGATCATGGTGGCCTCTTTGGGACGAATGGGTAACACGCCTGGATAGCGAGCGCATTCCGGCGCGCGAGCCCGGTGGCGGCAAGCTGCCGGTTATCGAAGACGCGCCGGGCTCCTACGTACGTGTACGATCGATGGCCTCTTAGGCTGTCGCTGCAGGCGGTCTAACGCTCCCTGAGTTTCCTGGCGCTAGAGGGTTTTCGAGCGAAGTGGACACCGGTTCGCGAGAAGAAAACGCGTCAAAACAAGAATCTAGAGCTTCGGTTCTGATTTAATCAGAACCGAAGATGCTCTAGTCGGCCCGGCGTTGGTCAACCCATGGCGCCACCGCTCGTGCGTGTGCCGTGCACACGCCGATCAAGCCAATAGGTGGAGACAGCAAGGAAGATCCAACCAAGGTTGTAAACGATGCCGCAGCCAAGCACCACCCAACCGGGAATCGGCCCGATTGCAGCGCGATCGATAAATTCGCCCAGGTGAGTTGCGACTTCCGGATGAATCGCGATCTTCCCAAGGTATGCGGTAGTCTGAATGGCGATGATCCAGATGTAGGTGCGCCGGACCCGGCGCCCGGCGGCTCGAAAGAAACTGATGTGATGACGCGGATGCAGGTAATCGTCCGCGAGGACCCTCCGCCAGCTGGCATCATCTCTGCGTTCCCCGTTCAGGATCTGCGCGTAGAGATGCGTTTCCATGTAGCGGGCCCGAGCGCGCCAAACATTGAAATAGCGGTAACGGCGGGCTTCCAGTCCGAGAAATACCGCCAGCAGCATGCCTATCAGAATAAGCGGCAGTGCCGACGCCTCTTTCGACGAGTACGTCGAGGAGAGGGCGATGCCCATGGTCACGATTGACCAGTTGGTCGTGTTGTCGAGACGTGTTCGCCAGATTGTGCTGCGATAGATCTCGCCACGATAGAGGTGGGCGACCGCCCCCAATTCGGCCGCATTCAGTTCATGAATGTCCTGGGCTTCTGCAGGCCTGAGCATGATGAAAGCCGAACCACCCGGGACCAACGGGAAACTTCTCTCGCCGTACGTTTCGGCAGCGGCCCCGTCACGGGGGTGGCGCGCACACGGTGTCGGTGCCTCAAGAGCGACAATACCACATTTCCACGGCGCTCAGGCAATTCCGCGTGGGTAGCACTTTAGGACTGCGCCATACGCCTCCTGACCGGCCGTCCGGCGGTTTCAGCGCGCCACGTGGCCGTCTGGGGCTCTCGGCTGCCGCTATGACCTCGATCTCGCGTTCGCGAGACGGAGCCTGGCAAAAGCGGGTCCATTCCGTGCTTCGCAACGCAGTTCGCTTTTCAGCGCGCCAATTTCATGCATACTTGGCTGAGGAGAAGGAAGGCACGCGCGCATGGCCCAAGTCCTTCAGGCCGAGGGGAGGCTGCAGCAATACCCCCGGAAGCTGCCGGCCGTTGCGGTGCTGACCGCATTGGGTGTCGTCTACGGCGATATTGGCACCAGCACTCTCTACGGGCTGAAGCAGGCCGTTGGCGCCGGCGGGACGCCCACTCCCGAAACAGTGATGGGCGTCGTCTCGCTTATCTTCTGGGCGCTTTTTCTGATCGTCGGGCTCAAATACGCCATCCTGATCCTGCGTGCCGACAATCGCGGCGAGGGCGGCATAGTGGCGCTGCTCGCGCTCCTTGACGCAAGGCGCGCACCGCGCGGCAGCCTGCGCGCCTCCCTGCTCGTCGTGGGTCTGATCGGAGCCGCGTTGCTCTATGGCGACGGCGTGATCACGCCGGCGATCTCGGTGCTGAGCGCCGTCGAAGGGCTGAAGATCGACGCGCCCGCACTCGCGCCAATGGTCGTTCCGATCACCATCGCGATCCTGGTCGCTCTGTTCCTGGTCCAGCGCAAGGGAACGGAGTTCGTCGGCAGCATCTTCGGGCCCGTGATGCTCGTATGGTTTATCGCGATTGCCGTGCTGGGCCTCAAGGGCATCGCACAGAGCCCGGGTATCCTTGCCGCCATCAGCCCCCATCATGCCGTTCTCTACCTCAGTCACGCGGGACCCGGCATCGCCTTCGCCGTCCTCGGCGCGGCCTTTTTGACCCTGACGGGCGCCGAAGCCATGTATGCCGATATGGGCCATTTCGGCCGGCTGCCCATCCAGCTCGGATGGTTCGCGATCGTGTCGCCTGCCCTGATGCTCAACTATCTCGGCCAGGGCGGACTGCTACTGGCAGACCCCAATGCGGTCGAAAATCCGTTCTACCTGCTCGCACCAAGATGGGCGCATTACCCGATGGTTGCGTTTGCGACGCTCGCGACCGTCATCGCCTCGCAATCCATCATCTCCGGCGCGTATTCCCTCACTCAACAGGCCATGCAACTCGGCTTCCTGCCGCGAATGCGGGTGCTGCACACCGCGAGCCACGAAAAGGGACAGATTTACATCCCCGTGGTGAACTGGTTATTGGCCACCGGCACGCTCGCGGCCGTGCTGATCTTCGGCTCGTCCGATGCGCTCGGCGGAGCCTATGGCATCGCGGTCGCGATGCTGATGGCGATCACCACGGTGCTTGCGGCGCTTGTCGCCCTGAAATGGGGCTACAACCCGCTGCTGGTCGTGGCCGTGAACGGCTTCTTCCTTGTCATCGAGCTGGTTTTCGTTGCGGCGAACCTGACCAAGCTGACCGAGGGCGGCTGGTTCCCGCTTCTGCTCGCGTGCATCGTTGCCTTCTTGATGCTGACCTGGCGGAGCGGATGGCAGTTACTCGAGCAGGAGCGTGCCAAGCTGCGCCAGCGAGAGGACGAGTTCATCGAGTGGGTCGTCAAGACGCCACCCGTGCGGCTGCCTGGCGCTGCGGCGATCTTTACGGCGGCGACCACGGGGATCCCGCTATGCCTGACGCATCACCTGCGGCATAACCGCGTCCTGCACGAGCGTGTTCTGTTCATCGCCTCGGTCAGCGTTGATGCGCCGAGGGTCGAGGCTGCCGAGCGCTTCAAGCTTGTTCCGGTGGGCGCCGGCATCACTCGCGTTCTCTTCCATTTCGGCTTCATGGAAACACCTGACGTCATGGAAGGATTGAGGCTCGCCTGTCGCGAACCCGAGCTGCGCGGCATCGATCCCGAGACGATGACCTACTATTTCCGGCGCGTGATGGTGATCCCCTCGGGTAAGGCGTCGGGCATGGCAGTCTGGAGAAAATCCCTATTCGCTACAATGCACCTCAACGCCAACCTCCCGGCCGCGTATTTCGGAGTTCCTGCCGCACAGGTCGTGGAGGTTGGTCTCGAAGTCGAGATATAGTGATACCTCTGAGAACATGGACGTCTCGGATTCGGATCACCAAGCGATCTCGGCCCGGCATTGCCCCGCGATTCTTTGATAGTACCCTGCAGGTGATCGTATCGGGCTTCGGTCAGGCGGCCCTGCCATTGCGTTCGCGCTATCCTTGAATATCGAAGTTTCGGATGCGGGCTGACTTGCCGTTTTCGATGAGGAGAGTTCGGCCGCATGGATATGCTGGTGAAACTGTATGACCTGCCGGCTTCCGATGAAATGATGAGCCGCCTTTCTGGGATCGGAATATCAATCCGCCGCGCTCTGCCTCCCGAGAAACACAAGGTCCTTGACTGGGTGCGAAGCAATTTCAGCGAGGCATGGGCGAGTGAAAGCGATGTGGCTTTTGCACGTCAGCCCGTATCCTGTTTCATCGCTATCCAGGATAAGCGTCTGCTTGGCTTTGCATGCCACGACGCGACATGCAGGAACTTCTTCGGTCCAACCGGCGTCGATCCGAACGCACGAGGCAAGGGAATTGGGGCCGCGCTGCTGATGGCCTGCCTTGAGGCCATGAGACATCAGGGCTACGGCTACGCGATCATCGGCGGGGTAGGTCCTGCCGACTTCTACGCGAAGATTGTCGGCGCCGTTCCGATCGAGGGATCTCAGCCGGGCATCTATCGCGGACTTCTCTGACCGCGCCTCGCCGAAGTTGGAGCGATCCTTGTCCTGGCTTTCCGAAGCCCTCGGGTCGTGGCGCGACGCTCGCTAGCCCGCGAGCCCCGGCACCAGCTCTCCGCCCATTTCGACTTTCATCGTCGACCCCGAGAGATCTCCTTCAAAGGGCTCGCAACGTCCGCCGAGATGTTTTGCGAGAAATGCTTCGGCGACCGCGCAGAACGCGAACCGGTTGACCGGCCGGACGAAACCGTGGCCTTCGTCGCGGAAGGTGATGTAGGTCACCGGCGCGTTGCGGTTCTTCAGGGCGTCGACCATCTGTTGCGATTCCGCCGCCACCACGCGGACATCGTTTAAGCCCTGCGCGATCAGGATCGGCTTGGTGGCCCGCTCGAGATGGTTGATCGGCGATCGCTCGGCCAGGAGCGCGCGGCCTTCATCGGTGTCCGGATTGCCCAGCCGGTTTTTCCAGATATTGAACCACGGTTGCCAGTAGGGCGGGATCGTCGCCATGAAGGTCTGCAAGTTCGAAATGCCGAAGAGGTCGACGATGCAGGCAAACACTTCCGGGGTCTTGGTAGCCGCCATCAGCGCCGAATAGCCGCCATAGCTGGCGCCGAAGAAGCCGACGCGCGCAGGATCGGCAAAACCTTGCCCGACCGCCCAGTCGACCGCGTCGATCAAATCGTCGTGCATGCGCCCGCCCCATTCGTGGTCGGCCGCAGTGACGAACGCCTTGCCGTAACCGGTCGAGCCGCGATAGTTCACGCTGAGTACCGCATAGCCGCGATTGGCGAGCCACTGGTGCACCGAGCTGAAGCCCCAGATATCGCGCGCGTAGGGACCGCCGTGGATCACCAGCACCAGCGGCAGCTTGCCGGTGGCCCCAATCGGGCGCGTCAGGTAGCCGTTGAGATGAAGTCCGTCGCGTCCCGGAAACGTCACCGCCTCGAGCGGCTGCAGCTTGAGCCCGTCCAGCGCCTTGCGCTGTTTGAACAAGGGGCGCACCTCGCGGGTCTCGCGGTCGAGCAGTACGAATTCGCCGCTCGCCGCATCGCGCTCGAAATAGGCGGTCAGCACCCTGTTGCCATAGCTGCGGCCGCCCAAATAGATGTCGCCTGGACCGTAGCTTGACAGACTTTCGAGATCCTGCACCGCGCCGGGATCGACCGCGTGCCAGCGCCCGCGTTCCTTTTCGGCCCGCGCTGCCAGCGGCAGGCGGGCGAAGAAGTCAACGCGCGCGATGTCGGCCTCGTCGTCGGCCGCTAGCAGCGTCTTTTTCTTCGTCGCCATGTCCATGGCGAACAGCGCCGCCTTGTCGCGCCCGGCGGTGTCGAGCATGTAAAGCGTCTTGCCGTCGGCGCTGAACTGAAGCAGCTCGCTGCCGTCGGAATCGCCAAGCGGGACCGTCATGAACGGCGACCAGCTGCCGCTGGCATGCCGCTCGAACACTTCAGCCGAGCCATCGGCGGCGAAGCGGACGCCGAGCCGCAGCTGAAACTCGCCGTCGCATACGAGCCACGCATATTCCTTGTTCTCGTAGAGCAGCTCACTAGAGCCGTTCAGCACGTTGACTCGATAGAGATCGAAATAGTGCTTGTCGCGTCCATTGTGCATCAAGAGCACGTCGGTCGCAAATTTGCGGTCGATCTGCGCCAGGGAGGACTTCACGCCTTGCGCCGGCGACAGCGCGACGACGGCATTGTTGCGGATATTGACGCTGGAGGCGCGCCAATTCTCGTCGCCGTCATGCTCCTGGAAGAAGATGATGTGGCTGTTGGTCTGCGCCCAGCGATAGAACGGGGCGATGTTGCGATCGGTGACGCGGGTCACCGGCCGCGCCGAGGAAAGGTCGTCGATCCTCGCCACGAACAGGTTGCGGACGCCGTCGACCGGCGCAAGCCAGGACAGGTGCCAGCCGTCCGGGCTGACGGTCACGCTGCCATAGTCGGGATTGTCGAATAGTGTACGCCGGGCAATCAGTTCAGGTTCGGCCGCATGGGCGTGCCGGAGCTGCGCAAGCGGCAACGTTGCCGTGAGTGCTGCGGCGGATTTGAGAAAAAAACGACGATCGATTGGGGAAGCGAACACGAGAGATCTCCCTTGCGATGATGGCTAGAGATCCGATTCCCGCCGACCTGTCCGCGGAAACGGCGCACGCGTTCAGGAGTGCGGGCTGAGTGCTAGGCTAAACGAGCTTGCCATGCCACACAAATGGTTGCGATCACAATCTCATGCACGCGAGACTGTCGTCGATCTGACATGATACAAGCAGCACCTGCCGTCCGCGCTAGCATTTCGGTTCTGATCGAATCAGAACCGAAGCTCCCGATTCTTGTTTTTGACGCGTTTTCTTCGCGAACCGGTGTCCACTTCGCTCGAAACTAAGTGCGTCTCCTGTGCGCGTAGAGCAGCGGCACGGCGGAATCCACGATCACCTCGACCAGGCTGGCGCCATCATGCGCCAGCGCATGCTTCAGAGCTGGTGCGAGCTCGGCCGCCTTGGCGACGCGGAACGCCGGGCAGCCCTGGCCTTCGGCGATCTTGACGAAATCGATTCCGGGCAAGTCGAGGCCGGGCACATTGCGCACCTGCATCACCTGACTGAACGAGCGCATCGCGCCATAGCCCTGATTGTTGATGACGACGACGGTAAGCGGCAGCTTGCGCTGTGCGGCCGTCCACAGCGCCTGGATGGAATACATCGCAGACCCATCGCCGATCAGGCAGACCGTGCGCCGATCGGGCCGGCCGAGTGCCATGCCGACGGAGGCCGGCAGGCTGAAGCCGAGCCCGCCGCTTGCCATGGTGTAAAAGCTGTCCGCGCCGGGCATCGGCATGAACTGGTGCATGATCGGACGATGCGACGGCACTTCCTCGACCAGCGCGGCCTTCTCGCCCATCGCGGTGGATAGGGTGTGCAGCAGGAATTCCACGGGAATCGGATCGGCCGCAGCAGGGGCTGGCGGCAATTTGCGGCCGGCTGGCGTCGCACGCTTGGTCTCGCCGATTAGTTCGAGCAGCATCGCGAGTGCGGGCTTCATGGTGGCGACGATGCTGTTGCCGACTGGCGTCACTGCGGCGGCGTCAGGATCATCGGTAATCTGGAACAGCGTGGTCGCGCCATCGAAGATCGAGGCGTGGCCCTCGACATGAAAGGTGAAGACGGGTGCGCCGATCACGACCACGAGATCGTGACTGCGCAGTGCTTCCGACAGCTGGCCGGGCGAGGCTGGCAGAAAACCCGAAAATTGCGGATGGCGCTCGGGAAAGGAGCAGCGCGCCGAGAACGGGCTGACCCAGACCGACGCCTTGGCCTTCTCCGCCACGCGCACCATCAGATCGACTGCGGCTGCGCGATCGACCGCAGGGCCGACGACGAAAGCGGGGCGCTCGCTTTTTCCGATGGCCGCAGCGAGCCCGCGCATGGCCTCGGGCGTGGGGCCGAGTTCGCGGCTCACCTGCCGCGGCGGCAATGGTCGTGCAGGATGGGTCCAGTCGTCGATCGGGATCGAGACAAAGGTCGGTCCATAGGGCGGCTGCATCGCCACATGATAGGCGCGTGCTATAGCCGCGGGCACGTCCTCCGCCCGCGCCGGCTCGACGCTGAACTTGACATAAGGCCGCGGAAATTCCGATGCGCGCTCGGCATAGAGAAACGCCTGCAGCGGTAGAATCGAGCGCGCCTGCTGGCCCGCGGTGATCACGAGCGGCGTCTGATTGCGATGCGCCGTGTAGATGTTGCCGAGCGCATTGCCGACGCCGGCCGCGGAATGGAGATTGACG
>Ga0307474_10002875_pt1 | contig 12423 bp, 6 predicted proteins | sample atmos_gasesECM1C_2_FD_203312 | JGI IMG/M metagenome (GOLD analysis project Ga0307474, IMG submission 203312) | Hardwood forest soil microbial communities from Morgan-Monroe State Forest, Indiana, United States - atmos_gasesECM1C_05 | ecosystem: Environmental > Terrestrial > Soil > Temperate... | reverse complement strand
AAAGGCATGCTTGACCCAGAGGATGTTTTCGCGAAATTTGGTTTTTCGAACGCGCGTGAACCCAACCCAAAATCTTCTCTCATCGAGCGGCAAGATGCCTCGGCACCAGCCCAACAGAGCGTCTCCGCCATTGATTTGCTTCAGGTCGACAATCTCGTCTACCTGCAAAGTGCGAGGGTTGGCAATCACGATCCGGCCGTCGACAGTTGTGAAGTAAATTTGATCGCCGCAAATCAGGCCGTCATGCGGTGACTCTACGGCGATATCAATTCGTTTGCTGCGATCGTCGAGGCAGATAGCGTCGCGCTGCTTAAAACGCGTGACCCAGGCCTCGCCATTGAGTTCGAACACGAAATTGGGATGCGACTGATGCGGCTTCGTGCTATCGAACTTTCGATAATCGATATTCCGAGAGAACCGCGCCCAAGGATCGCCATCGAGCACCGACCATTCCGATAACACTTCGCCCAGCAGGTTGCACTTGATGACCATATCGAGGCCCGTGTTGGCAATGAGAAGATTGCCGTCCGACGTGGGAGTGACGTGATGAACATCATTCAGTGCGGGCAACGAAACATAGCCGGCCTGCTTGAAATCCGGCAGGTTGAAAATCAGCACTTCGGTCGCAGTGCAAGCGTACAGCGTGTTGCTTACGATCGTTCCCGCTTTGAATACGATGGAGGAGTGTTCATGCGCTCGTGCCGCGAGAGGACTCTCGTATTCCACGCAGGTACGCACGTCCCCGCTTTCGGGGTCAAGCGACAGGATTAAGGCGGATTCGTAAAGATTCCACTCTTCCTCGTTTTTTATCACGAGATTTCGCTGTCGTGCGCCGAGAGCATACAGGCAATCCATGCTCTGGATTATCTGGCGCGTTTATCACGCTAGGGTTAATGGAATGTGAATTCTGAATTAAGAAACTGTTATTCGACCCGGATCTTCGCGCCCGTGAGCGTCGGCGAAAGCCGCCCACCATGAGCAGGTCGCTGAACTCTGGTTACTTGTCGGCAACCTCGATTCGAGTTCCACTTGCCTTCTGGGAGAAAAGTATGAGCCGCCTCTTCGGATTCCTGAGCGTCATTATCGTAATGGGCGTTGGTATGTACATTTATTCCAAACAGGTGCAGAGCACCTCGGCTGTGGCTGGAGCGAACTCGCCACAGGCCGCCATCAATATCACCGGCGTAAGGAACGATCTGGTCAGCATCGCCACCGCCGAACGCCGGTACTACGCCACCGAGGCTAGATATGGCTCTTTCGACGATCTCGTCTCGGGAAACAACATTAGCCTGCGCAGACAGCGTCCTCCCTACAGCTACGAGATCGAGATCAGTTCCAGTGGCTTTCGGGTGGTCGCTACGCGTACCGGAAACAACGCAGCCGGCGCACCCGCCCAGCTTTCAGTCGACGAGAATATGGAATTCCAGCAGTCTGAATAAGTCGAGCTCCGAAGTCGTCGTCCAGCGCCGGACCGTAACGACTTTCCACAAAATTCGACTCCTCACGCGTCTCCCTCAGGGGCTAGAGCCTGCGTCTTTATTGGGTTCTCACGGCACGGCTGAAGTCGTGCCCTTCCCGAAGTTAGCGCAAAAGAAAAGCCCCTGCCGTTGCGCGACAGGGGCTAATGACGGTACTCCGACTTAGAAGAGGATCTTCAACCCAAGTTGCATGTTGAAGGCTTCACCGGGGCCGATGCCAGGAGCGCCGTTGAAGTCGCCGATGGTGTCGGTGATGTCGCCATTGCCGGGGTTTGTAGCGCCCACGCCCGAAGCCAGGTTAATGTGGTTGAACAGGTTAAAGAACTCCACCCGGAACTGAGCCCTCACGCGCTCGGTGATCGCGATGTTCTTGAGCACAGACATATCCACGGCGGAGTAACCTGGCCCATAAATCTGATTCCGGCGCAGATTCCCACCGAAGATGTTTGGTCCCGAACAGGGAGCTGTGCCACCGTCCACTGCTGGCAGACAGAAGGCGGCCGGATTAATCCAGTGCACGCCGGTGAAGCTGGCGGTCTTCTGAAAGCTATGCGACACGCCGGCGAACGGGTCGCCGATGATGTCATAGCCCGATCGCGACTGGTCTAGCGGCTGTCCGCGGTGGAACGTCATCAGACTGTTGACGGACCATCCGTGGGTCAGCAGCTTTGGTCCGTGCGACGAACCAGGAATGTCCCAAGTGAGGGTTGCTGAGAAGTTGTGCCGCGTATCGAAATCGCCGTTGCCGTACTCGGCCTTCAAATTCCTGCTGTCGTACGGCAGGGCACCCCGGTAGGCGGTGATCTCGTCGAGCGCATGAGCCCACGTATAGGCTAACGAAGAAGTAAGCCCGTGCCACGCCCGCAGCCGCAACGTGCTCTGCAGTGCGTTGTAGTTCGAGGTGCCGATACTGTTGAGCTGGTTAACGCCGCCGTAGTTGGGGAACTGCGTGCCAAGCTGGCCGAATTGGTTGATGTTTAGCATCACCGAGAGCTTCCGGCCTTCGCTGCCAACATAGCCGACTTGCCAGACTGCCATTCCTTTGCCGAAGCTCTTCTCAACGTTCAGGTTGTAGTTAAAGAAATAGGGTGTACGGAAGTTCTGGTTCACTGAGAACACGTCAAACACAGAGGTCCCGCATTCGGCGGCCGTTCCGGTGACGCAGGTCGCAACCGGATTGAATATGAAAACATTCGGCCGCCACGTGTACGAGCTTTTGTTCGCGTAGTTGGGACCCGCGGTAGCGTAGGCGGAGACTGGGGAGGGACCAGCCGGATTGTCCTCAAGACCGTCGGCATTGTTGGGTGGACGGAAGTCGAGGAATGGGTTCATGTTGATCTGGTCATAGAACACGCCGAATCCGCCGCGAACCACAAGATCCTCCCGGCTCGTGGGCTGATAGGCGAACCCGATACGAGGCGCGAAGTTGTTCTTGTCGGGCGGAAAGATGGAGTTGATGCCGTTTCCCTGAATCTTTATGCCGCCCGCGGACGGAACGAACACCGCCAAGTCCTTAGCCGAATTATGGAGCGGACCAAAGTAGTCCCAGCGCAGGCCCCAATTGAAGTTGAGTCTGCGCGTGACCTGCCACGCATCCTGCACAAAGAAATTTATTCCGTTGACCAGGACTTTCCGCTCAGCGTTGCCGACGGAAATCGAAGAGGACTGAACGTTGCCCGCCAGAAAGTCTGCGAGCGCAAAGATGGCCGTATCCGTTTTGCCCAAGGAATTCTTGCAGCCGGTTGCGTTTGGATTTGTGGTGCAGTACGCCACCCAGGGCCCTTGCGAACCGTCAAATACGAACTTGCCAAGGGAGTGCCGGAAATAGAACTCGTCTACGCGTCCCTGCCGGAACTCACCGCCGAAACGGAACTGATGCTTGGCCACGTTGTAGGACACGATATCGGCCAGCATGCCGGTGATATCGTTACGACCCTGAGGCGGAGAGAGTCCAACCTGCTCGAAGCCACCAATCTGGATATTCGGAGCGCCCAGGATCGGCTTGCCATGAATAAGAGCTGACGGACTGAGAGCCAAGCCGTAGGAATTCGTGTCGAAGCTGTGGTTGGCATCGTTAAACGTTTGGTTAAAGTAGTTCACCCCGAAGAGAATCTGGTTGGTCATGCTCGGCTTCAACACAGTATTCAGCGTGGCGGCATAGTTGTAGACGTGAATCGGAGCCTTCTCGAAGTAGTACGGCAGGTTGGAACTCGCGGTCGCCAAAGCCGCGCTTCCACCGAGCGGGGCAATCTGGTCACCCTGACCACCGTACCAGCGGATGTTGAAATGATTCTTCTCATTGAAATTGTGGTCGAGCTTGACCAAGCCGTTGTAGCTATAACCAATCGAAGGATTGGTGGCGAAATAATTGCCAGGCTGCGCCGGCAGGTTATTGATCACGCTCGGCCACAAGTTTGCCATCAACTGCTTCGAGATTGAGCTCTCGGGGACACCGTTGGCTGCCAGCAAAGCCAGCGCATTATTCTGATAGGCCAGCGACGGCTCCGTGTTTAGGCCTGAAAGACCAATCGTGTATTTCTGCTTTTCAAAAGTGATGAACCAGAACGTCTTGTCCTTGATGATGGGGCCACCCAGCGAGAAGCCAAAGTTCTCGTTGCGCAGTGGAGGCTTCTTCGTGGAGACGCCGGCCGGGAACGTACTGGGGTTGAAGAACGGTGTTGCAGCACCAAATGCGGTATTACGGTTGTAATAGTACGCCGACCCGTGAATTTGGTTGGTGCCCGACTTCAGTACGACATTCACAATGCCGCCGGCGTTGCGTCCGCCTTCCGCGGCGGACTGGGTCTGCGCCGCAAATTCATCGATTGCATCCAACGGCATGATGACACCGGCGATTCCGGACACACCACCCTGGTTCACAGCGGGAATATTGTGCCAGAAGTCGTTGTTGTCTACGCCGTCAATCTGCCAGTTCATCTGGTTGGCACGCGTGCCGTTGAGCGAGCCGAAGCCGCCGACCGAGTATCCCCCGTACCCGGGCTGCACTGCGGCGAATTGGGTAAAGTCTCGCCCGTTCATGGGCACGTCTTGAACAGCCTCGGTGGGAATAATGTTGCTTTGTGTCACAGTCGTTGTATCCAGCGTAAGAGCGGCAGCGGAAACTTCCACGACCGTCGTGGCGGCTGACCCGGCGACAAGTTTCACCGGAACTGTATAAGCGCTTCCCGCAGTCACGGCAACGTTATCAACGGCCGCGGTACGGAATCCAGACGCGGAGACTTCGATCTTGTACGTTCCGAGCGGCAAATCCTGAAAAGAGAATTGCCCGTCGCTCGTGGTAGTGGCGTTGAGGCTAACGCCAGTTCCGGTGTTGGTCGCCTTGACGACGGCTCCGGCCACTACTGCACCCGACGGATCGCTCACGGTGCCGTTGATTGCACCACGGAATGTTTGGCTATACGCGCTAATCGCAACCAACATGGTTGCAAAAATCAGACCGGCCCAACGCCGCATATTCGTCTCCATGGCCACCCCTCTGGGATATGTGTTTTTGAGCTCAGACAAGCTCCCCAAGCAAGCCGTTCAATGTAGGCCTAGCTAGGCACTTTTCCAGCCACACCGTGACATTGTCTAACGCATATGTATTTCAATAACTTACAAATACGATAGCCAGCATTGAGATACAAAAATAGGGACTTTACTGTATTTAAATTATGAAAAACGGTAGTAGTGCGGGAAACTGCTGCTAGGGACGGAACACGACGATCGGTTTTCGCGATGCGATGGACCCGAATCTTTAAATAGAAAGCTTATAAGCGCACTGCACGGCTCAGACGGTTCTAGAACGTAAAGGCAACTCCGCCACGAACGGAGCGAGCAGATTGTACCAGATAAACCGTCTGGCCATCCTGCCCGAGGACCGGAACGTATCCTTGCGCCAACAGATTCCTCACGTCAATGATCGCTTCCACGTGTCCGCCCAGGCTGGGAATTGGCTGGCGGATGAAGATGTTAAAGAAAGGATCGCTTTGTCCGGGAGAAGAATTGAACATGTCAACGGGAGTGATTGCTTCGCCGTTGACCCAGCGGTAGGACGCGATCCAACGAGTATGGGTATGCGGCGCCGTTCCACTCAATTTAGCGGCAACAGCGTGCCGACGCTGCGTGGTGAGATATTGCTGCGCCTGCTGCAAAGACACGTCCGGTCTGGAGAGATCCACGACGCCACCGAAAGCGTAGTCGATGGTAGCTGTGAGATCGTTCGAGAACTTGCGCTGCAGCACTAGCCGAAGGCCATTGGTGTCGAGGGTGTTGCCCGTGTAGCTGAACGTGCCCGAAGAGACATCGGGAAGAATAAAGCCGCCCACAGCGCTAGCCGCGCCGGTACCGAGGAGAGCAGGATCGACCACGCGATCGGAATATGCGGCAACTTGAATATTCGTCTTGCCGGCACGCCGCGACAGGCTCACTTCGTGATGATGGGCGCTCTCCATCTTGGGAGCAAAATTGAGCAGGCTGACTCGCGGATTCGATTCACTAAAGTCAGCCGGTGCCGAATCAAAACCCTTTTCGGTGCGCAGGTCGGGGCGGGACGTCGCGTACTGGTATTCCAGAATCGTGTTGGGCGAGAGGTGAAGATCAGCTGTACCGTACGGACGAAAAGCGGTTGCGTGGCCCAGGAACTGAATACTCTGAACGTCGCTACCAACTTTTAATTCCAGAGCATCGGCGACGGTGAAATCGTCGCCCGCGGAAAGATCCAGTGCTTGCAATGCGGCGTTGTGCAGAGCGGGGTCGGACGGAGAGAAACGGCGCGCAGTCAGTCCTAGCGTAGGCGTAGACCCATCGGCTAACTGATGGGAGTACGTCGTGCGCAGAACTCCGCCTGGAAGATTATCGCTTCCGTAACCGATGTCCCCACTGAAGGACAGATGTCCCGTGGAAAAAATCGAGCGCTCCAGACTAAATCCGGTGCTCATGTCCGATCCGGTGCCGTAACCACCCGCAGCCGAGCCCGCGAGGAACGAGACCTTGCCACTCAACTCGTGGCTCTGCTTCTCCGCAGCCGGCTGAACGCGGGAAGCAGGATCGTCAAAGACGCGCAGAATGGGACGATTCGCAACCGACCGCAGCGTCCACTTCCAGTCATCTTCATCGGGAAGAGGGCGGGCAGGTCCGAGTTGCATCACGCCCAGCAGTGTACTGAGCGTAACGTTAACGTGGAGCTTGGCGCCCGAGTGAAGTCCGACTCTCTCTCGCAGCGCGGGCAGGAAAGAAGGCGCCGTAACTTTGAGAGTATAAAGGCCAGGCAGCAAGTCCGTCGCCGTGTAGTATCCAGCACCGTCAGTAAAGACGGTCAGAGTGCGATTGGCCGCGCCGAGAATCTCCACGACGGCGCCCATCTGGGGAATGCCGGAGTTATTGCGAACGTATCCCGAGATCGCTCCCGGCTGTTCTGCAGCCCACAAAGGAAGCGACACGCCCAATAGGATTGCCCAAGTTCCGAGGTTACGCAGTTTCACTCAGCCCCACCCCCTCGGGGGGAACCGCAGGGAGTTCGTCTTACTGTACGGCAAACAACGCCGACGGATTCACTGTTTGCTTCGAAATGTTGTCGTTTACTTTGATTTCGATCTTATACGTTCCGGGCTGCAGATTGGCGGCGACGATCGATTTCTGCAAGGTCACTTGCTCGCCGATGTTGCCCATCGTATCCGTGCTTTCAGTTTTCTGAATCACCTGCTTGTTCGTTGCAAGGTTGGTGATTTCGTATTCAAACGTGGCGGAAGGCTTGTGTGTCTTCTCGTCCACCCCAAGATTATAGACCTGCATCCAGAAATTCAGCTTAGGATCTTTGTCCCTGCGAAACACAGCCGGCTTACCATCGGCAGGGGCCACGCGAGGCCGCACCTTGGTTGTACCGATAACGAAGTTGCCCGTGCCAATATCCTTGGTAGGAACCGGTTCCATCACGTCGGCCACCACCAGGCTTGAGGTGGAGAGCTTGTCATCGGAGAATTCAGGAACCTTGATGCTCCGGCTCCAAATGCCTTTGCGGTCTCCGTTCACATCCTTCACCGCGACATAGAGCTTATAGAGTCCGGGGCGCAGAGGCAAGGCCTTGGTGTAGAGCTCGGAGTTCTCTGCCGTGCGGGGCAAGAGCTCGGGAGGCACGTCCACTTGCACCGTATCCTCGAAGGTCTGAATAACTTTGCCCGTCAGCGTAGTCAAGCGACCGAAGATGTTGACGGTTCCTCGCTGAACGCCGTCTTTATTGACGAAGGTGATGTCGCGGTTCTTCATCTGAATCGCGATGGGGACCAGCACCGTATCGCTGGTGACCTTCACGAAGTCGGCGCGCACATCAAACGGCATCGGATTGAGGATCACCTTCGAGTTGACTTCCTCTTCGAGATCCGCGAACTTCACTTTGGGAGCGGCCTGCAACTTCGCGAACTGCTCGAGGCGATCGAATTCCTTGGTCTGCAACTCGGAGCTGTTCGGGCCTTGGCCCAGTCGTTCAATTCCGGTGCCGGTGAAACGCTGCCCTTTACTCGACATCCCCATCTGTTCGTAGAGCGTCAGGCCCGCGTTCGGAGTCATCAGCAGAGCGTCTTTTTCGGAGCGGTCCATAGTCATGTGGTACTCGCCGCACATGCAGGTATCGACGAATTCGATGATGACTTCCTGCCCGATGCCCTCGAGATAGCGATATCGCCAGTCTTCAAACGGAAAGGTCGAGGTCTCGCCGCCGCCTTCTTCTATGGGACGTTCATAACTTCCACCCGAAGGATGCGACTCGATCTCATCCGGTTTGCCAAAAACGATGTACATGCGTCCGCGATCGGTCTTCCATCCCGGCACGCCAGCAGCGAAATGCTCGTTAGCGTAGGCAATCCTCTGGTAGTGCTCTTCCTTATATTCGTTTTCCTCGGTGTCGGGAGTGGGGTCGCGGCGTTGCCAGAAAGCCTCAATAAAATTGTCGCGCTCCTCATCGTTGGAAAGCTGCTTGAAAGCGGCTCGTTCCTCGTCGGTAATGATCCAGACAACGTCCTCTTCTAGCCATTTCTTATATGGACGGCTCAATTCTTGTTTCAGAGCCCGCTCATTCTTCTTTTTCTGTTTCGCATCTGTGGGGCGCTTAAGCGGATCGGTGGCCTCTAGCGCGGGCTTTGCCTGCGCTGGCTGGATTTGCGCGCTGGACTGATCAGATGGTGCCGCTGTCTGCGCGGCAACGGGTTGTGCCGCTGCAGGACTGCTGGCGTCGTTGGCTGGCTTGTTCGCAGGTTTCTGGACCGAGTCCTGGGCAACAGCGCCAGAAACTGAAAGACCCATACATACGAACAGAATTCGAAGAACCGCTTGAAAAGAAACTACCCGGAACATGAGAGGGACTCCTGCCAACGCAACTAGTCTGCCTATTTTAGGCCTGTTTGTCGTTTGAAAGCAAGGTTAAGTCGTGCCCGGAGAATCGATTAAAACAGCCTAACGTACGTTTAGAACCTGTGCACGATGCATCGAGTTGCCCATGTTAATTATAAATCTTATAGTGCAAAAGACGGCGTTGCCCGGGCTATAATGTTCCGTTCCGGGGCAGTAGCTATCAGGTCCCACGCATAACGGGTCTCGGGCACTTCTATCTTCATTCCTGCTTCCTGCTGAAACGGGAACTTTTTCGGCATCAGGATCGTAACAGATGGTGTGCGTCCGTCACTCCAATCAAGCGGCCTTAGGCCATTTTTCGTAAGCCGAAGCCGCGGCACGACTTGGCCATCTGTGGGAGATAAATCACCCGGATATCGACGGGCATCATGACACCTTGGAAAAAAATTGCGATTGGCGCGGGCATTGCGGTTTTGCTCGCAATCATTGTCGGTTTTACCGTTCATCAGAGCAGCAAGAATGTCGCGACCGTCCAGACCGGGAAGGTGCAGCGGCAGGATCTGGCAACCGTGGTGAGCGCGTCCGGTGAGATCAAACCAAAGACCTACGTCAACGTGGGCGCGAACGCTTTCGGCAAGATCACCCACCTGTACGTAAGGGAGGGTGATCGCGTAAAGAAGGGTCAATTGCTCGCGCAACTGGAGAATGTTCAGTCATCGGCAGATGTCAACGCCAACGAAGCCTCTTTGCAGGCGGCTGAAACCGACGCTCTTGCGGCAGATGCCGCACTGAAAACGGCGCAGGCCGACCTGGTGCGCGCCCAAGCGGACTACGACCGCAACAAGCTCGACTGGGATCGCGCGCAAAGCCTCTTCAAAGACGGGCTGATTTCCAGATCCGATTTTGACAGCCGCAAGAATGCCTGGGCAACCGCCGACGCAGGCTTGGTACAAGCACAGGCTCGCGTGGCGCAGGCTAAGGCGCAGAACGATTCTGCCGACAAACACATTGCTCAGGGACGCGCCAATTTAACGCGCGTCACCGACGTGCTGCACAAGACCAGCTACATTGCCCCCTACGACGGCGTAGTCACAAACCTGCCCGTGCGTGAGGGCGAGACTGTTGTAATGGGCATTCAGAATGCTCCGGGCAGCACTTTGATGACGATTGCCGACATGTCGATCATCACCGCTGAAGTTATGGTGGATGAAACCGACATCGTGAATGTGCACCTGGGACAACCTGCCGAGGTGACCATCGACGCCATCCCAAGAAAGACTTTTCACGGAACGGTTTCTGAGATTGGCGATAACGCGATCGTCCGCTCCAGCGGAGTTTCCACTTCGCAGCAAGCGACCGCAAGTGAAGAGGCGAAAGACTTCAAGGTTGTCGTGAACGTACAGGATGCGCCGGTCGACTTGCGTCCGGGACTTTCCACCACCGCAAAGATTACGACCGCAACCCGGACCGGTGCAGTCGCTGTGCCCATCCAGTCGTTGACTCTGCGAACGAAGGCGCAGATCGAGCAGCAGAATAATGCGCCCGGCTCGGTGCATGCGGCGGCACCTGTGCCCAAAGAAGTCGCATCCAAGGGAAAGAAAGAGGACGATATACAGGGAGTTTTCGTCATCCGCAACAAGAAGGCAGTATTCGTCCCGGTAACATCGGGAATTACCGGCACCACCGATATCGAGGTGATCGAGGGATTGAAAGAAGGGGACGAAGTGATTACCGGGAGTTACAAGGTCTTGCGGACCTTGCGTCCAGGAAGCAGCGTCAAGATCGACAACAGCGTCCCTAAGAAAGAGGACGACGGATCGTAACCTTAGCCGGCCTGACACGTCCAAACGGGAAAGCCGGAAGAGGTCTCGAACCGAGGGATTTAGAAAACGGAGCCTGATAGCAGAACGTACCGAATCCAAAGATCGGGAGAGGTCAGTGGCACCGGACCAGGAGAAAAACATGGCAACCGCAGAAGTCATCAGTATGCCCAATACCGCCAACCTAGCACCGCCGGAATCCTGCATGATCGCTGCCGAGGATCTTTGGAAAACCTACGACATGGGATCGGAGCAGCAGGTCCACGCGCTGCGTGGAGTAAACCTGCGCATCCAGCGCAACGAATATGTCGCCATCATGGGGCCCTCGGGTTCGGGCAAGTCGACGTTGATGAATCTGATCGGCTGCCTTGATACGCCCTCGCAGGGAAAATACTGGCTGAATAGCCAACTAGTCAGCGAGCTCGATGACGACGAGTTGGCACGCATCCGCAACAAAGAAATCGGATTCGTATTCCAGACCTTCAACCTGCTGGCTCGAGCCACGGCGCTGCACAACGTCGAACTGCCCTTGATCTATGCCGGCATCCCCACCGAAGAGCGTATGGAGCGGGCCAAGGGTGCGCTGGCGGCTGTGGGCATGGAAGCCCGCATGAGCCACAAACCCAACGAACTCTCTGGCGGACAACGGCAGCGCGTCGCCATTGCGCGCGCGCTGGTGAACAAGCCGTCAATCATTCTTGCGGACGAACCCACCGGCAACCTGGATTCGCAAACCGGCGTGGAAATTATGGCGCTGTTTGACCGGCTGCATGCGGAGGGCAACACGATCATTCTGGTAACCCACGAAGGCGATATCGCGGAATATGCCCACCGCGTCATTCACATCAAAGACGGAGTAATCGCCAGCGACGAGAGTAAAGGCCGCGGACAGCGTAGCTAAGCTCGCGCTTTCCACGAATCCGGTGCGTTTAAAGGCCACGCCCAGCCAGACGGCTGGGCGTCTTGTTGTAGCGCCGCCGTCTCGGCGGCTGTCGTGGGAGTGTCTCGCTCCCACGCTGCGAGGGCAAGATGCCGGCGCTACGTGAGTTTCACTTCTACTTCCACCGGCGTCTCCGCCACTGCTACCCGGTCTCTGCCTTCCCTTTTTGCCCGGTAGAGCGCCGCATCGGCGGCTTCAAGCAATTCTTTGGCGGAGGCTCCGTGTTGCGGAAGTTCTGCCACGCCGACAGACACTTTAACCATTCCGAGCGACTGTCCCTGATGCATCACGGTCAACTCCCGCATTCGGGTGCGAATGCGCTCAGCGCGCGCCTGGGTTACTTTCAGGTCCGCCACTGGCAGGATGACAACGAACTCCTCGCCGCCGAAGCGGCAGCCAATATCCTCTGCGCGAACGCTTTTCAACAGAAACGACGCAGTCTCGCGTAGCACGGTGTCCCCCGCGTCGTGCCCGTGCGTATCGTTAAACTTTTTGAAATGATCCAGGTCCAGCATCAGCACGCCCAGACCCTGTTCGGCGCGCACTGCTCGCCGGGTTTCTCTTTCCATCGTCTCCTCCAGATAACGACGGTTGTAGAGACCGGTCAACGGATCTTTGACGGATTGGGTACGCAATGCTTCGCGCAGTCCGATGTTGGCCACTGACAAGCCTACTTGCCCGGCGAAGGTTAGCGACAATTCCGAGTCGACCAGGGTAGGACTTTCTTCGGCGGCCTGAAAGTGCAGGATGCCCAGCGCTTCGCCATGTGCAAGGATCGGAACGCAGAGATAAGTATTCTTCACCCCAACGGCGTGAGCGCAGGGCGCGGTTGTATCTCCAG
>Ga0307474_10002874_pt1 | contig 12425 bp, 8 predicted proteins | sample atmos_gasesECM1C_2_FD_203312 | JGI IMG/M metagenome (GOLD analysis project Ga0307474, IMG submission 203312) | Hardwood forest soil microbial communities from Morgan-Monroe State Forest, Indiana, United States - atmos_gasesECM1C_05 | ecosystem: Environmental > Terrestrial > Soil > Temperate... | reverse complement strand
CTCACGACGCCTTCGACCTCTACCGCGCATCCGTTCTCGGCGGCAATCCTCAGATCATCGTGCATGGCATTGATTCCAACGCCGCATTTTCGGTAGACGGCAAGCACATTGCGTTTTACCGCAATAATGATCCCGACGTCGGCAAGTTCCAGCTTCTGACGGCCGATGCGGATGGCTCGGAAGAGAAATTGATTGTCGGCGGTCCGATTGCTGCCGCCCACCGTTACGTTTCCTGGTCCCCAGACGGCAAGCGACTCGCATTGTCCGATGCCGGAGGCACCACCGCTCCGATCCAACTCATGGATGTTGCCTCCGGTAAGAGCGAGGACTTCGCCGGACGCCCAGGTGTTGTATTTTACAAGTCAATGTGGCTGCCCGATGGGCGCGGACTCTTCACTCAGTATCAGGATCTCAGCGCAGGTCTGAACCACAATCAAATTGGCTTTGTTTCCTATCCGGGCAGCCAGTTTTCTGCCATCACCAAGGACACGAACAATTACGAGTCGTTGTCTCTTTCCGCAGATGCAAAAACCCTGGCAACGGTTCAGTCGAAGCGGTTGTACACCTTGTATATAGTTCCGGCCGCTGGAATGGGAGCCACTCCTCCTAACCCCGCCGTCCCGCAACAGCAGAAAGGGTCCTTGAATTTCAGCTGGGCGGGAAATGACGGATTTTATATCTCCGAAGATAATCACCTCGTCCGCGTCTCCGCCGACGGAAGCAAGAAGACGATGCTGGCGACCATTCCTTCGATGTATTCGGTCTCCGCCTGCCAGGACGGAAAGTACTTACTGCTCGCTCTGATCGGCGATGGAGGCGGAACTGGAAGCAACGTCTGGCGGGCGAACGCAGATGGCAGCAACCTGAAGCAACTCTCCCGTGGACAAAATGATACCGGCCCTGAATGTTCTCCCGACTCGCAGTGGGCGTACTACATCGACCAGAATGCGAATCAAATTGACCGTGTGCCTATCGAAAGTGGAACGCCCGAACCTGTGCCCGGAACCCCCGTTCCCAACGCCTTTGTCACCGGCGGCCGCCTTACCCACCCGGATGTTGCGCCCGACGGCAAGGCCGTGTCTTTCACCATCGAACTCGGGGAAGCCAATCTCGGCCAGATGATCGCCTCGGTCCCGCTCGATGCCGGACCCCAGCCGCATGTGCGCCTGTTCGATCCCAATCCCGCCATCTCCGATAGCCCGAGATTTACCCCCGACGGAAAAGCTCTGGTTTACCCGATCAACCAGAATGGTGTTGATAACCTGTGGTTCCAGCCCATTGACGGTTCCCCCGGGCGCCAGATCACGAATTTCAAGGCTGACCGGATCCGATCGTTCCGCTGGTCGCCCGACGGCAAGAGCATCGGCGTGCTCAGCGAGCGGGTTGAAGGTGATGTCGTGCTGCTCCGCGAATCGAACTCCAAGACCCCGTAAACGCCTCGAGCGATTCTTCCTCCCAGATCTCCGACTTCTTCTGCTAGCGGACGCGGTCGGCCAAGCCTAGATTGGATACAGCCATCACGACCATCGCTTTGTTGGAATCCTCAACCGCGGTTTGATAGGCGGCGCCAATGTTGATGCCCTTGGCGGCCAGTTTCGAGGTAAAGCGCGAGAGCGCTCCCGGCACGTTCGGTAGTTTGACCAGCAGCACGCGCTCTTCGTAATAGGGAATGCTGTTTGCCTTCAGTACCGTTTTAGCTTTGTTCGGGTTCGTCACGATGAGTTGTATATAGCCCATCGCGCCCGCACTGCCCGCGTTGAAGGCCACAATATTCACTTTTGCTGCGCTGAGAATCTTGGTGAGGTCCGCTAAAGTTCCCGGACGGTTCTCGCAGGAAATTGTCAGTTGGTTCATTTTAGGCATCGGTTTGGCGCTTCGATGACTCGGCATGCTAACAGAGATTGTCTTCGGTTATAGAGAAATCTCAGTGGCGAATTGCCACTTCCCCTTCACTGCCTGAGACTCGCATTAAAGAATGCGAAACAAAGCGAGCGCACCTCTGCGTCCGCAAAGTCCGCTGGAAAACCCATCGAGTGCGACAGGATCTTATCTCGCATCATGCCTTCGATGGCTCCCATCAGGGCCGAACGCAGCGCGTGCGGAGGAACCCCAAGTTCGCCCCGCTCGGCGAGTTCCTGCAAAATTCCATCCACGATTTTCACGAACTCCAGAAACCCGGGCACCAGGACGACCTGCTTGCCGTCGTTCCGAATCCGCCGTCCTTCCAGCAGAAAGAGTTTTCGAAGTTGCTCGTCCTTGCCCAGGAACGTCAGCACCATGTCGATCAGCACCTGAAATTTCTGCCGGGCCGACGACATGCTTTCCGTGGCGAGCCGCACCGCAGGATTGATTTGCTCCCAGGCGTACTGGAAAACCGCCTCCAGGACCCCCTGTTTGCTCCCGAAGTGTTTGATCAGTTGAGACTCGCTGGTTCCGGCTAGGCGGCAGATCGTCGCGGTGGAGGTGAGTTCGTATCCCCGTTCCGCAAACAGAACTTTGGCCGCTTCTCGGATCCTCTCGCGGCTTGGGGTCAAAAGCCCTGTGGGTTGATTTCGCAATTTTGATCTCCGAGGTGTTCCCACAAGCGTACGAGGAAGAACCACCACCACTACTAATAACCGCAGTAATGCTATTCCCTGTTTGGAATGAGGTAAAGGGGCAAAATTCGATTTTACCCCGTCCCCGGAAAATGTAAGTCATTTGTAAACAGTCGTTTGCTGCGCTTTACAGCCGCTCGGCGACAGGCCGTCCGGAATTAAGAAATCTTCCGCCTTCCCTATACCGTTTTTCCTGTATCGACAATGGCTTGCCACCTATCTAGTATGCGCCTGCCTATAAGTGGTAGTGCAACTATCAGACGGGTCCAGCATTACATTCCGGCGCACGCGGTTGCCAAGACAGTTCAGGAGCTTAATCATGATCAAGCAGAGAGCCTTCTCGCGTCTGTCCCTCTTGGGCCTCCAGGTACTCACCTCGGTCTGCGTTGTCGTTCTTGCGGTTGCTCCAGCTTTCGGAGTCACCAATCCGAAGCACTTCTTTTGGGCGCCAAACCAGCCCAACACTCCGAATCCGAACTCATTAGCCAACGACCTCATCTATCACGGCGGCAATGCCGGATCGGGCGCGATCGGCGTCGAGACGAAGCCGGCCACCTACCTGATTTTCTGGGGTCCGACATGGTCCAGCGGCTTCACTACCACTGACGTCAACGGCAACGTGTACACCAGTCAGCAGTTGCAAACCTACGTCACCTCGTTTTTGACCAATCTCGGTGGCACTTCCTGGGCCGCTATCCAAACCGAATATTGCAACAACGCCCCGGTGGGCACCACGAATTGCGCAAATGTGGCAGGAGCCAACTACGTGACCAACCCGCGCAATCAGCTCAAAGGCGTGTGGACCGATACGACCGCCGTGCCGGGCGACATTGTCGCCCTCGGCTTGGAGGAGAACCTTGTCGACGATCCGCTTGCGATGGAAGCCATGCGTGCCTCCGCTCACTTCAACTATGATCCGCAAGCAACCTACATCATTCTCACGCCGCCTACGACTATCGCCACGGGCCAGCCTGTTTACTGCGGCTACCATACCCAAACCAGTAGCGTTGACGGCCTGGGCAATCCCTATCGGCTGCAGTACGCGTTCATTCCCTTCCTCAATGCAACCTGGCCGGGCTTGGGTCAGGGTGGATGCGGCATGAATTCCGTCAACGTAATCAGTGACAGCTTCGGCCATGGGGTCTTCGACGGTTACAGCATCGTCGTCGGCCACGAATACGCGGAGGCGGTCACCGATCCGGATAATTTCGCCAGCGACCAGGACGGCTGGAATGATGCGCAGGGCAACGAGACCGGCGACAAGTGCGCTTGGACCAACCTGGCCAATGTCTCCATGAACAATCACACCAAGTTCGCCGTGCAGCCCTTGTGGAGCAACCGGGCATTCGATGTGACGGGCCAGGGCTGCGTTCGCTCCGCTCCCACCAATCCTCACGCCATGCCGCCGGTGGGCATCACTCCACCCTCGGTCGATATCTGCATGACCCTGGGTGTGTGCCCGCCCGGTGTCGCGGCAGGCCAGCCGATGCCGGTCAACATGGCCTACTTCGGCGGCGGGGTGGAAGTGACTCCGAAGATCTATCTCGTCTATTGGGGCTGGGGCGAAGCTGGCGCGTTTGATCACACCGGAACGATGGCCAGTGATCCGGATGGCGTAGGTGCTCTCATGAGCCGCTTCATCGCGGCCATCGGCGGCACCTCGTGGGGCAACGTCGTGACTCAGTATTATCAATCCAACAACAACGGGACCTACGCAAACGTCGGAAACCCGAAGAACCAGCTGATGGGCGTTTGGCACGACGACACCACTCCCATCCACGACAATCTGAGTCCGCTCGACCTGGCCCGCGAAGCGGCTCTGGCGGCCCAGCACTTCGGGATCACCGATCTGCACAATGCGCAGATCGTGGTGGCAACTCCGCAGAAGTTTAACGAGGCCGGCTTCAATCAGAACCAGTACTGCGCCTGGCACGACTTCACCACTCCCATCTCGTATCCCGGGGTAACGCCGGGCATGGCATTCGTGAACATGCCCTACGTGCTGAACGCCGGTGGCGGTTGTGGCCAGGATTTTGTCAATCCAGCACCCACGGGCGATCATGACGGCGTCACCATCGTGCTGGGGCACGAAATCGCTGAGACCGTCACCGATCCCGGCGCGGAGTCGCAAGCCGGATTGGTTCAGTACGGTGCCTGGTTCGATTACCAGAGCTGGGAGATTGGCGACAAATGCGCATGGGTCGGCGACGGCCTGCAGGTTCCGGGCGCGCCCTTCAACATGACTGGAAACGACGGAGGTGCCTACCCCGTGCAGACTTTGTGGAGCAATCAAGCCCTGAGTGGGGCGGGATATTGCTCACAGGGATTCTAGCGACGGGTCCGAAGTCTGGGATTTGGCTTTGTTTCCCGAGAGCGATCGTTGCCTAAGTTTGACGGCGATCCCCTCCCGAGTTACTACGAAAGCAAATTCACTCCTTGCCCAAGTCAGCGCTTCTGCATACGCGCTGACTTGAGCGAGATCCTTCGCATCGCCCACAACAGACCCATCGCCACGATCCTCTCCCGCCTGCGGCCCAAGCTATAATGGCGCACACGCATGCCCCTTACTCCTGGCACGAAACTCGGCCCTTATGAAATCCAGTCTCCGCTGGGCGTTGGCGGCATGGGAGAAGTCTATCGCGCGAGAGATACGCGCCTCGGGCGTGACGTCGCTGTGAAGATTCTTCCGGAATCCTTCTCCCGCGAACCCGAACGCCTGCGTCGTTTTGAGCAGGAAGCGCGGGCGGTGGCTGCGCTCAACCATCCCAACATTCTTGCCATTCACGACATCGGCCAGCACGAGGGATCGCCCTTCCTGGTATCCGAACTCCTCGAAGGCGAAAGCCTGCGCGCTGCCCTCGATCGCGGACCTCTCCCGCAGCGTAAGGCGATCGAGTACGGGGTGCAGATTACCCACGGCCTGGCGGCGGCGCACGAGAAAGGAATCATCCACCGCGATCTGAAACCGGAAAATATCTTTGTCACCAGAGACGGCCGCATCAAGATCCTCGACTTCGGGTTGGCCAAGCTGGCGCAGAAAGCCGGCGTAGAGCCGGACGAAATGACTCTCAGCAGCGCGCACACGGCGGCTGGGGTAGTCATGGGCACCGCGAGTTACATGGCGCCTGAGCAGGTGCGGGGCGAAGCCGCCGATCCGCGCACCGACATCTTCGCCTTCGGCGCGGTGCTCTATGAAATGCTGTCGGGAACGCGCGCCTTCCGCCGCGACACCACCGCCGAAACCATGACTGCGGTTTTGAAGGACGACCCGCCCGACTTATCCTCCCCGTCGTCCACTTCCACGCGTCTGGTTTCTCCCACGCTCGAACGCATTGTGCGTCGGTGCCTGGAAAAGAACCCCGAACAACGCTTCCAGTCGGCGCGTGATCTCTCTTTCGCATTGGGCGCCCTCTCTGGAAGCGAATCGAGCCCGATTGCGCGACCCGCGGCTGCGACCCTGCGCCGGGTGCCGTTCCTGCTCTGGTTTTGCGTAGCGCTGGCTCTGGCAGTGGTCAGCGGAGTGACCTGGTTCGTGGCGCGGCGTCCTCAGCCGACCACCCGCATGCGATTCGCGATGGCAATCCCGGATGAAATGAGCATCAGCCACATGGCGCTGTCGCGCGACGGCTCCATGCTGGTCTTCGTGTCGCCGGAAGAAAACTCTGCCATGCCAATGCTCTACGTGCAGCGAGTTGGCTCGTCGGGCGTCGCTCTTCTTCCCGGCACGCAAGGCGCAAGTTATCCCTTCTGGTCACCCGATGGCGCCTACGTCGCATTTTTCGCCAACGGCAAACTGCAGAAAATCGCGATCTCAGGTGGCACTCCCCAGCCGCTTGCCACCGCTTTGGCTGGACGCGGAGGCAGTTGGGGAAGTAAGGGCGTAATCATCTATGCCCCGGACGCCCAGAGTCCTCTTGATCGCGTCAATGCCGATGGCACGGGAATGGCGCCCCTTACCCTGGGCATAAGGACCAAGGAAGACCAATCTCATCGCTGGCCCTTGTTTCTCCCCGATGGCGACCATTTCTTGTTCTGGGGCGGCAACTTTTCGAACCTGAAGGACGACCGGTTGAGCGGTATCTATGCCAGTTCTCTCGCAGGCAAGGAGAGAAAACTTGTCCTCCTCTGCCATTCGAGTTTCGGCCTTGATGCTCACAGTCTCTTCTATGCGGACGAGCAAAGGCAGTTGGTCGGCACGTCTTTTGACGCATCCACCGCCACGGTTTCAGGCGGCGCTGCCGTGGTCGCGAATCTTGTCGGATTTCAACCCTCCACGTACTGGTCGGCCTTCACGGTCGCACAAAACGGAACGTTGATCTTCAATACCAACGTCGGTGCCGCTCAGTCCGTGCTGACCTGGATAGATCGGTCAGGCAAAGAACTGGGCCGTATCGGCGATCCCGCCGTCATGGCCAACCCCACGCTTTCTCCTGATGCCAGCCACGTCGCCGTGGATATCAGCGACGAGAAGGCAAATAACGTCGATGTCTGGATCGTGAGCACGACCGGCGCCGGCAACTCGCGCTTCACCTTTGATCCCGCGGAAGAAGTGGTGGCGGTCTGGTCACGGAGTGGAAAGACGCTCGCCTACCGCGACGCAGGCAGCGAGGGCCCGACTTTGAACCTCAAGGCGGCGACTGGCCTGGAGCGCGAGAAGAAAAGGTTCACCCTCCCTCCCACCTCCATGGACGACCTGGTTCCCAATTCGTGGTCTCCGGACGACCAGCAGATTCTGTGCACGCACCAGGTTACTTCCGCCGAATATCTTGAGCTATTCCCTGTCGCTGGCGGAGCGCCAACCCGATTTCTGACCAGCAAGGGCAGCGAAACCAACGGACAGATTTCTCCCGATGGAAAATGGGTAGCCTATGCTTCTGACGAATCCGGCGTCTGGGAGATCTACGTCACCTCGTTCCCGGGTGCCGCGGGAAAATGGCAGGTCTCGCGCGGTGGGGGCAGTGAGCCACGCTGGCGCGGTGACGGGAAAGAAATTTTCTATATCGCGCCCGGCGGCATGTTGATGGCTGTACCGGTTAACGGCGAAAGCATCTTGGCGACCGGGTCGCCCGCACCTCTATTCCAGGTCCACGGCCGCGCCCCGATCTCCTCGACCGACGTTTTTACTTACGATGTGGCCAAAGACGGCAAGCGCTTCCTGGTGAACCGTTACGTGAAACCGGAACACGTTCCGCCGCTGACCATCCAGCTCAACACCGCAAACAGCGACCATTCCCCTTAGAGCCGAAGAATTGATGTCGCCTGGCCCTCCACCGACTGAGTGAGAGCAACGCGCAAGTCGGGAAGGGCCGATATTTGAAGTGCGATTTCGGCCGGGCCACCGCACGATCCTGGTGCGGCCCGACGGCTATATCGCATACTCCGCCGACCGCAGCGATGGAATGACAGCCTTGCACTCCGTGCGCTCGCTTCTAGAGCGTCAAACAAATTAGACAGCCCGAATCTGCATATCAGGTATGCGAGGAACATTGTCGGAACCACACGATCAACGGTGGCCCCTCCTGACGCTCAATGATGGTCTGCCCCGTCATGAAGGGTTGCGTGACAACTTTTTGACATTTGCACTCCTGGCTTTCGGTAATCTACTCATGAAGAACTGCCACTTCGAGATCCTCCGGGAGGATGGCGATGAAATCTCTCCTACCCATCTCGCTCTTGATCGCTGCCCCACTCATTTTATCGGGCGGCCCTGCGCCCAAAACTTCCAATCGACTTCCAGTTCCGGAAGGTGTTCAAACCATCGACCTAACGGCAAAGAAATACGAGTTTGCCCCTTCGACCATTCGAGTCAAGCAAGGTACAAGGGTTCAACTCAAGATCCGCGCCATCGACCACGCCCACGGATTCAAGATCAGCGAACTGCCAGACGGTGTCGACACCAAGGGAAATCCCGGTCTGGTGTTCGCGTCGACGCAAGGCTGCACGAAAATCGAGGAAGGGAAATCGGAGACGGTGGAATTTGTCGCGCAAACGTCCGGTAGATATGCCTTCCGCTGCTGCGTACATTGCGGCTGGCATCATCGCGGGATGAAGGGCGAGCTCATCGTCGAACCGTGATCGGCAGGGCTGGCAATGAGCGCAATCGCGACATTTCACCAACAATCCATGACCATGACAAGCCCCGTCAGCTCGTGGTGAAACACTGAACTTAGCTGATCTGCTCGACCAGCATCTCTCGGCCGGCCTTATCGTAGAACATCATCGTCATCCTAGCCGTGTCCGCAGTCCACTTCTCTATCCCCTCTGCGGAAGGCCCATGGACATCTCTAAGTACGTCGTCTGCCGCTGCTCGTGCCAGCGCAGGTGCTGGAGGAACATCTCGCGTTGACCGCTTTCCGCAACGGCAAGCACCTCGTGCACCGGTGGCGAGACGATTCTCTGGCCGTCCTGTCCGAAGTACTCCGAGTACTGTCGCAATCAGCGATTTCACTCAAGTTCCTGTCCCAGAGAATTTGAGGGCGATACAGATTTCTCGCCAACCAGTCTGGTTACAAAATGCAGCACGAAGTTCGGGAGGAGTCTGTTATGAGGCTCCGCAACGTACTCGTCGCGTGCTCCCTTTCATGCTGGTTATCAGTTCCGGCGAGATGCCAGTGTGGACCGAACATGGAGAAGCAAATCGCCCAAATCATGAACACGTGGGTCGAGGATTGGAATGAAAAACGCATGGACGACCTGACGAACCTCTACTCTGCTCACGCCGCGATGTTGCCCTCGGACGGGAGTCGCGCCTCTGGACAGGGCGAAATTCGAGCATTTCTTGAGAAGCAGATTGCACGAAGATGGAAGTGCACAGTTCTGGTCCTATTCGCCTTACGGTCGCACTGGCTTTGGCTGCTTCAATGACAAAGATGTCCCGGCCGTTGCTATCGAGAACAGTACCTACAAACAGAGTGGTATAGGCAAAACTATTGAAGGACACTATCTCGTAGTGCTGGCCTATATGCAAAACTACCCTGGTGGGCCGAGATGGGTAATCACACAACAGGCGTTTACCACGAAACCGTAATGATGCCAGTCGAAGCGGGGGACCTCAAATCCTCTCGCAATCTCGACGAGGGAACCAGCTAACTGATGCAACGAGGCGTTTCCACTCAAATTCCGCTTGCCGGAAGATGAGCGCAACGGCGATTTTTCACCAATTGACACGCAACTCTGCCCGACATGAAAACATCCTGTCCATGAAGGGAGGCGACGAGCCATGAATAACAGTCGGTTTGCATCTCATCGCTTCCGGCATTTGGGCATGGCGGCAATCCTGCTGTCGGCATTCCTTTTATCCGGTTGCCGTAAGCCCGCACAGCCCGTGACCATAACATTTTTCGACTCTGACTTCCGCGGAGTTCCTGGCGACCATCGGATGATTCCGGACGCTGATTTGCAGGAATTCACGCGAGAAACAGGCATTCTGGTTAACGATCTTCCAACGCCAGAGGACAACGGCTCAAAACTCAACCTTACGATGGATTTGCTCCGCAGCGGTGCCCCGTCCCCTGACCTCTATGGCGTTGACATGATCTGGGCCGGAACGATGGGTGAATACCTCATCGATCTGCAACCTTACTTTGCCTCAGAGATTTCTTCGCAAGATCGCGACTTCATCGAAAGCTATCGGGTTCAGGGGAAGGTTGTGGCGATGCCCGAGCAGCCGCTTGGTGTGCAGGTTTTGGTTTATCGGACGGATCTTCTCGCCAAGTACGGCTACAAAACGCCACCCAGAACCTGGGATGAGCTTGAGAAAATGGCTGCCCGGATTCAGGCTGGAGAGCGCGCACAAAGGAAGAAAGATTTTTGGGGCTTCGTCTGGGCCGGAGCGATCGCAACGGACAGCGAGCAACTTACTATGGAAGGATTGGAATGGCAAGCAGCAGAAGGAGGCGGCCACATCATCGAGTCCGACGGAAAGATCAGCGTAAACAATGCAAATGTTATCCGCGCTTGGGAACGCGCCGCCCATTGGGTAGGTTGGATCTCTCCTGCAAGCGTGGTTTCTTACACCGCTACGGACGCAGAAAATAAATTTTGGGTTTCCGGCGAGGCTGCGTTTCTCCTCAGCCACGCCATCGTGTATGAGATTTTTGCAGAAGATAAGCCGTTCCGCGACCAAGCGGGAGTGACCAGCGTCCCGGCTGGAAAGAGAGCGCGAGTCGCTACCATAGGAGGCTACGCTCTAGGGATATCCCGCTTTTCAGCTCACCGCGCCGAAGCCGTTCAGCTCATTCAGTTCCTGCTCCGCAAGCAGGCAGAATTCAGGAATTCGACTCGAAAGCCAAGCCGAAAGGTGGAGTACTTTGAAGTTCCATCTGTGATGAGGGAAATCTATCCCTGGTGGTACAAACCGGGGGAATCGGGTGGGAGTGAGATAGTTTCGCGCCCGTCGGCGGTTGCGGGATCGAACTATGAGGCGGTCTCCAAAGCCTATACCAACGCACTGCATTCTGTGCTGACCCGAGAGTCAACTGCTCCAGCAGGGGTCGTGGCGCTCGAGAACGAACTCGTTCGGATCATGGGTAATGACCAGGCTCAACCTGGAACAGGTTCGCACTGAGATGAATCGACTGCGACTCAACATTGGCCCACGCCTGGTTCTATGCTTCGCGCTCATCCTCCTTTCGACGTTAGCCGGTGACGTAATCGTTCTATTGCAATTCCACACCGTCCAGACACAAGTAGAGCGGCTCAACGAATATGACAGGGAGCTGGTAACTGTCTCACGTGTTCACTCAGATATGTTGAAATTTCGTGACACACTTGAGTCGCTTGCGAATGCAAAAAACGCCGAACGTCTGAAGGCAGAGACTCAATCGATGAATGAGGCCTTTGCGGAGGACATGCGACGTGCCAAAAGCGCGCTCTTGGCCGTGCATTCCGGCAATGCCTCTGACCCGACTCTTCTCCCCACCCTCGCGGTCGTCCAGTCGAACCTCCAATCGGAGACCGCCTCGGTGATCGAGTTAGCTGAAGCGAATGATTGGAATGACCTGCAAGTGCGGCTGGCCAATCAGCTACGCCCGCTCGAGTTTTCTATCTCTGCCTTGGTGGAAAGAGTCGACCGCGAGGTAAAGGCGGAACACGCCCAAGTCGCAGCCAATATCCACCGGGTGCAGCACTGGATTTTTATTGTCGTGCCTGCCACGGTCGTTCTCACCTTGTTGATTGCGGTAACGTTGGGACTCGCCATTACGCGCAGCATCACGCGGCCACTCGAACAACTAGTGGAGGGCTCGAGGATGTTGGCACGAGGAGATTTCAAACATCGGGTTCCCATTCAGGGAGAAGATGAGCTGGTCCAGGTTGGGCGCGTATTTAATGATACGGCGCGGCAATTGCAGGAGTTCTATGAGAGCTTACAAAGCAGCGAGGACCGACTCCGCCAGGTAATCAACACGATTCCCGCGCACGTGTGGAGCACTCTGCCAGATGGTTCCGTAGACTTCATCAATCAGCGTTTGCTCGATTCCACTGGACTACCGATCGAGGCGTTGCTTGGATCCGGTTGGCACTCGATCGTTCATCCGGATGATCGTGCCAGATACATGGCTACGTGGAGATCGGCATTGAGCGCAGGAGAACCCGTCGAGATTGAAACGCGCGTCTGGACTGCACAGCACGACTATCGGTGGTTGCTGGTGCGCAACGTACCTTTACGCGATGGTCACGGACGCATAGTCAAGTGGTACGGCACCGGCATCGATATAGAAGAACGTAAACGCACCGAAGAGTCATTACGTAAAGCGCAGGCAGATCTCGCACACGCGAATCGCGTAACTACGATGGGCGAACTCAGTGCCTCCCTCGCGCATGAGATTA
>Ga0307474_10002873_pt1 | contig 12430 bp, 7 predicted proteins | sample atmos_gasesECM1C_2_FD_203312 | JGI IMG/M metagenome (GOLD analysis project Ga0307474, IMG submission 203312) | Hardwood forest soil microbial communities from Morgan-Monroe State Forest, Indiana, United States - atmos_gasesECM1C_05 | ecosystem: Environmental > Terrestrial > Soil > Temperate... | reverse complement strand
GTTCGGATTTGGAGCTGAAGCTGGTTATGATTTCGTTGCTGGGCACGTGCAGAGCGCCAAGCGGGAAGCCATCCGTTGTGAGATCCCACAGCACGATGGGCGAGGAAACGCCGAAGCTCGGATCAGTGTTGGCATTGTTCCACACATTGTGCGTGTCGCGGAGATTCGGCGCTTCGCCGTTATCGCTGGCATAACCGCAACTCACCGTCACCGCCGTAGTTGTCGCCGTTTTTGTTTGGTCGGCTGGCAGCAGTGGCACATTTACCGTGGCCGCGTTCGGGGTCATGATTGGGCCTGTGTTCAAGCAGCCGAATGGCAATGCTTCGCCAGGGATAACAGTGCTGGCATCTCCAACGTAGACAGTACCGCTCAATACGATACTGCCGGGAACGAAACCGTGGAATTCGGGATGGCCGAATCCAAAACCGTAACCGAAGCCGTAGCCGAAATCAAAACCACGGCCAAAATCCTGGGCGGAGAGGTTGATCGTGAAGGCGAGGGCGGCCGCAAAGAGAACTGCGGCAACACGAGCGAAACGGCGCGCGGCTGCGCCGTTGGACAGACGAATATTCATAAGAACCTCCGGTGGCTGTGAGGAGTCTGATTTGGATTTGCGGAGCTAATTTGGATTCGTCAAGAACGATCGAATCGACTTACGCCGCTCACGCTAGCAGCGGGAAGTTAAATAGCGATGAAAGGACGCGTAAAACTCAGGGCACAAGAACGAAATCGCAGACCGCGAACAAGCTGGCAGAGACCGGGCTCCAGTGGCGAAAACGAAAGGTGCCGGATTTTGGGCCGGCCAAGCGGCGATGGCACGGCGCGACGTGGTACCACAGCATGCCATTCCGCACAAGACTTGCAATTCCCAACGAAGCCCCGTACTATCCGCAGTAGAAACCGGCCTGCAAAACAGGTGGGTGGTCAACGCTGGTTGAACCAACATTCAATGAACAGGGGCTCGACTCGACAATCGGTTCCGTGTGCAGTGTCCGCCAGTCCGGAATGCCTAACGAACCGCGGAGAGCTCCACCGTCTGAGGACGGGTTCACCGGCGCATCAGCCACGGTCCAGCGGGTCGGCTTCTACTTCTTCTGGAATCTGTTTCTTTCCGGGACATTTATTTCTCCACTGTCTTCCGCCAAAATTTAATGCTTGAATTGCGCCCCAATTGCGAGTGCTGCAACAAGGATCTGCCTCCCGATGCGGCGGACGCGATGATCTGCACGTTCGAGTGCACTTTCTGTCGCGATTGCGTTGAGAACAAACTGCGCGGGCGCTGCCCCAACTGCGGCGGTAATCTGACGGCGCGCCCGATCCGGCCGGTTTCGAAGCTCGAAAAGAATCCGGCGTCAACGGCTCGCGTATTTAATCCGGAGGGTTGCGGGCAACAGGTGCTCCCGTAAACGCGGTCATGGTGGACATACACTCGGCGGGAGTGCTCTCGGCGTGAATGTGTCCGCACCGGCACCCGCCTCACCCAATCACATATCCTGTGTTAAGTGCATCCTGTTCTCTTCCATATCGGATCGCTGGTGATTCCGTCTTACGGCGCGATCACCGCGCTCGGCGTGCTGGTGGCGCTTGTGCTGGCGCAGCGCACCGCGCGCGTTGTGGGCGTGGATGCCGGCAAAGTCTGGAATCTTTGCATCCTGAGTCTGTTTGCTGCGCTCGCCGCTGCGCGGTTGCTGCTGGTCGCGGCCAACTGGAGCATTCTTCGGGATCATCCCGCATGGCTGCTCGGCTTGGGCGTGGTGCATCATCCGCTGCTAGCATGCGCGGGAGCGCTCGCCGGGGCCGCCTGCGCTGCATGGTATGCGTGGAAGAATAAACTTCCCATTCGCGCCACCGCGGACGCGCTCGCTCCACCGCTCGCCGCGGCTTTCGCATTCGAGCAGCTTGCTGCGATGGCTGCCGGGTCTGGCTACGGCACAGACGCCGGGCCTCAAGTGGGCTGGGCTGTCGTCTATACGAAACCGCTGGCCGCCATATGGAGCGGGACGCCTCTCGGCATTCCTTTACATCCGGTGCAGGCTTATGCAGCCCTCGCGTTTTTTGCGCTGGCCGTCCTGCTCTGGGTCTGGCTGCCGCTTGAGCGCCGCCGGGGAGACGTTGCCGGCCTCGGTCTGCTGGGAGCCGGAGTGGCAATTTACATCACAGAAATTTGGCGCGACTGGGCTGGCCGAGAATTGTTTGGGCTGGGCTCGCACTTGAACGGCGTCGTCGACGGGCCGCAAATTGCAGCGGTGTTACTTGTGCTGGCCGGCGCCCTGACGCTCCGTGAGCGCAAAAACTCCTCGTCCGAATGCGATAGCGCGTTTCACGAACGCAATGGCGAGCAACGGACCGGTGAAAAAGCCCCGCCGGCGACAGAAAGCCGAGGCGCGGCATGAGCCTTCCACGCACCATTGCAGTTCCAGCCGAGGCAAAAGGCCAGCGCCTCGATACATTTATCGCCACATTTTTTGCCGCGGCTCAAGTCGCGTCTCAGGCCGCGTCTCCGGCTGCACAGCTCGAAGGCATAAGCCGCTCCCGCGTGCAGCTGCTCCTCGACCAGGGCGATGTGCTGGTGAACGGCGGCCGAGAGAAGGCGTCGTTGAAACTGCGCGGGGGCGAGCAGATCACGATCACCGGCGATCCGCATCCTGCGCCTCTCAAAGCTGTTCCCGAGGCCATTCCGCTCGACATCGTCTACGAAGACGCCGACCTCGCCGTGATCAACAAGCCCGCCGGCATGATGGTGCACGCGGGCTCAGGCCAGAATGACTTCGCGCGCAGCGGCGGAACGCTCGTCAATGCCCTGCTCCACCGTTTTAAGGCGCTCTCTGCCACGGGCGGCGATCTGCGCCGGGTAATCGTCCACCGGCTCGACAAGAGCACCAGCGGGCTGATCATCGTTGCAAAGAACGACCGCGCCCACGCTGCATTGGGCGCCATGTTCTCGGGCCGCAATGTGCAAAAAACATATATCGCTCTGGTTCACGGGTCTGTTCAGAAAGAAAAGGGCACAATCACCGCCGCGGTCAGCCGCGATCCGGTACGCCGCACGCGCATGACCACGCGGCCCAGCGAAAATGCCCGTTCCGCTGTTTCGCACTACAAGGTCGTGCGGCGCCTGGCGACGCGCTTCGGCAAATTCACTCTGATCGAAGTGCGCATCGAGACTGGCCGCACCCACCAGATTCGCGTGCACATGGCGTCCATCGGCCACCCAGTGGTCGGCGACACGCTCTATGGCGGCACGGCGCAGTTGACCGAGCAGGACGCAGCGCAGACCACGCGCTCTGTCCGCAAAAAGAAGGAACCTGAGCGGCTGAAGCTTGACCGCAACTTTCTCCACGCCGCAAAGCTCGAATTCGCGCAACCTGTCACGGGCAAGCAGCTTCAGCTTGAGGCGCCGCTACCTGCGGAGTTGACCGCTTTCCTTGGCCGCCTGGAATCCGTCTAACCGTCAACGACTATTCCCGAGGTGCTCGCACAGCCGTGATCCGTTCCATCTGGGCTTGCCCCGCTACCGCTTCGGGATTTGCTGACGAAAGTACCCGGATGGTCAATCCCTATCGCCGATTAGACAGTACGGCGATTGTTAGAATGAGAAGTGATGAAGACAAAGCTTTCCACGCCTCAGTCTCCCGCTTCGGCGCAACTGATGCGTTTCTCGTTTCTTGCCTTGGCGCTTGCATTTGCGGTTGCGCTTTCGTGCGCCGCTGCGATTGCCCAGCAGGCTGCACCCAGCGCAGGCGGTCAGGCCACGCAACCGGCAACTCAACCAGCCAGTCAACCTGCCGGTCAGCCTGCCGCACCGGCCGCTACTTCGGCACCCGCACCAGCCGCTTCTTCGGCTCCTGCTCCAGCCGCTGCTCAGGCGCCCCCCGGCCCCGGGTCGAATACCGATACGGGCGCGCCAGTCTTCCACGTCGGCGTCAACGAAGTTAGCCTGATCTTTACGGTCAATGACAAGCACGGGCACTACATTGCCAACCTGACTCAGAACGACTTCGCGCTGCTCGATGACCAGAAGGCGCCGGAGCGCGTGAACGCCTTTCACCAGCAGATCAATCTGCCGTTGCGCGTAGGCGTCATCATTGACGCCAGCAGCTCGATCCGCTCACGCTTTCAGTTTGAACAGCAATCGGCCACTGCTTTTCTGCTCGATGTGCTCAAGGCGAAGAGCGATCGCGCCTTCGTAATGGGATTCGACGTCACGCCGACTGTCACCGCGGATTGGACCAACGATCAGGACGCTCTGGAGGCAGGCGTCAACAAGCTGGAACCGGCCGGCGGCACGGCGCTCTTTGACGCCGTCTATGTCGCTTGCCGCGACAAGCTCGGCACTGAGCGCGGTCCCGAGCCGGTTCGCAAGGCCATCATTCTCATCTCCGACGGCGAAGACAACCAGAGCCGCGTCTATCTCTCTGAAGCCATCAAGGAATGCGAGCGCGCCGAGACCATCATCTACGCCATCAGCACCAATTGGACCCCCAGCCGCGGCAACGGCGACAAGGTCATGCAGGAGCTCGCTGAGGAGACCGGCGGCGAGGTCTTTTTCCCGCCCTCGGTGGAAGAAATGTCAAGCAGCTTCAAAGACATTGAGGAAGAATTGCGCAGCCAGTATGCGCTGGTTTATACGCCCGCCGATTTCAAGACCGACGGATCTTATCGAACCATCTACCTATACTGTTACGACCGCAAATACACCGTACGCGCCAAGAAGGGCTATTTCGCGACCGGCAAGTAAAACCGGGCCTCGGCCATCCGACTTCGCAGGCGCTGCTTATTTCGGCGCCGTATTGCCCGCAAGCAAGGCCAGCAGCCCCTCCTCGTCGATCACAGGAATTTTGAGCTCGCGCGCCTTGTCGAGCTTCGACCCGGCTTCTTCTCCCGCAACCACGTAGCTGGTCTTCTTGCTGACGGAGCCGGCGGTTTTTCCGCCTGCGGACTCGATCTTCTCCTTCGCCTCTTCGCGGGTCATCTTCGGGAGCGTGCCGGTGAGCACAAAGGTCAGCCCGGCAAGCTGCGTGGATCGCTTCTTTTTTTCCGCCGTCATATCCACGCCGGCATCTTCGAGCCGCTTGACCAGGTTGCGATTTTCCTTGTCGGCAAAAAACTCCAGAATAGCCTGCGAGATGCGCGGGCCCACTTCTTCAACGCGCTCCAACTCCTCGGCGCTTGCGCTCATCAGAGCATCGACGGTTCCAAACTCCTCGGCCAGAAGCACGGCGGTTCGTTCACCGACAAAACGGATACCTAGCCCCATCAACACGCTCGCCAAGCCCGCACTTTTCGATTTCTTAATCTCAGCGAGCAGCGTGCGTGCCGACTTCTCCGCGAAGCGCTCCAGGTCAACGAGCTGTTCTTCGGTCAGCGAATATAGATCGGAAACGCTTTTTACCAGGCCCCGGTCGAGCAATTGCTGCACGGCGGCGTCGCCCAGGCCTTCAATATTCATCACGCCGCGGCTGGCAAAGTGCAGCAGACTTTCGCGCAACTTGGCCGGGCAGTCTACATTCACGCACCGCCAGTCCGCCTCGCCCTCCCCGCGGACAACTTTACTGCCGCACTCGGGACATTTCGACGGGAATTCGAAACTACGTTTTCCGCGCGGGTGATCTTTGTCCTCGACTACCTCCACGATTTTGGGAATGACGTCGCCGCCGCGCTCAACCTTTACCCAGTCGCCGATCTTCAGGCCCAGTCGCTGAATAAAATCGGCGTTGTGCAGCGTGGCACGGCTCACGGTCACGCCGCCGATAAAAACCGGCGTCAACATGGCCGTGGGCGTGAGCTTGCCGGTTCGGCCTACCGTGATCATGATGTCTTCGAGCTTGCTGATGGCCGCCCGCGCTGTGAATTTGTAGGCAATGGCCCAGCGCGGCGCGCGACCCGTGTAGCCCAGCCGCTGCTGCGTGCCGTGCGCATCGACTTTCAGCACGACTCCGTCGATCTCGTAGCCCAGCGTTTCCCGCGAGTGTTCCGCGCTATCGATGAACTTCATCATCTGCTCGACGTTTTTCACGCGCTCTCGATGCGGATTGACGCGAAAGCCGAGTGCCGTAAGCGCTTCTAGCGTGGCCGATTGCCCGGCGGCAAAGTATTCGCCGTCGACGAGCAGAAAATATGCGAAGAACACCAGCCGCCGTTTGGCGACGATGGAAGAATCAAGCGTGCGCAGCGTTCCCGCGGCCGAATTGCGAGGATTGACGAAAGCCGGCAGTCCCTCGCGCTCGCGCTCCTCATTCATTTTGAGGAACGCTGCGGCCGGCATCACCACTTCACCGCGCACTTCAAATTTCGCCTGCACGTGGGCCTTTTTCAGCTTTTCTGGAGCGATCGAAAGCGGAATGCTACGAATGGTGCGGATATTTGAGGTGACATCTTCGCCGGTCTGGCCATCACCACGCGTGAGGCCCATATTCAGCCGGCATCCGCCATTCGGCGCTCCTTCGTAGCTGAGCGCCACACTTAAGCCATCGAGCTTGAGCTCGGCTGTATATTCCACCGGCAATTTGCCGGCCAGCTCGTGCACGCGGCGATCCCAATCAGTCAGTTCCTCTGCCGAGTAGGCATTGTCCAGCGACAACATCGGCCGCGAGTGCTGCGCTTTTTTGAAGCCCTCGGCCGGCTTGCCGCCCACGCGCTGCGTCGGCGAGTCCTGAGTGACTAGTTCCGGATGCGCAGACTCAAGCTTCTTCAGCTCGTTCATCAGCGCGTCGTACTCGGCGTCAGAAATCTCCGGCGCGTCGAGCACGTAATACAGGTGCTCGTGGCGGCGAAGTTCGTTCCGCAGCTTCTCGATCTTGCGCGCAACCGCCGTCTCGGCCATAGCTAAGAATTATAGTGAGGCGCGCAAGCCTTGTTGCCCCATCCTTTTCGTTCGCCGCCGCGAACGAAAGGGTGGGAAGCCGAGCACGCCCCTAGCTCCGCTAACTCCGCCAACCCCGCTAGCTCCGCTTAATTTTCCTTTAGCCCGCGGTTCTCCAACAGCGGCTCGATGCTCGGCTCCGCGCCCAACCACGTGTCGTACATCTTCTGAAGATCCTCAGTGTTGCCGCGCGAAAGCACCATACGCCGGAAGCGGTCGCCATTGGCGCGCGTCAATCCGCCGTGATCTTCGAACCATTGGTAAGCAGCGTCGTCCAGCATTTCGCTCCACGTGTACGCGTAGTAGCCGGCCTGATAGCCCTCCTGCCAAATGTGCAGAAAATAGCTGGAGCGATAGCGCGGCGGAACGTAACTGACCGCGAGATGCGTCCTCTTAAGCGCGTCTTGCTCGAAAACATCGGGGTCCTGGAGCGGCGCGCTCGCCGGCAGCGTGTGCCACTCGAGATCGAGCTCCGAGGCCGCAAGAACTTCGGTAAAGTCATAGCCCTGGTTGAAGGTTTTCGCCTTTACGATTTTTGCCGCCAGGTCAGCAGGCATAGGCTCGCCGGTTTTGTAGTGCCGCGCGAAGTGCGCAAACACGTCGGGGTAGCTCGCCCAATGCTCGTTGAACTGCGACGGAAATTCGACGAAGTCACGCGGTACCGCCGTGCCCGACAGGATCGGATACTGGGTGTCGGCAAACATGGCGTGTAGCGCGTGGCCAAACTCGTGGAACATAGTGGTCACGTCGTCGAAGCTGAGCAGAGCCGGCTCGCCTGGCGCAGGCTTTTGGAAATTAGCTACGTTGTAGACCACGGGCTGCGTGCCCAGCAGCTTCGACTGGCCGACAAGCGAGTCTTCCCACGCGCCGCCATTCTTGTTGTCGCGCTTGAAGTAGTCGCAATACCAAATCGCCAGCGGCTTGCCGTCTGCGTCAAAAACCTGAAACACGCGCACGTCGGTCTGCCAAACGGGAAGATCTTTGACTTCTTTGAAAGTGAGCCCGTAAAGTTCGTGGGCCGCATAGAAAACGCCGTTTTCAAGTACATTGTTCAGCTCGAAGTAGGGTTTTACCTGCGACTGATCGTAATCGTATTTGGCCTTGCGCACATGCTCGGCATAGAACTCCCAGTCCGCCGGATCGACAACTGGATAAGCATCCGATCCGCTCGGCTTAAAATCGTCCAGCGCCTCAATGTCTTTCGCTTCCTTGGCCGCTTTTGCCGTCGTTGCAGGAACCAGAGTGTCGAGAAAATGAATAGCTGCCTGGGGCGTCTTGGCCATCTGGTCGGTTAAAGTCCAGGCTGCATAGTTGGGATAGCCGAGCAACGCGGCTTTTTGCGCGCGCAACTGCGCGAGGCGCGCGAGGGTTGAACGCGTGTCGTTCGCGTCTCCGTGCTCGGCGCGATTCCAGGAGTTCTCGAAGATCTTGCGGCGCGTGGCACGGTCGCTCAACGAGCTCAGATCGGGCTGCTGCGTTGTGTTCTGCAGCGGCAACAGCCAGCCCTGCTGTTTGTGCGCCTTCGCTTCTTCTGCAGCCGAGGATATTTGTCCTGCGCTAAGCCCCGCCAACGTCTCGCGGTCCGTTGTTGAATACGCAGCAGCCGTGGTGCCATCCAGCAATTTGGTCATGAAAGTGTTCTCAAGCGTCGACTCTTCTTCGTCGAGCTTCTTGAGTTTTTCTTTATCCGCATCGGACAAGTTCGCTCCGGCCTTTACAAATTGCTGGTAGTCGTACTCAACGAGCCGCAGCGATTCGGCGTCGAGACCAAGAGAGGCCCGCTGGTCGTAGAGGGATTTGATTCGCGCAAACAATTTGGGGTTCAGGTTGATCGCATCGGCGAGAGCAGCCGTCCGCGGCGCCTCGTAGTCCTGTACTTTCTCTAGCTCCGGATCGGTGTTGGCTTGCGAGACGAGGTTGAACGCGTTCCACGAGCGGTTGAACAACTGACCTGACTTTTCCAACGCCACAAAAGTATTGTCAAAGGTCGGCGGCGCGGGGTTGCTGGCGATCGCATCGACCTCTTTGAGCTGTTCGGCCATGCCCGCGTCGATTGCGGGTTGATAGTCGCTGTCCTTGATCTTGTCAAAGGCCGGCGCGTGAAAGGCGAGCGAGCTCGCCGCGTAAAAAGGATTGCCAGGCCCGAAGCTGCCGGCCCTGCTTGGCGCTTGCGCGGCGCAGATTCCGGTTGCGACGCCCAAAAGCAGAAAACGAATTCCCGCGCAAGAAACTCTGGTATTTCTCCAATTAATCTGCGAATGCATCATGAATGTAAGACTCCTCAACGGCCAAATCATCAACTCCAAATATTCGAGAATCAATTGTATGGGATGAATCGACATCCTGTGGGGCCGCGCCCCCCGGGCGACCGCCTAAAATAGATTTGCATGCCTTCCGATGCGCTTTTCAGAGAATCGCATTTGAGAATCTGCAACCTGCGACAACGCCATCGATTACGGAGAATCAACACGAAATGACGCCAACAGCAACCGCCCCTGAAGCCCGCACGCAGGCCGAGAATCTCGATCAACTCGCGTCCGTCGCAATTAACGTCGGCCTTGGCCTCAAGGCCGGACAAGAGCTCGTGATGACTGCTTCTGTAGACACGCTGCCTCTCGCTCGCCGCATCACCGAGCAGGCTTATCGCGCTGGCGCCTCGCTCGTCACCACGCTCGTCACCGATGATGAGTCGACGCTGGCCCGCTATCATTACGCCCCCGACGCGAGCTTCGACCGCGCCGCCAAGTGGCTCTACGATGGAATGGCTGAGGCCTTCAAGAGCGGCGCTGCACGCCTCGCCGTTGCCGGTGCCAATCCGAATCTGCTCTCGAACGAGGACCCCGACAAAGTGGGCCGCGCCAATCGCGCGCTTTCGCAGGCCTATCGCCCGGCGCTCGAACTGATCACGCGCCATGAGATCAACTGGACGATTGTTGCCGGCGCAACGCCGCCATGGGCAGCGGTTATGTTCCCGAATGACACGCCCGATGAAGCGATGGCGAAGTTGTGGGCAGCGATCTTTGCTACCACGCGCGTCAACACGCCCGATCCAGTGAGCGCATGGAAGGCCCATGACGCGGACCTGCATAAGCGCTCGGCAATCCTGAACGAAAAGCGCTATTCGGCCCTGCAATATCGCGGCCCCGGCGTGGACTTCCGCCTCGGGCTGGCCGACGATCACGAATGGCTCGGCGGCGGCATGACCGCGGGCAACGGCAACTATTGCATTCCCAATATGCCCACGGAGGAGGTCTTTACCACTCCGCACAAAGACCGCGCCGACGGCATTGTGACTGCTTCCAAGCCGCTCTCGCATCTGGGCGCGATGATCGAAGGCATTCAGGTCCGCTTCGAGCACGGCCGCATTGTGGAAGCTCGCGCCACGCGAGGCCACGAGGTGCTCCAAAAGCTTATCGACACTGACGACGGCGCGCGCCGCCTGGGTGAAGTGGCGCTCGTTCCGCATTCTTCTCCCATTGCAAAAAGCGGCCTTTTGTTTTTCCATACGCTCTTCGACGAAAATGCAGCCTCGCACATCGCGCTCGGGCAGTCGTACTCGTCCTGCCTGATCAACGGAGACAAGCTCTCGCCCGAAGAACTCGCCGCCAGGGGCGCGAACTCGAGCCTCATTCACGTTGACTGGATGATCGGTTCGGCTGAGCTCGACATTGACGGCATCACCGCATCGGGCGCGACCGAGCCGCTGATGCGCAAGGGAGAGTGGGCGTAGCAGCGCCCGCATTCCCGGATCGGATTTGTGGAACCAGTCACACACTTTCTTACTGGCGCGTGTTTGGGCCGCGCAGGATTCAATCGCAAGACGGCTTACGCCACGCTGGCCGCAGTGCTGGCCGCAGAGGCCGCAGACCTCGACATCTTCTGGGGATTCGGCGGTCCAGTCGATGAGTTGAAGCATCATCGCGGCATCACGCACACTATTTGGGCGGTGCCCGTGGTCGCAGGTGTTGTGGTGGGAGCGGTGGCGCTGATGCATCTTTGGCGACAAAAGCGCCGACGCCGCGCCGCTGACAGCGCTACACGTGATGGCCAAGATAATGGCAATGCAAGTCCGCCCCCCACGTCGTTGCCGCAAGTCCACTGGGGCTGGCTCTATTTCACCGCGTGCGTCGCTGCGTTGAGCCATCTGTTGCTCGATTGGACCAACAACTACGGCGTGCGTCCGTTTTTTCCCCTGAATCCTCGTTGGTATGCCGGCAGCTTCATGTTTATCGCCGAGCCGATTCTCTGGGGACTGTTTCTTTTGGCGTTCGCAATGCCATGGCTGCTTGGCCTTGCAGACCGCGAAATCGGCGCGCGGCGGACGCCATTCAGAGGTCAAGGCTGGGCCATCTTCGCCCTCAGTGGGATGGTCGTGCTGGGCTGCGTGCGGTGGGCCGAGCACGCGCAGGCCTTAGTGATGCTGAGCAACAACAATGTTGCGTCAGAGCCGGTGACGCGGATGGCGGCCGAGCCTTACCCGATGGATCCCTTCCGCTGGCACGCGATTCTCGAGACGGCTGATTTTTACCAGATCGCCGAAGTCAGTACCTCAATCGGCACTTCCGCCGGCTCCATCGACAGCGACCCGGCGCGCGACGTGCTCTACAAGCCGGCTGACACGCCTGCAGTCGAAGCCGCAAAGCGCACCCCGTTGGGGCAGGTGTATCTGGACTGGGGAACGTGGGCCGTGGTGCGCGACGTGGGCCAGGAGCCCGCGCCTGGGATGGACCCTCCGAAACTCCCGCCGAATCGCGCATGGACGACGGTCGAGTTCACCGATCTCCGCTTCGACTACGCCTTTATTGGAACCCGCAGCTCTGTCCGACCCCCCGCTGCACTTGCCGGGTGGGTGTACATCGTCGACGGCCGGGACGACGCTGGCGAGGCCATGAACGGGCGCGAGCAACGGTAGAAATTTTGCCCGGCGGAAAACTTTGTTCGCCTTGTGGAACGGTTTGGGTTGACCGCGCGGCTCCTGGACCGCAGAATGGATGTAGTCCCATGAAAGGCGATTTCATGTCTTGAACTCGCGTTTTGGGGCTCTGGTTTCAGGCCCGGTATTCCGGCGCCATTCAGATTGAGGTGGTCATGGTCGCTTATTTGCTGATTTTGCTTGGTGTCGTGTCGCGCTATTTGGTTGCGGGCCATTTGCCGCTGTTGAACTTCACGGCCGTCACCGGCTCGCTGATCTACTTTGGCGCGCGGCGGTCGTGGCGCGAAATGATTGCGCCGCTCGCCGTCTTTATGCTGAGCGATTATTGCCTCACCACCTACACCTACCACTACGCGTTCCACTGGCAGAGCTATGGAATCACATGGACCTGGTATGTGGCTGTGATGGCGCTCGGCTCAATTCTGCTGCGCAAGGAAACGACCCTGACTCGTGGCGTTGCAGCCACTCTGCTGGGACCGACCGGCTTCTTCTTAGTCTCGAATTACGCCGTCTGGGCCGGCGGTGGAATGTATCCGCCGACCTTCGCCGGGCTGGGAGCCTGCTATGTTGCCGGTCTTCCCTTCTATCGCAACGACCTCGCGGCCACTGCGATCGTTCTAGGTGTCGCGCTTGGC
>Ga0307474_10002872_pt1 | contig 12432 bp, 12 predicted proteins | sample atmos_gasesECM1C_2_FD_203312 | JGI IMG/M metagenome (GOLD analysis project Ga0307474, IMG submission 203312) | Hardwood forest soil microbial communities from Morgan-Monroe State Forest, Indiana, United States - atmos_gasesECM1C_05 | ecosystem: Environmental > Terrestrial > Soil > Temperate... | reverse complement strand
TTTTCCGGAGGGGGTGCGGGGGACGGCGTCGACGAAGTGGATTTCGCGAGGTTGTTTGTAGTGGGTGAGGCGGTCGGCGACGAAGCAGCAGAGAGTTTTCTTCATGGCGTCGTCGGGGGTTTGTCCATCGCGTAGGACGACGAAGGCGCAGGGGATTTCTCCGGCGTCGGGGTTGGGGCGGGCTACGACGCCGCAGTCGCGGACGGCGGGGTGTTCCATGAGGACGGCTTCGACTTCGGCGGGGGCTACGGGGAAGCCTTTGTACTTGATCATTTCTTTGCGGCGGTCGAGGACGTAGAAGAAGTTGTTGGCGTCGCGGCTGACGACGTCGCCCGACCAGTACCATCCGTCGCGGAGAACGGCGGCGGTGGCTTGCGGTTCCTTCCAGTATCCCAGCATAAATTGCGGTCCGCGCATGACGAGCTCGCCGGGTTCGTTGGGAGCGACTTCGTTGTCATTCGCGTCGAGGACGAGGCAATCGGTTTGGACGAGTGGTTGTCCGATGGAGACAGGATTGTAGAGTTCAGCGGTGATGAAGCCGGCATGTGTGACGGGCGAGGCTTCGGTCATACCGTATCCCTGATTGATGGGGATGCCGGTGAGTTCGGTGAAGCGGCGGGCGAGTTCGGGGGCGAGCGGGGCGGCACCGGATTTGACCCAGGCGACGCGGTGGTCGCGGGGAAACTGTCCGGCTTCGGCGGCCTGGTTGAGGGCGTTGAGTGCGGGCGGGACGAGGGGGATCATGGTGACGCCTTCGGCAGTGAGCAGCGGGAGCAGTTGCGGAACGTTGAAGCGAGGCATGAGGACGAGCGTGCCGCCGAGCGTGAGGATGGGGTTGAGGGCGACGTTGAGTCCATAAATATGGTAGAGCGGCAGGAAGCCGAGCATGGTGTCGGCGGCGGTGAGCGGGACGCCGTTGGGGGCGATGAGCTGGTAAATGTTGGCGACGAGGTTGTAGTGCGAGAGCATGACGCCTTTTGGGAGGCCGGTGGTGCCACTGGAGTAGGGAAGAGCGGCGATGGTTTGCTGCGAGGACTGGTCGGGCTTCCGGAGGGCGGCGGTGGTGGGGCGGAGGAGGTCGGCGAAACTTTCGGTTCCGGGCGCGGGATGGCGCGTGGTGTAGACGCGGCGGAGATTGGGGAGTCCGGAGAGATTGATGTTGGCGAGGAGCGGGCCGTCGGTGATGAGGAAGACGGCGCCGGAATTTTCGAGTTGATAGCGGACTTCGCGTTCGCGGTAGGTGGGGTTGAGGAGCGTCGGTATTCCACCGGCGAGCGTGGCGGCGTGATAGACGGCGGCGAACTCCCAGGAATTGGGGAGGAAGATGGCGACGGTTTCCCTGGGGTTCAGGCCGGCGGTGATGAGGCCGCGGGCGAGACGTTCGACGAGGTCTCCGTATTCGGCGTAGGTGAGGCGGCGAGGGACGGAGGTGTCGAGGAGTGCGAGCTTGCTGGGGTGTTCGCGGCACGAGTTGAGGATGATGTCGTGGAGGAAGAGATTCGCGGGGTCGGCGTAGAGCTGGGTGCGGAGCATGGGGCCGGGGGAAATTGTAGGGCATGGGGGCGGAGGGTGACAAAACCCCACCCTGTCCTTGCAAAAAGCGCAAGGCCAAGGATGGGGCACCCGGCGAACTCACCACGGAGACACGAAGGCACGGAGAAAAGCGGGTAATTCTCCATAACAATCTTGCAACGCAGAGGGCGCAGAGAAAGGCCGCGGAGGGCGCAGAGAAGATCTTGAACCACAGAGGATGCGCTTTCGGAATGGACTGACGGAAACCGCGGGGAAAAGAAAATCTCTGGCGTCCGGAAATTACAAACAGCCTCGGGGGATCCCTTCGGTTTACTCAGGGCAGGCTTTCGACTACGTTCGCCTGGCGGCTCACTTCGCTCAGAATGATAACTAGCACTCGCTCAGGATGACAACGAATAGATGAAAAGAATTCCGGAAAAGCGAGAGGCTCATCGAAGGGAACAATTGTAAGAGGTGTAAGGTGACGGTTAGCTGACGAGTTTGCGAAGGAATTCGCGCTCGTCCATGTGGTACTTGAACGCTTTGCGGCCGTCGATGAAGACGACGGGGACTTCGTCGGTGAACTGGCGGCGGAGGTGGTCGTCGGAGTCGACGTCGACTTCCTGCCAACGGAACAGGCCGCGGCGCTCGAGTTTCACCAGGCTCTCTTTGACGATTTCGCAGAGATGGCAACCCTTGCGCGTGTAAAGCAGGACCTGCCGGGGGTCAGGCATGGGCGGGAGTGTAGCAGGTTTGGGGCAATTTTCAATCGGGCGAAATGTAAAGAAGAGTGAACAAGAATCAGGTGATCGGCGATCTGGTCATCGGGTGATCTGGTCTCGGGTAAGGACAGTTACGGGGGACAGGTTACCCATTGCGGGAAATGTGTAAGTCGAGTCGGGTGGGCTTTGACTTGGTTTGGGGCGCGCGGATCAGGGCGACGATCGATCGGAATGAAGCTCGTGCGCCGGGCGGCGTCGGGCAGGAGTGCCCGACCCACACGGAAGCAGTCTTCGGGCTGCGAATGACTTCGTGGGCCGGGGGGACGAGTTAGTCGTGGTTTGACGACTTATTCATGGGGTTGCGGATTTTCGGGGGTCTCGGCGGTTTCTTTCATGGCGGATTTGAATCCGCGGATACCGTCGCCGAGTCCTTTGCCGAGCTCAGGGAGTTTTTTGGGGCCGAAGACGAGCAAGGCGATTCCGAAGATGACTAACAGGTGCATAGGTTGGAAGAGTCCTTCGAACATGGTGAGTGCTCCTTGGAGGCGGTTGGCCTCAGCGGCTAAAAAGCTGATCTCATTCCTTAGCCTGTTCGCCGGCCTCGTCGACTCCGCTCAGGGCAGGGTCTGAAGGCGCGCCCTGTTACTAACCTGCACGCCGAGGGCAACATGCCCTCCCACCCCAACAAGCTAAAGACGCTTGCTGGGGGCCCCGGCCTCGCGAGAGCCGGCGGGACCCTTCGGCTTCGCTCAGGGCAGGCTGCCGGCGTTACAGTCGTGCTTGAAAGCAGTTTCTGGTGCAAAGCTTCGTTTTACGACCGCGCCGCGGCGCGGGTTCGTACTGATTTGGAGTTCGCGGGGGCGACGGGCTGCGGTTACAGCAGTCGCCCGGGCGAACGGAGCGGGCAACGGAGTTCAGGATTCGCGTTGCGCCGCGTCGGCGTCTTCGGCGAGATCGCGGAGATAAGCGAAGAAATCCGGCGTCTGGCCGATAAATAGACCATCATCGATGAAAGACTTGAGCGCGGCCTTAGCGGCGTTTTGCGTGGCGGTGGGCCGAATGATGGAGCAGACGGGGAAGTTCTTGCTGACGAACTTCGTCGGCTCGGGCATGATGAGGTTGGGTTGAAAGTCTTCGCCCATGGCGGTGAGCTGGTCTCCGCTGGGGAAAGTGACCTTCACTTTGGTGACCGGATCGACGACGTTGGTCAAGGGGACGGCGTTTCCGGCTTTGTCGTGCCAGGTTTGAAAGTGCGTAATTTCGGTGCCGCCGATGCTGAGCAGGATGCGCAGAACTTCGGGGCTGGTGACGCGCTGGGCGAGTTGCGGATACAGGCTCGAGCCGCCTTGCTCGATGAATGCGAAGTGGAAACCGGCGGTGTTGGCGATGGCCTGGGTGAAGTCGGAAATTTGCATCGGCTTGGAGGGATCGGGTTTGACATCGTCATCGGTGCGCGGGATTGCGGTGTGGCGATGGACGGCCAGAGTGGGGATGGCGTTGGGAAACGTGTCGCCGAAGTCGGGGTTCTTGCTGGGGCTGCGGTAGCGAGTCCACCAGGTGGTGTCGACGGTAAGTTGCATGAGGTTGGTGATGCGTCCGATCTGCTGGGCGCCAGTGGCCTTGCTGCTGGGCAGAGTGCGGAAGTGGTCGAGGGAGACGGTGACGGCGCCCTTGGAGGAGAGATAAGCGTTGATGAAGTTTTCGTGAGTGAGTTCGTCCTCGGTGTTGTCGTGGATGTACTGCGGCATGTCGCCGTCGAGCTGCTGCAACGCGAGCGTGTATAGGGAACTGCCGCCGGTGATGACGTTGGGGTAGCCAGGGATGAGCTGACTGGCGAGCAGAGGAACCTCGGCGTCCTGCACCCCGGCGAGTTCGGTGTATTGCAACCAGAGATCGCTTTCGATGATTTCGGCGGCAGCGAGGAAGCGCAGGATGGCGGCATCGCCGGCAGGGAGGGAGCCGCTGCTTTCTTCTTGCGCGAAAAGTTTGGTCGTGGTGGAGAGCAAGGCGCCGGCGGAAAGCGTGGCACCGGCGAGGCCCATGCCTTTGAGGAAGGAACGGCGGCGCACCTTGCGGCTGGGTTGAGGTTCTTGCTGGGTTGGGTGAGTAGTGGAAGCGGTGGCTGGGACATTCTCACTTGCCATATTGCACGCTCCGGCTTCAGAGAAAGATTTGTGTGGAACTCGCGAGCCTGAAGCCAATGGGGCTGAGCGTAGCGGCGCGGGCGAGCGGAGCTGTCACGTGGTGGTTAGAGTTGTGTAAGAGTTTCGGTTGGAAGATGTAAGCGCGGTGTCTCGAGAGTGAGTGCGGAAGAAATGTTGAAACGCCCTTCGACTTCGCTCAGGACAGGCTCCGGCCGCAGCGGAGACCCGCAGAGGACGGGGAGAGCGTCAAAAGCTCCGAACCGCAAAGCGCGCGAAGAAAGACTCTTTTCACCACAGAGGACACAGAGTGACAGGAGGTCATTGGTCAGACGGGCGCATTAAGTACCGAATACTGGGCCGAGGAGCGAGCAGGAAGAAAAGCTCAATTTCGAGGGATAGAGACGGGGAAAGTAGATTTCGGATTGAAGATTTTGGCGTGTGATTGAAACGGGGCAGGTTGAACGCGATGGATGTCGGAGGTGCGGGAGGAATTGAAGGGATACAATCCAGCCATGAAAAAGAACTTGCCAATGCTGGGGAAGACGGCACTGATTACGGGCGGGGCGAAGCGGCTGGGGCGAGCTTCGGCGCTGGAGTTGGCGCGAGCGGGAGCGGATGTGGCGATTACTTTCCAGCACTCGGCCCGCGAGGCGCAGCATACGGTGATCGACCTGACGGGGCTGGGCGTGCGGGCGTGCGCGCTGCAATGCGATGTGACCAGCGAGAAGAGTGTGCGGGCGATGGTGAAGGAAGCGGTAAAAGAGTTGGGCGGGATCGATGTGCTGGTGAACAATGCCGCCAACTACGAGACGGTGGAGTTCGAGAAAATCACGGTGGCACAGTGGGACGCGATTTTTGCGTCGAATACGCGGGGGCCGTTCCTGGTGACGCGGGAGACGTTGAAGCATTTGCGGGAACGGAAGGGGAAGGTCATCAACATGGGGTCGCTGGGCGGGCTGGTGCCGTGGGCGACGCATGCGCACTATTGCTCGTCGAAGGCGGCGCTGCATATGTTGACAAAGGTGATGGCGAAGGCGCTCGCCCCGGAAATTGCGGTGAACGCGGTGGCGCCGGGGATGATCGATCTGGGAGAGAAGGCGGCGAAGGCGTTCATGCTGAAAATGGCGCGGGTCACTCCGATGAAGAGGAATGGTACCGGGGAGGAGATTGCGGAGGCAGTGCGGTTTTTTGCGCAGGCTCCGCATTTTATTACCGGGCAGATTCTGGCGGTGGATGGCGGGCTGGGGCTTACTTCGAGGGGAGAGTAAGTGGCGGTGGGAGCGGGGACGGTGGAAGATTTTGAATGATGTGGAGTCCCCACCCTAACCTCGCAGAGAACGCGAGGTTAGAGTGGGACACCCGGCAACATAATCCGGCGAATGGCTATCCGGCCATTGGCTCGAGCGGGCTAGCGGTGATCGTGGTCCTGGTCGGGATGGCTGTGGCGCCAGGTCCAGTATTCCTTCTGTTCGTTTTTATCGAGTTGGCGGAAATCGCGGTGTTCGTCGCGGTGGTTTTCGCGGGACCACTGCTCGTAATAGACGCGCTCGTGGTCGTCCCAGCGGTGATAGTCGTTGTAGTAAGGGTCATAGGCGCGGTAATAGTGGTGATCGGCGCAACCCAGGGTGGCGAGAGAGAACACCGACAGAAGAATGGGGGAAAGGCAGAGGCGTCGTCCATGGCTCATCTTTTATTCTCCTTGCAAAGATTCAGCCAGCTCACCTGATGCGTGAGCCCGCGGCACGCCCTGAGAGCATTTTATCGGAAGCTTTGCGATTCTTCTGGTTAGATCGCCGGGGAAGATGGGATCAGCAGCAGGAACACGGCTTGCCGCGCCACGACTGGCGCGCTTCGCGGAGGATGAGAGGAGTGATGGCCAGGGCGGCGAGCGGGTCGGCCCATTCGATGTGCCATAGGGCACGGACGGCGAGACCGGCCAGGGCAAGCAGCGAGAGGTAAGCACAGAGTGCGGATTCGGCGGCATCGGCGCGGAGCGCGGCGCTTGCGGTCAGGGCGGAGAGACGGCGTTTTTCTTTAGCGAGCCAGGGCATCAGCAGCGCAGCCGCGGCCAGGACGGCCATTCCGAGATAGCTGGGCCGAGGTTCGTTGTAGCCGAGCAGGGACAAGATGGATGTGACGATTACGAAAGCGGCGAGTGCAAACAGCAGGCCGCTGGTGAACCGGGCCGCGAGGCGTTCGGCGCGATCGGGAACGGTGTGGCGGAAACGCCACAACACAACGAAAGCGGAAATCAGTTCGATGACGCTATCGCCACCGAATGCAGCCAGGGCGGGGCTGCGGGCCTGCCCGGCGGAGTAGAGGGATAGGGCGGCTTCCACGGTCATCCAGGCGATGGTGATGGCCTGGATACGGCGCACCGACCGGAGAGTATCGTGCGACGTGAGTGAAACAGTCGCCATGCTGAGGATTATGCCATGAGTTGGTGGGAGCGCGGGCGGCTTCGGGAGACGGGGAAAACTCTTAACCGCAAAGGGCTCGCGAAGAAAATCTTAAAACGCCCTTCGACTTCGCTTAGGGCAGGCTCCGGGCGCCGAGGACGCAGGGATGGCTAAGAGTTTCTGTTGAGGCCGGTGTGTAAGGAACACAAGGTCCCTCGACTATGTGGTTGGTTCGGGAAACGGAGCTACGTTGCTGAGCAAAAGCTTTTAACCGCAAAGGGCGCGAAGGGTGCGCAAAGGACGCGAAGAAAATCTTAAAACGCTCTTCGGCTTCGCCTTACTTCGGTTGGCGCTGCAAGCTCAGCTCAGGATGACATTCGAGAGGGCTACGTTGCTGGGGTGGCGAGGTTCCTGTATTGTGCGTACGCATAACAGTCATGAACAGAATCAAGATTGGCGGGATCATTTTCGCCGTGGTTGTGATGCTGGGGCTTGCGTCGGAGGTGTGGGCGCAGTCTGGGCCCGAGGATGGCGGGCACGAGGTGCAGGTGTGGACTGGCGGCGGGTACACGGTACCGGGCGGGACGAAGAGCACGGGCGTTTGGAACCTGGGAGCACGGTATGGGTGGGTGCTGACGCGTCCGCATGGGCCGGGGTTTTTGAGTGGGCGGTTCGAGTATGCGGTAGACGTGGTGCCGATGTTCCTGGTGTTTCAGCCGCGGAACACGACGTACGGTGCGGGATTCAATCCGATCGATCTGAAGTGGAATTTTGCGACGCGGGGATCGGTGGTGCCATATATAGAAATCGATGGGGGAACGCTGTTCACCAATCACACGGTGCCGACGGGGACGAACGCGGTGAACTTCACGTCGAGCGGAGCGTTCGGGATGCATGTGCTGGGGGCGCGGTGGAATTGGAGTATCGAAGCACGGTACATGCATATTTCGAATGCGGGGCTGGCGACGCCGAATCCGGGCATCAACACGTTTCAGGTGAGGTTCGGAGTGGGGAGGTTTTTCGGGGCGGGGAAGTAGCAGGTCACAGGTCTCAGCTATCAGCTATCAGCTATCAGCTATCAGCTTTTGACAAGATTTATGTGGGTTGTCTCTGGAGAGACAAAAAATCCTAAGATCAACGCGGTGGTGGAATCCCACCGATTCCCACCCTTGTGCTCAAAGAAGACGCTAGATGGGAACGCGGTCTGGTGGCGTGGGAAAAAGCAGGTCCTTCGCTGCGTTCGCCTGGCGGCTCACTCCGCTCAGGATGACAAATCAAAATAGGGTGCGAAGCGGTTGCTGATCGATTCCAATAGTTGCCTGGGTTCCGCCTATCCCTATATTCTTCCACGTTATGTCTACGCTGGTGGAGTGTGTTCCGAATTTTTCCGAGGGGCGCGACAAGGGGAAGGTCGACGCCATTGTCGAGGCGATGAAGGTGGGCGGCGTGTATCTGCTGGATCGCGAGATGGACGCGGACCACAACCGGTGCGTGATCACGCTCGTGGGTGAGCGCGAGGCGATCCAGGAAGCGGCGATTCGGGGGGTGGGCAAGGCCGCCGAGTTGATCGACCTCACTAAGCATCAGGGAGCGCATCCGCGAATGGGGGCGGCGGATGTGGTGCCGTTTATCCCGATTGATGGCGTCACCATTGAAGATTGCGTGGCGATGGCGCAACACGTGGGCGCGGAGATCTGGAAGCGGTTTCAGATTCCAGTGTATCTCTACGAGGCGGCGGCGCGGAAGCCGGAGCGGACGAACCTGGAGAACATCCGGCGCGGCCAGTTTGAGGGAATTCGGGATGAGATTGCGACGAATCCGGCGCGGAAGCCGGATTTTGGGGAAGCGCGGGTGCATCCGACCGCAGGGGCGACGGTGGTGGGGGCGCGGAAGTTTCTGATCGCCTACAACGTGTTCCTGAACACGCCGGATGTGGATATAGCGAAGAAGGTGGCGAAGGCGGTGCGCTTCTCGAACGGCGGAATGCGCTTTGTGAAGGGCGCGGGTTTTCTGGTGCGGGGGATGGCGCAGGTGTCGATGAACCTGACAGATTTTGAGCAGACGCCGGTGCATCGGGTGTTCGAACTGGTGAAACGCGAAGCGGCGAGGTACGGAGTGATTCCGGTATCGTCGGAGATCGTTGGGCTGATTCCCAAGAAAGCGCTGGAGCAAGCGGCGGAGTGGTTCCTGCAGGTGGAGAGTTTCGATTCGTCGCTGATTCTGGAGAACCGGCTGGCGGCGGTGATGAGCGGGAAGATGGCGGTGGGTGGGTTGCGCGCGGGCGTGGAACCGTTCGTGGAGCAACTGGCGGCGCCGACGGCGACTCCGGGGGGCGGGAGCGCGGCGGCCGCGGCAGGGGCGATGGCCGCGGGACTGGCGCACATGGTGGCGGCGATGTCGCGGGGGAAGAAAGCGTATGTGCAGCATGAAAGCGAGTTGAGTGCGGCGATCGCGCGGCTGGGGCAGTTGCGCGAGGAGTTGAAGGCGGCGGTGGATGCGGATGCCGAGTCGTATAACGCGGTGATGAAGGCATACAAGCAGGCGCGCGAGGTGGCGGACGGGGATGCGATCGTGGAGGCGGCGTTGAAGCAAGCGACCAGCGTGCCGCTGGGCGTGGCGGAGCGGGCGCGCGAGGTGCGGGACTGGGCGGAGAAACTGGGGCCGATGACGAATCCGAATATGAAGTCGGATTTGACGACGGCGATGGCGCTGGCGCGGGCGGCGATCGAGGGGGCGCTGGCAAATGTGGAGATTAATTTGGGATCGATGAAGGATCAGGGGTTTGTGCGGGAGATGCGGGAGCGGGCGGGGAGCTTGAAGTAGTTTCGGCTTTCGGGAAAAGCTTTTAACGCAGAGGACGCAGAGAAACGGCGCAGAGGGCGCTGAGAAAAGCTTTTGACGCAAAGGACGCGATGACCGGTAAATCCACCACCAAGGGCACGAAGGAGCACAAAGGGTGCGCCTGCCTTAGGTTAAGAATATTCTTCAGGTCGGGTGGTCGTTGAAAAACGCGCAGTCCCCCTTCGACTCCGCTCAGAGCAGGCTCCGGGCGCGAAGAGGTGTATCCCGGCGTTCCGAGGCGGAAATGCCATGAAACGTTCGACGTAAGGGAGCCACGGGGTCCTTCGACTGCGTTCGGCTGAAGCCTCACTTCGCTCAGGATGACAAGGTTGAATAAACGGATGACAAGGTTGAGTAAACGACGGAGTCGTTTGTAGACCATCGATCTTGTTTGAGAGGTGATGTAAGAAGGAAGATGTTGGGCAACAATCTGGCGGGGGCCGGGTTTAAAGGGCGTGGGTGTCCAGTCCGTCAACGGGTTGACTGTACTTTCGTTCGTCTGCGCGGTGTGGGGTTAGGCATACAATGAATTGACACGGCTCGGGTTAACGGACCGGGTTGGTTTGGCATCCAAGTGTGTAAATCCCCCAGAGGTTTTATGAAAAAGCTGATTTTTTTGACGGGTTTGGTGTTGATGAGCGCGGCAGTATGGGCGATGCCGTTGGGAACTTCGACGCGGGCGGTGATTCCGTCCGATATTCAGCAGCTGATTTCGGTGGACTACCGGGCGCTGCATGATTCGCCAACCGCGATGCAGTTGAAGGAGCAGGTGCTGCCGCAGAGTCTGAAGGATTTCGAGAAAGCGCTGAAAGGTGTGGGCATTGATTCGGAGACTGACGTCGACCAGTTGACCTTCGCCGCTTACCGCATGGGCAAGCAGAACAATGTGAGAGTCGTGGGCATGGCGCAGGGATCGTTTTCGGCGAAGGTCGTGCTGAAGCGCATGAGGATGAAAAAGATCATGCCCGTGAAATACCGGACGTCGGATTTGTATTCGATGGGGAACGGAATGGTGATGAACTTTCTCGACGAAAATACGTTGCTGTTTGGCGATGATAGTGCGGTGAAAGGGGCACTGGATGCGCGCGACGGATACGCGCAGACAATCGACACAAATTCGCAGATGTCGGACATGATGGCGGCAGTGGATGGGTCGCCGGTGTGGAGTCTGCTCGACCAGCAAGGGACACAGAACATGATGAGGTCGGCGCTGGGCGATGCGTCGAAGGTAGCCGATTACGACACGGTGAAGAAACGGCTGCTGGGGTCGCGCTATACGATGGACTTTTCGAGTGGAGTGAATTTCAACCTGGATGTGATCACATCGGATTCGATCACGGCGGCTACCATGTCGTCGTTGGTGAAGGCGGGCATGCTCTATAAGAAGATGAACGCGTCGCCTGTGGAGAAGACGGCGATCGATGCGCTGACGGTGGATTCCGACAGCTCGAAGCTGACCCTGCATTTCAAGGCCGATGACAAACAGTTTCAGGCATTGATGAAGTCGGATTTGTTCGCGGCGGTTTCGAAGTAGAAACGTCAACAGGGAAGACGTGAGGCACGGGGCTTAGGCTCCGTGCCTTTTTATTTTTGGGGTGAGGATTTACCACGGAGACCCGGAGGCATGGAGGAAAAACCTCTTTAAGGGCGACGTGGGAAAACGCGGGGGCACCCGCTACTGCTAACGCCCTATTGCGACAGTTACGAAAAAGCGCGGAAAAACAGCGAGACCATCTCGCCGCAACTGTGAACGCCAATGCGGGTTCCATTTGATAGATGAGGATGGTTTTAAAGCTCCCCTTGTTAGTACTCGTGTTCTCGGGATTTCGAGGCGGTGTCCCTGATGGATTCGCCCGAAGCCAAAATATGCCTACTCAAGACTCGCCCTCGGTGGCTTGGTACGACACCGCTGAGCGGACTCCCGGATGTCGGGACCTGAAAAAAGAGGAACACGCCTTGCAGAGAGAAGAGAGCTTCCGCAGGCTCTCGCCGCAAATGCAGCAGCGACTCCTCTGGCAAGTACATCGCTTCAATTGCTTGCCCCCTGAAAAGCGAGGACGAATCTTGAGTTCGATTGCCGATGTTCTGGGACCGACTCCGGCCCAACGCGAGAAAGCACGGGGCCTACTTCGGAAGATGAAACAGCTTCCGGCGGAGCGCCAGCGCGTGGTGATAGAGGCGATTCGCGACCTGCACACCCTGCCACGAGCGCAACGCGAGGGTGTTATCAATTCAGACCAATTCAGAGAGATGTATTCGCAGGGCGAACACGACATCATTTGTGACGCTTTCTAACTAGGAGCGGGTGGCTACTTCTTCTGTTCGCGCCTGGATTTGGCCCAGCCTTCTTTCGTGGTTTGGCGGGCGCGGCCCAGGGCGAGGGCGTCATCGGGGACGTTTTCGGTGATGCAGGAAGCGGCGGCGATGTAGGCGCCTTTGCCGATCTTCACGGGGGCGACGAGGGTACTGTCGCTGCCGACGAAGACACCATCACCGATTTCGGTTTTGTGTTTGTGGACGCCGTCGTAGTTGCAGGTAATGGTTCCTGCGCCGACGTTGACTCCGGCGCCGATATCGGCGTCGCCTAGGTAGGTGAGGTGGTTGGCTTTCGATCCCTTGCCGAGTTTGATCTTCTTGGTCTCGACGAAATTTCCGACGTGGGCGGCTTCTCCTATGTCGCTTCCGGCGCGGAGGTGCGAGTAGGGGCCGATGATGGCGTCGGAGGCGACGCGGGCGTCGTCGAGGATGGAGCCGGGACGGATGGTGACGCGGTCGCCGATTTCGGAATTCTGGATGACGCTGTAGGAGCGGATG
>Ga0307474_10002871_pt1 | contig 12434 bp, 12 predicted proteins | sample atmos_gasesECM1C_2_FD_203312 | JGI IMG/M metagenome (GOLD analysis project Ga0307474, IMG submission 203312) | Hardwood forest soil microbial communities from Morgan-Monroe State Forest, Indiana, United States - atmos_gasesECM1C_05 | ecosystem: Environmental > Terrestrial > Soil > Temperate... | reverse complement strand
TAGTGTCCCGGTTCTGACATTCGTATCGTGTTGCAGCGAGCGCGTGTACGAATGTCAGAACCAAAGGGACACTAGCAAATATGAGATTCTAGTGCGGTTTTGGATTTGACATTCGCTTTTCCGGAATCGCAGCCAAGTTGTTAGCGAATGTCAAATCCACCGCACTAGTGCGGCGAATTTGAAGTTCCTATCGGTTTCTCCGCGAGCTCGTCATAGGAACTTCAAATTCAAAGCCGCACTAGAAACAATTAGTTGCTAGAGCTCCTGTGATTCCGAAGTTCGCATCAGAGGTGCCCCAACAGTGTGCGAACTTCGGAATCGGAGCTCTAGATTTGGCTGTAACGCCTGTTTCCTCCCGCCCCCGGCCGCGCCTTTATCTCGCAACGCCGCTTGTGGAGGATCCGCAAGCCTTGCTGGAAGACCTGCCGCAACTGCTGGCGCAGGCCGATATCGCTGCCGTGTTGCTGCGGTTGAAAGCTAGCGACCCGCGCACACTGATTTCGCGCATCAAGGCGCTTGCGCCCGCAATCCAGGATGCGGGCGCGGCGCTGTTGCTCGATGGAAATGTCGAACTGGTGGCGCGCTCGGGCGCCGATGGCGCGCATGTAAACGGCATCGAAGCGCTGAAGGATGCATTGCCGACGCTGAAGCCAGAGCGCATTACAGGCTGCGGCGGACTGAAGACACGGCACGATTCGATGGCGGCGGGCGAACTCGGCGCAGATTACGTGCTGTTCGGCGAGCCCGACGAACGCGGGCAACGCCCGTCGGCCGATGCGATCGCCGAGCGGTTGCAATGGTGGGACGAACTGTTCGAGCCGCCCTGTGTCGGTTTTGCGGAAACTTGCGAAGAGGCCGGCGAATTCGCCCGCGCAGGCGCGGATTTCGTGCTGGTCGGCGAATTCATCTGGGCCGATCCGCGTGGCGCTGCGGCCGCGCTGAGAGGCACCGAGCAGACGATCCGGCAAGCGCATGCGGCGGTTTTTGCAAATGCCCCGGCCAGTGCAGGGATAACGCCGGAATGAAGATCCTGCGCCCGATCCTCGCGCTTGCCTTCGTTCTGGCGTTGACGGCAAACGCGGCGACGCAAACGCCGCCGGCCGCCCAGGTGCCGCCGGCCAACCAGGCGCCGCCAGCTAACCAGGCGCCGCCAGATTCGAACAAGCCCGCGGCAAAGCCGAAGGCAAGTCCGATACCGGCCGCGAAGAAGCCCGTCACGCCGCAACCCGTCTCGCCCGCCGTAACGGCGACACCGGCGCCTGCGGCGGATGATCCCAATGCCGATCTCGTCTACGGCGCCTATCAACGCGGTTTCTACAAGACCGCGTTCGATCTTGCGACCAAACGCGCGCAGGAGAATGGCGACCCGAAGGCCATGACCATGCTCGGCGAGCTCTACGCCAACGCGATGGGCGTCAGGCGCGACGATGCGAAGGCTGCCGAATGGTTCAAGCGCGCCGCCGACCTCGGCGATCGCGAGGCCATGTTCGAACTGGCCATGCTTCGCCTCGCCGGCCGCGGTGGCGCAATCGATCGCGAGGATGCGGCGAAATTGCTGGCCTCCTCCGCCAAGCTCGGCAATCCAAAGGCGGCCTATAATCTCGCCTTGCTCTATCTCGACGGGCAGACGCTGCCGCAGGACTTGCGCCGCTCGGCGGAATTGCTTCGCATCGCAGCGGATGCGGGCAATCCCGAAGCCCAATACGCGCTCGCAACGTTTTACAAGGAAGGCACCGGCGTGCCCAAGGACGCCGAAAGGGCGGCGAGCCTGTTACAGGCGGCTTCGCTCGCCGGCAATGTCGATGCCGAAGTCGAATATGCGATCGCGCTGTTCAACGGCACTGGCACACCGAAGAACGAGGTGGCCGCGGTCGCGCTGTTACGAAAGGCGGCCAAACAGAACAATCCGGTCGCCCAGAACCGCCTCGCCCGCGTTCTTGCCAGCGGACAGGGCACCCCGGTCGACGGGGTCGAGGCGCTCAAATGGCACACGATTGCGAAAACCGCCGGCAAGGGCGATCCCGAACTCGACAACGCGCTTTCGAATCTAAGCCCGGAGCAGCGCGCCCGGGCGGAGGCCGCGGTGCGCAGATGGTTCGGCAGCAAATGATCCACCTTGATTTGACAACAATCCCGCTAACCGATTAATCCCGCCTACTCCTTAGGACCAGGCACCCAGGTCGCCTTCGAGCCCTAGTGCGGCGAATTTGAAGTTCCTGTCGGTATCGCGGCAGTTTCGTGATAGGAACTTCAAATTCAAAGCCGCACTACTGGTCCGATTCTAACATTCGCATCCCTTATCGGCAGCCACTTTTGCGAATGTTAGAATCATAGGACCACTAGTAAAATATAAGATTCTAGTGGAGTTTAGGATTTGACATTCGCTTCCCGGACTCGCGGCCAAGTGGGTAGCGAATGTCAAATCCACTCCACTAGAATCAACAAGTTGCTAGAGCTCCTTTGATTCCGAAGTTCGCATCGGAGGTCGCCACGATAGCTTGCGAACTTCGGAATCGGAGCTCTGGTCCATGCTGCACTCAGCTCTTATCAACGTCATGGTGAAAGCCGCGCGCCACGCCGGCCGTAGCCTCAAGCGCGACCTGGGGGAGGTGGAAAATCTCCAGGTGTCGCTGAAGGGGCCGGCCAATTTCGTCTGCCGCGCGGATCGCCGCGCCGAAGAGATGGTTTACGAGGACCTCGCCAAGGCGCGGCCGGGTTACGGCTTCATCGGCGAGGAAGGCGGCACACGCGAGGGCGCCGATAAGTCCCACACCTGGATCGTCGACCCGCTCGACGGCACCACCAACTTTTTGCACGGCATCCCGCAATTTGCGATTTCGATCGCGCTACAGCGCGAAGGCACGGTGATCGCAGGCGTGATCTACAATCCCGCCAATGACGAGCTTTACATCGCCGAGCGCGGCAAGGGCGCCTTCCTCAACGATCAGCGGCTGCGCGTCGCCGGCCGGCGCCAGCTCTCCGATTGCGTGATCGCATGTGGACTGCCGCATATCGGGCGCGGCGACCACGAACTGTCGCGCGCCGAGATGGCCGAGCTGCAGAACCGCGTGGCGGGCCTGCGCCGATTTGGCGCAGCCTCGCTCGACATGGCCTTCGTCGCCGCCGGCCGCCTCGACGGCTACTGGGAACGCAACCTTCAGCCCTGGGACATGGCCGCGGGACAGATCATGGTCCGCGAGGCCGGCGGCATCGTCTCCGGCATCGCCGGCGATGACGACCCGCTCGTCACCCGCAACGTGATCTGCGGCAACGAATTCATCCACGCGGAGCTGGTGAAGATTTTAAAGCCGCTCGGGACATGAGGTAGCGGGCAGCCTTTACTCTAGTCTGACGGCTTGTCCTTCAGGCGCGTGATCGTCGGCCGCTTGCAGGGTGGCAAATCATCGAAAATCCCTGTTAACCGCCTGAGGCTTCAAAGCTTTGCACCAATACGCGCGAGGCGCCGGCCTCTCTTCACGCGGAAGTTCCAGCGGCTTCTTTCGATTGACCTTAAGCGGCCTTTTTTCTCGGGCGCGCTGTGCCATATTGTTGACACCCGAACAGCGGCTTGTCGCAAGAGAGACACCGGCAATGGCTCCAGGCCCCTCCTCCCGCTCCGCGATGGAAATCGAATTGACGAAGCTTTCCTTTCCCCGGATTTTCCTGGTGCGGATGCTGGTGTTCCTTGTGCTGTGCGCGTTGATCACCGTCGTGCTCTACAAGCAGATCATCGCGGCCTTTTTCGCCAACCCCGGCCTCAACGCGCTGATCGGCGCGGTGCTTTTGATTGGCATCATCCTGTCGTTCCGCCAGGTGATCCGGCTTTATCCGGAAGTCGCCTGGGTCAACAATTTCCGCATCGCCGATCCCGGGCTTGCCATCGACCGCCATCCGACACTGCTGGCGCCGATGGCCGCGATCCTGGGCGGCGAGCGCAGCGGGCGGATGATCATCTCGCAGCAGACTATGCGGCACCTGCTCGATTCCATCGCCACGCGTCTCGACGAGGCGCGCGACATCTCCCGCTACATGACCGGCCTTCTGGTATTCCTCGGGCTGCTCGGCACCTTCTGGGGCCTGATCGAGACCGTGGGCTCGGTCGGCAAGGTGATCGACGGTCTCAAGGTCGGCGGCGACGCCGGCGCGCTGTTCGACACGCTGAAGGAAGGCCTCGCCGCCCCGCTCGGCGGCATGGGCATTTCGTTTTCATCCTCGCTGTTTGGTCTTGCGGGTTCGTTGATCCTTGGCTTCCTCGATCTGCAGTCGAGCCAGGCGCAAAACCGCTTCTACACGGAACTTGAAGATTGGCTCGCTTCCACGGTACGTAGTTACGCTGGCGAGGCGGGACCGAGCGGCGAATTGCAGGCCGCGGTCGATCGGTTGCGGCAATCGCTGGAAGAAGGCGGCGCAAGCCGCGGCACCACCGCAGCCATGGCCAATCTGGCCGAAGCCATTCAGGGCCTCGTCACGCATATGCGCACCGAGCAGCAGATGATCCGGGAATGGGCCGACGGACAGGGCGAGCAGAATCGCGAAATCAAGCGGCTCCTGGAGCGGCTCGCAAGGCAGCCTGAGAAGAGCTAGTGCGGCGAATTTGAAGTTCCTATCGGTATCGCGGCAAGTTCGTGATAGGAACTTCAAATTCAAAGCCGCACTAGAATTAACGAGTTGCCAGAGCTCCTTTGATTCCGAAGTTCGCATCAGAGGTCGCCGCGATAGATTGCGAACTTCGGAATCGGAGCTCTAGAGCATGATCCGAAAAAGTGGGAACCGGTTTTTCCCCGCGACAAACGCGGAACGCGTTTGCGCGGAGATCATGCTCAAACAAAAATAATAACGGAACCCGGACATGCTGGACCATGTCACGATCGGTGTCAGGGACATCGGGCAGTCGCAAGCTTTCTATGATCGGGCGTTGCGTCCGCTCGGGATCACGCGCCTTTATGCGGAAGCCGACCAGTTCGCCGGCTATGGTGTGCAGCCCAAGGCCTTTTTCTGGATCGGAAGGCGTGAAGCTTACCAGACCGGCGCACATATAGCCTTTGCGGCGAAGGACCGCGCGGCCGTGGACCGGTTCTACCAGGAAGCCATCGCGGCAGGTGGCAAGGACAATGGACCGCCGGGAATGCGCCTTAATTATCACCCGAACTACTACGGCGCGTTCATCCTAGATCCCGACGGTCACAATATAGAGGCCGTGTGCCACTCTCCGACCGCGAGCGGTTGAGGCGGCCCGCGAGAGCAAACAGGTCCCGGCTCTGCGGAGCAGCGTTAGACGCTGCACCGCGTCCGGGACATAAGAAAAGCGGAGAAAACTATGGCCTTGGCCCGTGCGAGACGCGAATCCGGTTTCAACTACTGGCCAGGTTTTGTCGATGCCCTGTCGACGCTGGTGCTCTCGATCGTGTTCCTGCTCTCGGTGTTCTTGGTGGTGCAGTTCTTCCTGTCGCAGGAGGTCAGCGGCAAGGACAAGGCGCTGCAGCAACTCAACGCCAAGATCGCGGAATTGAACGATCTGCTTTCACTGGAGAAGCTCGGCAAGATCAATCTGGAAGACACGCTCACGCAGGTGCGGGCAGGTCTGGCTTCGGCCGAATCCGAGCGCGACCGCGTCAAGGGTCTTTATGAAGGCCTTGCGGGTGCAGGCAGCGATGCCGCGGGACGCGCCGGCGAGCTCAACAAGGCGCTGGAATCCGAAAAGCAGGTGACGTCGCGCGCGCTGGCACAGATCGAGGTGTTGAATCAGCAGATCAGCGCGTTGCGCCGCCAGCTCGCCGCGCTCGAAGAGGCGCTGGATGCGTCCGAGAAGCGCGATAAGGAATCGCAAACGCGGATCGCCGATCTCGGTCAGCGTCTCAACGTCGCGCTGGCGCAGCGCGTCCAGGAATTGTCGCGCTACCGCTCCGAGTTCTTCGGACGCCTGCGCGCCATTCTCGGCAACCGGCCCGATATACGGATTGTCGGCGACCGCTTCGTGTTCCAGTCGGAAGTGTTCTTCGACACCGGACAGGCGCAGCTCCTACCCGAAGGCCGCGCCGAGCTCGACAAGCTCGCGGCCGCGCTGACCGACCTCGACAAGCAGATCCCGAGCGAAATCGCCTGGGTGCTGCGGGTCGACGGCCATACCGACGTGCGGCCGATCAACAGTCCGCTGTTCAAATCGAACTGGGAGCTGTCTTCGGCGCGCGCGATCTCGGTGGTGCAATATCTGATTTCGCTGGGCGTGCCCGCGCAACGGCTTGTCGCGGCCGGCTTCGCCGAATTCCAGCCGCTCGATATCGGCGTCACCGAAGAGGCCTACAAGCGCAACCGCCGCATCGAGCTGAAGCTGACGGAACGGTGAAACTCGTGTCCTGGCCAAGCGAGCATTGGCGAGCGCGAGCCGGGACCCAGATCCGTATGCAACAGAGTCTTTCGCTGGGTACCGGGTCTGGCTCTACTCGGGCTATGCCCTCGCGCTGCTCGCCCGGGACACGATGACTCAATCCTTCACCCTGCGCCCCTATCGCGCCTCCGACGAGGAGGCCGCGATCGCGCTGTGGCTGGAAACCTGGCGAGAGGCCTATCCGGCAATCGATTTCGCCGCGCGCTTGCCATGGTGGCGCGAGCGCTGGCGCAGCGAACTGGTGCCGAATGCGGCGGTCATCATCGCGGAGCAACAAGACAGACTGCTCGGATTTGTGACCATCGACCAGCAGAGCTATCTCGACCAGCTCGTGGTGGCGCCGGATCATTGGGGTTCGGAACTTGCGACAATGCTGCTTGACGAGGCAAAGCGGCTTTCGCCCGCTTCCATCACGCTGCTCGTCAATACTGACAATGCGCGCGCGATCCGCTTCTACGAGCGCAACGGCTTTGTGCACAGGGGCGAGGACGTCAACCCGGTTTCTGGCCGTCCGGTAAAGAAGATGGAATGGAAGGCGGGGTGAGAGGCTAGTGCAATGACGCGAAGCGCATTTGCGATGGGCTCGGCGACGTTTCTGGCCGTCATCATTGCGGGATTTTTATCGACCGTGTGGGTTGATCAGCATTATGCCGCCGCTGGACCAGCGATGCCGTCCGCTTCCGCTTCGGCTTGCGTCAACGAGGACGGCTCCTGGAAGAACTGGATCTGGGCGAACGTGCCGATGCTTTCGCCGAAATGCGCTGAGCGCTAGCGCATCATGCCTCTCATCCCTCCCCCGCGGAACGCGCGGGGAGGGATGGTTGAAGCGAAGCGGAGGCCAGGGTGGGGGGCTCTTGGTTTCGTCGAATGGCCGCTCCGTGTCCCGTAGCTAGCAAGTTAAATGGTACTCATCGCTAAACGTAGTTTGAAGACCCCCAACCCCGGTGCAGCGCGCCGACCCTCCCCACAATGGGGAGGGATTGCGAGCGCCGACGTTTCAGCTTCTGGCCTCTCTTCCGCAGCTCTCACGCGCCCTCGAACTGCAGCCGCGCCAGCCGCGCATAAAGCCCACCTGAGGCGACTAGCGACGCGTGGGTGCCCTCTTCGACGATGCGGCCCTGATCCATCACCATGATCCGGTCGCAGGACAGGACCGTGGCAAGGCGGTGCGCGATCACGAGCGTGGTGCGGTGACGCATCAATTCCTCGAGCGCGGTCTGCACCAGCGTCTCGGACTCCGCATCGAGCGCGCTTGTCGCTTCATCGAGCAGCAACAACGGCGCATCGCGCAGGATGGCGCGGGCAATCGCGATGCGCTGGCGCTGGCCGCCCGAGAGCGTGACGCCGCGCTCGCCGAGCGGCGCGTCGAAGCCTCCGGGCAGGCGGCGGATGAACTCGCTGGCATGCGCCAGATCAGCGGCGCGCTCGACTTCGGCGTCGGCAGCCTCGGGTCGGCCGAAGCGGATGTTTTCGCGCGCGCTCGCGGCAAACACCACCGGCTCCTGCGGCACCAGCGCGACGTGCTTGCGTACCTCTCCTGGATCGGCGCTACGGATCGGCACGTCGTCGAACGAGATCGTGCCGGAAGCCGGATCGTAGAAGCGCAGCAACAGGTGAAAAAGCGTGCTCTTGCCAGCCCCCGAAGGGCCGACGATCGCGACTTTCTCGCCCGCGCGTACCGAGAACGAGACGCCGTCTACGGCAAGCGTGCCGGGGCGCGTCGGATAGGCGAAACTGACCCCCTCGAGACCGACATCGCCGCGCGCGGGTTGGGGCAAGGCGCGGGGTGACACCGGTGCCGCTATCGCCGACTTCACGCGAAGGATTTCGAACAAACGCTCGGCTGCGCCCGAAGCGGCCGAGACTTCGCCCCAGACTTCGCTGAGCTGGCCGAGCGCGGCCGCGGCAAACGCCGTGTAGAGCACGAACTGTCCGAGCCTCCCTGCGCTGATCGCCCCGATCATCACGTCGTTCGATCCGATCCAGAGAATCACCACGACGCTGGTGAAGACGATGAAGATGATGATGGCGGTGAGCACGGCGCGCGCACGCGTCGAATTGCGGGCAGCCTCATAGGCCTGTTCGACTTCGCCGCCAAAGCGCGCGTTCGCAAGCCGCTCGCCGGTATAGGCCTGCACGGTGCGTATCGCGCCGACCAGTTCGGCGGCATAGGCGCTGGCGTCCGCCAGCGTGTCCTGCGCGTTGCGCGACAGCCGCCGCACCCATCGCCCGAACGCGACCAGCGGCAGCACGATCAGGGGTATGGCCAGCAGCACAAGGCCGGAAAGCCTCGGGCTCGTGATCACCATCATCGCCGTGGCGCCGACAAACAGCATGAAATTACGCAGCGCGATCGAGACCGAAGCGCCGGCGGCGGATTTGATCTGGGTGGTGTCGGCGGTCAGACGCGAGATCAGTTCGCCGCTGCGCGAAGAATCGAAGAACTCCGGCGACAGCGACATCAGATGCGAGAACACGTCGCGCCGCACGTCGGCGACGATGCGTTCCCCGATCGTCATCACCAGGTAATAGCGGGAGGCGCTGGCGATCGCGAGCACCGCCACGACCGCGATCATGACGCTGAAATAGCTGTTGATCTTCGCGATGCCTTCCGGTGTAAAGCCGAAGTCGATCATCCGCCGCACCGCGACCGGCACGATCAGGGTGGTCAATGCGGCAATCGTCAGCGCGATGAAGGCAAGCATGACGCGACCGCGGTAACGCGCCACATAGGGCGCCAGCGCGAGCAAGGGGCGAAGCCGCGCGCTGCGCTTGGCCGGCGATGTCGTCAGCGCATCTTCAATGGCCGACGCCGTCGCGGCGGCGGACGTATCTGAAGCCAAATCTCTGGCCGACGCCTGTTGGTCACCCCGCTCTTCAAGCCGTTCCACTGCGCTCATGGGATCCTTGAACCACTCGCTTCGCCATCCCCAGATAGGTCCGATTCCAATATTCGCATCCCGTTGCTGCCGACACTTTTCTCGGATGCTGGAACCGAAGAACCACTAGCACTCTACTGGCCCGTGCTGGCAATCCGAAAAATCCAACCCGATCCGGGTCGATACTCGGCTTGTTTTGACGGGTGCCTTGCGCTATAGAGCCGCCCAAATCCGCCACCAATAGTCGAAACACGGGCGCCGGCGCGCCGAAGGACCTGTCATGAAAGCCGAAATTCATCCGAATTATCATATGATTACGGTCATCATGACCGACGGCAGCGAGTACCAGACGCGTTCCACCTGGGGCAAGCAGGGCGACAAGCTCCACCTGGACATCGATCCAAAGTCGCATCCGGCCTGGATCGGGGGCGCCCAGCAGATCATCGACCGTGGCGGCCGCGTTTCCCGGTTCCAGAAGAAGTTTTCGGGCTTCCTCAAGAAAGAGAAAGAGTAAGGCCTGCTCGGCCCACTTCGAGCCGGCAAACCAAAACGCCCCTGGGCCTTGTCAGGGGCTTTTTTGTTGGCGCATCGAGGCGCCCATCTTTGCTCTCGCGCGAACCGAAATTCACTCCGGGATCATGATGCGATTAAGTGCAATCGCATCATGACCGCCAGCCGACGCAGGCGGCACCGACAGCGATGATGCTGCATGCGGCGATTCTCCAGATCGTCAAACGCTCATTGAGAAAGGCGGCTCCGAGCAAAGCGGCGAACACCACGCTGGTTTCGCGCAACGCCGACACCGCCCCCATCGCGCTGCCCTGCATCGCCCAGATGATGGCCCCATAGGCCGCGAGCGAAATCAGCCCGCCGCTGGCAGCCTTGCCGGCTTCGACCGGCGGCACCTCAAACACCGCGCGCTGGCGCCGCGCCAGATACCAGAGCGGCACGGCGAGGAAGAACGTGAACACACCGCCGGTATAGGCGATCCAGTTGCCGGAGGCGCGCACGCCGAAGCCATCGACCACGGTGTAGGCGGCGATGCTGACGCCGGTCGCCAGTGCCGCCGGCAGATTCATCACATGCATACGGCCTTTTGCGGCAGCCAGCATGAAAATGCCGACGCAGACGAGACCAATACCGATGGTAGCGATCAGATTCATCCACTCCCCGGCAAACAGGCTGCCGCCGAGCGCGACCAGCGCCGGCGAGGAGCCGCGCGCCACCGGATAGGTCTCGCCAAGATCGCCGCTGTGGTACATCCGCACAAGGAGCGCGTTATAGGCGAGATGAATGAGGCCTGAGGCGAACACGTAGATCGCGCTCGCCGACGACGGAAAACCGGCCGCCACCAGCATCGCGAGTCCGGTGATGCCGACCGTGACGTTCATGATCAGCATCGACTGCGTGCGGTCGGCGCCGCCGCGCAGCAACGCATTCCAACTCGCGTGCAGAAACGCCGCCGATAATACCAATAGGACGGAGAGAGGCGTCAGCAAGGCCGGATCATTCTTGGGTCGAGACCAGGGGGCGTGCGGCCTAATGGCTCGCGCGGCCGACGATCCGGTGTTACTGCTCGAACGCTGCCTTCAGCCGGTTGAGCTGTGGCACCAACGGGTTGCCGATCGGAGGGCGCTCGGTGGGCGGGGCGTGGATGGTGGCGTCGAGGCGGCGTACCCTCGCCTGCAGCGACATTGATCGCGCAATCAGGTCCTGCAGGTGCGGCGGCAGTTTTTCGATGGTCTCGTGCGGCCCCGGGTCGGCGGCAGAGAGCTTGACCTTGGTCTTTTCGCGATTGGCCTGGGTCAAGGTCATTTCGCCTTCCTTCACCGCGCGGTGAAGCAGAAGCCAGGAGGCGAGCTGCATCAAGCGGGTGGTCAGGCGCATACTCTCGGTGGCGTAACTGAGGCTGACAGCGCGGTCGAGCGCCTTGGCCTCGGTGCGACCAACCCCGTCGAGATAGGCGGCGGTCTCCTCGACCAAGTCCATGCCCTCCCGGAACAGGTTTCCGAACGCTGCCGAGTTGGTCAGCCTTTCGCTGAATTGAACGAGCGGGGTTTCGCCTTGCGAACGGTCCGACATCGTTAACGCCTCACGCCACTGATTCCCCCGCCGGCCAGTTACGGCAGATTTGACATGGCTTCAGTATCGCCTGCGAGTCCTGACAAGCGAATGTCAAATTCAAAACCGCTAATCCTGTGTCGCCAGCGTCCCCTTTGGTTCCGACCTTCGTAACTACTCATGTCGGAACCGGGACGCCGGTGCGCGGCGGATTATGATGAACAAATCATTGCGCGCTCGCGCACAAGAGTCCAGCCGCAACCATTTTTATGGTTTCCAGCATCCTGTCTTTCAAAGACGGCCAGACGGCGGCTCGCCACCGCCTTACGAACTTCGGAAGGACAAATTGTCCCGGCAATTTGATGACTTTGGTGCCGCCTTTCGGCGGCACGCTGCGGCGCAATCGGGACCAAAGCGGCAAATCGCGCAAAAAAAGAGCCGCCGTTTCCGGCGGCTTTTGAAGTTGATAACAGGGAGGCGTCAAACAGAGTGGACAGGAGCCACTCGGTGTCCAAAGAGGACAGCTCTAGTCATAGCTGAGAAAGCTTAATCGATCGTAAACGAACAATTCTTTTCAGGAATTGTTTGCCATGTCGGCCATTGGCCGAGGTAGCAGCACCCTCTCCCCTTGCGGGAGGGTGGCGAAATCGAGCCGAGCGAGATGAAGCCGGGTGAGGGGTTTGCCTCCATAGGTTGAAAAACCCCTCACCCGACTCGCATCTGTCGATGCGAGTCACCCTCTCCCGCAGGGGGAGAGGGTAGGAGAGTGCGGTATAAATCACGACTTGAAAAAGCTGTTGGCGGCTTCCTTCGAGGCGCGCTTTTTCGTTGCCGCCGCTTGCAGGCGCTCGATCTCCGACGTCAGCAGCACGATCCGCTCGTTGAGTTCCTCGACCGAAAGCAACGAGAGGTCCTGCCCGATCTCATGGGTGACCTTCTTTCTCGGCCGGTCGTCGTCCTCGCTCGCCATGTACCCTGCTCCGTGCTCAACAGCGGCGGTGTAGTGGTTGCCAGACCGAACACCGCTGGCTAATCAGGTAGCGTCGTCAAAATCTCGCTTTTGGTTAAGAATTCTAGTGTGGTGGGTTTGAAATTAGGGTGGTGATTGG
>Ga0307474_10002870_pt1 | contig 12436 bp, 20 predicted proteins | sample atmos_gasesECM1C_2_FD_203312 | JGI IMG/M metagenome (GOLD analysis project Ga0307474, IMG submission 203312) | Hardwood forest soil microbial communities from Morgan-Monroe State Forest, Indiana, United States - atmos_gasesECM1C_05 | ecosystem: Environmental > Terrestrial > Soil > Temperate... | reverse complement strand
GTTTTTTCCGTGGCAAGGTCAACAGCGATACGGCGCATGGCTTGTTCGTTTTCGGGTTCGAGAACATGACAGAGAGCGAAAACCGGACTCCAGATTTCCGCATCTCGGTCAGTAAGGAACGGCAGAGCAATGTCGGCATAGGCGGAAATGATTGATTCAAGATTTTCTGCCACAACCGATTTAATTTCCGCAGCCAATTCCTCTCCTTCTGCTTTTGCCGTTTCGTAAGCGAAGCGCTTTTGAGGTTCACCGCGCTCCATTTCAACGATAATGCTTCGATCTCGAAGTGTATCATACGGCTCTCCTATCAGCACGAAAACTTTCGGGCAATACGTCGGCCATTGAATGACGCCGCGCTTGCCGTCTGCTCTTGGAATTGTCTGCCCCTTGCGGTATCCGACGTTTAGAAATGCGCGGGTAATGGAAGATGCTTCGGAAGAAAGCGTTTCCGCTTCGTCCCATATAATCGTCGGCTTGTTGTCGGCGACGGTGCGGAACAGCGACGCGGCGGATGCACCGGCGACGTTGAACGGCATCGAACAAGTAAAACCTATCAATTCGGATAGGCGAGTTTTACCGGCCCTTTTGACGTGCGCGGTAATAGCGAGATAGGGAAACGAGTCAAACGCTTCGTATAGGTACGTTCCCGCTATCCACAGCGACAGCGGGCGCACGATGTTCGGGTCGGCGAAATGGCAGTAGTCGGAAAGGAAAGCGCGGAGGTTTTTTAGAGGATTCACTTTGCACCGCCGATGTTGCGGATGGCGTTTAGGGCGCGCTCGGATGCGGCGGTAACGCCGTCGAGCATGCCGCGCATGTAAAGATTCTCCATGCGGGAAGCTATCAGGATTTTACGGACGTTGGAACCGTCGATCCATTCCAGCGATTCGGTAATCTGCTGGCGGATTTCTTGCGGCGTTGCGTTATTGAATTCGATATTCAGCATCTACTGTCGGCCTCCAACCGCCGAGCTTTAGCTCGGAATCTTTCTTTTGAATTTAACTCCCGACTTGCACGTATATTGTGAGGCAATTGGCGGAAACTGTCAAACGCAAAATATTGCTATTACGAAACGTTTCGTATCTATTTTCCGAATACAATCTTTATGCGCTTTTTGTGCGTTACTGCGTTACGCTTTTTCCTTGCGGCTCTGACGCAATCCAAGCATGGCTTTTGCCGTGAATGCTTCAGGCAGTAACCGCGACGTGGAGCGGGACCGTATCGCGTCATAGGTCCGGCCATATCGTGCAGGGATTTTTCGATGGCTTGCCGAAGAATCCGGCGTTGCGGAATTCGCCGCGCAAGCGCTTGGCGGCGAGGCATGTTTCCATTACGGATGCTTTATGTTTCGGCTTGCATTTACATTCGTCATCTGCTTGACGTGCATATCCACTTCCATTTGTAAACATCCAGCATGGAGAAATAAGAATATCAGCGGCGGGAACGTCATTATGCGTTCGCATGATATTGCAGCATGCTCGATATATGTCTCCATGTAAAATAACTTCCCATGCGTAACGCTCGTAATCAATTAGGGATTCTTTTAGGGTTACGATTACATGAATATGGTTTTCAGAGCGCGACGGCAAGGCGGTAACATTAAGAACGTCTAGCTTTCCGCATTCGATTGCGCCTTGCAAGCGGGCGCGGGCGTGCTTCGTCGAACGCGGCGCGTTGTCGATATCCAAGAATAATTCGTTGGGCCGGGCGACGTACCAAAAATTCATACCGGATATACCATCTTTTGATATAGCTGATTCTCCAAGTAATCGCGTACCGCAAACTCAAAACCTTCACTCGACTGTGCGCTGGCGGTCATTTCCTTTGTCCATTCGCCCCAACGCAACGCGCCGTTTTCCTTGTTGCTCCATCCGAGAGCGACGCGCCAGTTACTAGGATAAATATAATCGCCGCGATCTATTGATTTTATCAGGGTTTCTAATACTTGTACAATTCCAACTGGCGCGTCGAATTTCACCTTGAGCCACAAGCGGCGGGTTTTGCGGCGGGAGGAAGAACGGCTCATCGCAGTTTCCTTCCGGTACGCGACCGGCTTAATGGTCTGCGATTTTCTATTTGTTGCTGAACGGTTGCCCATCGGCAATTTTCCGGGCAATAATTTCCGTTTACATTGATGCGGTCAAGCGTCATTCCTTCTGGGCGTTTGCCCATGTCGGCTAGAAAGTTTTGGAATCCATAGCGACCTTTCCACCTGTCGCATACTACAATTCCGCGATCACGATAAAATCGTGCCTTATATTTATCTTTTACGCGAGAGCACATGCTCATCCAAACCTTATGTTCTGGCGTCCAAGATAAATCATGGGTATGATGATTATCCCTCCCCAAGATATTCCTCCTCATCAAACTCACGGAAGTCTGAAAAATCATCCCATGAGTCCACGTCGCCGCGTTCGTCGGCTTGTAGTTCAAGGTATTGCTCTCTTGAAATGAAACGTCCGGTGTCAGGATCGCGGTAATGCATGTTCAGTTTCCCCTACACCCCATCGGCCATATATCTCCGTTACCGTTCCGTTCATCGTGAATTTCACCCACCAGTGCGGGCCGCAAACGTGCGCCGTCCAGTCGCCGTTATCGTCCGTATGCTTTTCCATCTTGTGCAGGCACGTCCGCTTGCATAGCGGGCAAAGCGCCGGACAGAGGCGCGGGTATTTGTCGCGGTAGCTCATTGAGCACGATAGCCGGACCATCCGATTGCAAAGTACATAATAGGCTTATGCGTTTTTGCGTTATAGACGGAATACTCCATCGCATTGCTTTGCGGCAAATACTGCCATTCGATAGCAATATCTCCGTACACTCGACGGCCCCATCCTTTCCATGAGAGCCTCATGGCGTTTTCGTTCCGATCAGCGACGGCTCCGGTTTCACGTCGCGCAGTTGTGGCGCGGATTTGAACGTGATGCGGGTGTACCAGTTGCAGTTTCCGCACCGGTAAATGGACGTGTTGACGATGTTTCCGGCGACGTTGCCGATGGCGCTTTCGACGGCATCGTAGGACCGGAACATCGTTTTGCAGTTCTGACAGAGAATCAATTTAACCTCCTTTGCATGTTCCCATGATATTCGGAACCATTCCGGCGTGCTTTTCCCATGCTTTGCGGGTCTCAAAAATCCGTGTGCATTGCTCGCATTGGTATACGCCGCGTTCCGGTCCGCCGAATTCGTTTTCCTCGACTAGAAGCAATGGCTTGATCCGGTCCGGCCCTTTTGCCGGTTCGCATGGAATCGTCAGCACGAAATCGGCTGCCGTGCGCGGCAAGCGCATTGGTAAATCTATCGCTTGCGGCCCTTGTTTAATCGCTTTCGTTGTTTTTTCCATCCTGCCTGCCTGTTAAACTTGAAACGGCGCTGGCGAGAATTTTGCGTTACAGCGTTACGCGGTTTTCTCGCCATTGTCGTTTGTGCTAAAACAACTACTCGAAACGGATTCCCGGCTGCATCTTGCCGCCTTGCGACGGATTGGCGACCTGCACGATTACAACCTTGACGCGTTTGCCGGACCACTTCGATTCATCCTCGCCGAATTTGGTAACGAGTTGATCGAAGTTTGTCGCATTCAAGCCGAACGGATTGTCGAACCCTTTGAATTTCACGTATGGCCGCAATCCGATTTTCGTTTTCGCTTCCCCGAATTCCTCGATGATTAAAAGCTGGCCGTTTTTAACGTCCTTGGCTTTCAACCATGCACCGCTCTGGAAGTACTTGTCCCGATCTGCCATGGCGTTCCTCTTTTCTCCGGCGGTTCTAAAATCCAGCAGCCGCCAGTCTACTTTGAAAATATCGGCTATGACAGCTTTAAGGGTACGCGGTTTGGCATAACGCGATTTCCGCGTACCCTTGTAACTGCCGGGTAGCAGCATGGACTACTTTTTCGCTGCCGCTGCGATTCCGCGCAGCACGGCTTCTTTGACTTCTGCGCCGGTGGCTTCGAACACTTCGATGGTGTCCACGGTTTCATAGACGTACTTCCCGAAATGCTCGTTTTTCACCGTCTTGCCGTTTTCGACAATCGTTTCCCGGTTGTCGCGCTCCTTGACCTTGATGCTGATCAGGATACTGGCTTTTTCTTCTTTTGCAAGTCGCACAGGTTCATCTCCTTTCCATGCCGTCCGGTGCCGTTCCTTGACAATCGCGCGGAAATTCTTCCAGCGACCGCCGAAAGATATGATCTCGGCTAGCATGTTTACGGTCCCGTAATTTCGCGTATCTTGAAATCATCGGGATTGCTGCCACTCTGCAAGAGACCTTCTTCGATGCTCTTGCAAATCGTTTTGATGATGCGGACGCGGCCTGCCAGCGTCATTTTCTTCAACGCTTCGAGCAACGGGCCGCTGAAATGCATCATCGTTCCGGTATTGCCTTTCGCATCGTGCTCGGCGAATACCATGATAATTTCCTCGAAACCGGCGGGGATTTCAGGAGGGATGGGGATCATTCGCATGGACATAAAGATTCCTCAATACTGCAAAAGAACGTCGTTATAAATAATGCGTCCGTCGCTGGACAGCTTGAATTCACCGGCTTTGACGGCGGCAATGCGCTTATCGAACAGGGAAATTTCGCGCTGTGTTTTTTCAAGGGCGATTAAAAGGTTATTGCGATGGGAAGCTAGCTCTTGCGCTCTTGCTACTACCGTTTCCATGAACAGTTTTTCGTTCCGGCTGGAAGCGATCTCCATTAATTTCTTGCCGAATTCCTCCGGGTGTTCCGTCGATTCGGCGACAATGGCCTCGCCGACACGCGCGCTCTCGGACGGCGTGAAAGCGACGATTTCGGTGTTCTTTTTCTTTTTACTCATCGGGCGTTACGTCCTTTATATTGTACGGCACCTCGCCGTTGCTGTCCAGCAGCGCTGTGACCATAATCGTTACACTGTCGGCGTCGGCGTCGTCGGGCAAGTCGGGGAATTCTACTGTTACGGTCCATTTCATAATTTGCTCCCGCAGATCGGACAAGCTTCCCATTTCAGGCCGTTACTGTACCCTAAGATGAAAAATACCCCACTTACTTTTTCGGCTACAACAAAAGCATTATTGCGAGCTTCCGATATTTTCAAGGCTTGTCCGTATGTGAATTTTAAACCTTTTGCTTCTGCAAAATTTACAGCAATAATTTCGCCAGAAATAAATCTGCTCCATAGTTCTTCGCGTTTGCTGTTATCAAGCTCCCCGCTGCGATCTGATATTGATTTATATATTGCGGTTATACGGTCGTGATGGTATTCGCAGATCGTTTCAATGTGAGGCAGAAGTCCGCTTTTTTTTGTCACATAGGTAATGTGGTGTCTTTGCAAGTCCGTTACTGCGTTACATTTTGGAAACTTGCAGCATGCCGTTTTCATAGCAGACACCCGCGCTTGTAATCGATGTAGTTGTAAATACGGCGAAGGAACTGAATATCTTCATCGGTTACTTTTGCGTCCTTCCATGTTCTCATAAGCGCATGCGCTTTTGTCAACCGGCGGAACTGTTTCAGGCGGCGGATGCCAGTATCATCTTCAAGCTGAATTTGCTTTTCATCGGAGAGCTTGCGAATAATCTGTGTTTCTTTTTCTCCGATAGTGACCTTGATCGGAATGGCGGGAATTTTCAAGACTTTGTTGCTTGAATTTTGAGGCTGTTCATTGTCAATGGTTGCTTTGATACGGATTATTAATTGCTCGGAATAAGAATAGTGGAACGGAAGTACTCTAGTGCTGAGACCGATTTTATTGAACCATGTACGCTGGTCAGAAATAAGCGCGGGAGTGACACAGCCGATGATACCGCGTTTGCCGTTCTGGAAAATTTCCACCTGTCCGGGGAACGCTACGGAGCGGATGCCTTCTTCTGTCATGGCGTTTATCATGGAAATCAAATAGCTCCGTACCGTTTTGCTGTGCGCGGAAATTATTGTCAGGTCGTTCAAAATGATATGAGAAACCTCCGCTTTGTATTTCAAAATTTCCTGCAAACCTCTTCCGGTTGTATCCGTTAAATCTACCGCGTTGGAAAACGGCGTTTCAAGGCAAATGCTAGTTTTTCCATGCTCTGGTTTTGCGATAATAAATGCCGACAATGGAGATTCATCTGTTAACCGTCCGGTGAGCAAAACGGTTTGTACAAATTCAGTAACAAGCTCGGTCCCGATCACGCGCCTCCTAGCTATGTAAAAAATACCTAGATATGTCTGAGCCCCCCCTTATCTAACTTAGTAACTCTTCGCTCTAAGACACCTTGTTATAGGTGCAAGAGGGTACCCCGCAGTATGATGTTTGTCAAGCATTATTTTCTGGACATGGGGAATAATTGAGCTATTCTCAGGGCCAAGTGGAACACTCCGAGACAGCATCGGCATCGGCTCAGGAACACCCAACCGGGGAAGTCCTCCAACCGGCTTCCCCGGCCCCTTGCCTTTTTAACGACCTCCCGCCTGCTTTGCATGAATACATTCACACCTTGGAGGGACGGCTGGCGAAGATTGAAGCGGAACAAAATCGCTTCACCGCCGCGCTGATGAAAGCCGGAAAATTCATCTTCGATTCACCGCAAGGAAAAATGATTATGGCGGCGTTTCCAAAGGAAGCGCAGAACGGCTTGCGGAATTTCTTTAACGGCGAACAAAATGGAAATCGCTGAACGTACAAAACGGAAATATCGCAAGCGCGGAACCTTGCGCGACGAATCGGCGCAGCCATCGGCGTTTCCGTCCGGCAATGAATCTCCCGCCGCCGAACGGCTGGAAAACGACGCCGAAGAAAAGAAAAAGGTAATTGAAGCGGCGAAAGCCATACCTGAAATTTTCACGCCGGATCAAGTCGAATGGGTTTTCGATGCCTACGCCGGAATCGTTTCTTTCGTTTATTCCCTCTTACTGAAAATTGAATTCGAGAAAATCAACGATGAACTATCGTTTACGGACGATCAAAAGAAACAGCTTTCCGTCCCGCTGGCGAAGATTCTGAGTAAGCACGCGCCGCCCGAGTGGGCCGGAAACACAGCGGAAATTCAACTTGTTGTGATGATGGGGATATGGACGGTTTCGAGCTTTAAGCGCGTAAAAAACGTGCAAAAAGCACTGGACGAAAAGAAAAAGGATGCGGAACGGACGATGCCGGTGCAGCCGATCCGCCGCGAACCGCTGAGGGACGTGCATGTGCCAGCGTAATGCAGTAACGGAAAAACCGGACACGCCGGTAGTCGGCAAGATGGAATTTTCGCCACTGACGGAAAAAGAGCGCTTGCACGAAATCGACATGCGTGTGGGACAGCGCTTGATGGAACGGGAAATGCGGCGTTCCGAATACTTGCGCGGATTCTTCGATTGCTTTTACGTTCTGGCAATGATCGCGTTGATGGCTTACTTTGGATTCTTCTATAAGGTGGAAGATTGAATGCCATCTTCGTCGGCGAAAAACGCAGCGGCAAAACGACTCTGGCGTTTCATCTCGCGCTTGAGACCAACGGCGGAATTGTGGTATTTGATCCTAAGAAAGAATTCCGGGGATGGCCTGCTACCGTATCGGACGTTGCCGGCCTCGAAAAAGCCATCCGGCAAAAACACCGCGTCGTTGTCTGGCGTCCGCCGTCAAACATTGAAATCGTGGATTCTTGGAGCGTACTGGCCGACTGGATTCTCGAAAAGCACGATCTCGCGCTGGCGGACGGCTGGGACCGCGCCGGATTCCATTTTACCGTGCTTATCGACGAAGCGTACAATCTGCAATCGCATGCGCGAATCGACCAGAAACTTTTGCGTATCCTTTCGCAGTGCCGCCCGGAAGTGCTTAATGTTTTTCAGACGTTCCAGTCCGTTAAGAACGTCAATAGTGATTCTCGCAGCCGCGTTTCAGATTGGTATCTTTTTACCATTACCTTGCCGACTGACTTGGACCGGCTGGAAGAATTTGCGATGCCTGAAGTTATCGGTCAGGTACGGACTCTTCCCGAACATGAATATGTGCATTTTCTTAATGAGAAAGGGACTGTCAGTTCAGAAATCGTAAAGAATTCGGACTCGTGGTATGAGTCCCTCGACTATCAGCCGAAAGAAAAGGAGAATGCGATTATGCCGGACGAAAGAAATGGACAGGACGAGCGCGACGAATTCCCAAAGGACGGCATTACCGTCCTCGATCGCGGCGGGCTGGATGAAGCGATGCAGAAATACAATCGCCGCAAGGCGGACGATCCAAAAACAAAATACCGCCAGCGTAAAACGGACAATCAACGCGACGACAAGAAATCCGGCGAACGCAGCGGCGGCGGAAGCAAGGCAATCGTTTTCGGCAGAAAATCTGCCTGAAAGGAGCAATACATTGGACGATCCCAAAAGTTTCTCCGGTTTCACTCATTGGGCAATGCTAGGGCTTGGCGGCGCAATCGTCGCCTTGCTCGTTGCCTATCTGTTTCCATCGGTCATTCCGGCGCGGTCCGCCGCAACGCAGTTGTAGAAAGGCATCCGCTTTAGCGGATGGAAAGGGGTTCTCTTCATGGACGGCAGTTCTCATGCACTCGCTTTGCTTTGGGTAGCAGTCGGCATCATTGCCGGATTTTTCGTTTGGGCGTATATCAAACCCATGCTTCCGGCGAAAACGACAGCGTAGTTTAACTCTTTCCGGTGAACTGGAACGAGCGAAGTAGCTTTCCAGCCGCGCATATATAAAAGGATAACGAAATGCCTCCTGTCGCGCAGAAAATCAACATGAATGCCTTGATCTCTCGCATCACAAGGGATCAAGGGCCGGAATTCGAGCAAACGCTTTTGTTCGCCAATACCACGCAAGTCAGTACGCCAACGTCTCTTCGCACTGACCGCAAGGTGCGATTTTTCGATTTTCACGTCCGGCTGCGTTTGACGAATTCCGCCGCTCCGGGAACGTACCGCACCGGGCCGGCGCTTCTCGGCACCGGGCTGTTTGCGCTGATCCAGCAATTCACCTTGCGCGGACAGCATCTCCGTTATGGATCGCAGACGCCTATCGTGATGCGCGGGGAAGCTGCTGCTGAATTCATGGCCATCATGAATCCGAACTGGCAGCCGCGTTTCTCCGTTTCCGTCAACGGCGGCGCGTTGGTGCAAGGCGCGGCGCTGTCGAACGCGGCGAATGCGACGAATGACGTGGATTTCGTCCTGCCGATCCCGATGTTCCCTTACGATTTGTCGCCGTCCGACCAGACGTTTTATTCGCTGCACGGCCCGGACTGGCCGGGTAATCTATATTTCGACCTGAATACGGCGGACGTAACTGCGCTCGGTGTTACGCTGGCGCAATCCACGATTACGGCATTCGGAACGGTGGCGGCGTCGCAAGGAACGATTGACATTCTTTCAGAACGGCCCCTCGTTTCAAAAGACCTCGCGTCGAAAGTGCGGCCCGGCGTCACGTTCCGCATTCAAAACACTTCGCAGCCGACTACGGCGGTATCCACCGGCGCGGCGTCGGCGGGAACAAAAATCGCCGATCTGACGGTCGGCAAGGATACCACGCGTATCTTTATGAAAGTCGGGACCTCCTTGGCGGCGACTACGGGCGGCGTGGTTGTGTACGGCACGCTTTCCGATACCATTATCACTCGCACTGTGGTTGCGATGGATAATCGGCAATTGCGTTTCCAGAATTCCAACGCCAACAGCACCATGCAGGATTACATGGGGCGCGAATACGGGCGCACCATTCCATCCGGCTATTTGATGCTGGATTTCATTTCCGGCATCGGCACCGGGACGGCCAACGCGAAAGCGTCTTTCCAGTCGGCACAGTTGACGGCGGCGCGGAAATTCGAAATCGACGCTGACGTGAGTACGGTAGCGGCAACGAACATCGCGGAGGCCGTGCAGGAAATGGTTCTGGGCCGTCCGGCATTGCTGCAAGCGGGTGCGACGCCGCCTGCAGCGTGATGGGGTGTAGGGGAAGGGTGCGAAACCCTTCCCCACTTTCCACGCAGTAACGGTGTAACGTGAAAAACTACGAAGTCGGGATCATCGTGCTTTCGATTTTCATTCTGTTCTGGTATTGGTATCAGACGAAACCGGCGTCCACGTCGCCAGCAACGCCGGTGCCGCAGAACGTCGGCGGCATCGGAATCGTCTCGGCGAGAGGGCCGATTTGCGGAGGAACGATATGAGCGCGGTTTTACATTCGACGATCAAGATGCACACGCATAAATGTGAAGCGTGCGCGAAGCAAGGGAAAGAAGTTATCTGGGTGCATCCTGATGCGGATCGCGGACAGGTCGCAGCGCACCGGTGTCCCGAATGCGGCACCGTCAATTGGAAACAATGCGTCGTTGAAAACGGGAAACTACCGCAGCCGCAAGCGCCGAACAAACAAAACGCGGCGCTCGAAACCGTGCTCGGCTACATCCTGCTTTTCATTGGCCTCGCGCTCATCGGCTACGGCGCGTATCTATATATAAAAGACCGCCGCGAACGAAAGGAATCGCCGCTTGCCTGATTGGAGAATCTATCGGCTCCCCGGCTCCCGCGAAATCTGGCATGTGGATAGCGGATGCGGGACGCAAGTTTTCAACGTTAAGGGATATTGCTGCGCGGCGGATACAGAAAGTGTGGATATTAGCGGCAATCACGTGCCGCGTGCTTGGATTGCCGTCAATAATTCAGAATTGCATATCGTTAATGGCAAAGCGTTGTTTGTGGAACAGCGTGTAGCGGATTCGATTCAAGAAGTTGCAAACGTAATCCGGGACGAAAAAGCAAAATGTGCTGTATAGCTTCATGCCTTTCCAGTTGCGGCGGCGGATCGTGCGGCTATTGTTCCGAATGTGTTGGAACGGCGGCATGTAACCCTACGCTTTGTTCGACTTGCCTTACCGGAACGTGCGTTTACGCTCCGGTTTGCACACCGACGCCGGGAACGAATCCATGCATTTGCTCGAATTCGCCGACAAGCTGCACGCCGACGTGCATTGCCGATTTGCCGTATGCCGGTCAAGATGTCAGTGGAAACGATATTTACCAAAACTCTGACGGTAGCTTACGATATGCGGACGGCTCGCCAGCGACACGTGCTGATATTGCGGATGCAAGCGGCGCTTGTGTGGGAACGCCTTGTTCTCCTAAAACTTGCGGCACGACGGATCAGCCGCCTAGCGCTGGATCGTCAGGCAAGAGTCCAAGTGGCGGCGGCAGCGGCGGCGGTTCGGCGAAATCGGCGGGAGGATCGCCGCGTGCGACACCGGCAAATTGCCAAGCGTCGAAACTTTCGCAAGCGATGAATAGATTCGGATCGTCGCTTGCATCCCTCTTTTCTGGCGGCAAGCCGGGACCGGTAATCGCCGGGCATCCGGCGACGGCGGCGAATACCGGAATTTCATCGAACACGTTTTTGCTCGTTATCGTCGTTATTGGAATCCTGCTTTTAGTGATGGCATTCGGGCATAATCCCGTTGCAGATTGAGAGAAATAGCATGGCGGGAGCAGCTTGCTGCGTTTGCGTCGGTGGCGTCAATTACACGATTTCATGCGCTTGCAATCCGTGCGGCGGCAACGGGCAATCGCTTTCTACGTCGAATCCGAATCCGTCTGTCGGGCAATCGCCGGGCGGCGGAAACGCCGGTTGCGGCGGCGCTTCGTGCCTGTCGAATATTTTGAACAATGCCGGGAAGTGGGGAACGACGCTCATCGGCACATTGCAAGGCAAGCCGGTAGTTACAAATAAATCCGGCGTTGCTGTCGGCGCAAAAGGTTCAACAAGTATTGCCGGTGGATCGTCAACCGGCTTGCTGATAATTCTTGTCGTTGTCGGCTTGTTGATTTGGACGGCCATGCGAAAGTAGCGCAATGGAGACAAACGAAAAACAAATGTGGCTGGTTATCGGCATGATCGTGCTGTTCATCCTTATCGCTGGCGGCGACCTGCTGATTTCACCGAAAGCAGGATCGTAATGTCAAAAACATGGACGACGATCTTTCTTTTCGCGGGAGTGATCATTATTGCGATTGCCGTGCTGGACTACATGAATGTGCCGCTTGAATTTCCGACCAGTTCCAACGGAGCAAACGTCGCTATCGGCGCGGGGTTGATTGCCACGCCATTCTTGCTCAAAAAGGCGGGTGTATGAAAAAGTCGTATTGGTGGATCGGCGGCGCGGTTCTTTTGATTGCCGTTTGGTACTACAATCCCGGCAATATTTTGAAGAGGTAAAAATGGCTGTTGCTGACGACATTGAATTGAGTGAACTTCTGGCGATCCTCGCCGTGGTAGGCATCGGCGGGTATTTCGTCTGGAAGTTTGCGTCCTCGGCGACGTGCATACTCAAACCGGGAGCGATACCGGGAATCACCGGCGCAAGCCAGTCTCAGGTGCAAGCGGCAAGCACGGCGGCGTCGGTATTGAAATCGGGCGGCGCGGTAATCAAATCTTGCGGAAGCGACTTCGATTACTTACAGCCGTGCGGCGGGATCGTGACGG
>Ga0307474_10002869_pt1 | contig 12436 bp, 12 predicted proteins | sample atmos_gasesECM1C_2_FD_203312 | JGI IMG/M metagenome (GOLD analysis project Ga0307474, IMG submission 203312) | Hardwood forest soil microbial communities from Morgan-Monroe State Forest, Indiana, United States - atmos_gasesECM1C_05 | ecosystem: Environmental > Terrestrial > Soil > Temperate... | reverse complement strand
GCTGGCTTTCCAAGATACGGCCGATGTACGGCCACGACTACCACTTCCACATCCGCATCAAATGTCCGCCGGGCGGCAAGGAATGCGAGAGCCAGCCGGAACCCACCGAAGGCGAGGCCTGCAGCCCTGCGGATCTCGCCTATTGGTTCAGGGACGAGGTGATTCATCCGAAGCTGGAGCCGCCAAAGCCCAAACCGCCGATAACGATGGCGGAACTGCCGCCTGCATGCCGCCAGGTTTTGGCCGCGCCGGACGCGAAGCACTAATATCCAACCGAGGACTATCGCAGCAGGTTCCAAATGCGTTAATGTCCGCCGCCGTCGACGCCGCAAGCGTGCGGCCCCGCCGGGACGATGGTCCCTACCCAGTTCGACCAGAGAGCCGTCACGCCCGCGGTGTCACCGCGCACGACTCGAAACTGCGAGAGCCAGCATGCGTATCAGTGCACGCAACCAGATCAAGGGCACCGTCGTCGACATCAAGAAAGGCGCGACCACCTCCCATGTGCGCGTCGACATCGGAAACGGGCAGATCATGACTTCCGCGATCACCAACGAGGCAGTCGATGAACTCGCCATCAAGGTCAAGGATCAGGTGACTGTCGTCGTGAAGGCCTCCGACGTCATGATCGCGGTGCACTGATGATACGAGCGCTAGTTTGTGTCGCGTTGGTCCTGCTTGCGGCTACCCCTGCAAGCTCGGCCGAAGAGCCGAGCGGCTGCGACAAGTTCAAATGGAATATCGATCACGAGCGTGCGGCACTCACCGCGCCGGAACGCACCAAGCTTGCCTCGGGCAATGCAATTGCAACCTTGTCTTCGACCGGGATGACACTTGCTCTCAGTGCGCCGGCCGAAGCGAGGCTCCCCTCGCCGCCGGAGCGTGCGCCAAAGGAAGGCACTTTCGCCGGTTATATAAGCTTCAAGGAGGCGCCGAAGCCCGGGCTCTATACCGTCAGCCTGTCGGCGGGCGGCTGGGTTGACCTGGTGCAGGACGGGCATGCCTTGAAGCCGAAAGCGTTCAGCGGCGCTACCGACTGCGACGGCATCCGCAAGACCATGAAATACGAGCTTTCGGCAAGCCCGTTTGTGCTTCAGGTCAGCGGCGTCAGGGAGAATTCGGTTTCGATTGCCATCCTGCCCTCCGAATGATCTTTTGCTTGACGGGCAAGGCCCATCGTGCGCGGTAATTTTACCGGTTTTACCAACCGTGCAGGCCTGTTATGGTTTTTCTCGTGCGATACCGCCTGACGGCCGTAAGCCGTCAGGCGCAGTGGAACGGCGCTTCTGCCTGTTGCATCTCACCTTGACCAATACCTGACACCGCGCGCGAGTGCGTGGTCGAGCACGGAGCGCCCCATGGTTCGGCTTGCCGCAATTTTCGTCGCCCTCGCGATCCTGTGGGGATCATCCGCTTCGCCTGCTCCCGCCCAGGACAAAAGCATCACCGTCTTTGCCGCAGCATCGATGAAGAACGCGCTCGACGATATCGATTCGGCCTTTACTGCAAAGACCGGCATCAAGGTGATTGCGAGCTATGCCGCAAGCTCGGTGCTGGCAAAGCAGATCGAACAGGGCGCGCCGGCGGATATTTTCATGTCTGCCGACACCGATTGGATGGACTACGTGGCGAACAGGAAAGCCGTCAACGACACCACGCGAATCAATTTGCTTGGCAACAGCATTGTCCTGATCGCGCCGAAAGACTCTGGCCTCAACCAGGTTGCGATCGGCCCCGGCTTCGATCTTGCGAAGCTGGCCGGCAGCGGCCGGATCGCAACCGGCGACGTAAGCGCCGTGCCGGTCGGCAAATATGCCAGGGCGGCGCTGGAAAAACTCGGCGCCTGGCAGGCCGCCGGACCGAAATTCGCGATGGCCGAGAGCGTGCGGGCGGCACTGACGCTGGTGGCGCGCGGCGAAGCGGCCCTCGGAATCGTCTACGCCACTGACGCGCGTATCGAGCCCGGCGTGAAAATCATCGGCACCTTCCCGGGTGACTCTCACCCTCCGATCATCTATCCGGTAGCGGCGACGACGACCGCAAAACCGGAAGCTTCTTCCTATCTTTCCTTTTTACGGTCATCGGCCGCCAAAGCCATCTTCGAGAGCTACGGATTCTCGTTTCTCGTAAGCCCAACCACTTAAATCCTCGTGCTTGAACTCTCGCCAACGGAATGGACAGCGATCCAGCTTTCGCTGCGGGTCGCAACCGTCGCTACGGTGGTGGCGACGCCGCTCGGCATTGCGGTGGCCTGGCTGCTCGCGCGTCGCGAGTTCTGGGGCAAGGCACTGGTGGATGCGCTGGTGCATTTGCCGCTAGTGCTGCCGCCCGTCGTCACCGGCTACCTCCTGCTGTTGACCTTCGGGCGGCGCGGTCTGTTCGGCGAATGGCTCGCCGACCATCTCGGAATCGTGTTCGCGTTTCGCTGGACGGGTGCGGCGCTCGCCTGCGGGATCATGGCGTTTCCGCTGCTGGTACGGCCGATCCGGCTTTCGATCGAGGCCGTGGACCGCAGGCTGGAGCAGGCGGCGGGAACGCTCGGTGCTGCGCCCTGGCAGGTTTTTCTGACCGTGACCTTGCCGCTGGCGTTGCCTGGCGTGCTCGCGGGGATGGTGCTCGGCTTTGCCAAGGCAATTGGTGAATTTGGCGCAACCATTACCTTCGTGTCGAACATCCCCGGCGAGACCCAGACTATTTCGTCCGCGATCTATTCGCTGATCCAGACGCCGGAGGGCGACAGCGCAGCATTGCGGCTGGTGGTGGTTTCCATACTGCTGGCGATGGCCGCGCTGATTGGCTCGGAATGGTTTGCCCGCCGCGCCTTGCGACGCCTGCACGGGAATTGATCATGCTGCGCGTGGACGTCTCCAAGCAGCTTGGCGAAGTTGTTATCGAAGCCTCCTTCGCGAGCGAAGGCCGTGTCACGGGACTGTTCGGCGCCTCCGGCGCCGGCAAGACCTCGCTGATCAACATGATCGCCGGGTTGTCGCGGCCCGACCGCGGCTTTATCGCAGTCGATGACGAGATGCTGGACGATACGGTTGCGCGAATACACGTCCCGGCTTATCGCCGCCGCATCGGCTATGTCTTCCAGGATTTGCGGCTGTTTCCGCATCTCGATGTGCGCGCCAACCTCGATTATGGGCGGCGCATGAACCGCCTGGCCGACGACGCTGTAGAGCGCAAGCGTGTCACCGATCTGCTCGACATCGGTCATCTTCTGGACCGCCGTCCGGGTCGTCTGTCGGGCGGCGAACGCCAGCGCGTGGCGTTGGGACGCGCCCTTTTATCGCAACCGCGCCTGCTGTTACTGGATGAGCCGCTGGGATCGCTCGATGAAGAGCGCAAGGATGAAATCCTGCCTTATCTCGTTCGCCTGCGCGATGAAGCCGGCATTCCGATGGTCTATGTGAGCCACGATGCTTCCGAAATGCGCCAGTTGGCGAGCCGGATCGTCATGCTCCAGCGCGGTCGCGTGACCGCGCTGGGCGGAGCAGAAGTGTTGCCGGGTCCGCCGCTCCAGGCACCCGTCGCTCCGGATGGCAAGCGGTGACCGTGACGATTCTCCCGTTTGAGCATGATCTCCGCGCCAACGCGTTCCGCGTTTGTTAGCCAAGGGAAAACCGGTTTCCACTTTGCGCTTACGCGGCCCTTCAGGTCCGGATCATGCTCTTACGGCTACCGGTTGACCCAAAGCACGTCACCGGTGCTGGCGTCGACAGCGACCTCAATATAACGGCCTGTCCGGTCCCGGCCTTGGATTTCCCATTTGTCGCCGGCAAATTGGGTATGGGATACGGTGGTCAGACCAATATCGGTCGCAACGTCCAACGCTTGTTGCATCGAAAGCAGGCCGCCCGTGTCATACGCCATGATGGGCGTTGCGCTTGCGAGCGCGATCACTGCGACGATGGGCATGATGTATTTTCGCATGGGTCACTCCTGGTCGAATCCATGGTGCTGTCGCAACTCGCAACTAGAGCTTGCCGCGATGCCGATAGGAACTTCAAATTCGCCGCACTAGTGCAGCGTATTTGCGACGTGGCTGAGAAACCATTCCAGGCGCGGTGTGTTCCCATTTTGATGCCGAGGAACTGCGCAAATCTTCGGCTGTTGCGGCATTTTTTTGACGGCTCCTTGGTAACGCAGCGAGGGCGCTAGACGCTCGCCGCTGCTCTGTGGCAAAGACTTTCGCGCTAGATTCAAATTCCCGCGACCGACGACCAAAAATTTCTGAGCTTGCGTTTGAGTGCTTCGGAGCGCGTCTTCACAGGCATTTCCTCGGGATCTTCGGGCAGACGCAAGCCCACGACATTGACCCTTCCACCGCTGATGCTGCGCGCCACCAATACGATGGGATTGAGTTCCAAGGTGGCGCCGTCCTTCGGCGCGTGATCGAGGTGGATGTCAAAATAATCGGCAAGCGTAAGTCTCGCCTGCTCTTCGGCGACCGCCACGCCGTAGACCTCGGCCAGTTCGCCAAGCGTGTGCTCGCCAGACACGGTGAAATCGCCGAGCAGGTGCGGATCGGGCGCCGAGCTCGGCGACATGTCGACAAAAAATCGATCCAGGGCCTCGGCCTTTTCCGGCGGCGCCAGCAGGTAGATATAGTCGCCTGGGCGGACGGGATCGGCCTCGACTGGCGAGAGGATGTGCTCGTCCCGGATCACCAGCGTCGGCTTCGACCAGGAAGGGATCAGGCCGCGCCGGAAGTAGAGGCTCTTCGGCCGTACCGAGTAGCCGACCAATTGCTGTTCGAGCTGGCCCGGCAGATCCAGCTCGACGCGCCGGGGACCGCGTTCGGCGCGCGGCAGGGCGACATGAAGCCGCCGCGCTGCTGGCGTCAGCGTCCAGCCTTGCAGCAGCAGGGAAATGATGACGACGACAAAAGCGACATCGAAATACAGATAGGCCTTGGAAAGCTCCACCAACATCGGGATCGAGGCCAGGAAGATCGCGACCGCGCCGCGCAGGCCGGTCCAGGCGATGAAGATCTTTTCCCGCCAGTTGAAGCGAAAAGGCGCGAGGCAAAGAAACACCGCAATCGGGCGTGCCACCAGCATCAGCACCAGCGCCACGATCACCGCCGGCAAGGTGCTGACAACGAGCCGTTGCGGCGATACCAGCAGACCCAGCAGAACGAACATCACGATCTGCGCCAGCCAGGTCGCGGCGTCCAGGAAGGTCACGACCGAATTGTGCGCGCGCGTTGGCCGATTGCCGATGATGATGCCGGCGAGGTAGACGGCCAAAAATCCGGAGGCATGCGTGATCTGCGCCACACCGAAAATCACGAGGGCTGCGGTGGTGACGAACGGTGCGTGCAGGCCCTGAGGCAGCGCAACGCGATTGAGAGCCAGCACCACCAGCCGGCCGCCGATGACGCCGGCGATGGCGCCGAAGATGGCCTCGCGGCCGAGTTCCAGCGAAACATGCGCGAGCGAACTCTCGCCGACTGAGATCAGCTCGACCAGCGTCAAGGTGAGGAACACCGCAAACGGGTCGTTGGTGCCGGACTCGGCTTCCAGCGTCGCGCCGACGCGCGGGCGTAGACGCAGCCCCTGGGCATGGATCAGCAGGAATACGGCGGCCGCGTCGGTGGAGGCGACCACGGCGCCGAGGAGGAGCGCCTCGGTCCAGTTCAGGTCGAGCGCGTACCTGGCGACCGGCGCCGTGATCAGCGCCGTCAAGAGAACACCGATGGTTGCCAGCACCATCGATGGGGCAAGCACGGCGCGGATATTTTGAAAGCGCGTTCTCAGGCCACCGTCGAACAGAATCAGCGCAAGGGCCACCGATCCCACCAGATAGGTCGAGCGCAGGTCATCGAAGCGTATCTTCCCGGGACCGGCCCCCCCGGCGAGTATGCCGATCAAAAGAAACACCAGCAACAACGGCGCGCCAAAGCGCAGCGCAAGCAGGCTCGACAGAATGCCGGCCATGACGAGCACGGCACCGAGCAGAATGGCGATACTGACCGAATCCAGAGAGGTCATGGGCTTTCTGTAAATCCTGGTGCGGTGGATTTGACATTCGCTCCCGTGTCACCGCGAGTCCTCATAGCGAATGTCAAATCCAAAGCCGCACCAGAATCTTTTTTTGCTGGTGTCCCCTTGGTTCTGACATTCGTAAACGGACCCGCCGCGACATGATACGAATGTCAGAACCGGGACACCAGTGCGGTGGATTTGACATTCGTTCCCGTGTCACCGCGAGTCCTGATAGCGAATGTCAAATCCAAAGCCGCACCGGAAGTCCGCGATATGGCTGATGTCCCTTTGGCTCTATCCTTATCGTCGCCACAGTTCGACGCCAACCGGTTTCTCCCGGCGCCCGCCTTAAAGGCCTATCCCGCTCGATGGCATACGGTGGCGATGGCGCCGGCGGCTAGTGCGGTGGTTCAGAAGTCCGTATCATCGCTGTTCGTTATGCGGACTACCGAACCAAAGCGACACCGGAATCATGGATTTTCTGGTGTCCTTTCGATTCCGGAGTTCGTAAACCAGTATGCCGCGCGACGATACGAACACCAGGTTGTGTGGGCTGCGCCAAAAATTCGCATCAGGAGGGCAGCAACGGTGTTATCTGACCTGTGAGACCTAGAGATGGACCCGAAAGAAATCATCGATTTCCTGCAGACCACGGCACGCTCGGTCGGTGCGGAGTTCACTTCGCCCTGGTTTTATCTGCAGCTCGGCCTGATTCTCGCTGCCGCCGGGGTTGGTTATGCAGCAGAGGCAATCTTGCTCGCGCGTTTCGACACGACCTCGCTCATGATGCGCTGGCCTGCGCCGTTGCGGCGGCTCGCGCGTGTCCTGATCGGCAGCTTCTCGACGCTCATCTTTGCGCTGTGCATTATCGCCGCCCGCGTCGTGATGGCCCATTCGACGTGGCCGAGCCGGAGCTACCTCCTGGTCGTTGCAGCCAAACTCGCGATCGCCTGGCTGATTATCCGCCTCTTCACCTCCGTTATCCGAAACGCATTCCTGGTCAAGGTGATTTCGCTGTCAGCGTGGTTGGTGGCAGCGTTGAGCATCATCGGCCAGCTCGAGCCGGCCATCGAGATGCTCGACTCGGTCTCGGTGGTGCTCGGCGGGTTGCGCCTGTCTCCGTTGCTGGTGATCGAGCTTGCGTTGTTGTTGATCGTTGCCTTGTGGCTGACCAACATCGCCAGCAATTTCGCCGAGAGCCGGATCAACCGTTCCACCGACCTGACGCCTTCCATTCAGGTGCTGCTGGTGAAGATGATCCGGCTCTCCCTGATGGTCGTAACCGTCGCCATCGCGCTCAGCGCCGTCGGCATCAATCTGTCGGCGCTTGCGGTGTTCTCCGGCGCGGTCGGCGTCGGCATCGGCATCGGTCTGCAAAAGATCGTGGCCAACTTCATCAGCGGTATCATCCTGTTGGCGGACAAGTCGGTGAAGCCCGGCGACCTCGTCACCATCGGCGACAGCTCGGGACGAATCAGCGCGATGAAGACGCGGTATGTTTCGGTGGCCGCGGGCGACGGCCGCGAATTCCTGATCCCCAACGAGGATCTGGTGACGCAGAAGGTCACGAACTGGACCTATACCGACAAGAACACGCTGGTGAAGGTCAATTTCGGTACCAATTACGATGCCGATCCGAGGCGGGTCTGCAAGCTCGCGATCGAGATCGCGGCCGCCGCGCCACGGGCTATCAAGTCCAGGACGCCGAACTGCATCCTGGTCGAATTTGCCGAAGCCGGGATGAAGTTCTCATTGACCTTCTGGATCGCCGACCCCGACGGCATGGACAACGTGAAGAGCGATGTCATGCTGGCGCTCTGGGAAGCGTTCAAGCGCGAGGGCATCCGTGTGCCCTACCCGGTGCGTGAAATCCGCGTCCGCGGCGGTAGCCTGCCCGTCGACTCCACCGTGGAGGTCTCGAGCTGACGTCACTCTCAGTTGCGGTTTCGGCCCATCCTAGGTTCGGAGATTGGTATCCGCTTTAGCAATGTTAGAAACCAAAGGCGCACTGGCAAATGGCGGATTCTAGTGCTCCGATTCCGAAGTTCGCAAATATTCGCAGCGACCTCGGCTGCGAACTTCGGAATCAAAGGAGCACTAGCAAGTTAATGTTTCTAGTGCGGTTTTTGACATTCGCCAGTGAAGCCTGGCGGCGGCACCCAAGCCAATGCCGATCGACCACACCAGCTTGCACTGACAGCGCCAATCATTAAATTAGGCCTCCAAATCATTCCTTTTTCCAAAGACATCGTCCACTCATGAGCTATGTCGAGGCCTCGGATACTTCCTTACGCAAAACCGGGCAGATCAAGCTGCACGGAGCGAGCGGATTCGCTGGCATGCGCAAGGCGGGAGCGCTGGTGGCCAAATGCCTCGATCAGCTGACCGACGTCGTCAAGGCGGGGGTGCCGACCTCACGGATCGACGAATTCGTCCGTGAATTCGCCTTCAGCCATGGCGCCTATCCCGCAACCCTGATGTATCGCGGTTATCGCTTTTCTACCTGCACCTCCATCAACCACGTCGTCTGCCACGGCATGCCCGGAGAGCGGGGTTTGAAGGAAGGCGACATCGTCAACGTCGACGTGACCTTCATCGTCGAGGGCTGGTACGGGGATTCCAGCCGGATGTATGCAGTTCCGCCGATCGCGCGCAAGGCCGAGCGCCTGATCGAGGTGACCTACGAGGCCATGATGCGTGGCATCGCTGCGGTGAAGCCCGGTGCTACCACTGGCGACATCGGCCACGCGATCCAGAGTTTCGTCGAACCGCAAGGCATGAGCGTGGTGCGCGATTTTTGCGGCCACGGGCTCGGCCGCATGTTCCATGACGAACCGAACATCATTCATGTCGGCCGGCCCGGCGAAGGAGTGTTGCTCAAGCCGGGCATGTTCTTCACCATCGAGCCGATGATCAATCTCGGCAAACCGCATGTGAAGATCCTCTCCGACGGATGGACCGCCGTCACCCGCGACCGCTCGCTGTCGGCACAATTCGAGCACTCCGTGGGCGTGACCGCGACCGGGGCGGAGATTTTCACGCTTTCCGAACGCCACAAGGAAAAGCCACCGGCCGCGGTGTGAGGTCTTCGCATCAGCCGCTATACCACCTGACCGGCATTGGCTGGCGAACCTTGATGTTTACCCTCGAGCCGTGGCGTTTGATTCTGCGCGATCCGTCGGCCAAAACTCATGCGGCGCAATAGCCCATCCTTGAGAATGAAGGTGTGATAGAGCGCACCGGTAATGTGAAGTGCGATGGTCGCCATCAAGAGCCTTGATACCAGGTAGTGCACGCTGCGGATTGAAAACACCCAGAAATCTTCCGGCAGAGTGCCTCGGCCCAGGATCAGCACGTCGGGCAAGCCGGTCTGCACCGCCATATACAGACCGCTGAGCGCCTGCCCCAGCACGAGGACATAGAGCAGGCGATGCGAGGTCTTGGCGAGCCAATCGAGCCCACGGTTGCGAGCGGTTGCCCTCGGCGGAAGCTCGGTTTTCCGCCGAACCAAAAGGCGGATCAGCATCAACACAAATACGAGCGTGCCGGCATACATATGCGCCCTGAGACCATCGATCTTTTCCGGATCGGTGTTGGGGATGTATCGCATGATCAGGACGCCGCGGAGCAGAAGATTGGCGATCGCAAACGCGACCGCCCAGTGAAGCAGGACGAACAGCGGATGATATTTTGGGGTGGCAGGGCCGGCCGCTGCGCCGCCGCGCCGCCGGCGCGAAAAGTACCACGCCGCACCCACGATGATGGCGATCACAACCAGGACTTCCTCAATCAACATGAAGGTGGACGGGGTCACGATCACAGCTCTGCTCCTTTGTCGGTTGTGGTCACGGAATTTTTGCCGCCGCCGCGCAGCGCGCGGCTGAGCGCGGCAAGCTTGTCGGGATTGGCGATGCTGAAGATCGAGTGGATGCGCTCGCCGTCCGTTTCGAACAGGAACGCGGCCGCGATGTTTCCGGGCTCCTGCCCGCGCAAGACAAGGGCGGGGGCGCCGTTGAGATCGATCTCGATCACGAATGTTCCCGGTGGGCGGGCACGGGTCGCGGCGAGCACGAATTGCGCCACCGCCCGGCTGCCCATGACCGGCTTCTTGGCGGTCAACGCCTTGCCGCCGCCATCGCCGTGCAGTTCGACTTTCTCATCCAGCAACGACACCAGCCGCTCGAGATCCTGGCCGCGGGTGGCTTCCATAAATCCCCGCACCAGCGCCCGGTGACGTTCGCGGTCGATCGAAAAGCGCGGCCTTTCGGCGAGCACCCGGAGGCGCGCGCGGCTGAAAGCCTTGCGGCAGGCGGCCGAATCGCGTCCGACAATCTTGGCGATCTCTGCAAAATTGAAATCGAAAGCGGTTCGCAGCACAAAGATCACGCGTTCGACCGGAGACAGACGCTCAAGCACCATAAGCAGGGCGAACGAAACGTCTTCAGCCACGATGCCAGGCTCCTCGGTGGTCGCGATCGGCTCGGGCAGCCATTCGCCGACATAAGTCTCGCGCCGTGCCCTTTGGTCACGAAGGCGATTGAGGCTCAACCGCGCGGTGATGGTGCCGAGATAGGCCTTGAGCGAGCGCACGGCCTCCTCCGGCCGAGCGCGATGAAATCGCAGAAAGCACTCCTGCACGATATCCTCGGCGTCCGCGCGGCTGCCGGTGATGCGGTAAGCCAGCGCCAGCATGGCCGGGCGCAGCTCTGCGAAAGCTTGATTCAGGTCGGTGCCGACCTGCTCGGCCTGACATTCCCTAGGTTCAGCCATGCTGTTTTCACGCTCGCAACCTGCCGCCCGGTTTCTCAACCTGGTCGAGTATGGACGGCCATCGCGCACTAGACACTCCAGGCGCGCGGAATGTGACCGCGCGCAGGATTAAGCGGCCGATCACGATCGCTTGATCCGGCCCCCCTCAAGGGCAACCGAGTGGGGTTGCCCCACCCCGACAATTCCCGGTTGCAAAATTCAATTGGCGCGGCATGGTGGCCCAGATGCCTGCGAACACCAGCGATACGCCCGATCAGCCGGCCGAGGTGCCGCATTATCACGGTCACCGGATGCGGCTGCGCGAGCGGTTTCGCAGCGCCGGCGCGGACGCGCTCAGCGATTACGAGCTTCTGGAAATGGTGCTGTTCCGCGCCATTCCGCGCGGCGACGTCAAGCCGCTGGCCAAATCGCTACTGAAAAAGTTCGGCTCCTTCGCCGAAACCATCCACGCACCCGAAATGCGCTTGCGCGAAATCGATGGCGTCGGAGAGGCAACCATCACCGAAATTAAACTGATCGCCGCTGCCGCCCAGCGCATCGCCAAAGGCCAGTTGCAACGGCGCACCTTGCTCTCGTCGTGGCATGATGTGATCGATTATTGCCGCACCAGCATGGCTTTTGCGGACAAGGAACAGTTCCGTCTCCTGTTCCTCGACAAGCGCAACCAGCTGATTTCGGACGAAGTGCAGCAGACCGGCACCGTGGACCACACCCCGGTCTATCCTCGCGAGGTCATCAAGCGAGCCCTCGAATTATCGGCAACCGCCATGATCCTGGTGCACAATCACCCTTCCGGCGATCCGACGCCGTCGCAAGCCGATATCCAGATGACGAAGGCGATCATCGATATCGCCGCCCCGCTCGGAATTTCTGTCCACGACCACATTATCGTCGGCAAGAGCGGGCATGCGAGCTTGAAGGGCATGCGGCTGATCTGATCGCGCATACCCACCCCTCCGATACGCTTCGTCGATCCACAACTGTCTCAGTTCAGAAATGCCTGCGCAGGTATACCCGGCGGCGGCCCCGATGATTTGTACCGCTTCGTCGCGGATTGCAAAGCCCAAGCCTTGGCGATCGTGTCTTCCTGTTACCTGACTGTTGTCCTCGCATAGATGAAGCGTGCGCGGTGCGATGCCCTGCGGGGTGGATGTGACCGCTCCGCAGGTCCTCTCTAACGCCGATCAAATCTCGGCAACCTCGACGATTGCCTTGGCGAAGGCCTGCGGCGCTTCCTGCGGCAGATTGTGTCCGACGCCGCCCTTGATAGTCCGGTGCTGGTACTTGCCCGAAAACTTCTTGGCGTAGGAGCTCGGCTCCGGATGCGGCGCACCATTGGCATCGCCCTCCATCGTGATGGTAGGCACCGTGATGACGGGAAATTCCGCAAGTCGCTTGTCCAGGTCGTCGTATTGGGGCTCGCCCTTGGCCAGGCCGATTCGCCAGCGATAATTGTGGATTGCGATGGCGACTTGATCCGGATTATCCAGGGACGCTGCGCTGCGATCGAATATGGCATCGTCGAAATTCCACTTCGGCGAAGCGAGCTGCCAGATGAGCTTCGCAAAATCGTGCCGGTATTTCTCGTAGCCGGCCCGGCCATTTTCCGTTGCAAAGTAATATTGGTACCACCATGAGAGTTCAGCCTTTGGCGGCAACGGCACCATGTTAGGGCT
>Ga0307474_10002868_pt1 | contig 12438 bp, 11 predicted proteins | sample atmos_gasesECM1C_2_FD_203312 | JGI IMG/M metagenome (GOLD analysis project Ga0307474, IMG submission 203312) | Hardwood forest soil microbial communities from Morgan-Monroe State Forest, Indiana, United States - atmos_gasesECM1C_05 | ecosystem: Environmental > Terrestrial > Soil > Temperate... | reverse complement strand
ATACCGAGGCCCGCGGCCGAGGCCGCCTCCAGGTAGCGCCGCGAGCCGTCGAATACCTTGACCCCGTCCTCGTGCAGGACCTTCTGGAACATGTCGTTCTTGCGGTTACCCAGGCCATACACCGTGTCGGCGTCGTCGGGATCGTCGGGACTGCCGTCGGGTAGCGCGATTCCCCGGCTGTTCAGAAATGACCGGACGCCGTCTTCACGTTTCTTGCCGTCCACGTACTGCCGGTAGTCCGCAGCCTCGTCGAAGGGGACGAACTCTTCTCCAGTGCTCTTGGCCCGTTGCGACAGGTAAGCGTCGAACATGGCCTTCCAGGCCTTGGTATGCACGCTCGCGGTATCGGTGAGCACACCGTCGAGGTCGAACAGGCAGGCGCGGACCTTCTCGGGCAGACCCAGCACAGAGGATCCTCACTCTCGGAGTTGTTGGCCGATACCACTCCACCATGCTTATCCGTGAGCCGCCAGAGATCAGGTTTTTGTGCCATGCCGGACCGGAAGCCAGCATGCCGCCAACGGGACCGTGGTGATCAAACCGAGCGCGAGAACTCCCGCTATGTGCTGGTGCTGATCACGCATGGCGGCAGCCATGATGAGCATGGCACCGAAGTGGGCGGAGTTGGTGCTGAGATTGAAATCAAGAAACAGTCGGTTGGCGAGCGGGGCCCTCGCCGACCCGAACAGGAACAATGCCCACACCACATAGACGGTGGCGAACATGACGGCGACCGGGTCGCCGCCCTCGCCCCAATTGAAGAGCCGGGCGAAAAACGGTGGCAACGTGTTGATGTGATGCGTCGTCGCGAGAATGAGGTCGGGCACGAAGAAGAGCAGATACCCGACCGCGGTCAGACGGATCAGCGCAGGAAGCCAGGACGCCGCGCGGCTCGATCGGGTTTGCTTCACGGGTTGGCAGTCCCTCCGGCGCCTTGCCGGATGATGCGAACCATCTCCGTCGGGCGCTCGAGGGCCGAAAAGTGGCCCGCGCCGGGCACCGTGATGGTTTGGCCGTTCGTGAGCCGGCGGGCAACCTGTTCCCGCTCCGCCACGCGCGACCAATCGTGTTCGGTGTAGACCAGCGTGACGGGCACGCTTATCTGCGCGTAGCGGCTCCTTGCGTTGACGAACCCTTTGAGGTTGCGCATGATGGCACGGTTCACTGTCGGGTAGCCTGGCCGGCGGCCGCTTCGGCGTAGCTCGCGCAGCAGGTCTTCCGGCAGCGCGCTGCCGTCGACGAACCCGCCCCGGAGCACGGCTCGCAGAATCATGCGATTCTCCATCCGGGCGACGATCGGTCCGGAACCGGGGAGGCGCGCGGCCGTTCCGATCAGGCGGGCAAACCAGTTACCCCGTTCGAGTCCGCTTGGGTAGTCGTAGGCGTTGAAGGCGACCACGTTGCGCACATTGTCGGTCAGTTCGATCGAGGCCAATAACGAGATCGCTCCCCCCATCGATTCGCCGGCCAACGTAACCTCGCGCAGGCCGAGCGCGGTGATGAATTCGACCACGGCGCCGCACAGTTCCGGCTCGTCGTATCGGGCGCCCGCGACGATGTCGGACCAACCCATGCCGGGTAAATCCAGCGCGTAGACGGTGAACTGGTCCCAGAGCGCAGGCAAAACCCGCTGGAAGTAGTCGAGCTGCGTGCGAACGGTGTGGAGTACGACCAGCGGGGGGCCTGTTCCCGTCGTGAAGTAGCGCAGGCGGGACCCGTCGGACCGTCGGAGAAACTTGACCTCACCCTGTCCGCCGCTCCATGTCATCGTGTAGCGCTGCTCTGGAACCTGGTTGGGCTGCATGGTATTCAACCTCCACTGACTGTCTGTACGACTGCCTGGATGGCTCGAAGACGCCCGTCCGCGAGAGCGTGGGTAAGGTTTTCGGCTTTGCGCTTGAAGTCGGTGACGAAGGCGTGCAGCCCCAGCGGGTTGGCGGGCTGGGCCAGCATGACTTGCATCAGCGCGCTCGCCTGGTCGGACAGGTCGTTCCAGTGCTCGACCGCGAACCCGGCGGACTCGACAACAGCGCGCAACTCATCGGGGGTGACCAGATGGCTGCGCGCGGGTTGATCGGCCCACGGTAGCGGGTAGTCGAGTTCGCGGTCCTCGCCAATTGTGATGTCCCACATGGCAAGCCGCCCGCCGTCTTTTAGTACTCGGCAGGCTTCGGAATACAGGCGCGCCTTGTCGGCCACGTTCATCTGAACGTGCTGGCTGATGACGACGTCGAAGGTGGCGTCGGCGAAGGGAAGGTCGGTGACGTCTGCCTGCCGAACCGTTATCCGGCCGTCGAGCCCGACGAGTCGATTGAGCCAGCGGCCGGTTTCGCAGTATTCGTCGGTGAGATCCGCAGCGGTGACCGGGCAGCCGAAGCGGTCGGCGACGTAGCGGGCGGTGCCGCCGACCCCGCTGCCGGCGTCGAGCACCGCACTGTCGCTTGTGATTTGCGCCAGGTCCACCAGTTGGCCAGTGGCATAGCGGCCCATCGTGTGAAAGTCCTCCAGTAGGGCCAGGTCGGCGGGTTCAAGGTGGTCGAGGTCTTTCCCGGCGAAGATCAGCGCCTGCTCGATGTTGCGCCGCGACAGGCCGGTCGAGTACTGGGGTTCGATTGTGTCGTTCATTTCTGCACCTGAGCCCCCCGCAACCGGGCGCTGCGCGCGTCTTCGCGGTGCACCATCGCCCCCGTCGTGACGCCCCTTTCCGGCAGCTGGGCGGCGACGGCGCAGCCCATCTTGCCCGTGGCCCCGGTTACCAATACACGATGGTTCATCTGATTTCCCTTTCCAGTTGACGTGCCGGCTCCCAGGACGGTAGAAGCCAGCCGACGACGATCGCGGCGCCCAGCGCGATGCCCGCACATACCAGCGAGCTCACCTGCAGGCCGTCCAGGAACGCGTGATCGACTGCGCCGCGGACATAGGTGGCTTGTTGTGCTGGCAGCTGCTCGATCACCCTGTGCGCCAGAGCCATTGAGTGCCGCATCGCCTCGGCAGGCAATCCCGTCAACGCAACCGCCCCAAGATGTCCCGAGTACACCGACGCAAAAATGCTGCCGGCGATGGCGACGCCGAGGGTGCCGCCGAGTTCACGCGTCGTGTCGTTGACGGCCGAGCCGACGCCGGCCTTGTCGACCGACAGCGATCCCATGATGGCCTCGGTGGCCGGCGCCGTCGTCAGGCCGAGTCCGCCCCCGAGCAACACCATCTGCATAGCGATCTGGTTGTAGGGCGTGGCGGCGTCGGCCGTGGACGCCCACGCCAGCCCGGCGGCGAAGACGGTGAGGCCGGTGGCGACGACGGCGGTGGTGCCGACTCGCTCCACCAGTCGGGGCCCCAGGATGCTGGCCAGCGCGATCGATGCGGCGACCGGCAGCAATCGCACGCCACTCTGAAATGCCGTGTAGTCCTTGATGAATTGGAAGTACTGGGTGATGACGAAGATGAAGCCGAACAACGTCAGGAAGCCGGCGGTCACCGCCAGGCTGCCGCCGGAGAACCGACGGTTGAAAAACACCGAGACGTCCAGCATCGGATGGGTGCTGCGCCGCTCCCACAGCGCAAACCCGGCGAGAACGATTGCGGCCACGGTGAATCCGGCCACGGTCCGGCCGTTGGTCCACCCCCACGTGGGGGCCTCGATGACCGTGTAGACCAGCGTCGTGATTCCGGCCGCGGACAGGATCAGGCCGGGGACGTCGACGCGCGGCGCCGCCGGGTCGCGCGAGGTCGGAACGAACAAGATGCCGCCGATGATGGCCAGTGCCGCAATTGGAATGTTCACCATGAAGACCGAGCCCCACCAGAAGTGTTCGAGCAGCCAGCCGCCGCTGATCGGTCCCACGGCTACGCCGACACCCACCATGGCCGCCCACAGTCCGATCGCCTTGGCGCGCGGTACCGGCTCGGTGAAGATATTGGTGATCAGCCCCAGGGTGGTCGGGAAGATCACCGCGGCGCCCACGCCCATGGCGGCGCGGGCTGCGATCAGTGCGTCCGCCGAATTCACTTGAGCGGCAACGCCGGAGGTAACGGCGAACAGGGCAAGACCGAGGCTCAGCGAGCCGCGCCTGCCGTAGCGGTCGCTGAGGCTGCCGGCCGACAGCAGCAGGCCCGACATGACCAGGGTGTAGGCGTCGACGATCCATTGCAGCTGGGCCGTGTCGGCGGCGAGTTCGCGCGACAGGGTGGGCAGCGCGACGTTGACGATGGTGGCGTCGACGCTGATGACGAAGACGCCGAGGCAGATGACGGCGAGCGCGGAAATCGGGTGGTTCCGGAGTATCGGGTCGGTGCGCATGGACAAGAGGATAAAGTCCATAGACAAACAAATCAAGTAACTACTAGAAAAAGATGTCTACTGCTGGTAAGGTGGCATCGTGGCGACTCGCAGGAACTACAACCAGAACTGCCCGATTGCGCGCGGGCTCGACGTCCTCGGAGAGCGGTGGACACTACTGATCCTGCGCGAGCTGGTCGGGGGACCGCGCCGCTATGGTGACCTGCGCGCTGAGCTGCCCGGTATTGCAACCAATTTGCTCGCTGAGCGGCTCAAAGAACTCCAAGACGCTGGGCTCGTCGACCGCACCGACCTACCCGCCCCGATCGGGCGTACCGTCTATACCCTCAGCGACATGGGCTGGCAGAAGGTGCTGCCTGTGCTGCGGAGCATCGCCTGGTTGGGCCTGGACCGGCTGGACCCGATCGAGGATGGCCCGGTGTCGCCGCTGAACGGCTTCCTCGCTGGGATCTTGCTGCCCTTCGACCCGGTTGGCGCTGGCGGCTTGGATGCCACATACCGTGTCGAGATCGACGGCCGCCGTTTCGAATTCGCGTTGAAGGATGGCCATCTCGCGGCCGGTCATGGTGAGCCCGCGGTCACCGTCACCGCCGGTGCGGCAGACCTGCTTACCGTCCGTCTCGGGGCAAGCGAATCCAAGCGCAAGGCGGCGCTGCGGCGGATCGACTTCACCGGCGACCCGGATGCCGTCGACGCACTGCGTCAGGCGTTTTCGCTCCACTAGACTCGGTGGGCGTGGCCGAACCTGCTGACCTCGATAACGCCGGACCGGCTGACCGGCCGGTGTTGGTGGTCGACTTCGGTGCTCAGTATGCGCAGTTGATCGCCCGCCGGGTACGGGAGGCGCGGGTTTTCTCGGAGGTCATCCCGCACACAGCATCGATCGAGGAGATCAAGGCCCGTCATCCGTTGGCGCTGGTGCTCTCCGGCGGACCGGCCAGTGTGTACGCCGAAGGCGCTCCGCAGCTGGATCCGGCATTGTTCGACCTCGGGCTGCCGGTGTTCGGCATCTGCTACGGGTTTCAGGCCATGGCGCAGGCGCTGGGCGGGACCGTCGCCCACACCGGCACCAGCGAGTACGGTCGCACTGAGCTGAAAGTCGCCGGGGGCCAATTGCATTCGGGACTACCCAGTGTCCAGCCGGTCTGGATGAGTCACGGCGACGCCGTGACCGCCGCCCCGGATGGATTCGAGGTGGTGGCCAGCAGCCCGGGTGCCGCGGTGGCCGCCTTCGAGAACCGTGACCGGCGCCTGGCCGGGGTGCAATACCACCCGGAGGTGATGCATACCCCGCACGGGCAACAGGTGCTCAGCCGGTTTCTGCACGACTTCGCCGGGCTCGGCGCCGACTGGACGGCTGCCAACATCGCCAGTGCGCTGGTCGAGCAGGTGCGGGCCCAGGTCGGCGAGGGCAGGGCGATTTGCGGACTGTCCGGCGGTGTGGATTCCGCGGTGGCCGCCGCGCTGGTGCAGCGCGCCATCGGCGATCGATTGACCTGTGTGTTCGTCGACCACGGGCTATTGCGCGCGGGCGAGCGCGAGCAGGTGCAGCGCGATTTCGTGGCCGCCACCGGCGCCAATCTGGTCACCGTCGACGCCGCGGAGACCTTCCTCGAGACGCTGGGGGGTGTGACCAATCCCGAAGGCAAGCGCAAGATCATCGGCAGGCAGTTCATCCGGGCCTTCGAAGGTGCGGTCCGAGATATCGTGGGCCCCAATGTTTGTAGTGGCTCTGACGTCGAATTCCTGGTGCAGGGCACGCTGTATCCGGATGTGGTGGAGTCCGGCGGGGGCAGCGGGACCGCCAACATCAAGAGCCACCACAATGTCGGCGGCCTGCCCGGCGACCTGAAGTTCAAACTCGTCGAGCCATTGCGGCTGTTGTTCAAAGACGAGGTGCGCGCAGTTGGGCGAGAGTTGGGTCTGCCGGAGGAAATCGTTGCGCGCCAACCGTTTCCGGGGCCGGGACTGGGCATCCGCATCGTCGGCGAGGTCACCGCGAAGCGGCTGGACACGCTGCGGCGCGCCGACGCGATCGCGCGCGAGGAGCTGACCGCGGCGGGCCTGGACGACCAGATCTGGCAGTGCCCGGTGGTGCTGCTGGCCGACATCCGCTCCGTCGGCGTTCAGGGCGACAACCGTACCTACGGGCATCCGATCGTGCTGCGGCCGGTGTCCAGCGAGGACGCCATGACCGCCGACTGGACCCGGGTGCCCTATGAGGTGCTGGAACGCATCTCGACCCGCATCACCAATGAGGTGGCCGAGGTCAACCGGGTGGTGCTGGACATCACCAGCAAACCCCCCGGCACCATCGAGTGGGAATAGCTCAAGTCGGGTGAATTCGGTGCCGTCAGGACCGGCAAAAAAGCACCATCAGCCACACCAGCACCGACCGCATAAAGCAGCCTCTCACGTCGCTTGACGGTTGTCGGAGGGTGGGTGTTTACTTCGAACTGAATCGAACATACTTTCGAAGTGCGGATCAGGAGGCTGGTCATGACTGCGGCTTTTGCCTCCGTCCAACGCCAGGAAAATCGCGCTGAGCAGCTCGAATCGCTTCGCCGGCAGATGTCCGGAAAGATGTCCGGAAAGGCCGTCGCGCGCCCCGATGACCTGCTGCCGGAATCCGGATCCCAGCTGGCGATCCCACAGTGGCTTGCGGAGTCGCTGCCGGTCCAATTGCCCCGGGGGACGGTGGCGGTGCTGTCGGGAGCCCGGTCGCTGCTGTTGGGCATGGTCGCCGCGGTGACGGCGGCCGGGGGCAACGTGGCTATCGTCGGCCAGCCGGATATCGGACTGCTGGCCGCTGCGGAGATGGGGGCGGATCTAAGCCGGCTCGCGGTGATACCGGATCCCGGGACCGATCCGGTGGAGGTGGCCGCGGTGCTCATCGACGGCATGGACCTGGTGGTACTCGGTCTGGGCGGGCACCGGGTGCCGCAGACCCGGGCGCGGGCGGTGGTGGCCCGCGCGCGCCTTAAAGGTTGCACCCTGCTGGTCACCGACGGCGACTGGCAAGGGGCGCCGACGCGGCTGGAGGCCCGGGTCTGTGGCTACGAGATCACGGCGGGTAGCCGCCCTGGCTTTGGGCGGATCAGCAAGGTGCGGCTGCAGGTCAGCGGGGTGTGCGCGGGCAGACGGGTGATCGGCCGGGCGCGAACCGGGTGAATTCGGGTGGCTTCCTCCCGCGTACTGGCGATCTGGTGCATGGACTGGCCCGCGGTCGCGGCGGCGTCGGCGGCGGGCTTATCCGCGACGGCCCCGGTCGCGGTCACTTTGGCCAATCGGGTGATCGCCTGCTCGTCGGCCGCTCGTGCGGCGGGAGTGCGGCGAGGGCTGCGGCGCCGCGAGGCCGCGGCCCGTTGCCCGCAACTGCACGTCACGACCGCCGACGCCGACCGCGACGCCCGCTTCTTCGAAGGGGTGATCGCGGCGGTGGATGACCTGGTGCCCCGCGCCGAAGTGCTGCGGCCCGGGCTCTTGGTATTGCCGGTGCGAGGAGCGGCCCGCTATTTCGGGTCCGAGGCCCACGCCGCCGAGCGACTGATCGACGCGGTGGCCGCGACCGGCGCCGAGTGTCAGGTCGGTATCGCCGACCAGTTGTCCACCGCGGTCTTCGCCGCGCGTGCGGGCCGGGTCGTCCAGGCGGGAGGAGACGCGAAGTTCCTGTCGGTGCTGTCGATCCGGCAGCTGGCCACCGAGCCGAGCCTGTCTGGTCCGGGGCGAGAAGAGCTGACGGATCTGTTGTGGCGGATGGGGATTCGCACCATCGGGCAGTTCGCCGCCCTGTCTCGTACCGATGTGGCCTCCAGATTCGGTGCCGACGGGGTGACCGCGCATCGATTCGCGCGCGGCGAACCCGAACGAGGACCGTCCGGGCGTGAGCCGCCGCCGGAACTCGAGGCCGTCCTGGACTGCGATCCACCGATCGACCGGGTCGATGCCGCGGCATTCGCCGGGCGCTCGCTGGCCGGCGCGTTGCATCAGACGCTGATGGCTGCCGGAGTGGGATGCACCCGGCTGGCCATTCACGCCGTCACCGCCAACGGTGAAGAGCGCAGCCGGGTGTGGCGGTGTGCCGAGCCGTTGACCGAAGAGGCCACCGCCGATCGGGTGCGCTGGCAGCTGGACGGATGGTTGAGCAATCGGACCGCGCTGGACCGACCAACGGCCCCGATGACGCTATTGCGGCTGCAAGCGGTGGAGGTGGTGTCCGCCGAGGCGCTGCAGTTGCCGTTATGGGGTGGCCTCGGTGAGGAAGACCGGCTGCGGGCCCGTCGGGCGTTGGTGCGGGTCCAGGGCTTGCTCGGCCCGGAGGCAGTGCGGGTGCCGGTGCTGTCCGGCGGTCGTGGGCCGGCCGAACGCATCACGTTGACGCCGCTGGGCGACGAGCCGGTGCCGGACGCCGACCCAGGGTTGCCGTGGCCCGGCCAACTGCCCGAGCCGTCGCCGGCGGTGTTACTCGACGACCCGGTGGAATTACTTGACGCCCAAGGAAATCCGATACGGGTGACCGGCCGGGGGATGTTCTCTGCAGACCCCGCGCGCCTGATCGTCCGCGATAGGGACGACCAACTGCGTTGGTGGGCCGGACCCTGGCCGGTCGACGAGCGATGGTGGGACCCAGACCTGGGGAAGGGCCGCACCGCCCGCGCCCAGGTATTGCTGGAGGGCGAGCGCGCGTTGCTGCTGTGCTACCGCCAGCGGCGGTGGTATCTCGAGGGAAGCTACGAGTAACGGTGCGCTTCGGCCAGCACGGCGCCCCATCCGGCGCGCATGAGCTCGATGCGGCGAAGGTTCACGGGTTATCGACTACCCCGCGCGCGAACATTCCAACCCGTCGGATGAACCGGTCGAAGAACACGTCAGGGTCCACACCAATGCCGATGCGCGCGTTGGCTTCTCGGCGCCCCGACCAGTCGGTCACCGTCATACCGCGAGTCAAAGTGCCCGTCAGCTCGACTTCTACCGTCGCCGGCCGGGTCGCGACAAGTTCTGGATCCAGCGCCACCGCGGCGGCAAGCGGATCATGCAGATGTGCCTGGTAGCCGTGCCCGTTGTCGCTGTAGGCCTCCATATAGAACCGCATCGCGTCCTCGATCACCCGGACTAACGGATTGGACGCCGTCGACCGGGTGCCGCGTTCGTCGGTTGCGCTCAACACTGTCGTCGTCGAGTCTGCAGTGGCGGCCAATCTCGCGAGATGCTCTGGTGTCATCGCGACGTTGCGAGTCAGATCCAAGCCGCACAGGATCGGAAGCCGCTGATGTTCAACGTCTTTCACAGGCCAGGCTGCGAACACCTCGGCTGCTGCCTCGGGGTCCACGCTGATGTTCCATTCCGCCACCGCGGTGGTGTTGCCACGGTGGTCGTAGGAACCGCCCATGATCACCAGCTGACGCAACAGGGTCGGCAGCGCGGGTTCGGCGCGCAGCGCCAGCGCGAGATTGGTCAGCGGGCCGGTTGCCACACCGACCAGCTCGCCGGGGAAGGCCTGGGCCGCGCGCACCCATGCTGTCGCGGAGTCGTAGCCGGTGACCCGGCCATCGGTCGGCGGCAGGTCGGCATACCCCATTCCTCTGGGGCCATGGACTCTCGAGGGGGCGCGCATCGGACCGGTCAGGGTTTTGTCGGAACCCTTGGATACCGGTACGTCGGTGATCCGGCACAGCTCGAGCAGGCCCAAGTTGTTCTCGCAAACCTGTTGTACTGCAACGTTTCCGCCGGTCGAGGCGATGCCGACCAGGTCGGTGTCCGGGCTTGCCAGCAGGTATAGCAACGCCATCGCGTCGTCGACGCCGGTGTCGAGGTCGGCGAAAACGGGTCTCACCGCGGCAACGATACCGGGGCGCTGAGTTTCAGCGAGATGCGAAAGTGACCACGAGGACGTCGCGCTGGGCCGGCCCGAAGCCGTCGATGGGCCGGACCGGTGTCACACCGTGCAGGGTGCGACGGTCGTCACTCAGCAGCCACGTACCCGGCTCCGCCAACATTGCCGACAGCAACCGGCGACCGCTGCGGTCGCACACCGAACTCTCACCGCCGATGGCATTGCGCCGCCCCACCAGCAGCGAGCTGACAAGCGTGACTCCGTCACGGTGCATACCCTCCGGCGTCGGCCGGCCCTCCGCGGTTCCGGAGTCATCCGCCAAGGATCGGATGCGGAACGGATACACCTTGACATTCCATTCGGCTACTTCGTCCAGGGCCGCCGCCATTCGGCCCAGCAGCTTCATCAATCCATGCAGCACGGGATCCTCGGCGAACGCGTCGGTCAGCGGGTCGTCGGGCTGCGCGAACGCGCGGGTGGGCATCCGCCGCGCGACCCCGTCGCGAAACGAGTACTGGCCGTAACGGCGGAGTCGCTGTACACCAGGCTCCGCGGCGTACGGGTCGGGCGCCAAATTCTCCCAATGCCGGCCGAACCGGGTCCATATTTCACGGCCCGCCCCCAGGCTGCGCGTCAGATCGAACGACGGTATCAAGGACACGCCCGTGCTGATGAGCTGCTGGGCCGCGGCGGCTACCGGGTCGGCGTGCGTTGAAAGAATCTGGGCCATCGCGCCGGGATACCGCAACCCGGTCCAGCTAAACGCATCAGCGCGGATTTACCAGTGCACTCCGGGCACCAATCGCACCAGCCGCTTGACCGGTCGGGGCGTCCGGATGCCGCGGGGGACGGCCCGCGCCGGACGCTTCGGCTTACGCGATGGTGGAGCCGCAACCGGGTCTGGAGGCAGTCCGCGTGCCGCAGCGGAATCGGGGTAGCCCAGGTAGAGCTGATGCAGGATTCGCCGCGAAGTCCTCGGCGCGAAGTAGTTGCCGACCTCGGCCAGCGTGCCCAGCGGGGTGTCGATGCGCGCCGGCTTCTCCACCAGCCCGCGTACCACCATTGCCGCGGCCCGCTCCGGGCTGATCGCCGGTACCGGGTTGAGCCGGTGCGACGGCGCGATCATGGGAGTGCGGACCAGCGGCATGTGGATGTTGGTGAACGTGATGTGGTCGGACAGCGTCTCCGACCCGACCACATCGGCGAACGCGTCCAGCGCGGCCTTGGTGGGCAGGTACGAGCTGTATTTGGGGTTGCGGGCCTGCACGCCGGCGCTCGAGACGTTGACCACGTGACCGAACCGCCGTTCGCGCCAGTGCGGCAGCAACGCCAGCACCATCCGCACCGCGCCGAAGTAGTTGACCGCCATCACGCGTTCGTAGTCGTGCAGCCGATCGGTGGAGTTGACCACCGAGCGGCGGATCGACCGGCCGGCGTTGTTCACCAGGTAGTCGACGTGGTCGAAGCGGCCCAGGATGTCTTTGATCGTGTGCTCGACCGACGTGGAGTCGGTGACGTCGCAGGTGAACGCGTGTGCCCGCCCGCCGTTGGCGCGGATCTCGGCCACCAGCTGATCCAGCGCTCCGGCGTTGCGGGCCAGGGCGAACACCGTCGCGCCCTTTTCCGCGACCGCGATTGCCGATGCCCGTCCGATGCCGCTGGATGCGCCGGTGATGATGACGTGCCGGCCCACCAGCGGTCCCGCTGCGTTGTCACGACGCGCGCGATCGGGGTCGAGGTGCTCGGCCCAGTACCGCCACAGCCTGGGCGCGTAGCCGGCGAACTCGGGGACTTCAATGTTGGTGCCGTGTAACGCCTTCCGGGTCTCATCGCTGACGAAGGTCGGTGCCAGGTTGACGACGTCGAGGACTTCGGCGGGAATCCCCAGCTGGGTGGCCGCCATGTTGCGCATCCATTTGGCGCGTCCACTCGCCTTCAGCACCGGCGTCGCCACCGAGCGGGGCAGCGATCCGCGCAGCGGGGGCAGCTCGGCCGCCTTGGCGACGCCGCGGTAGATGCCGCGCAGCCCAACGGTTTTCGGCGCGGTCAGGTGGAACGTCCGCCCGTCGGAGCCTTCGGCGTGCATAAGTGCGACCAGCGCGTCGACGACGTAGTCGACCGGGACGATGTTGGTGCGCCCGGTGTCGGGCAGCAGGATCGGGGTCAGCGACGGCAATACGGCCAACTTGGCCAGCACGCCGAAAAAGTAGTACGGCCCGTCGACCTTGTCCATCTCGCCGGTGCGTGAATCGCCCACCACCACCGCCGGGCGGTAGATGCGGTAGCGCAGGCCGGGCGCCGAGCG
>Ga0307474_10002867_pt1 | contig 12439 bp, 13 predicted proteins | sample atmos_gasesECM1C_2_FD_203312 | JGI IMG/M metagenome (GOLD analysis project Ga0307474, IMG submission 203312) | Hardwood forest soil microbial communities from Morgan-Monroe State Forest, Indiana, United States - atmos_gasesECM1C_05 | ecosystem: Environmental > Terrestrial > Soil > Temperate... | reverse complement strand
GCGCCTCGCGATTAATCCGCAGCGTCTCCAAGAAACAGTCGAAAGTTGACAGTTTTGCAGTTGAGCGTGTGCTTTAGCGATGGTCGTGCGCATTCCGCTCCGACCTCAACTTTTGGCTCGCCTAAGACTTAGCTGACAGCATGGGTTAGTTCATTTTCTTCAGTTCGACTTCAACTGTCGACTTTCGACCGTGATGTGCTGGAAGAAAGCGTGAACTCAGGATTCTTCGTGAACGACGAGCGTTTTAAAATTTTTTCCGGAACCGCGAACCCCGTGCTGGCAGAAGCCATCTGCAAGCATTTGGATGTTCCGCTGGGCAAAGCCATGCTGGGCCGCTTCAGCGATGGCGAAATATATTTTCAGATTCTGGAAAATGTGCGCGGCGCGGACGTTTTTGTCGTGCAGCCTTGCCATTATCCGGTGGACAACCACCTGCTTGAACTTTTGCTGATGATTGACGCTTTCAAACGCGCTTCCGCCTGGCGAATCACCGCAGTGCTGCCGTATTACTGCTATGCGCGGCAGGATCGTAAGGACAAGCCGCGCGTTCCGATCTCCGCCAAACTCGTCGCCGATTTGCTCGAAACGGCGGGAGCCAGCCGCGCGTTGACGCTTGATTTGCACGCGCCGCAGATTCAGGGTTATTTCGACGTTCCAGTGGACCATCTTTTTGCTTCGCCAGTGCTCGTCGAATATTTCCGCCATTTGAACCTACCGAATCTGACGGTTGTCTCGCCGGACGCCGGCGGCGTGGAGCGCGCCCGCTTCTTTGCCAAGAAATTAGACGCACCTCTGGCTATCGTTGATAAGCGCCGCGTGGATGTGGACGTCAGCGAAGTCATGAACCTGATCGGTGAGGTGCGCGGACGCAGCACACTGATCGTGGACGACATCATTGATACCGCTGGCACACTGGTGAAAACCGCGGAAGCACTACTCAAAGAAGGCGCTACGCAGGTTTACGCCGCGTGCACGCATGCCGTTCTTTCCGGCCCGGCGATTGAGCGCATCGCCAAATCGCAGATCAAGGAAGTGGTCGCCACGGATTCGATTCCGCTCAGCGAAGCAGGCCAGGCGCTGAAGAAGATTCGCGTGCTTAGCGTGGCCGATTTGCTGGCACGTGGCATTCGCTCGATTCACGAGGAATCCTCAATCAGCGAACTGTTCATCTAAGATTTTAGAGAAAGGGAACAAGGCAATGGCAGACAAGATCGTAGTCGAAGCAGCACCCCGCGAATCCCGCGGCAAAAATGAGGCTCGCCGCCAGCGCGTCGCGGGTAAAGTCCCAGCGACGCTTTACGGCGGAAAAGATCCCGCCATATCGCTTACCGTGAACACCAAGCAGGTAAGCCAGATTCTCCGCTCGCCCACTGGCCACAATACACTGTTCCAGGTAGCCTTCGAAGGCAAAGAACAACCCGCCATCGTGAAGGCCTGGCAGGTGGATCCGGTCAGCGGCAATCTTCTGCACGTCGATCTGCTGCGCATCGCCATGGACGTTCGCATGCGCGTCAAGGTTCCCGTGCACACGTTTGGAGAGCCTGTCGGTGTGAAAGTCGAAGGCGGCGTGTTTGAAATCGTCACCCGCGAAGTGGAAATCGAATGCTTGCCAGGCGAAATTCCGACTGAATTCAAGCTGGACGTCAGCGGCTTGGCGATGAATGGCCAGTTGCGAGCCAGTGATATTCCCATCGACACCACCAAGATGAGGCTGCTCACCGAACCGGAACGGGTGCTGGCTCATGTCGTCGCGTTGAAGGTTGAAGAAGAGAAGCCCGCGGAAGCAGTGGCAGCGGAAACGGCAACGCCTGCCGAGCCCGAAGTCATCAAGAAGGGCAAGAAGGAAGCGGAAGGCGAAGAAGCTGCCGAGGGCGCCGAGAAACAGGAGAAAAAGAAGTAACCGGGTTTCAGGGTTAAGGGTTGTTTTACAAACCCTAGAAAAACAAGTTGTGCTTACAAACCCTGAGGTGAAAAAACTATGCGGCTCATTGTCGGCCTTGGCAATCCTGGCCCGGAATACCAATGGACGCCGCACAACCTCGGTTTTCTCGCGGTGGATGAGTTGGCCAATCGTGGCGGCATTCGCGTCGAGCGCCCGGAAGCAAAGGCTCTGGTAGGTTTGGGAAAGTTGGCGGGGGAAGAAGTCATCCTCGCCAAGCCGCAGACATACATGAATCTGAGCGGCATATCGGTGCGGGAGCTGCTCGAAAAGTACGAGCTCGGTCCGCAGGACGTGCTGGCGATGTGGGATGAAGTGCAGTTGCCCTGGGGCGCGATTCGCATTCACGCCGAGGGCAGCGCCGGCAGCCACAACGGGGCCGGGTCGCTGATCAGTTCACTCGGCACGCCGAAATTCGCAAGACTTCGGCTCGGTTGCGGACCCGATCATCCGCTGAGCGACAAGAAAGAATACGTTCTGCGAGCGATGAAAAAGTCGGAGCTGGAAGTCGCATCGGAAATGATCGCCGACGCAGGCGATGCTGTCGAATTGATGGTCACGAAGGGCATCGAAGCGGCGATGAGCAAGTACAACCGCCGCGAACGGCAGCAGGACGAAGAGGCCGAGATTTAACCGGAATTGCCAGTCGGAAGTTCCGTGCTTCTGTAGTGGCGGGCTTTAGCCCGGCTCTTGGGTTTAGCTGTAGCGGCGGTTTACCCGCCGTAAGAAACGAGGAATCATGGAAGAACGTCTGTACGACCTGATCTTTATCGTTCGTCCGGCCACGCCGGAAGACGAAGTCAAGAAGGTGGAGCACACGGTTGAACACGCCTGCAGCGACAAGGGCGCCAAGATCGAAAAGACCGAGCACTGGGGCACGCGCAAGCTCGCTTATCGCGTTGCCAAACACCGCGAAGGCATCTACGTCTACTATCAGATTCGCACTTCGCACAACGATCTGATCATGGAACTCGAGCGGCGCCTCAAAGTTCAAGACAATGTCATCAAGTATCTGACCATTCGTCTTGATGAAGATCTCAAGCGCCAGAAGAAACTTGGCGCGATTCGCGATAAGCGTGCCGCTCGCCGCCCGAAGCGGCCAGCGCCTGCTCAGGCTCCGGTTGCGGCTGCTCCCGCGCCGTCGCATTCGGCCGAGCAGCCCGCCGCAAGTTAAGTGCGATTCCATCGCGCTGATCGTGTTTGCGGAGATGAGATGCAATGGATGGTAGTTCAACGCTAGAAAAAGATTCGGTCATTGGACGAGTCAGGAAAGAACCAGCACCGGCCTGGCCGGCGCCGAACGGAATTAAGAAAGAAAGGGTAAACGTTATGGCAGACGAACAGAATCAAACACCAGCAGCGCCTTCAGTTCCTTCACCCCGGCCCAGCGGCCCAGGTGGTGGCGGGCAGGGTGGGCATGGCGGCCACAGCGGTCACGGCGGCGGTGGTGGACGTCGCGAAGGCGGTCCCGGTGGTGGCGGTGGCGGACGCCGCGAAGGTGCGGGTCCCGGTGGTCCGGGCGGCGGTCCAGGCGGACCTCGCCGCGGCAAGCGGCAATTTTTCCGCAAGAAAAAAGTCTGCAAGTTTTGCGTCGAGAAAATGGACCTGATCGACTACAAGCGCGCCGACATTCTTTCTCAGTTTGTGCAGGAGCGCGGCAAAATTCTTCCGCGCCGCATGACCGGTGTTTGCGCGCGTCACCAGCGTTGGCTCGGTGTCGCCATCAAGCGCGCCCGCAACATCGCTCTGCTGCCGTTTGCCGGCAGCGCCGCGGGTAGCTCTGCTCCTCGCCCGGTGGAGGCAGCCAAGCCGCAAGCTCACCAACCAGCCACACCGCCAGCGACAACGCCGCCAGCGACAACACCGCCAGCGACAACACCGCCGCCAACGACGCCGCAACCAGCGGCTTAAACTTTTGCCCGGCAGTTTTCTTGCCGGCTGCCCGATATTTAAGAGTGTGGCCGCGTTGCGGCCGCGCACAAAGACTTAACCGCGTTGCGGTGAGACTGAAAAGGAATACCATATGCAAATCATCCTGCAGGAAGACGTCGAAAACCTCGGTCACCGCGGAGACGTAGTCACCGTCAAGCCGGGCTACGCGCGCAATTTTCTTCTCCCGCGCAAGATCGGAATCGAAGCTAGCGCCGGCAACATGAAGGCGCTTGAACGTATCCGTACTTCGCTGGCGAAGAAGACCGCCACGGAACTGGACGCAGCGCACAAGCAAGCAGAGCTCCTGAACGGCGTGGCCATAAAGTTCGCGCGCAAGACCGGCGAAAACGATCAGATGTTCGGCTCCGTCACCTCCGGCGACATCTCCGAAGCCCTGGCGGGGCAAGGCTTCAAGGTAGACAAGCGCCAGATCCAGCTGGCGGAACCGATCAAAGTCATCGGCGAACAAAACGTCACCATTAAAGTTTTCCGCGACGTAACTGCCACCATCAAAGTCACCGTAGACAAAGAGTCTTAGTCACGGTTCAGTGTTTTTGCGCTCTTTTTTCTTTTTTTTCTTCTCTCTATTTTGTCTTTGGTCGTCATTCTGAGCGCAGGAATCTCTTTTCGATTTGTGCCGTGCGGCAAAAATAAACCACGCGACAAGACTTTTCCACTTCTGCAAAATTTTGCACAGCGGCTTCTCATTGACGCCGCGCGGCTCGCCCATCACAATGCATGCGATCCTTGGACAGCAAACCACGCCGGAAAATTTCCGCAAACCGGGCTTGCCTGCCGCAGGGCAAAATGCTATAAAGCGAATAAAAGGCGAACACTGAAACTATTGCTATGCCTGCTCAAGCCACTCTCGAACGCCCACTGCCGCAAAATCTCGACGCCGAACGATCCATTCTCGGCGCCATTCTGCTCGATAATCACGCGCTGAACGCCGCCATCGAAAACATCAAGCCCGAAGATTTTTTCCTGGAGCAGCACCGCCGCGTTTTCAATCAAATGATCGCGCTCGGCGAAAGCCAGCAAGCTATCGACCTGGTTACGCTCACCGAATCTCTGCATCGCGTCGGCGAACTTGAATCCTCCGGTGGCGCCCCGTATCTTGCCGCGCTAGCCGACGGCATGCCCCGCGTCAGCAACGTCGAGCATTACGCGCGCATCGTTCGCGAAAAAGCGCTGCTGCGCAATTTGATTCACGCCACGCACAATATTCAGCAGCGCGCTCTCGAAGGCGAAGACGGCGCGGACACCATTCTCGATAATGCGGAGTCCTCGATCTTCGCGCTGGCCGAAGACCGCGTCAAAGCCGGCCTGATCCCTGTAAAAGACATCGTCCGCGACAATTTCGAACGCCTGGAAAAAATCTTTCGCGAAGGCAAAAGCATCACCGGCGTTTCCACCGGCTACACCGAACTGGACAAACTTCTCTCCGGCCTGCAGCCTTCGGAACTTTTGATTCTCGCCGCGCGGCCTTCGCAGGGAAAAACCGCGCTCGCTCTCAATTTCGCAGAAAATATTTCCATTCGCGCCGGCAGTCCGGTGGCTTTCTTCAGCTTGGAAATGTCCAAAGAATCCCTTCTACAGCGTCTCGTTGCCAGCGTTGCGCAAATCGACGCCCACAAATTCCGCTCCGGCCATCTCAGCCGCGAAGACTGGCGCCGCATGACCGAAGCGCTGGGCACTATTTCCTCCGCGCCGCTGTGGATCGACGACGCCGGCTCGACCAGCGTCCTTGAAATCGGCGCAAAAGCCCGACGGCTTAAACGCGAGAAAGGCCTCTCGCTCGTCGTTGTCGATTATCTTCAGCTCATCACCGGCCGAGGCAGGTTCAGCAATCGCCAGGAAGAAGTTTCCAGCATCTCGCGCGGCCTCAAAGGTCTCGCAAAAGAGTTGCAGGTCCCCGTGCTCGTCCTCAGCCAGCTTACGCGCGCTCCCGAACGCGAGGAGCGCGGCCCACAACTCTCCGATCTTCGCGAATCCGGCGCCATCGAACAGGACGCCGACGTCGTTATGTTTATCTATCGCCCGCACTGGTCGAAAATGGATGCCTCGCCCGAAGAACGCGAACAAGCAGAAATCCAGGTGGCCAAGCAGCGCAACGGCCCCACCGACAAGGTGCGCTTCGTCTTTCGTAGCCGCCTCACCCGTTTTGAAGAGGCCGCCCCCGACGCCTTTTCGCAATTCGCGCCCGACGATATGTAACTATTCGTGTTTGCGGCCGCCTTCTGAGGCGGGCCCCGTTCTTCTTACCATGCGTAACCGTTGCCGCACTGCGGCTAGCAAAACACAACCTGGCCAAACGCGAAAATCCGCGCTCCTGCTAATTGTAGCTCGCTGAAGGAGTTACAAGCCCTCCTGTAACGCCAAGCTTGGGGCTAATAGCGTGCATATTGGCCTGTTGTCTTTCTCGCGCCAGGAATTCGCCAAACCGGGCAATGGCGCAAAGATGTCTTAAAATAGAAATTCTGGACGCGCGCCATCACTCGCGCTGGAACTGGGAATGCCTGCTCACAAAAAAATTCAAAAGGCCAACGGCCGTCCCGTGTGGGCCGACGTTTCACTGTCCGCTCTCAGCTACAATTTTCACTCCATACGTGATTTCGTAAATCCCAAATCCGAAAAACTAGCCATTCCGCGCAAAGTTCTGTGCATTGTCAAAGGCAATGGCTACGGCCACGGCGGACCGGAAGTCGCCAAAGCCCTCGAGAAAGCCGGCTCCGACTGGTTTGGCGTCACTGGCGCCACCGAAGGCCAAGAAATCCGCAAAGTGGGCGTCCGCAAACCTATACTCGCCCTCACCAGTTTCTGGCCGGGCGAAGAAGTCCAGCTTCTCGCCAACAAAATTTCGCCGGCCATCATTCGCTGCGAACAACTGGCCGCTTTGGATTCCGCTGCTGCGAAACGCAAGTTCGGCAAACGCTCTATCGGATTCCACCTGAAAATTGACAGCGGCATGAACCGCCTCGGCATCGCGCTGACAGATATCGAATGTTTCGCCCGCCAGTACGAAAAATGCTCGCGCCTCAAGCTCGAAGGTGTTTTCACGCACTTCGCTTCCTCCGAAGTATTTGATGGCCCCGTGGCCTCGCAAAACCGCCGCCAGGAAGAGAGTTTCTATAAAGCCATCGAACGTCTGCGCGCCCTGGGAATCGATCCCGGTCTCATTCACCTTGCCAACAGCGCAGCCATCGCTTCGCGTCCGGAAACCTGGGCAGACATGGTTCGCCCCGGCGCAATTCTCTACGGTTACCATCCGGGCTACGATCCGATCGAACGCCGCGTGCAAGCCGAAAAAGAATTGCCGCTTCGTCCAGTCATGAGCCTGCGCGCACGCATCATCAATATTCGTAATGTTTCAGCCGGCGACGGCGTCGGCTACGGCTCAAAATTTCTTCCGGTCCGCCCGTCAAAAATTGCCGTCATCGCCGCGGGTTACGGTGACGGCATCCACCGTTCGCTCGGTAACAAAGGCAGCGTCCTTGTGCGCGGAGTTCTCGCTCCGATTGTCGGCATCGTCTCCATGGACGTCACCATGATCGACGTCACCGGACTGCCCGACGTCACCGTCGGGGATGTGGCTACCATCTACGGCACCGACGGGGAAGATGTGCATCCCGCAAATCTTGTCGCTCGCAGCATCGGTACCGTAACCTCCGATCTGCTCTGTGCCGTCAGCGCCCGCGTTCCGCGAATTTACCTGGCTTGAAACTCCAGCCCTCGATACAATCTCAACACCTGCCTCTGCCTTGACTCTGGAATCCTCTTTCGCGTATACCAAGTCATAGGCGTACGGTGCAGCACGTTTGGACCCGCTTGGTCTTTTCGCCACCCGAAAAGTCCGCGGCGGCGGTACCGATTTTGCAGTGATGCAGCATCCTGTCAGGGATGCGGGGGTTTGCCTAACTACCAACCCCACGCTGAAGGGTCGTATGAGCCGCACTCTGCCCGAGCTTTCTAAACCCTCGCCACCGGACGACCGTCCGCGGAATCTTGCCTCGATTCCGAAGCCTGCCGATACCTCACGGGCGTGGAACGCCTGGCTCTTCCGCGTTGTCGTCATAGCCGCTTCGTGCGTCATGACTGTCGGTCTTTCCCCGTTTGGAATGCACAGATGGGCTGCGGCAGGCCTGGGACTTGCGCTTTCTCTCGCGATCGTCGCCGTCGAGCATCGCCTGCGGAGTTCAAGCTCCACTGCGCTTCTTGGCGCCGTGGTGGGCGGGCTCTTTGGCGCCCTCGCCGCATTGCTGGTAGCCATCCTGATCTTCGGCACCTCGGTGTCTGATGCCACGAAATCTTTTCTCGCCTACGCTGCACTTCTCGCATTCGGTTATGTTGGCGTCGTCATCGGTTCGCAAAAGGCCATTTTTTTCAAGCCCGAATCGCTGCAGGGAGTTCTGCGCCCGCACATTGCGCAATCCTCGCCCTACGGGGATGGAAAACTCCTCGACACCAGCGTTCTGATCGACGGCCGCATCGCCGAGATCTGCGAAGCCCACTTCCTCGATGGTCCGCTGCTGGTCCCGCAATTCGTCCTGCATGAACTGCAGATGATCGCCGATTCCTCGGAGAGTCTGCGCCGGCAGCGGGGGCGCCGCGGACTGGAAGTTCTGCAACGCATCCAGAAAATGCAAACGCTTGAAGTCCGCATCATTGACGATGATCCGCACAGCAGCAACGAAGTAGATCGCAAGCTCGTCGAGCTCGCCTTACGCTTCCGCGCCAAAATTGTCACCAACGATTTCAATCTCAATAAAGTTGCCAGCGTGCAAGGCATCAGCGTCCTCAATGTAAATCTTCTGGCCAATGCTGTGCGTCCGGCGTTTCTTCCCGGCGAAGGCATGCGGGTTTTCATCCTTCGCGAAGGCAAGGAAGTCAATCAGGGCGTCGCCTACCTCGAGGACGGCACCATGGTCGTGGTGGACGGCGCTCGCCGCCTCATCAACAAAACCGTGGACATTCTTGTAACTTCCGTGCACCAGACGCCGGCCGGTAAAATGATTTTTGGCCGCCTCGATGAACACGCCAGTGAAACTCCGATTCCACCCGGCAAACAGGCCTCCGCGCCAGCCCGCGCCACTCGCTCCGGCTTCCCGGATACATCTTCGGAGTGATTCGCCGCCTAGGCCTGGTCTAGGCCTTTGAAAAGCCTTGGGGACTTGTACCCACCGTTTCCCACCACCGCAGCTTAGGGTAAACTCAACCTCTTGGGGAAGCGGCCGCGGATTGGTCTGAGCATTCGCTCCCCATATCCAATGAGCAGAGTCACAGCCATCTTGCCCGCCGCCGGAATGGGCACGCGCATGGGCGGCGAAACGCCCAAACAATTTCTCGAACTGGACGGCTCGCCCATCCTTCTTCACACCTTGCGTCGCCTCGCTTCCTGCGACGCCATCACTGAAATTATCCTCGCCACGCGCGCCGACGAAATCCAACGCATGGAAGAACGCTGCCGCCAGGAAAAATTTCGCCAGACGGTTCATGTGGTCAAGGGCGGAGCGACCCGGCAGGAGTCCGTCGCCGCCGCGCTTGAACACGTTGGCGATGATGTGGAACTGGTCGCGGTCCACGACGCGGTGCGCCCGTTTGTCACCCGCGAGCAGGTTTCCCGGGTGATTGACGAAGCCCGCAAATGCGGAGCTGCCATCCTCGGCGTTCCCGCCATGGACACCGTAAAGGAAGTAAAGCGCAGCAGTCTGCCGCAGGATGTGGCACTGATCACCGGCACAATTCCCCGCGAACGCGTCGTCCTCGCACAGACTCCCCAAGTCTTTCTCACCAAACTGCTGAAAGAAGCATTCGCGAAAGCTGCCGCTGACGGCGTCAACGCCTCCGACGAAGCCGGGCTCGTCGAGCGCCTCGGCTACGACGTCCACGTCGTCCACGGCACCGAGCGCAACATCAAAATCACGAAACCTTCGGACATGGAACTCGCCCGCTTGTATCTGGGCCTCGAACGCAGCAAGGCTCACCCAGCATGAGCTGCTGTCACAAAAATGTTCTTTGTAGCCGTCATTCCGAGGAGCAGAGCGACGAGGAATCGCTCTTTCTTTTGGCCCCCTGTCACCGACTCGAGTGCCAGCTCACGAGAGCCCTTTTATGAGCAATAACCGTGGAGTGCGTTGCGGCATCGGCTACGATCTGCACCGCCTTGCGGAAGGCCGCCCGCTCGTCGTGGGCGGGATCACCATACCATTTGACAAAGGTCCAGTTGGCCACTCCGACGGCGATGTCCTCGCCCACGCTATGTGCGATGCGCTCTTAGGCGCGGCCACGCTGGGAGATATCGGCACGCATTTTCCGGACACCGATCCGAAGTGGAAGGGCGCGAACAGCCTGGTGTTCCTCGAACACGCTCGCAAACTTCTCGATGAAAAGCATCTAACCATCGAGCACGTGGATGCTGTCGTCATCACCGAAAAACCGAGACTCGGCCCGCATTTTCCGGAGATGCGCGGAGCCCTCGCAAAATCTCTTGGTGTGAAACCGGAAACGATTCACCTGAAAGCCAAGACTAACGAAGGTGTGGACGCCATTGGCCGCGGCGAAGCCATCGCCGCATACGTGGTCGCAACCATAACCGCCGGCTAGAGATAGCATCGATCGCGATGTCCAACCGCTCGCGCGTTAGAATGCGCCGTCATTCCGAGTGGAGTCTGCGTAGCGAGGAATCTCTCTTCGTCTTCGATGTCAACATCACCTGACTTGCCGATTCCCGAATCCGCCGCTCGTGCCGAGAACAAATTCTCGTCATCCGATGTCGCTGTGATTCTCCGTGACCGCAACTGGCATGCCAGCGAACTTACAGCCGAACAATCCGCATGGTGCGAACACGCCGCAAGTCTCCTCGGCCCGCAATCCGCCGACCGCACTGCACTCGAGAACCTGCTCGCATTGATTTTCCACTACGATGCGCGAGAAATTCTTTCGCAGGTAGACTCACACGCCGCCCTATCCCGTTACGCCGCCCGCGACGTTCTGCGCCAACTCGCCTCGCTGCTGCTCGATCCGGTGCCACTGACCTCAGATCGCTTCCACGAAATCATCGGCACCATGAAAGCCAATCTAGACATTCGCGGTCGCGAACTTTTTCAAACCACACGCTTGTCCCTCGCAGGCCGCCCGGGCGAAGGCGACCTCGACCGGGTAATCCTTCTGCTAGACGAAGCCTGCGCAGCCAACTTCACCACGCTAGTAAAATCCGCCCGCAAGCGCATTATCGAATTCTGCTCCGCGCTCGACTGACCCGCATCGTCCATCGCTACAGCACACTAGTCGAGCACACATGAATATCTGGCTGCCGCTCTGTTGCGCGAGATTGGCGAGATGGTTGGCCCTTGGGGCCGCAGCGCCTTTCACCTGGAAACGGCGCGCGAGGCCGTGAAGCGGCGCAAATTACAAGCTTCGCATCCACAAGTGGCGGATCTCTACGAGATGTCGGTGACGGATAGCAAAGAAGGGCCACGCTTGGTCTGGCGGCAGAAGTCAGAGCAACAGCAATGGCTGGAAGCGCGCGAGGGAGCCTATCTCCTGCGTACGAATCTGACAGTAAACGGTGCTGCAGATCTCTGGAAGAAGTACATGCAGCTGACGGAAGTCGAAGCGGCATTTTGCACGCTCAAGAGCGAATTGGCCATCCGCCCGCTCTTCCATCCGCTGGAAAAGCGCGTCAAGGCACATGTGCTGGTAGCGTTTCTGGGTTATGCACTGCAGGTAACGCTCAAGCCACCTACTGAAGCGGAGTGCTTCAGAGTATTCGCAAGCGCTGAAACGGCTGGCGGAGATCCGTAGCGTCGACATCGTGTTGCCGACGGTGGAAGGGCGAGAAATCTGGCTACGACGCATCGCCAAACTGGACGAACAGCAGCAAAGTATTCTTCACCAGCTGAAAATTACACTGCCCGAGCGTCTGGAGCCGCTACGAATTCAAAAATGTAGTGAAAACTCAGCCATAGCCTAAACTGATTTGAAAGGACTTAACCCTCTTTTGGCCCTCTCAGTGACGAAGATGCGCTAGATCGTCGTCTTTCGGCGCTGCAAGCAATATCTCTTCAATTGTGTCGCGAAATACCGAAATACCAATGAAAATAGAAAGACCACCGAGATGATCGGTGGCCTTTGAAGTTGTTGGTCTCTTTGATTGATACGATCTACCAGAATCCGTCCGCCCAGATTCCAGCCGGAGCCGGAAGTGGGTGGTGAGTAACACTCTTAGGGCCGTAGCCCTCAGAGCAAGTCGAACGTTGCAGCTAGAGCCCGTGAGAGCTCAGCTGCGGTGGCCAGCATTACCTGCACACCATAGCAGGTTGAGCTGGCTCTATCTTTAGAAAGGAGGTGATCCAGCCGCAGGTTCTCCTACGGCTACCTTGTTACGACTTCACCCCAATCATGAGTCATACCTTGGGCGCTTGCCTCCTTGCGGTCGGCTTGGCGACTTCTAGTACAACTCACTTTCGTGATGTGACGGGCGGTGTGTACAAGGCCCGGGAACGTATTCACGGCGTCGATCTGATACGCCATTACTAGCGATTCCGGCTTCATGCAGTCGAGTTGCAG